>Ga0207667_10006748_pt1 | contig 13855 bp, 10 predicted proteins | sample KBSCornC52_FD_184301 | JGI IMG/M metagenome (GOLD analysis project Ga0207667, IMG submission 184301) | Corn rhizosphere microbial communities from Kellogg Biological Station, Michigan, USA - KBS Corn C5-2 (SPAdes) (version 2) | ecosystem: Host-associated > Plants > Roots > Rhizosphere > Soil ... | reverse complement strand
CATCGCGCTGCTGGTCCGCCCGCACGTCAGCCCGAACGGCGACGTCACCATGAAGGTCCACCCGGTGGTTTCCACCATCTCGGCCACCGTGAACGGGCTTCCGCAGACGGCCAGCCGCGAGGCCGACACCACGGTACGTCTGAAGCCGGGCGAGCAGCTCGTCATCGGCGGCCTCGACCAGACGGAGCACACGACCGCCTGGCAGCAGGTGCCCATCCTCGGTGACCTGCCCATCATCGGGCATCTCTTCCGCTCCCGCACCAACTCGGTTCGCAAGACGCAGGTTATCGTCATCATCCGGGCCTATCCGGTGCTCACCGAATCGGCTCCTTCCAAGGACTTTCGGGCTGGAAAGGACGTGAAATGAAGAAGAAACAGACAAGTCCCGGCACCATCGGCCTAATGATCGTGGGTATTGTCGCCGCCCTCGGCTTCGCGGTCTGGCAGGTTACATCGGCGATGGGCCCCGGCCCCGCGCCAGCAAAGCCCGCCGGCCCGACCACCGCTGCCGCGCCCGCGACTGGGCCCGGAACCACGGCAGCGACTGCCGCCACGGCACCAACGGCGGATAAGCCGCAGGTCTCGTCGAATGCGGACGCGACCCTCAATCCGAACGCGGACCCCTTCACACCGCTCGCGACCCCGCCCGCACCCGTGCAGAATAACGCGGCGCCGATACAGCGGGCCGTGGTCAACGCCGCGGCTGGCACGCCCTACAAGGTACCGGAGAACAACCAGGGTCGGCTTCCGTCATTCACGGGCGTGAAGCCGATGACAATCCCGAACACGAACAACATCGTGAACCTCGCGCCCGAGCCTGAGCTCGTCGGTACGCTCCTCGGTGACCGGCCCAGCGCCGTCTTCAAGGCGGACAACGCGGGCCTCGCGGTCGTTCCGAAGGGCGCGACGCTCCACGGCTGGAAAGTCATTGACGTTCAGCACGGCTCCGCGCTCGTCAAGAACAACGGCGTCCAGGTGAAGCTCGTGGTCGGCGGAATGGCCCCCACCGGCAACATCAAGCGCGGCGACACGCGAAACAGCGCGCCGTCCATCGCTTCAAACAGCACCACCGAGACCGCTCCCGCGCCGGACGTGCAGAACGTGTCCTCCCCCACCCCGCAGCAGCCCGTGACCAGCCAGCCGGACCCGAACGCAGCCGCGAATTCAACAACCCTCGGCGAGGGCGGCCGCATCCAGGGCGAGGTGTCGGACCCGAACGCGCTGCCGACGCCGGAGCAGACGCCGGTCGCCGAGCAGAACCCGTTCAACGCGCCGTCCCATCCGGCCCACAGCGCGCCCATCAAGCTGACCCGCGCCTACACGCCGACCGTGGAAGAGACGAGGGGCGACACGCCGCTCCATCGCCTCGTCGTCGCTGCCAGGCAGTCGCAGCCCGAGCCGAAGCCCGCATCCGGCACGAGCATCGAGCGGAAGCAGAAGACAGCCCCGGCCCCGAGGCTCCGCCGAAAGCGCCATCGCATCGCGCGCCGCTCCCTCCGCCGCCACAAGATCGCGCGAGCGACCGTGCATCACCATCGGCACAAGCGGCATCGCCACGGCCGGCGGCATCACAGCACAGTTACGGCGCACCACGCGAGCCACGCGTCGCACCAGTCGGCCGCCGCTTCGACCAACACGGAGTCGGGCTCCGGCCTGCGCACCGTCGGCTTCTGAGCAGTAACGCGAAGCAGCGATACTCGGGCAGGGAGAGAACGCTTACGATGCGTGCGATCCCTGCCCGCATTCCATTGTGCCCGCTCGCAACATCGCGTGAATCAACCGATAATAGCCGTAGTGGCGAATGCTCAATGACCGAGGTCCAATGCAAAATGCGGAGAGGCAAGACGATGCCCGGCGGGCTGCACCCCACCGCTATCATGCCTGCGGCCAGCCCCGCACCAGTCACTCACCGGGCGCGGAACGACACCCGCAATTGCGTCCTGCCCACGGAGGTGGGCAGTTGGCGCGAAGCGCATGTTAGCGGGAGGGCGCGGCCTCCCGTCCGATGCGGATTGTAATCGAACTGACTGACCAATGGGTAGTTTCGCAGCAGGCCGGATTCTTCAGGTCGCCGAGGCTCCCATCAGAATGACGTCAACGGCGACGCGGCGAATCGCCACAGTTGACCGCCTCACACTCACGCGGCCAATCGTCGCCGCAAACGGTTGAACCTGGAACTTCGAACTCGGAACTTGAAACTCGCCCTCCATGCGTAAGCGCTCTCGATACCGGAAAAAGCGGCCCGGACTTCTGCGGCCCATCGCGCCCATCCGCAACGTCACGCTCAGCCGGGCGCTCGTCGCGCTGGTCGTGACGCCCTGTCTCGTCTACGCGTGGGTGACCGTGCGGACCGCGCGCGACATGCGGATGGAGAACGTGCTGGAGCGCAACGTCACCACCGCCCGGCTCGCGGCGCGCCTTCTCAACGCCCAGTGCAATACCGGCTTGTCCGTGCTCCGCTTCATGTCCGCCCGCTACGACATCACGGGATCACTCCGCGAGCAGGACTACCCCACCATCCGCAATGACATCAACCGGATGGTCGACGCGGTGCCGGACCTCGCCTTCGCGGCCGTGTACTCGCGCGACGGGCGCCTCTTCGTGGAATCGGCGGAGGGAAGAGCGAAAACCAGGGATGCCAGCGCGAGGCCGTGGTTCCGCGAGGTCATGCGCGGGAAGGACAGGTTTGTCAGCGATGTGGTGCAGGTTCCCGACGGAAGCCACGGCGACGCCATCGCGCTCGCAATTCCGCTGGGCAGCGGCAGGAATCCGCGCGGTGTCCTGCTGGCCTACTACAAGCTCGGCCCGGTGAAGGACTGGTTCAGGCAGGTCTCCGGCAAGGACGACGTCCAAGTTAAAATCACGAACCTTCAGGGACGCGTCATCGGGCCGCTGACCGGAATGGGCAATGCGAAGCCACTGGCGAAGAACGATCCCGTCCTCGCGCTGGTCCGCGAAGGCGCGAAGCATCAGGACGGTATGCTGGCAGTCGCGCCGGCGGGGGAGGCCGAGCTCTGGACCGGCTACGCGGTCGCGTCGATCCCGAACTGGATTATTATGATAAGCCAGCCGGCGAAGAGCGGCCTCATGGCGTCGAACTTCATCGTCCTCCGGTTCGCGCTGCTCTACCTCCCGGTCATCATTGTCATGTGGATCGCGGTGCGCGCGCTGGCCGGCATCTACCACCAGCAGGAAGAGATGTCCCGGCAGCTCGCCGAGCAGAACAAGAGGCTGATGGCCTCGGACAAGACGAAGTCGGAGTTCCTCGCGAACGTGTCACACGACCTCTGGACACCGCTGGCGGGATTGCAGCTTTCAATCACGGGCCTGCTCGACCCGAAGATATCGTGGACTCAGGAGCAGATAAACGAGTCCCTCCAGCTCGCGAGCGACGAAGTGGACCAGCTCACCGCGCGTGTACGTAATCTGCTGGAGATGGCGCGGCTCGAATCGGATTCGCAGGCTACGATCAAGGAGCCGTGCGACCTGGCGGACATCGTCGGCTCCGCGCTGGAGCGGCTGCGGCCCCTGCTGCGTGACCGCCGCGTGGACGCCATCTTCCCCACCGGACCGCTCATGATGGAGTGCCGGCACGCGCAGTTCGAGATGGTTGTCATGAATCTTCTCGAGAACGCGATCAAGTACTCTCCTCCGCGCAGCCCTCTCGTGATTCGCGGGGAGATGCGCGGCGAGGACATCTACTTCTCGCTTCGGGACTACGGCCCCGGCGTCGATCCGGAGGAGGCAGAGAAGATCTTCGACAAGTTCTACCGCGGCAAGCCCTCGCGCCATCTCGGCGGGTCCGGGCTGGGGCTCGCGATCTGCAAGACCGTCGTGGAAGCCCACGGGGGCATCATCGGCGTGATGAACGCACCCGGCGGCGGCGCGGAGTTCTGGTTCTCCGTGCCGGCGCTCGAGCCAGTGAGGAACTACCGACCATGGACTATACACGCAGCGCCGTAGGCGATCCGCCTCCTGTCGAGCCGACCGGCGAGCGCATCCTCGTTGTCGAAGACGATTCGAAGATGCAGCGACTCCTCTCGTCGCAACTTGCGGCCCGCGGCTTCGAGGTAATCGTGGCCGGCGACGGCGAGACCGCGCTCCGGATGGTCGCCTCCGAGAAGGTCCATATCGTCCTTCTCGACATCGGGCTCCCGGGCATCGACGGGCTGGAGGTCTGCAAGCGGATTCGGGCGCGCACCGCCGTCCCCATCATCCTCGTTACCGCGGCCGAGCGGCCGGAGACGAAGATGACGGCGCTGGAGCTGGGCGGCGACGACTATCTCACCAAACCCTTCCACTCCGGCGAGCTCATCGCCCGCGTGCGCGCCGTCCTGCGGCGGTCGAAGCTCGGCGGCGGAGCTACAAGGACGCAGGGAGTCGTCGATGCGGGGGACTTGCAGGTCGACCTTGAAAAGCGCGAGGTGCGGCGAGACGGCGACCTGGTGAAGCTGACCAAGATGGAGTTTGGCCTGCTGCACACCCTGGCGAGCCAGCCGGACCGCGTGGTTTCCTACGAGGACCTGCTGGAAACGGTCTGGGGCCAGCGGTTCGACGACGTGCGTCCGGTCCACGTCCACATGTGCCACCTGCGCCGCAAGCTGGAGACCGGCCCCACCGGCCCCCGCCACATCATCGCGGTCCCAGGCGTCGGATATCGGTTCAGAGTCTCGGGGTAGACTGTGTTCGTCCGACGGCCCCTCGATCAGCTCAACAAATGTACCCACGGTGCCGAATCACGCTCTTTGGCAACTTGGAAGTACGGGTGGATGGCGAGCCCGTTCGCGACTTCACGCCACTCGGATCCGCCGTTCTGGCTTATCTGGCACTCAATCTTCACCGCGCCCTGCCCCGCGAGGAGCTGCTGGCGCACTTCTGGCCGGACGACGACACGGAGGTCGCTCGCCACAAGCTGCGCCAGGCGCTCCACTCCATCCGTCATCGATTCGTTACGTCCGGCCACGACCCGGCATCCGTTCTACTCACCACGCGAACCATTCTGGCCCTCAATGAAGCGGCAGTCACCACGGATGTCGCTGAGTTCGAATCCGACTTGGCGGCAGCGAGAGCTTCCTCCGAACCGTCGACCAGAACGCGTTACCTCGCGCACGCCGTATCTCTCTATCGCGGCGACCTGCTTCCGGGCCTCTATCAGGACGCGTTTGTCGCTGAATCGAACCGGCTGTCCGCGATGCATCTCGACGCCCTCCATGACCTGGCGCTGTCGTACGAGCAGGCTGGCGACCTCGACAACGCCATCGCGGCCGCGCGCAAAGTCGTCGCAGCGAATCCACTTGTGGAAGCGGCGCATCTTGACCTCATGCGGCTCCTCGCGGCCAAAGGGCAGCCAACTTCCGTGCATCGCCAGTACCGGGAGTTGGAACGGATACTCGGCGAGGAGCTTGGTGTAAAGCCGTCGGACGCGACGCGGGAATCGGTGGAGTGGCTGCAGCAGAACGGCGCGACTCCACAGCAGCGCATCTCCGCTGCCGTGCCGGATTCCGCATCGCAGGTATCCCCGAATCCGTCGCGTGCTACGGCAAGAAGAAGACAGGGAATTCCTCTTGCCGCCACGGTGGTCGTAACCGTATCGGTGATTTTCCTCGCAGCGCTCGCCTATATTGTGCTGAAGCCCGCTCGGCGTTTTCATGCGGCGGGCATGGGAGCACCCGCAACACATCAGCCGGAGTTGCCGGGGCGGTCCCGCGATCTGGGAGACGCGTTGTGGATCGCGCCGTTGGCCGCCGCACACGGCGATAAGAGCAGCGAGCCGACCGCCATGACCATCGATCCGGCCGGAAACATTTACGTTACCGGCTTTGTGGATACTGATCGAACAGACGTAGACTACATAACCCTGAAGTACAGTCCCGCCGGGCAGCTGCTCTGGGAGAGGCGCTACAACGGTCCGGGGAACGATCTTGACCGGGCACGTGCCATCGCGGTGGACGTCGCGGGAAACGTCTACGTTACCGGCGAGTCGGACGGCGGCCGGGGACACGGTACTGATCGTTTGAGCGGACTCGACATCGCGACAATCAAGTACGGCCCTGGCGGTGAGCAACTGTGGGTCAGACGCTACGCCGGCACCTGCGACGGACGGGACGCAGGCTACCACGTCGCCGTCGACATGGCCGGGAACGTCTACGTCGCGGGACGGTCCTGGGGAGGCGATCCGGCGGACGGCAGAACGGGAATGGACGTTCTACTTCTCAAATACAGCGCGGACGGAAACGAAGTGTGGTCGCGCCGGTATCCCACGTGGATCAAAGACGTGACAAGTGGCATCGCCATGACGGCGGATTCCGCGGGAAGCGTCAATCTCAGCGCAGAGGTTCAGTCCGGTGAGAAGTCCAGTGCGGATTCGGGAGCGACCGACGTCATGACGCTCAAGTACGGCACGGCCGGAAACCTGCTGTGGCAGAGGCGATACGCCCGGCCCGGAGCTCTCCGTCAGGGCGCTTCCTGCGCCGCATTGGACCATTCCGGAAACCTGATGGTGGCCGGATACGTGCGCATACCTTATAAGGACGCCATTGGTAACTCGCGCGACGACTTTCTCATACTCAGGTACTCGGCGGATGGAGCGCTTCAGTGGTCCCAAACCCAATCGTTGTGGGCATGCCCGACGCGCACCGTCGGCATCGCGGTCACCGGTCGCGACCTCATTTATCTCGTAGCAAGGCTTAGTAGCGCTGGCACAATTTGCTCCGTGACCTTGCCTGTGCATCCTGACGGGGCGGTTGGCAAGTGGGCCCGCGACGTCCAGGCTCCGGCAGCCAGGTCGAGCTACATAGTCAGCGGAATCTGCGTGGACAGCGCCGGAATGGTGTATACGACGGGCGAGGCGCAGTTTCCTGAAACAGGCCCAGTCTCCACGCAAGAACTTGGAGAGCCTGAATACATGACCGTCGAATATGACCCCCTTTCAGGCCAGATGCGCCGCGTGCTCCGGCTTCGCGGAGCACGGCCGTTGGGTGATTTCGGGACGGCGCCAAACGCGGTTGCCGTCGACCCGGATGACAACGTGATCGTCACGGGACAGGCATACACCGGCAAGGGATTCGGAATCGTCACGGTCAAATACCGGCACAGCCTCTTCGGCGGTCCGTGACCGTCAGATGGCGCTACAAATCGGCCTCGTACCTCGGGTACGAGGCCGATTTTGTTGATTGCTGCTCAAGAATCGCTCCAGATTCGGTTTCGCGGACGCAACACGGACGGTAACCGGACGAGCGCCCGCTATACTGCCCGTCAGGTGGTGGCAAACAGCTGGCCCAACTCCGGACTGGAGCCCTTCACCTCACGACAGTCAAGCAGCGCTCGAAGGGAGAATCTCATGTCCAACAATCGATTCGGAATCTGTTCGGCACTGGTCGCACTCTGCGTTGTCGGTCCCGCTCCGGCCCAGCAGGCCTACACGCTCACGGACCTCGGCACCTACGGATCGTACAATGTCTTCCTGGGCGGGGCCGTTAACAACTACGGCAAGGCGGCCGTCACCGCCGATAAAGGCAGTACCGGGAACAATCTCTCATTCTACTGGGACGGGTCCGCGCTCAGCTTCCTCCCCGGCCCGGGCGGATTGAACGGCTGGTCGGGAGTGTCGGCAATAAATGATGCCGGCTGGATTGTGGGCAATGCAAAATCCACAGCCGGCGGAAACTCAAGTGCGGTCCTCTGGCGGAATGGCGTACTCACCAACCTGACGGGCAAGAGCACGAGCTCCGCGGGCGGTATCAACAACCTTGCCTCGCCTCAGATCACCGGGTCCGTCGCGGTCGGAAAATCGACTCAGGCGTTTCTCTGGCAGGCCGGAAAGTACACTACACTTCCCTTCTCCGGTGGAACCGCCATCAACAACCTGGGGCAGATCGCGGGCGGGGACGCCATTGGGCCGCTGTTTTGGAGCACTAACACAGGCGTCGTTCACCTGAACATTGGCGCAGGGACCCAGGGGACCCGGGTGGTTGCGATCAACGATAGCGGTCTGATTGCCGGAGTGATCGAAACCTATGATGGGACCAGATTCAGTGGACAGGGCGTGGTGTGGAATGGCCCGACAGGTCAGGTTGCTTACTACCTGCCGAGTGTCAACCCTGCATCGATCAATTCCGCCGGAGTCGTTATAGGCTCGCAGTACATATGGGATGCCGTAAACGGCACGCGCAATTTGAACACACTCCTGGATTCATCGGGCGCCGGGTGGACGATCTATCAAGCGACCAGCATCAGCGACACCGGCTACATCCTCGCGATCGCCACGTCTGTGTCCGTTGGATATATAGGTGAGGACCGAATCGTTCTGCTCACTCCGAAGTAGACCGCCTGCAGCTGCCGAATTCGGTAGGCGTGGACGCTCGTCGCGATTCAACTCGCGACGAGCGCCCACGTCCACATGCGCCACCTGCGCCGCAAGCTGGAGACCGGCCCAACCGGTCCCCGCCACATCATCGCCGTTCCCGGCGTCGGCTACCGTTTCCGCGTTTCAGGCCGACATGTCACGAAACTTCGTAAGACCTGGCGAATCTTGAGCATCTCGTCCGCCTCCCGTCGGGTTCACACGACCAGCGAGGCCGCGAATCACACTCGATTCGCGGCCTCGTTTTCGTCTGTACCCGCTCAGAACTTCAACGGAATCAACCGTTGGCACGGTAGACCCACGGACTTTGCATGCCGTTTGCGGCTGTTCCGTATGGCCGCCTCGCCAGGAGCGTGCGGCCACGAAGCAGCGATGCCATTCCGATGATGGCCGCGACCAATACAACCCCCGGCGCCGATTCGGGCACCGCCTGGACTGACGGCGCGGCGAGTGCGATCGCCGCGCCGGGAGGCGCGCCGAATGCCTGCGCGAATGCGGATCCCATGTCCACGGTGAGGAGCGCGTTTCCCGGTCCCTGCGTGGGGAGAGGGTCGCCGTTTCCATCCAATATTGCGAACGCGAACTGGTCGGATATCCCGCCGGGGTCCTGATTCGTCGTGAGGTCGAGCTGGAACCGCAGCGCATTGCCCGGCACGAACGTCTCCGTGAATTCATTGAACGGGCTGCTGTCGATCATCGACACGCCGCTCGAGAGATCGCCGGTAACTCCGCCCAGCAGCGTGGGATTCCCGCCCGCGCTGCCGCCAGAGCCGAACTGGAAGGCGGTCGCCAGCGCGGAGTTGTTTGCGTCCCCTGCCCCGCTCGCGTCGATAAGCTGAAGGTCGATGGAGAACGGGCCGCTGGCCGAGCCGACGAGCGGGCTCGTGTCCAACTGTACGAGAAAGGTCGCCTGTGCATTTGCCGCGAGCGGGCGGATGAGCGCGTAAACCGCCCATCCGAGAGCGGTGAGAATCAATCGTCTATGAGTCATGGTGTCTCCTATTGCCGCCGCCAGCCCCTTCAGTGAAGAGGAGACTGGCCGCGGCGGCGTGCTGCTCTCCCTGCCTATCCGATGGCGGACCCGTTCGCCATGAGCGCCTTCAGGTATTCGACGATATCGCGCTCCTCCTGGTCCGTGAGACCGAGGTTGAGGCGCGTGTTGTAGCTCTTCACGACGTCCAGCAGGGTCTTGAACCGGCCGTCGTGATAGTAGCGACCCTTGTTGGCGGGGTTCATGAACAGCCCCTCCTCGCGAACGAAAAGGCCGGCGAGGTTCATCGTCTTGTAGCTGTGGTCGGGCGCGCGGTCCGCCTGGAAGCTCTCGATCCTTATGTCGTCCGGCTTGTGGACGTTCCACCCCGGCTCCGTCCAGAGCGGCTCGACATGGCAGCTCCCGCACTTCGCCTTCCCTCCGAACAACTCGTCGCCGCGCTCCGCGGCCGCCTGGTCGAAGTCGACGCCGGCCTTCGGCGTTGGCGCCGGGATCGAGAGCTGATAGTACTGAAGTGGGGCCAGCTTCTTCGTAATGCGGTCGCTGTCGGAGTCGGCCTGCAGGTGCCCGAACCCTGCCGCGGCGGCGATTGGGAACTGTGCCGCGTTGTCCAGCCGAGGATCGAAGAACGTGCCGACGCCGTGCATCTCTGCTGCCGCGACGAGCGCATTCCAGTAGGGAACGCTGCCCCAGCCGCCGGTCCAGGTGTGTTGATTGAATCCAGCGAGGCCGTAGGCGTTCGGGATCAGCGTCGCGGCGGGCTGGCCCGTGGTGGGGTTGATGGCCTTGCCGTCGAGGAAGAGCTCCGCGTCGAACTTGCCCGGCCCCCAGCTGTTGAGCAGGCTGCGGACCTTTGCGTCCGTGGTGGTTGGATCGGTGACCTTGAGGAGGCTGACGACCACCGAGAGGTCCGGGGCAGCGGCCAGGATAGCCCCGACATTGAGGTCGCGATTCGCCCAGCCGTCGAGCCGATGCCCGATTCCGAACGCGAGCGAGTTGTCGACGGTCGAGTGGCAGAGCGAGCACCGGATTCCCATCGACTTGAGGGTGCCATCCGGATTGAAGAACCCCTTTACGCCCACAACGGCATCGAGCTTCAGCAGCGCGAGCGTTGTCGCGGGGTCGTTCAGGTCCACGGCTCCAAGCTTTATCTTTGAGACAAGACTGGCGGGCAGCGCCTGCACGTCCACCTTCAGGCCGAGCCCGAGCGCCGCGGTCGGACTGATGCCCGGCCCGACGCCGCCGAGCCTGTTGCCCTCGATAGCCTGGTGAAGCTTCAGCGTGTCGCCCCAGAAGACTTCGTCGCCGAACGTATCGAATCGGAACGTATTCCTTCCGTCGGCGAGCATGCGCCCCGCGTTCACAAGGATCGCGCTATCGAACTGGCTCCCCTTCGAGGGCCCCCGCGGTCCCTGCGCCGCAAGACGCAGAAGCCCCCCCGTCAGCAGCAGTGTTGCCGCCGTGCAGAGTGCGACGGTTCGGACTCGTGGCAAGTTGAGTTGCATCCTGGCAAACTCCTTTCACTTGGTCGGTCGGGTGTCTTCTCTCACGATGGTCAATTCGCGGAGAAGTGTGAGCCAATCACCGGCGCTTCCCAACTTCCTCAATTTCGTTGCGCGACAAATCAGTGTTAATGTCCCAAAGTCCCCCGTAGTCGTGGCATGCACGCGCCGCCATGCCTTTCGCGGTAAGGCTTTGAACTTTGGAGTGCGCTCGCATTCCCCGTGTTGGAATTTGTTCCAGGGTGTTTTGCGCGGGTAATTGGAGAGCGCACATTTCGATTTCTCACCCGTGAAAACCGGAGTCGTTGCCCCTGATGGCGGCGGAGAAGCAGCAACAACGATATATCGCGGAGCGCATGCTGGTGGAGCGCGCGCGGAACGGGGAGGGCGTTGCCTTCGACGCACTGTTCCGCGCGCATAAGGACGGGGTCTACGCCTGCCTCTGGCATCTGCTAGATGGCGAAGCGGACGCGGTGGAGGACGCGGTGGGCGCTGTCTTCCTCAGCGCCTTTCGCGGTCTCGCCGGATTTCGGATGGAATCGTCGTTCGCCACGTGGCTCTATCGGATTGCTGTCAACGAAGCACACGCGCGCGCCCGTCGCAGGTGCCACGAGCGACTCCTCGGCTGGTTTTCCCTGGACGGTCGCAGCACGGAGTGCAGAGCCCTGACCAGCGGCCCTGACCCGAAAGAGAACCTGCTGCGCGACGAAGAAACGCGTATGCTTCGACGGGCCGTTCGCGCGCTGCCGGAGCCCTACCGGACGCCGATGGTCCTGCGGTACATGGCCGGCATGGATTCGCCGGATATTGCCAGCGTGTTGAGGAGGCCGCGGGGGACCGTTCGCTATCAGCTCAGCCGCGCAATCGAGATTCTGAAGGAGAGATTGGGGGGAGAGTGGATGGAATGAGGCCTCAGCGAAAGGAGTGAATGAAGAAGGCGCGCCGATTCGTGGGATGCGAGTGATTCGCAACCGCGCGAACGGAGGCGGTTCGACGGCGAGGTCACATCCTTCGCACGACCTCTTCCATCTCTGGCAGCGTGAAGGCGTGGAGCGTTTCGCTCCGGGCGTTGCCGGACGCCCCGATGTTGAGGAGCCCGGCCATCATCGTCAGCTCGTCCGGCGCGTCGATGATGACGACCAAGTCGTATTGTCCGTGAGTCCAGAAGACATCGCGAACGGTGAAGCCGCGGCGCTCGGTCTCCGCCTGGTTCTCGCGGGCGCGCTCGACTGTCTGTCGGATGTTCCTGATTCCCTGGTCGGTCAGCTTATAGAGCACGACGTAGTGCGGCATGTTAGACCTCCAATTCCGGAGAGGTGCGTCAATGTGCGTCCCCGGCGGGCCTTGCGCCAGCGCGGGGGCGTCTCAGCAGGAGGATGGCGGGGCTCGTCAGGACGAAGGAGATCAGAATCAGTCTCCACGAGTCGTTGTAGGCGAGCGCCGACGCCTCGCGCATCACGATGCCCTGGATTTGCGCAAGCGCGCCGCGCTGCGCAACATCCGCGGGATATCCGTGGGCCATGAGATTTGCGGCGAGCGCGTGCACTCGCACGTCGAAAGCCGGGTTGCCGGGGTAGATGAAGCGGATGAGGTTCACTCGGTGCTGCGTGATGTGGTTGCTCAGATACGTGCCCAGAATCGCGATGCCAAAGGAGCCGCCGAGCTGGCGCGCGAGATTGATCAGGCTGGAAGCCTGCTGTGCGATTCGGGCGTCGATGTTGCCAAACGCCACGTTGTTTATCGGCGTGAAGAGGAGGCCCAGGCCAAGTCCCCGGATGAGAAGCGCCATCCGCACGTCGTTTTCGCCCGCCGCGGTCGAGAGATGGCCCAGTGTCCACATCGCGTAGCAGAAGAGCGTGAATCCCATGAAAATGAGGATTCGGGGGTCGATCCTGGAGCGCGGTCCGCTCAACAGCCTGCCGCAGACGATTGCGCTGATGCCCGTGCCAATCCCGCCCGGCAGCAGCGCCAGCCCGGTGAGAGTGGGCGTGAATCCCAACAGGCTCTGGGCAAAGAGCGGGAAGAGATAGACGCCGCCATAGAGGCCGAATCCCAGCGAGACGAACAGGAAAATGGCGGAGGCGAGGTCGCGGTTCCGGAGGACATGGAAGTCCACTACCGGCGAGTGGTTCCGCGGGTGGAGCTCCCAGATTAACATGAGGGCCAGCGTTACGCCGGAGATGATACTCAGGCGGAAAATGAGAGGATCGTTGAACCAGTCGTTCTGCTGCCCCTCCTCCAGCACGTACTGAAGACAGGCGAGGCCCACCGCCAGCAGCCCGATTCCCAGGAAGTCGACGCTGCCCCGGTTTCGCTCCTGGCCCGGCGGATCGTGCAGGAAGGTAAAGATGAGGAACGCGGCGAGGATGCCGACCGGAATATTGATGAAGAAGCACCAGTTCCAGGTGTAGTTGTCCGTGATCCATCCGCCGAGCGTCGGACCGAGCGTCGGGGCGACGATGATTCCGAGGATGAAGATCGCCTGGACCATCCCCTGCTGCTCGCGCGGGAAGACCTGCCTCAGCGTGGCCTGCGCGGTAGAGAGCAGGGCAGCGCCGCCCGCTCCCTGAATGATTCGCCAGAAGACGATTTCGAGGAGCGAATGGGAAGTGCCGCAGAAGAACGAGGCGATCGTAAAGATGATGATCGAGGTGGTGAGATAGTTCCGTCGGCCGAATCGGGCGGTGAAGAAGGCCGTCATGGGCAGGACGACAACATTGGAGAGGATGTAGCCCGTGGCGACCCACGCGACCTCCTGGAAGGTGGCGCCGAGATTGCCGGCCATCTGTGGCAGCGCGACGTTGACAATCGTGGAGTCGAGCACCTCCATAATTGCCGAGGTGATGAGTCCAAACAGGATGATCCAGCGCGTTGCGTCGGGCTCGTCAACAGTATGGCTGGCCGCCATTGCCTGGGAAGTCATAGTGGTCTTTCAAACGGATGCAGGTGTGAAATGATGCATGTAAAATCCGTGTCTCGCGGGCTTTCAGGACCACGGAT
>Ga0207667_10006743_pt1 | contig 13861 bp, 13 predicted proteins | sample KBSCornC52_FD_184301 | JGI IMG/M metagenome (GOLD analysis project Ga0207667, IMG submission 184301) | Corn rhizosphere microbial communities from Kellogg Biological Station, Michigan, USA - KBS Corn C5-2 (SPAdes) (version 2) | ecosystem: Host-associated > Plants > Roots > Rhizosphere > Soil ... | reverse complement strand
AAGAGCGTCGGAACGCAGCGCATCGAAGTCTCCAGCGGGAGATTCCGGATGGACCCGCCGGCGCGGACGCCGTTCCGCCCTAGTCCCGGCCCCCGTAGCCGATGCGCTTGGAGAGCATCGCCACCACGCGGTCGCTGGAATCGAACGTGACCGAGTATTCCGCCGCGAAGCCCCAGTCGTCCCGGTAGATGTACGTCCAGGCGTGGGTATGGCTCATCGGGAAGGGCATCGTCTCGTCCGGACGGCCGAATTCCCGCAGGATCTCGTCCTGCGGCATCCCCGCCGCGATCCGGCTGAAGCGGCTGTCGCTTCGCTCCGGGACGTCCCGGCCGAAGGGGCCCCCGGCGCAGCCGGCCACGAGGAGGACGCAGGAAAGGGCGAGGGCGGGGCGTTTCAGGCCATCCATTCGGCGCATGGGAATCTCCTTTGCCCTAGGGGAACAGCGGCGGGAGCACCGCGATTCCCGCGGCCGCCAGGAGGATCGCGATGTCGAGCGCCACCGCCCCGCGCGGGAGCGATGGGGACAGGGCATCCCTACTTCACGCCGTCTTCCGCGGGCGGCGGGGCGGTATTGTCCTGGGGTTGCTTCGCAGCCTCGCGCTGCTGCTTCTTCGCTTCCTTCTTCTGCTTCTTGGCGAGCTCTCTCTGGCGTTTCGCGAACGCATAGTTGGGTTTTGCCATTCAACGCATCCTTTTCATGGGCCGACACGGTGCCGGCGGTGCCATCATGCCCGATTGGGCGGAAAGGGGTCCGTTTTCGATCAAAAAGATCCGGCGAAATTTCTGGACGGGCACGATCCGTCCGGCCGGGACCCTCGCCATGCTTCAGACGTCATGGAAAGGTGTGCTGCATTGCACAGACGGGGGCTTGCCGGCGGCCAATAATCGCCCGTCACTTCCCACGGCGCACGAGCCCCCAAAAATGGACAAGAACGAGCGCAAGACGCTCAAGGTCGAGGTCGAGTCGCACATGCGGCGCATCGAGCGGATCCAGCAGGCGTTGAACGACGCGGAAGAGAACCTCCGCCAGGTCGTGGACGCCCCGGAGGAGCTCGTCCGCGAGGTGAGCACGTTACGGATGGAACTGAGGGGCCGGAAGGCGGCCCTGGCTGTCGGCCTCTCGCTCCTCGGCATCTTCGAGGAAAAGCACGCCTCCTAGCGGGCCGTCCGGCGCCGATCAGGCGCCGCCCGGCCGGGCGCCCTCGTCCGCGAGCAGGCGGCCGACCCACTGCGCCGTGAGCTTCTCCTGGAGCGAGTTCTGCCCCAGCCGCGCGCGCAATCCCGGGAAATCCACGGCGTCGAGCGGCTGGTCCTGGTCGAAGCACGAGAACACGTAGGTCACCTTCCCCGTCGCCGGATCGCGGTGCGGCTGCAGGCACTGCGCGCAGATCTCCTTCATCATGCATTGCATCGGCGAGTTGATCGAGCCGATCGCGACGTGCGCCTTGCCGAGGTAGGGCGCGAGCACGGTATGGCGCGCGCGGGCGACCGCCGCCATCATGCCGTCCGAGCCGATGGCGATCAGCCGATGGGCATCCGGCATCGCGACCGTCGCCGCGCCCAGCGCGCCGCTGCCGTGCGCGGCCATCGCCTCCACGATGTTGCCCACGAAGGCCTTGTCGCCCGCCCGGGAGGGCGAGAACCCCGGCGCCTCGTCGCAGCACCACACGACCTCGTCCGCCGCGGCCTCGATCTCCGCCACCTTGTAGCGGTCCCGCAGCTTCTTGTAGCCGGCGAAATAGAGGACGCGGGAGCCCGCGGCCCTGAGGGCGGCACCGATGGAGAAGAGCACCGCGTTCCCGAGGCCGCCGCCCACCAGGATCACCGTCTCGTCGCCCGGCGTCTCCGTGGCGGTGCCCGTGGGGCCCATCAGCACGACGGGCTCGCCGGGGCGCAGGAGCTCGCAGAGGTCGCTCGATCCGCCCATCTCGAGGACGATCGTCGAGACGAGGCCCTTCTCGCGGTCGACCCACGCGCCCGTGAGTGCCAGGCCTTCCATCGCGAGCCGCGTCGCCTCCGGGCGCGCGGCGAGCGTCTCGAAGTTCTGCAGCCGGTAGAACTGGCCCGGCCGGAAGGCGCGCGCCGCCCGCGGCGCGTGCACGATCACCTCGACGATGGTCTCCGTGAGGCGCTCCACGCGGTGCACGGTCGCGCGAAGCTCGCGGTCGAGGGCGGCGAGGAAAGGCGCGGTTTCCCCGGACGGCCGGGCGGGACGCGCCTGGAGCACGCGGCTCACCACGGGGAATCCCTGCTTGGCGCTCGCCATCGCCTTCACGACGTTGCCGTAGAACGACGGATGGAGATCGCCGAAGAAGCTCACGAAGCGGCCGTCCGCCTCGCGGGCCATGAGCACGCGCGGCGTCTGCGGCTTGGGCGAGCGCTCCGGGGAGACCGGCCTGCCTTCCTCGTCCACCGCCTGGAAATAGCGCCCGTCGAGCGCGAAATGCGCCGGATCCTCGCGCGCGAGGACGGTGTTGGGCTGCGTCCCCGCGGCGATGAGGACCGTGCGCGCGGCAAGCTCGTGCTCGCGCATCGATTTCGCCTCGCCCTCGGTTACTTCGGTTCGCACCACGAGCGATCGCGCGTGGCCGTAGCCATCCACCTCCACGCGCACCGGCGTGAGGTTCTCCGCGAAGCGGATGCCTTCCTCGAGCGCCTTCTCCACCTCCTCGTGGTTGAGCGTATACGAGGGGCTGTCGATCAGGCGCTTCCGGTACGCGATGGTCGAGCCGCCCCACGACTGGAGGAGCTCGAGGATGCGCGGCGGGCGGCCCTCGGAGGCGGCGGCCTCGCGCTCCGAGCGGATCGCGAGCGCGTGCGTGAGGTATTCCTCCGCGATCTCCGTCTCCTCCTCGTTCCAGGCGTTCCGGGCCGCCCCTGGTCCACGCTCGGCGCAAAGCGCCTCGTAGCGCGCGAGGAACTTCTCGACCTGCAGCGGGTAGTACGCGAGCGACTCGGTCGCGGTGTCGATCGCGGTGAGCCCTCCGCCCACCACCACGATGGGAAGGCGCACCTGCAGGTTCGCGAGCGAGTCGGTGCGCGCGGCACCGGTGAGCTGCAGGCCCATGAGGAAGTCCGAGGCGGTGCGCACTCCGCGCGCGAGCCCGTTCGGAAGGTCCAGCACCGTGGGCTTCCCGGCGCCCGCGGCGAGCGCGATGTGGTCGAAGCCCACCCCGAAGGCGTCCTCCGCGGTGAGCGTGCCGCCGAAGCGCACGCCGCCGAACATCGCGAACGTGGAGCGCCGCTCGACCAGGAGCCGTGCCATCTTCAGGAAGTTCTTGTCCCAGCGCACCGTGATGCCGTACTCGGCCACGCCGCCGAAGCCCGCCATCACGCGGCTCTCGAGGGGCTCGCGCAGCTCCGCGATGTCGCGGATCGGGCGGAAGGCGACGCGCGTGCCGTCGGGACGCACGCCGGAGATCGCGGCGTCGAGCGGCTCGATCTTCAGGCCGTCGATGCCCACCACCGTGTGCCCGTCGTTGAGGAGATGGTGCGCGAGCGTGAAGCCCGCGGGGCCCATGCCCACCACGAGCACGCGCTTGCCGGTGGGCGCCGCGGCCACGGGCCGGCGAAGGGCGAGCGGATTCCAGCGCGTGAGGAGCGAGTAGATCTCGAAGCCCCACGGGAGCGCGAGGACGTCCTTCAGCGTGCGCGTCTCGGCCTGCGGGATGTTCACCGGATCCTGCCGCTGGTAGATGCACGACTTCATGCAGTCGTTGCAGATGCGATGCCCGGTCGCGCACACGGTCGGGTTGTCGATGACGATCATCGCCAGCGCCCCCACCGCCCAGCCCTCGGTCTTCAGCTTGTGGAACTCCGAGATCCGCTCCTCGAGCGGGCAGCCGTGGAGCGGGACGCCGAAGGGGCTCTTCCTGAACGTGACGCCCGCTTCCGCCGTCGCCTTTTCCATCAGGCCCTTGGAGCACGAATCCTTCCCCTGCTCGTGGCACCAGATGCAGTAGTTCGCCTCGTCCAGCGCGCCCGCGAGCGGCATGCCGGGGTCGGTGAGGGCGAAGCCCTCGCGCCGGCGGATGTGGTGCAGCGTGTGGACGGAATATCCGGCGCTCGCGTCTGTTTGCACGGGGACGAGATGAAGCGGATCGACGCGCTGGGGAGGCTTGAAGAGGACGCCGCCGCGGAATCGCCGGCGGCCTTCGGCCGTGTGGGCGGCCCAGGCGGCGAAGCGCTCCGCCAGGTCGAGCTCGGCGCCGTGCCGGGCCTCGTCGGCCTGCCACTCGAGCACCTTTTTTGCGAAGGCGAGCTCGTCGAACGCCCCCCCCAGGAGCGCGGCCACTTCCTTCTCCAGCACGGCGCCATCGAACTGATGGGCGGCGTCGCTCTTGAACTTCAGCATCGCTTTCCGCTGCACGAACTTCCGTTTCACGCGAAAGAGGGGAGCCAGCCGATGGTGGCTCTCCACCAGGTCCTGCCACTCCTCCTCGATGCCGAAGAGCGCCGCGACGAAGCGATCGAGATGGGGCGCCACGGCGATCAGGAGCTCGGCCTCGGTCTTGTAGGGCAGGGCGCCGGGATCCGCCCGGGCGTCTTTCCAGCGCTGACGGAGGGCAGCGTCGCCCTTCCCGAGCCATTCGGAGAAGGCATCGTCTACGCGCGCGAGGCCCTCGGGATCGTAGAGATCCTTGAAGGCGAGGCCGAAGGCGAGGCGGAGGGCGGGAACCGCGGAGGACATTGCGCGAAAGGACAGGCAAACGTCGATTTTATCGGAATCGTCGTGGTGGATCCGTTGTCTCAAGGCAGCCCCGTCCCTTTGGTATCATCCCAGGCAAGCCCTCCAGGAGGAGAAGAGTCCCATGAATCGACGTGACTTCCTTCGCAGCACCGGCTTCGCTTCCGCCGCCATCGCCCTGCCGGCGAGGCGCGCGTTCGCCGAGGACCGCGCGCCGGACGGCTGGCGCATGTTCGAGGTCACGACGCGCGTCGAGGTCCTGAATCCCGCCGGCACCACGCGGGTGTGGCTCCCGGTCCCGCTCACCGACGATCGGCCGTTCCTGAAGGCGCTGGGAAACTCCTTCGACGCGGAGGGCGGCACCACGCGCTACGCCGTCGATCCGCAGTACGGCGCGGGCATGGTCTGCGGCGAATGGGCGGAGGGCACGAAGCCGGTCCTCGTCCTGAAGAGCCGCTTCGCCACGCGCGACGTGAAGGTCGATTTCTCGCGCCCCTACAATCCGCAGCCGGAAAGCCTGGTGACGCTCGCGCGCTACACGTCCTCCACGGAGCACATGCCGACGCAGGGCGCAGTGAAGGACCTCTCCACGCAGATCGTGAAAGGTGCCAGCGGCGACGTCGAGAAGGCGCGCGCGATCTACGAGTGGATCGTCGACAACACGTACCGCGACCCGAACACGAAGGGCTGCGGCACGGGCGACATCAACTTCATGATCGAGAACCGCACCTGGGGCGGGAAGTGCGCGGACCTGAACGCGCTCTTCACGGCGCTTTCGCGCTCGCAGGGCATCCCCGCGCGCGACGTCTACGGCATCCGCGTGGCGGACTCGAAGCTGGGCTACAAGAGCCTCGGCAAGAGCGGCGACATCACCAAGGCGCAGCACTGCCGTGCGGAGTTCTACTCCGCGTCCCACGGCTGGGTGCCCGTCGATCCGGCGGACGTGCGCAAGGTGGTCCTCGAGGAGCAGGGCGGGAAGAAGATCGACGACCCGATGGTGGTCGCGGCCCGCAAGCGCCTCTTCGGCTCGTGGGAGATGAACTGGCTGGGCTACAACTACGCGAACGACCTCTCGCTCCCCGGCGCCACCCGCGGCAAGGTGAACTTCCTCATGTATCCGCAGAGCGAGACGGCGCAGGGCTGGCTGGACAGCCTCGATCCCGAGCATTTCCGCTACGAGATCATGTCGAAGGAGCTCACCGCCTGAGGTCGGCCGGCCGGCGGGGCCCGCATCGATGAAGGCGATCCTCGCCGCGTTGCTCGCCTTCGCCGCGACGAGCGCGTGCGCGGCCGCGGAGCCGGCGCTTCGCGCGTGGACGAAGGGCGCGACCCCGCCCCTGGCGCTCCACGACCTCGCGGGCGCGGACGTCGACCTGCGCAGCCTCCGGGGCCGCGTCGTCGTCGTGAATTTCTGGGCGACGTGGTGCGAGCCCTGCATCGCCGAGATGCCCTCCCTGCAGCGCCTTCGCGAGCGGCTTCGCGGCAAGCCCCTCGAGGTGCTCGCCGTGAACTACGCCGAATCGCCGGAGCGGGTGAAGGCGTTCCTGCGGAAATCGCACATCGAGCTTCCGGTGCTCCTCGATCCGTCCAGGGAAGCCGCGGACGCGTGGAACGCGAAGGGCCTGCCGATGACGTTCGTGGTGGACCGCGCCGGGAAGGTGCGCTACTGGACCTTCGGCGAGCGCGACTGGAACGCTGGCGAAACCCTGGCCACCCTCGAGAAGCTGGTCGCGGAGCCCGGACATGCCGGACGATAAGCCCTCCGCCGGCCGCATCGTCGACCGCTCGGCGCCCGCCGAGGGGGACGAGCGCGCGGAGGTCGTCGCACGGCTTCGCGCGATGCCGGCGTCGGTCGCGCCACGCTATTTCTACGACGAGCTGGGCTGCGCGCTCTATGGCGCCATCTGCCGGCTTGACGAGTACTACCCGACGCGCACGGAGACGGCGCTCTTCCGCGAGCACCGGAGCGAGATCGCGGAGGCGGTGGGCCGCGGCCGCCAGTTCGTGGACCTGGGCGCGGGCGATTGCTGCAAGGCGCAGTCGTGGCTGCCGTTCCTCGATGTCGCCCGCTACGTCGCCGTGGACATCGCCGCCCCGGAGATCCGCCGCGCGTTCGACAGGATGGCGCCGGATTTCCCGGCGATGGAGATGGTGGGCGTCGTCGCCGACTTCGCGCACGGCCTGCCCCTCGAGGGCATCCTCGATCCGCGCCCCGCGCTCTTCTTCTATCCGGGCTCCAGCATCGGCAACTTCATGCCGGCGGAGGCCGTCGAATTCCTCGCGCGTGTCCGGGCCCACTGCACGCCGCGGCCGGGAAGCGGGCTCCTCATCGGGGTCGACGCGAAGAAGGACCGCGCCATCCTCGACGCGGCCTACGACGACTCGCTCGGCGTGACCGCCGCTTTCAACCGGAACATGCTCTCGCACCTGAACCGTCGGTTCGGCTTCGACTTCCTGGTGAACGCGTGGCACCACCGCGGCTTCTACAACGAGGCGCAGGGCCGGATCGAGATGCACCTGCAGGCGGCCCGCGCGCAGGCCGTGCACCTGGGCGCCGGCGTCGTGCGCGCGTTCGCCGCGGGCGAGCGGATCCACACGGAAAACTCGTACAAGTACCGCGCGCCGGAGTTCGAGGCGCTGCTGCGGGAAGCGGGGTTCTCGGCGATCCGCCGCTGGTCGAGCCCGGGCGAGAGCTACTTCGTCTTCTACGCCAGCTGAGAAAAAGGGGTCAGATACCTTTTCCGGAAAGCGAAGGCCGGAAAAGGTATCTGACCCCTTTTTCGCGCCAGCTGAGTTACTCGACCGAGACTGCGGGCTCGCCCTCGACGATCTCGCCGATCACCGCGGCCTGCGCGAATCCGTCCGCGCGGAAGATCTCCAGCACGCGGTCGGCGGCCCCGGGCGCGCAGGACACCAGGAGGCCGCCGCTCGTCTGCGGGTCCGTGAGGACCGCCTTCTCCGCTTCACCCATCCGCGCGCCCAGCTTCACCTTGACGCCGTAGCCCGTCCAGTTCCGCCCGGAGGCGCCCGTGACGATGCCCTCGCGCGCGAGATCGATCGCGCCGGGGAGGAGCGGCACCGTGTCCCAGCGCACGCGCGCGGCGGCATGCGATCCCTTCGCGATCTCGAGCAGGTGCCCGAGGAGGCCGAATCCGGTCACGTCCGTGAGCGCGTGGACCTCTTCCATCTCGCCCAGCCGCGTGCCCGGCGTGTTGAGCTTCGTGGTCGCGTCGATCATGGCCTTGTAGCCGGCCGGGTCGAGCTTCCCCTTCTTGAGGGCCGCGCTGTAGATGCCCACGCCCAGGGGCTTCCCCAGCACGAGCTTGTCGCCCGCCTTGGCGCCGGCGTTGCGCTTGAGGTTCCGGGGATCGACCAGGCCGATCGCGACGAGGCCATAGATCGGCTCGACGGAATCGATGGTGTGGCCGCCGGCGATCGGGATCCCGGCGCGCGCGCAGACCGATTCGCCGCCCTCGAGGATCTTGCGGATCACCTCGAGCGGGAGCTGGTTCACGGGCATTCCCACGAGCGCCAGCGCGAAGAGCGGCTGCCCGCCCATGGCGTAGACGTCCGAGATGGCGTTGGTGGCTGCGATCGCGCCGAAGTCGAACGGGTCGTCCACGATCGGCATGAAGAAATCGGTGGTCGCGACGATCGCCTGGCGGTCGTTCAGCCGGTACACCGCCGCGTCGTCGCTCGTTTCGATGCCGACGAGGAGGTCTTTCGGCACGAGGGCGGGCGCGCTCTTCGCGAGGATCTGCTCGAGGACGCCGGGCGCGATCTTGCAGCCGCAACCGCCTCCGTGGCTGAACTGGGTGAGCCGGACCTGCATGTCCATGGTCTTCTCCGCGACGCGAATCCGAAGCCCATGATTCTACCGTCCCGCGAGGAGCCGCGCCGCGAGGCGCGACACCGCCGCGGCCTCGGCTCGCGGCTGGAAAAGGGGCTTGCGGCGCTCGCAGGCCCGGGCGAGGCTCGCCAGGAACCGCGGATCGTCCACCGCGCGCACGAGAAGGGCCGCCAGGCCCGCGGCGTCCCGCGCCTCGAAGAAGCCGGGATAGTCCGCGCCCAGCATGCCGACGTTGCCGGAGATGCGGCTCGCGACGACCGGCGTTCCGGCGGTCACCGCCTCCACGATCACGTTGGCACCGCCCTCGACCACGGACGGATGCACCAGCAGGTGGGCGGCCTTGATCGCGGCGCGCGTGAGCCCGTGGGGGAGGGCGCCGGCGTACCGGTAGCGCGGCTCCGCCCGCGCGAGCGCCCGCGCGGCCTTCTCCAGCGCCGGGTCGAGGGGCGCCCCGATGTGGCGCACGCGGATCGCTGCGTCCTTCGGAAGCCGCCGGATCGCCTCGAAGAGCGTGCGCGGATCCTTCTCCTCGCGCAGGTGGCCGACCACCACGCAATCGAGCCGGCCCCCGGGCTTTCGCTGCCGTGCGAGGGGCGCCGCGGACTGGAAGATCACGTCGCTCTTCGCCCGCCATCGGGGCTCGAGCGAACGTTGGGCGTCGTCCTGCAGGACCACGATCCGGTCCGCGCGGTCGAGCGATGCCGAGGTCTCCGGCCGGCCCGCGAAGTCGCCGTAGAGATCGGTGCCGGTGAGGACCACCGCCATCCCGCGGCCGTGCGCCTCGGAGCGGAAGCGGGCGATCGATTCGGCGCTTCGCCAGGCATGGAGCGCGATCAGCGCATCGGCCGGCTCGCCGCGCCAGGCCGTCTGTACAATGGGCCGATAGCGATCGCGCAACATCCCGGCCCATCGCACCGCGGTGCGCCAGTTGCCGTTGTTCGCGCTTCTCGTCCCGGGCGTCACGATGCAAACGACAGGTTTGGCGAGCGAGGCCATCGGCGGATTATACGAAGGCGGGCGCCTGGCGCACGCGCTGGCCGACGCACGGCGCCGCACGCTCGCGATCTACGCGCATCTCGACCCCGAGGCCCCGGTGCCGCGGCTTCCCGTCGTGAACCCGCCGCGTTGGGAGCTCGCGCACATCGCGTGGTTCCAGGAGCTCTGGTGCCTGCGCGGCGCCGGGGACGGGGCGCCCCGGCCCTCGCTCCTCGAGCGCGCGGATGCGCTCTTCAATTCGAGCACCGTGCCCCACGCCACGCGCTGGGACCTTCCGTACCCGCCCTGGCCGGCGCTTCGCGCCTACATGGACGCGACGCTCGACGCGACCCTCGCGGCGCTCGAGCGCACGCCCGAGGATCGGCGCTATTTCTTCCGCCTGGCGCTCCTCCACGAGGACATGCACGGAGAGGCGCTCCTCATGACGTTGCAGACCCTGGGGCTTCCCGCGCCCGCGCTGGGCGCCCGCGAGCCGCCGGCCGCCAACGGCGCGGCGCCACGCGACGTCGCGTTCGCCGCCGGCGAGTTCGATCTCGGCACGCGGCGCGAAGCTCGCACGTTCATATTCGACAACGAGAAATGGGCGCACCCGGTGCGGGTCGCGGCGTTTTCCCTCTCGGAGCTTCCGGTCTCGCAGGGCGAGTTCGCGGCCTTCGTGGAGGACGGCGGCTATGCGCGGCGCGAGCTGTGGACCGATGCGGGCTGGTCGTGGCGCGACGGGGAAGGCCGCGATGCGCCGCTCCACTGGGCGCGCGAGGGCCGCAGCTGGCAAACCCGCCGCTTCGATCGGCGACTCCCGCTCGAGCCCGGCGCGCCGATGGTCCACGTGACGCTGCACGAGGCCCAGGCCTGGTGCCGGTGGGCGCGACGGCGCCTTCCTACCGAAGCCGAGTGGGAGTACGCGGCGAGGAACGGCGGGACCGCGGATCGCTTTCCGTGGGGCGATGCCGCGATCGAGCACGCGCCGGCCCTGGACTACCGCCATGCGGGCCCCTCGGCCGCCCTCGCCGACCCCGCCCCGGCGCGCTCGGCCCTGCGGCTCCTGCTGGGAGGCGTCTGGGAATGGACGTCGAGCCCGTTCGCGCCGTATCCGGGATTCGCCGCGGATCCCTATCGCGACTATTCCGAGCCCTGGTTCCACACGCATTTCGTGCTGCGCGGGGGCAGCTTCGCCACGCGCGCGCGCCTCGCCCACAACCGTTTCCGCAACTTCTACCTGCCGGACCGCGCCGACGTCTTCGCGGGATTCCGGACCTGCGCGCTCGATCGGCCGGGCTGAAGGCTGCCCTCCGAGGGGTTTCGTCTGGAGGGTCCGGGGCGTGTCATAATTCTCCTCGGCGGGCCTCCCCGCATTGAAGAGCGATGAACCTGGTCAGGTCGGGAACGAAGCAGCCATAGTCGATTCCTTCAAGTGCCGGGGGTCAGGCTCGCCATGAATCCGGGCGGAAGGCCCAATCTCAAAAGGGCCTTTCCCGCTTCACCCTCCCTATCGCGATGACATACCAGGTCCTGGCCCGCAAGTGGCGTCCTCGGGTCTTCGAGGAGATCGTCGGCCAGCCGCACGTGGTGACCGCGCTCTCGAACGCGCTCGAATCGAAGCGCCTGCACCACGCGTACCTCTTCACCGGCACGCGCGGCGTGGGGAAGACGACCCTCGCTCGGATCCTCGCCAAGGCGATCAACTGCGAGACCGGCATCACCGCTCACCCGTGCGGGAAGTGCCGCGCATGCACCGAGATCGACGCGGGCCGCTTCGTGGACCTCCTCGAGGTGGACGCGGCGACCAACACGAAGGTCGACGAGATGCGCGACCTCCTCGACACCGCGCAATACATGCCGGTCGCGGGCCGCTTCAAGGTCTACATCATCGACGAGGTGCACATGCTCTCGAAGCATGCGTTCAACTCGATGCTGAAGACGCTGGAGGAGCCGCCGGAGCACGTGAAGTTCATCCTGGCGACCACGGACCCGCAGCGCCTGCCCGTGACGATCCTCTCCCGGTGCCTGCAGTTCAACCTGAAGCCGCTCACGCCGGCGTTGATCGCGGGCCACCTGCAGAAGGTGCTCGACGCGGAGAAGATCCCGTACGAGGAGCCCGCGCTGATACAGCTCGCTCGCGCCGCCTCCGGGAGCCTGCGCGACAGCTTGAGCCTCCTCGACCAGGCGATCGCCCACGGCGGCGGGAAGGTCACGGCCGCGCAAGTCTCGGACATGCTGGGCTCGCTGGGTGGCGACCTCCTCTGGCCGCTCCTCGAGCGCGTGGTGGAGGGTGACGGCGCGGGCGCGATGCGCGAAGCCGAACGGATCGCGCAGCGCAGCGTCTCCATGGACGAGGCGCTCGAGGAGATCGCCGCGATGCTGCATCGCGTGGCGCTCGCGCAGGCGGGCGTGGCACCTTCGGCCGACGATCCGGACGCGCAGCGCATCTGCGCCCTCGCCGAGCGCCTGGACGCCGGGCCCGTGCAGGTGATGTACCAGATCGCGGTCCTGGGGCGCCGCGACCTTCCGCTGGCGCCCGACGAGTTCGCGGGATTCAGCATGGCGATCCTGCGCATGCTCTCGTTCGTGGTGGGCCCCGGAACGCAGCGTGCCGCATCCGAGGGCGATCGCGGGAAGACCTCGGCCACGAAGATCGCGCGCGCACCGGCCCCCCCGGCGCCCGCGTCCGTCGCAAAGGCGCCGCCCACGGCCGGCGCACGCGAACCGGCGCCGGAAGCGGCAGCCGCATCCACACCCGCGGTGCCGTTCGAAGGCGACTGGCCGGCTTTCATCGGGCGCCTGAGCCTCACCGGCATGGCCGGCATGGTCGCGAGGCACGGCGAGCTCGAATCGTACGAGAACGGCCACCTCGTGCTGGTCGTCCCCGAGACCCACCGCATGTACGCCGAGCGCGCGTACCAGGAAAAGCTCAAGGCGGCGCTCCTGCCGCACCTGGGCCCCACGCTGCGCCTCACCGTGCGCGTGGGGACGGTGAGCGGCAACAGCATAGCGGCGGCCAAGTCGCGCGAGATGGCGGAGCGCCAGGCGAATGCGGCGGAGGCGATCGAGGACGATCCCTTCGTGCGCGACCTTGTGCGCGACCTGGGCGCCGAAGTGGTGGCTTCCTCGATCCGGCCCGCGGACGAAGGCGCGGCCGGCAAACCCTCCAGCGACAAGAGGTGACGCGATGATCCCGAAGGGCGGACTGGGCGCTCTGATGAAGCAGGCGCAGCAGATGCAGGAGAACATGAAGCGCGTGCAGGAGGAGCTCGCGGTGATCGAGGTCGAGGGCCAGTCCGGCGCGGGCCTCGTGAAGGTGACCATGACGTGCAAGCACGCGGTGAAGCGCGTCGCGATCGATCCCAGCCTCCTCGGCGAGGACAAGGACATGCTCGAGGACCTCGTGATGGCGGCGATGAACGACGCCGTCGCGAAGGCGGAGGCGGCGACGCAGGCGAAGATGGCGGGATTCACGGCGGGGTTGAACCTGCCGCCGGGCCTGGGCCTTCCGTTCTGACGTCTCGATGGACAAGCCGGCCGCGCTCGACGAGCTGATCCAGTCCCTGCGGTGCCTTCCGGGCGTGGGGCCGAAGTCGGCGCAGCGCATGGCGTACCACCTCCTGCAGCGCGACACGAAGGGCGCCGAGCGCCTCGCGCGCGGGCTCACCGAAGCGCTGGAGCGCATCCGCCACTGCGCGCGCTGCAACACGTTCACCGAGGCCGAGATGTGCTCGCTCTGCGCCTCGACGCGGCGCGACGCGTCGCTCCTCTGCGTGGTGGAGTCGCCCGGCGATCTGCTGATGATGGAGCAGACGCAGAGCTATCCCGGGCTCTACTTCGTCCTGATGGGACGCCTTTCGCCCCTGGACGGCATCGGCCCGCGGGAGATCCACCTGGACCGGCTGGTCAAGCGCGCGGTGGACGGCGTCGTGAAGGAGGTGATCCTCGCCACCAACTTCACGGTCGAGGGCGAGGCCACGGCGCACTACATCTCGGAGCTCCTGGCGGGGAAGGGCATCCAGGTGAGCCGCATCGCCCGCGGTCTTCCGGTGGGCGGGGAGCTCGAGCACGTGGATAGCGGCACCCTTGCGCAGGCGGTGCTGGAGCGCCGGCCGGCCTGAACGGCCTCTTTTCTCCTAAGTACCTGATTCCTTGTGCAGGACGGGCGGCGTGAGCCGGTCAGCGGATGCCGCGGATTGACGTAGGATGCCCGGTCTGCGATAATTCTCCCTCTCGGCGACTGCTTTCCGCCGACCTGGCGCGGGGTGGAGCAGTCTGGCAGCTCGTCGGGCTCATAACCCGAAGGTCGTAGGTTCAAATCCTACCCCCGCAACCATCCCTTCCATTCG
>Ga0207667_10006742_pt1 | contig 13861 bp, 8 predicted proteins | sample KBSCornC52_FD_184301 | JGI IMG/M metagenome (GOLD analysis project Ga0207667, IMG submission 184301) | Corn rhizosphere microbial communities from Kellogg Biological Station, Michigan, USA - KBS Corn C5-2 (SPAdes) (version 2) | ecosystem: Host-associated > Plants > Roots > Rhizosphere > Soil ... | reverse complement strand
CGTACGCCTCGGGCCCGAGCGCGGTGGACGCCCACTCGCGGGCGGCGCCCAGCCGCTCCCACGGGAGGTGGCGGGCGCCCTTGGGGATGGTGACGGTGAAGGTGGACCCTTCGCCCAGCGCGCTCTGGTGAGGAGCACGGAGGCGAATACCGAACCACAGATCAGCGCCTATCCGTTCCAGACCGAGCTCTCGATTCAGGATTGGCATTACAACACCGGACAGGGCTACACGGACGCCGCGACGCTCGTCACGACGCTGATGCAGAACGTCTCCCGAAACGGCAGCTTGTTACTCAACCTCACCCAGCACGGGCGAGGGAACCTCGATCCGCAATGCACGCAAATCGCCAAGGACATCGGTGCCTGGTTGAAGGCCAACGGCGAAGCCGTGTATGCGTCGCGGCCGTTCGAGGCTGCGGGCGATAGCACCGTCCTTTACACGCGGAACAACGGCAATGTCTACGCCACTCTCCTCGGCTGGAACGGCGGCGCGATCACGCTCAAAGCGCTGGCCTCCGGTGGGGCAACTTTGGGCAAGGTCTCCAAGGTCGAGCTGCTCGGCGGCACGGAGTCGTTGAGCTTCGTTCAGAACGGCCAAGGCCTGACCGTGACGCCGAGCGGATCCCTGCAGGCGCTGGCCGGGATCAGCAGTCAACAGCTGGCATCGAAGTATCGCGTGCTGCGCATCACGCACGATAAGGGCTGGCTCAACGACGATGATCCGGGCGCTGCAGCCCCTGGCTGGCTTCGGACCTGCAACTTGGGCAGCGGCGACTACAACAATGATCTGACGACCAGCAGCAACGCGGGCGACGTGTGGACAGCGAGTTTCACGGGCAGCGGCGTCGCCGTCTATGCGCCGAAACAGGCGGGGAACGGCAAGCTCGAGGTGCAGATCGATGGCCAAACCAAGGACACGGTCGATCTCTCGACGACCGGCTCACGCCAGGCCCAACAACTCGTGGCCGAGATAACCGGGCTGACATCGGGCACGCACGCGATCAGCATCATCAACCGTGGCCCCGGCCCGGTCGCCGTGGACGCGATCGTCCCCCGCTGAGCGGGACCGGTTCGAGGGGTGCCCCCCCCGGCCGTCCGTATTTCGAACGGAAATCGGCGAGCACTGCCACTGCTAAGTAGTTCGGCGATGGCCGAGGCCTAACCCCGGAAACCTGCGCAAACAGCCCCACAGATCGCGTAGCGGCGGATTATTTCAGCCACACGCCTCTCGCCGGCACCGGCTGTTCAAGTCGAGCCCGTGTCGGCGGCTCGGCGGGTTCAGACGGTCGGCCGAATCGTGCATCCCTGATTTTTCGTTCACGGCCCCAAGCGACGTTGAGAGAGACGCTTCGATGAAGATCCAATCTGCCGCTTTGGCCATGGCCCTGGCCATCGGGCTGATCTCCGGTGGCTGCAGCACCAGCACGGACGGCTCGGCGGGCGGCAGCGCGAACAACGGCGGAGCCCGATGAAGAAGCAAGGCGCAATCGTGCTCGGCAGCGGCGGCGACTGCTGCGCGACCACCACCAATCAGAGCCAAGGCACCTTCTGCGAGGGCTGCATTGTCTCCGGCTATCCATCGGATGCGACCGAAAACGCCATTCAGGCGAATATCGTCGCTGCGGGCTACGGGAAGTAGTAGCTCGCTTGGCGGGAGCGTACACGGTGGTGAGCAAGAACGGGGCATGGCACGCATGAATCAGCGCTACGCCGTCGACGAAGGCCGCCCCGCACGAAGCGCCGCGTCCGCAGACCTGCACTCCTCTGCTCGTGCACTCGCCCGCCCTCGCGCGCGCCACGACCAACCCTCGATTGAACGTCCGCGTCGCGCCAAAACGCCGCGGCAGAGCACCCGGATTTCGCCGGGATTTTGTCTCGTTTCAGCCCAACACCGTTTGCCTATTCGCACGCCACGGAGGCGTATCCCTCGATGAGAACAACAAACCTTTGGCATGAGATTTCGCTGCTTGCGCTCGTAGGCATCTGCTGTGGAGGCTGCACACTGACGTCCCCCGTCACCGGCACGGGTGGAACGACGGCCACGGGCGGCACTTCGGATCCGGGGGGTACGTCGAGCACCGGCGGCGCTCCGGCGACCGGCGGCACGTCGGACTCGGGTGGTACGCCCGGCGCTGCCGGCAAGTGCACCGGCGGGCCACCGCCCGCGACCGATCCGACCGCGGCCACCAAAGGGCCGTGCGACATCTACGCCAACGACGGCGGGCCGTGTGTGGCCGCGCACAGCACCGTTCGCGCTCTCTACGCGTCGTACAGCGGGCCGCTGTACCAGGTGAAGAAGATGGACGGCACGACCAAGGACATCACGCCGCTCGCGCCGGGTGGCTATGCGAACTCGGCAGATCAGGACACGTTCTGCGGCGTGGACGCCTGCACCATCTCGATCATTTACGACCAGTCGGGCAAAGGGAACCATCTCACCAAGGCGCCCGCGGGCGGCGCCAAGACGACCCCCGACAACGAAGCGAACGCGAAAGCGCTGCCGGCCATGTTCAACGGTCACAAAGTTTACGGCGTGCACATCGTGCCCGGCGTCGGCTATCGGAACAACTCGCCCTGCGGCACCGCCCGGGGCGACGATGCCGAGACCGAGTACATGATCGTCGACGGCGCCGTTCACAACGGTGGCTGCTGTTTCGACTACGGGAACATGGAAACCAACAGCCGCGACAACGGCGAAGGCACGATGGAAGCGGTTTACTACGGGACTTGCACCATTTGGGGCAAGGGCGCCGGAACCGGTCCGTGGGTGATGGGCGACCTCGAGAACGGCCTGTGGGCGGGAGACACGAGCCCGTACGAGGCCAACACGCCGGTGACGTTCAAATACGTCACCGCGATGGTCAAAGGTGACGCCGCGGGCAAAAATCACTGGACGATCAAGCTCGGCGACGCACAGATGGGCAGCCTGGCAACGCCGTTCGACGGCATGCGCCCGAGCTCGCGCTACAACCCGATGCGCAAAGAGGGCGCCATCGGCATGGGCACCGGTGGTGACAACAGCAACGGCGCCATCGGAAACTTCTTCGAAGGCGTCATGACCGCCGCCTATTCGTCGAATATGGCGGACGATGCCGTGCAAGCCAACATCGTCGCCACCTACGGTGGCATGGCCATGGCGCAGTAACGCGGCGGAGCAGCAAAAAGGATCAGCGGGGGTCGAGCGTGGCCGCCGCTGATTTCTCACACGAATGACGACGCCGCGCCGGCGCACGCGCGGCGCTCGGATGCACTACGGCCGCCGCAGGAGAGCTGGCCGAGCGCCACGTTGCTCTGCGAGCTCGAGATATTTCGTGCGCGTCGTCTGCCCGTCGAGCCGAGTTGACGCGCTCCGCCGTGGGCCGCGCTCGGCGCTCCACCAGCACGTATTTCGGACGGAAATCGGCGAGCAGTGACACTGCTAGGTAGTTCGGCGACCACGGCCGAAATCCCGATGACGCTGAAGCCCAGAATGAGCCGCTCCGAGATCGCGCAGCGGCCAAAAATCTTCGGGCTTCTCGACGCCCAGGTTGGCGGCACGACGGCCAACACAGAAATTCCCAGTGAGGAGCCCCTGCGATGAAGATTGAATCAACTGCCCTGGCGATGATTACGGCGCTGGGCCTGATTTCAGGGGCGTGCAGCACCAGCTCGGGCGGTTCGACCGGCACCGGCGGCACCCCGAGCACTAGCGGCGGTGCGGTCGGCTCGGGTGGAAGCAGCAACGGCGGCGCGGCCACGACCGGCGGAGCGCCCACTAGCAGCGGTGGCAGCGGTGGCAGTGGCGGAGCCGTCGCGTCCTGCACCAATGTGACCGCCTGTGGCGGCAACGTGGTCGGAACCTGGAATGTCGCGTCATCCTGTCTGAAGGTGAGCGGCAAGCTGGATGTGTCGGCATTCGGCCTCGATCCCAACTGCATGGCGACCGTCTCGGGGTCGCTGCAAGTGACCGGAAGCTGGACGGCGAAAGCCGACGGAACCTACACGGACAACACGACCACCTCTGGCACCGAGCAGATCGAGATGTCCGCCGTGTGCCTGAACTTGTCGGGCACGACCACGACCTGCGATCGGATCTCGGCGCCCTTTTCAGCCCTCGGCTATTCCTCGGTCACCTGCACGCAGGCGGCGACCGGCGGCTGCACTTGCACGGGCACCGTCCAGCAGACGGGCGGGCTCGGCATCCCGTCCCCGGATCCGCAGACGAGCGGCAACTACACCACCGCGAACAACACGCTCACGAACGACGGCGCCGCGAATTTCCCGTACTGCGTTGCGGGAGGCACGTTGACCTTGACCCCGCAGCCCATGAGCCCAACCACGACCGGCACGGTCGTGCTCCAAAACGGCACCACGGGCGCGGGCGGCTCGGGCGGTTCCGGTGGCTCGGGCGGCGCGAGTTCGGGCGGCTCGGGTGGCATGAGCGCAACGGGCGGCTCGGGGGGCTCCGGTGGCGCGACGACTTTCAGCATGGGCCCGTGCGACATCTACGGCGCGGCCAGCACGCCGTGCGCCGCGGCGTACAGCATGGTTCGGCGCCTCTCGAGCAAATACAGCGGTCCGCTCTACCAGGTCAGAAAAGGTGGCGGCAGCATGAACACCGGCACCGGCGGGACGACCATGGATATCGGCGCCACCGCCAGTGGCTTGGGTGACGCCGCTGCGCAGGACACCTTCTGCGGCACCGATAGCTGCACCGTCTCGAAGCTGTACGACCAATCCGGCAACGCCAACGATCTCAAGGTTGCACCGGCCGGTTGCTACAACGACGGCAGCGCGAACACGCCGGACTATGAGTCGAACGCCAAGGGGCGCTCGCTGACCGTCAGTGGTCACAAGGTCTACGCGCTCTACACGATCGCCCACGAGGGTTATCGAAACAACGCGACCAAGGGCATGCCGCTCGGCAGCACCTCGCAAGGCATCTATGAAATCGCGGATGGCAAGCGGATCGGTGCCGCGTGCTGCTGGGATTTCGGCAGTGCCGGCACGGACAACTGCAACGGCAGCGTCATGAACACGATCTTCTTCGGCACCGGTTTCTGGGGCAAAGGCGCCGGCAACGGCCCCTGGTTCCTGGGCGACTTCGAGGGCGGCGTGTGGGCTGGCGGCTCGGGGGCATCCAATGCCGTGAACATGAATAACCCGTCGATGAACGTCGACTACGCCTTTGGTGTGCTCAAGACCAGCTCGGGGCAATACGCGATCCGCACCGCGAATGCGTCGTCCGGCGGCTTGACCACCGCTTACGACGGCAATTCGCCCAAGCAGTGGAACAACAAGGGGGCGGTCATCCTGGGCATCGGCGGCGACAACAGCAATCATTCGCAGGGAACGTTCTTCGAAGGTGCCGTGACCAACGGCCGCCCGTCGGATGCGACCGACGCCGCCGTCTTAGCGAACGTCCAGGCCATCGGCTACGGGAAATAAGGACGCATCGTGAGTGGCGACGCGGGCTTCGAGGGCAACGGCGTTCGGGCCGACTCGGGGCGCGGCGTCGCCGCTTCTCGTTTCGAGTGCGAGCTGGGCGCGTCGATAAAGTACTACCCTCGGTGGGCGAAGGGTCTGTATTGCGGTCCAATCCACAATCTGTTTGGCTAGCCCCGGCTCGAGGAGCTCGAAGGCGCGGAAGCGGCGCCACTCGGACTACTCGGACACGCTCGTTCGTCGTAGCGAGCGCGGTCGCGTGCAAAGCGCACGCACGAACAGAGCGCCAACCATGGGCACAAGACATCACGCTTCGCTGATTCCGAGTTCTAGCCGCTGTCGCCGACGACAGAAGGGTCAACCATGCGACGAGTAGTACAGTTATTGGGATTATCGGGACTATTGCTGACGGGCTTCCTGTCGACACACGCCTTCGCCGAGGAACCGGCGAGCGACGACGTCGATCCCGACGCCCGCCACAACACGGAAGAGCCAAAGGAAGCGGAAAAGCCGGTCGCGGTCTTGCCCGCTGCGAAAGAACCCACCCCGGCTCCAGATCAGGCGAACGCCGCAGATGCAGCGGCGCCAGTCGCCAAACCGAAATTTGGCGACGTTTCGACGAGCGGCTATTTCCGCGGCGGCTTCGGCGGGAGCAACCAAAAAGGTCGCATGACCTGCTTCCAACTCCCGCTCGAGGGCGGCTTGCTGTCCAAGTATCGCCTCGGCAACGAGTGCGAAGTGTGGGCCGAGTTCCACCTGACCACGGTCGTGTACGCGGGCGCCGACGGTTCGGTCGCGCACATGCATTTCATGCCGGTGGCGTTCATCCCGACCACCTATATCGGGTACCCGTCGACCGGGGTCACCTCATCGGATCTCGGCTCGCCCGGCACCGGTGCGACGGTGGCCTTCCCCAACCTGTACGTCGATATCCAAGGCATCCCTTGGCTCGCCGGAGGTACGGCGTGGGCCGGCACCCGCTACTACAAGCGCGAAAGCGTCTACATCAATGACTTCTTCTATTGGAACCCGTCCGGTGTAGGCGCTGGCATCGAGGACATCAACCTGAACAAGGATCTGCGGCTCAGCTACGGCGTGTTCGCAGTCGATGGTCAGCCGAACGGGTCGCCACAACTGCCGATGCAAGTCGACCTCGGCTTCCGCAACGACCTGCAGCTGCGCGGGATCAAGCCGTACCGAAGCGGTGAGTTCCAGATCGGATTTCAGTACATCGCGGACTTCAGCAACACCAAAGACGCGAACGGCATGGATCGCTTGGCCGGCGGCGCGAGCGTCACTCACGGCGGCTGGGGCGTCACGATCCAACACGTACAGGAGCTCTTGGGTGGCAATAACAAGCTCGCTTTCCAGTACGGAAAGGGCGGCGGAACGGGCTTTGGTACGCTCTCCCGCTTTTACGCTCCAGATTTCTCGCTTTATAACGACCCCGCCGAATCGCGTCTGCGCGTGGTCGAGGTGCTCACCATTCAACCTACCGAATGGCTCGGTGCCCAGGCGGACTTCGTCTACCAGCATGACAACCTGTCCGGGTCGAAGACGGATTGGATCTCGGCGGGTACACGCGTCGGCTTCGCCTTCACCGAGCACGCGAAGCTGCTCGGCGAGGTCGGGTACGACCACGTGAAGAAGAGCATCGGCGCAGATCCGCAATGGCTCGCCAAGTTCACCGTTGCCCCGGCGATCACCGCCGGTAAAGGCTTCATGACCCGCCCGGAGCTCCGCCTCTTCTACACTTACGCGATGTGGGACGAATCGGCACGAGGTGCCACGATCGACTCGGGCAGGCTCTATACGACGACCAACAAGCTCAGCGGGGCCACCTTCGGCTTGCAGGGCGAGACCTGGTGGTGAGTCGGCGCCAAAGCAGCGCCAGAGTGCGCGCGCGGCGCTGAGAAATCGGGCTTGGCGGTGGCCGAGACTTCTGCGTACATGGTCGAGGTCGACCGAGCGCAGTCGGGTGATTGAGAAGCCCAAGACACCGCCAGCCAATGACTCCAAGAGACCTTGAATCTTTCCACCTTCGCCCGCGGGAGGTGCGAAAGATTCAAGGCGCACTCTTGGTTGGCCTGCTCGCGCTGAGCTCGGTCGCGCGGGCGCAAGCGCCCGTGACCGTTTCGGTGGACGCGACTGCGGTCGGCACGCCCCTCGAGCGCGTCTGGCCGTACTACGGCTACGACGAGATCAACTACACGACCACGCCAGAAGGCGAAGCGCTACTCGCCACGCTCGTCGCGACGCAATCTGCGCCCGTCCACGTGCGCAGCCACTTTCTGTTCAACACCGGGGACGGCACCCCCGCCCTGAAATGGGGCTCGACCAACGTCTACACCGAGGACGCCAGCGGTAGCCCGAGCTACAGCTGGCCGCTGACCGACGGGATCATGGACGCGATCACCGGCGCGGGAGCCGCTCCGTTCGTGGAGCTTGGATTCATGCCGGAGGCGCTGTCCACACATCCGAAGCCGTACCGCAACTCGAGCACCACGCTGCTCAACGGCGGGTGCTTCTACCCGCCGACCGATTACGCAAAGTGGGGCGACCTGATTCGCACCTGGGCCACGCACGCCAACGAACGCTACCCGAACGTTGCGACGGATTGGCTGTGGGAGCTGTGGAATGAGCCCGATCTCGGCTATTGGCGAGGCAGCTTCGACGAGTACGCGAAGCTCTACGATTTCACGGAAGCAGCGCTGCACGAGGCAATCCCGAGCGCGCCGCTCGGCGGTCCGGCAGTGGCGGGCCCGGGCGGCGGCTTCCTGAGGCAATTTCTAGAGCACTGCGCGAGTGGCAGCAACGCGCTCACGGGCAGCACGGGAACGCGTTTGGATCTCGTGACCTTCCACGCCAAAGGCGGTGTCTCGATCAGCGATGACCACGTCGAGATGGACCTCGGCAATCAACTCAGGATTCACCGCGCTGGCTTCCAGGCCGTCGCGGCCTTTCCGCAATTCAAGCAGACGCCCATCTACATCACCGAAGCGGATCCGGATGGCTGCGCCGCGTGCCCAGCGAGCACACTCCCTGCCGACGCGTACCGCAACTCCACCGCCTACGGTGCCTACGAACTCGCGATGATGAAGCACTCGCTCGAGCTCGAGGCCCAACTGGGCGTGAGTCTCCGCGGCTTGCTCACGTGGGCATTCACTTTTCCCGGCACCCCTTATTTTGCCGGCTATCGCGCGCTTGCCACGAACGGCATCGACTTACCGGTGCTGAGCGCATTCAAGTTACTGGGGCGCCTGGACGGGACTCGCTTGCCGCTGATCAGCAGTGGCGCACTCGCCCTGGACGACGTTTTGACGAACGGCGTGCGCGGCCAGCCGGAGCTCGACGGTATGGCGACGCAGGACGGCGCCACGATCCAAGTCTTGCTCTGGAATTATCACGACGCCATCGTGAGCGTTGCGGCTACGCGAGTGCATTTGGCCATTCAACTGCCGGAGAGCTTCGGACCGTACGCGCGCATCTCGCACTTGCGCGTGGACGAGCTGCACGGCGACGCCTACACCGTTTGGCGTTCGCAAGGCATGCCGGCGAGCCCGTCAGCGACGGAATTGGCAGACCTGCGGCGCGCAATGGAGCCAAGTTCGTTCGCTCCGGACCGGACGGTCGCAGTGACGGCGTCCGGCTCCGTTCAACTCGACTTCGACTTGCCCAGGTTCGGGGTATCGCTGGTGACGATTTCGCCCGCGCTTAGCGCTGATGAGGGCGGCTCGAGCGCGTCGCCGCTCAGACCTCGCGGCGGTTGCGCTTGTCGACTGCGCGCCCCAAGGGACGACGCGAGCCATTCGCAGGCGCCGCTCGGGCTCGGCATGCTGTTGCTGTGCGTCAGCCTGGTTCGCCGTCGCAGCGGACGCGCGCATCGCTCGGCGCGCGGAGTGCAACCGATGAAAAGGGGACCATTGTCGCGCGTCACGGTCGATTTCGAAATGGATCGGCAGCACTGAGCACACTACATGATCGCTTGGTAGCGAGCCAGGCAAGCCGGCCATCCAAGCTTCAAGGCAGTACCGAAGGCTCGAGCACGTTGCTCGGCTTGGTCTACGCCACGTCCTTGCACTTCTTGGGGCAAGACGCCCGTGCTCTTCGCAGGCAAGGTTGATCGTCGCCAACGCCATGGGCGCTAGTCTCAAGGAGCTCGGCCTCGACAGCGGACACTGACCTCGGAAACTGAGCGGACTCCGCATCGGCAGCTAAGATGAGACGAACCCACTCCGCGATTTCGCGTCTGATTTTGGTTTTGGCTGGCGCCGCATCGGCGTGCAGCAGCAACGCAGCGACGACCGGTGAGCCGAGCGGCACTGGCGGCAGCGCGTCGCACGCCGGCTCGGGCGGCAGCGCGACGATGGCGGGCGCGGGCAGCGCTGGGCTTTCCGGACAAGCGGGTAGCTCCGGGTCCGCCAGCACGGCCGGCGGCGCGCCCGCAGCGACAGGTGGCGGCGGGAGCTCGAGCGGCGGAGTTTCTGGCGGTGGAGCCGCAGGCTCCGCTGGTCTCGCCGGGGGCGGCCTCGGCCAGGGTGGCAGCGCGGGCGCCGTAGACGATCAAGCGGCGGCCACCGTGTTGAATCACTACCAGCTGCTCGATCCATGTCAGTCGGGCTATCACGCGGTCTCCACGCCGGGGGATGTGTGTCCGCAGGACACCGCCGTCAAAAACCAGGCTATTTCGCTGCAATTCGGCGGCGACGCGAGCGTCACCTACAACGTGACGCTGCACGTGCGCGGCATCATGGAAGGTTACTGGTACTCCGGCGGCATGCTCGACTCCACGAGCAAGACATTTTACACCGGCGGCGTGCCGACGATTGGGGGCTTTAGCTCCGCGTGTAAGAACCACACCAGCGAGCTGCCATTCATGCTGCCCGCCGAAATCACGCCAACGGACAATTGCTGGAATGGCTTCAACATGTTCGCGCTCACGGTGTCCGCGCCGAGCCAGCACTACTACCTGAACTACACCGCTGAAAAGAATGGCGATCGTCCGCCCCATGCGGTGTACCAGAGCGACTACACCGTCACGATTCCGATTCAGGGCCAAGCCAAACTCGAATTTTACATCGTCGGTTCGGACGAGCACCAGTGTTACAACTTCGACCACGTCGTTACGGGCGTCACCACCAGCCCGAGCCCGTACATCGGTGAGTTCGTGCAGTTCGACGTGGTGAGCGTCGCGCGCGCGCAGTGACGCAGGCCGAAATGGGCGCACAACGTCCGCGCCCGCGTCTCTGCGCGACGTGAAAGCGATTGCACTGGCATTTTGGCCACACGACACGAGCTCGCCAGCGGTCCCACTCGGCGGCACTTGTGCGCAATGCTCCCACCTGGCGGTTCTCGACACTCAAGTAGGTAGTTCGTCGAGCCGAGGATCAATGGTTCTGTTCAGTGCTGGAACACTGTCCGCGAAATCTTGTCGTATCGATGCAATGGCGTTGACGGGCGCGCCGGTCCAGTCGCGGCACAGGTCTGTCCGCGCATCCGGCGCGCCGCCTCCTCCCCGACCTACACCGGGGGAGCCGTACCGCTCAGCGCTTGGACATCTCGCGCACGCGGCGAGACGGAATCAAGGCGTCTACGTCACTATTTAGATGTGGCAACCCCTAGGAACGGCACCTGAAAACGGCGCTTGGACGCGAAAATTGCGCCCAACCTGCGGCGGCGCCTTGGAACGACTTGGACGCGGCCGTTTCACTAACTGAGCAGCGCTTGTGCTCGTGCACGGCCAAAGAGCGCAGGCGCCCGCGCTCCACGATTTGGCCCGCTGCTGCTCACGCGGAAATGAGCAGCAGACGGCGCGCGAGCTCGCTCTGCTTGCGCACAGCGCAATTCCTCGAGTCGCGAGATCCTTCGCGAAGTGAGCCCCTGAATTTGGCAAGCTCGAACCCGAGTCTCCCCTTCGATCAGCAAACGCCGCGCGCGCGGGCTCGGCGAAACGGGTTCAAGTTTTTTTCGCCCTTTACCGTTGATCCTGCGCGATCGAGCGACGGAGTTCGGCTTGACAGAGCCTTTTGGCGCCGACATGATTCAACCGGTTGAATCAGCGAGGAAAAAGGCGAAATTGGAGAGGCAATGGCGGGCAGTTCGATAGCGCAATCTCGGTCCAGCTCGCTCGGCATTGCCCTGCTGCTCGGCTCCTGCCTCGCCGCGTGCACCGGCGTGCTCGAACATTCTGCTTCGGACGGCACGACTGGCAGCGTGAGCGGTGTCGGACCGCCCGGTGGCGGCAGCAGCAACGCCAACGGCGGCTCGGGCTCCGAGGATCCGGGGTCGTGCGACAATCTCGATCCCGTGAAGCGTCGCTTGTGGCGTCTATCGGTCGAGCAATACCAAGCCGCGCTCAAGAAATTGCTCGACTTGCCCAGCACGCCGCAGCTCACCAATCGCGGCGGTGAGGCGCAGTGGGCGTTTTTCAGCGACGTCTCGCTAGGTGTCGATGATTCGTTCCAATACGCACTCTATCAAGTGGTCGAGAGCGTACTGCCTCAAATTCCCGCCTCGCTCACGACCTGCAACGGAGGCGAGTCGCCCACTGCTTGCGCCACGCGCATCGCGACCGACTTCGGAGCCAAAGCATTTCGCCGACCGTTGACCCAAGACGAGATCGCGGCGCTCGTCAGCAAGCCCGGAACGCCGGCCTCAGGCACCACCGCGGCCGTTTCTCCCGCGCCATTCGTGGCTGCGGCGGCCGACACACAGCTGGGACTCAAGCTGATGATCGAGGCAATTTTGCTGTCGCCTTCGTTCATCTATCGCACGGAGCTCGGCCCGAGCACGCTCACGGCCGACGCGAGCGGCAAATTCCCGGATACCAAGCTGACGCCGTACGAGGTCGCGACCCAGCTCGGCTTTACGTTCTTGGGCTCTGGGCCGGACGCCGCACTGGAGGCCGCCGCAGCGGATCCATCGGACAACGGGCTCGGCTCGGCAAACGGCATCAAGGTTCAAGTCGATCGGCTGCTGGCCTTACCCGAGGTGCAGCAGAACCTCACGACGATCATCGCGGGTTGGTTCAACATCGGGCAGCTGTTTCTGAAGACGCACGACAGCTCGTTTCTCAGTGCTCTGCCGGACAAAGATCAGCAAGATCAGACCGGCATCCAAGGCGATCTGTACGCTTCCGCGCAGCAGCTCATCAGCGACACCTTGTGGAACAACGGCGGGAAGATCACCGATCTGCTCACGTCGCAGAAAGGTTTTTTCAACACGCGCCTGGCAGCGCTGTACCCGGACGTGACGTTCGCCAAGGGCGCGCCCACCTCCGCCACGACCTTCGTCGAAGGGACTTGGCCGGCTTCGGAGAATCGCATCGGCTTGCTCAGCGACCCGAGCTACTTCTGGGCGCAGTCCGATCCTGCCGCAAACTCGATCGTCAAACGCGGCAAGGCCATCCACGACGACATCATCTGCGCGGACCCGCTGCCCCCACCCGTCGATCTCAGCACGCCGTCGGCGCTGGCGGTGATCTCGAAGGGCGACAGCGAGGTGACCAAGTCAGACGCACGGCTCTCGACAGCACCCTGTAACGGTTGCCACGCGCAGATGGACGCCTACTCGCGCGTGCTCCAACACTTCGGCCCGATCGGCAACTACCGCAGCGTGGACGAAGCGGGTCGGACCATCGACACGTCGTTCACCTACTCCGCCCCTTCCCCGCTCGCTCCTCAAAAAATCGACGGCCCGAAGGAGCTCGCGCAGGCGCTGATCCAAAGCGGGCACATCAACGGTTGCGCCGTGCAGAAGATGGCAAGTTACCTGATCGGCTCGATGATTACCAAGTACGACACCTGTGAAGTCGAGACCATTCGCAAGACGTTCGCGCAAACCGATGGTTCGCTCGCATCGCTCTTCCGCACCGTCGTCGTGGCCGACTTCGTGCGCGCTCGCGCCGGAGGAACGAAATGAGCTCATACAAGTTTTCGCGCCGTTCCATGTTGCGAGCCGCGGGCGGCTCGGCAGCACTGCTCCTGCCGCTCTTGCGCAATATCGAAGCACGGGCCGCGGGCGCCAAAGCGCCGTTGCGCTTACTGATCATTCATCACCCGCTCGGCACCGCGCCGGGCCTCGCGAATTGGGTGCCGGACAGCGCCGCGACGAGCACCAATTTTACTCTGCCGCTCGAGAGCGCACCGTTCGCGCCGCTTCAATCGCAGATGGTCATGGTCGACGGACTCAACATCGTCACGGCGACCAAATCGACCAGCACCACGAATAGCGGGCAGAACACGCACGAAGGTGGCATCGTGGCGATGATGACCGGCGTGCCCACGCTGGGCGTCCACGGCCAGCAGGATCATTGCGCGGGCGGTGCCTCGGTCGATCAGCTCCTGCTCGCGCAATCGCCGACCTTGGGCGGCACGGGCTCGCCCATGGATATGCGCACGCCGTTCGGGCATTTGGCGCTCGCCGCCGATATTCGCTC
>Ga0207667_10006741_pt1 | contig 13862 bp, 7 predicted proteins | sample KBSCornC52_FD_184301 | JGI IMG/M metagenome (GOLD analysis project Ga0207667, IMG submission 184301) | Corn rhizosphere microbial communities from Kellogg Biological Station, Michigan, USA - KBS Corn C5-2 (SPAdes) (version 2) | ecosystem: Host-associated > Plants > Roots > Rhizosphere > Soil ... | reverse complement strand
CGCATTTTGACGGACTGGGGGTTTGTCAGATAGCTGATCCGGCTCTCGGCAAGCGCAAGGCAAGAGATGCGCGAAGCGCTCAAAAAAAAGCCGTCATCCTGAGCGAAGCGGGGAGGCATGGGCGGAGTCGAAGGACCTCCAATTTCCGAGGGTTTTCGCGCGGGGCCTTCACCACTCTGCGCGCGACCACGCACCCATTCCTCCCACCGCCTTCGCCCGGGATATTGGAGGTCCTTCGACTCTGCGCCCCACCGCCTTCGCCCCCGGGGCGCTCCGCTCAGGATGACGAGCTTTTTTTCGGGCGCTTCGCGCGGCTTTTGCCAAGCGCACTCCGCAAATATCCTCCTCTCTCACGACACAAAAAAGCAGCGGCGGTCATCGACCGCCGCTGCTGATGTAAAAACTTACGAGTTAATCTTCAGCTTCCGCCGAACGTCTCATTTCCCAGCCGGGAAGTCATCCGTCCGGAACGGCATCGCCGGCAAGCCTTCCTTGTTGTAGAGATCGCAGAGGGGATTATCCGCCCACGCGTAACGGACCGCCACCGGATTGGCGACCTTGTCGCTGGAGACCACAACGCTGTTGCCCTCGATGGTCGCATTCGCCCAGACGAACTTGTGATCGGTGCCGGCGATGGCAAACCCCTTCAGCTCCGAAGGAACCGCCGGCGCGGTCTTCCGCTGGCTGGTGAAGAAATGCTCGGGCGGATTGCCGAGGACCAGACCACTCCCGATGTCATCGAAGGTGATGCGGATCTTGTTTCCTTCCACCTTGAAACTCTTATAGACCGGCCCGGAGGAGACGATGTTCTGTTGGCCGTAGGCCACGCGCTCGGCGGCCAGCGCGAGACGGCGGCCAACGTCCAATTTGTCCGGGGGATGGAGGTTTCCCCCGGCGGCGAGGTCGATCGTCACGGCGAGGCCGGTGTCGGGCACGGTCAGCGCATTGGCCTGCGCTTCGCGCGTGCCGGCCCAATAGCTCTCGCTGGGCTCCGGCTTCGGGTTACCAAAATTCGGAAGCTGCACGATCATGAAAGGGAAATTCCCCTGCCCCCATTGCGTGCGCCAGTCGTTGATCAGTGCGGGCAGCGCGATCTTATAGAAAGCCGGATTGTCGGCGTTGGACTCGCCCTGGTACCACACGGCGCCCTTGATGCCGAAAGGAATAAGCGGAGCGATCATTCCGTTGAACAGCGCGGCGGAAGTCTGGTTGTTGTGAATGGGATCGCGGGGTTCCTTTGGTCCAATGGGCGCCCGGGGCCGCGGGGGGCCGGGCTTTCTCTCGGCTTTGGCCGCCTTGTTCGCTTCCTCCCACGCCTTGTAATCCTCGTTGTATTTATCGATGACCGCTTTGTTGTCCTGCTGCCACTTCTCCATATCGGCTTTCCACTTCGGCATCTCGATATTCAGATAGTGGTCCTCGAGTTCCTTGTATTGATCGCGGAATTTCGCCGCGCCGGACGCCATGCTGGCCATCGCCGGAACGGATTGCAGCGTTTGCAGGCTGGTCCAGCAATTGATGCGCGTGCCGCCCCAGCAGCTGCCGATCAAGCCCACCGGTTGCTGGGTATATTTCTGAATCTCGCTACCAAAGTAATACCCCACTGCGGGGAAGCCGGACCATTCGCCGGTCTTGGAAAGCATATCGGGCGTGCATACCTGCCAGGTGCCGAGAAGCGGGAAGCCTTGAGGCGCGGTCGCGATGTCCTTCGCTGGCGCCGGCGCGATGTATTTCGGCACGGAGAAGAGACGAATCTGCGGATTGCCGGCTTTGCTGAACTCCTCCGCCGACATCACCGCCTTGGAACCGAGTTCCATGTTGGACTGCCCCGAGCAAACCCAGACGTCGCCGACGAGAACGTCGTGGATGGTGATGCGATTTTTTCCGGCGACGGTGATCTCGATCGGCTTCGAGGACGCCGCGAGTTTGGCCAGTTTGACCATCCACTTGCCGTCTTTTCCGGCGGTGGCGGAGGCGTGATCCTGCCCGGCGGTGACGGTGACGGTTTCACCCGGCGCGGCCCAACCCCAGATATTTGCGGTGATGTCGCGCTGGAGCACCATGTGATCGCCGAAAATGGCGGGCATGGTGACGTCGGCCGAGAGGTGGCCGCAGGTCGCGAGTCCCACTAAGCCGATCAGACAAAGGCTGATCGAAGAGCGAAGCGGGCATGGGCGTGGAGAGGTGGGGAATTTCATGTTTTCTCGGGGACCAAAAGTATGCCGGATTCCGGGGGTCCCACGGTTGTCTAAGAGAGCAGGACCCCGCTTGGAGGGCTATTGGCCGTTCGGCCAATTGGCGGATGGGAACTCCCTGCGCGATGTTGATGCATTCACTCCACGCCTCGTTCCCCAATGTTCTGCCGCCTTCATCGCCCGAATCCTCTCCACGGAATGTCGCTCCAGCGTTCCGGCGCCTCGCACCGCTCGGGCTTCTCGCTCGTCGAACTCGTCCTGGCCATCGGGATCGTCAGCTTTGCCTTTGTGTCTTTGTTCGCTCTTCTGCCGGTCGGACTGACCACTTTCCGGCAAACGATGGACACCACGATCGGCTCACAAATTGTTCATCGGATCATCAACGAGGCACAGCAGACCGACTATACGACGCTGGTCGCCACGCCGACATTCGATCGCTATTTCGATGACCAGGGCAACGAAGTCAGCTCACTGGACAATTCCATCTACACTGCCGAGATTTCGGTGACCGCTCCTACCCCGCTGCCTAACACCAGCACTCCGAGTTCCACGAGTCTCGCCACCGTCATCGTGAAGTTCGCGAATAACCCGGCGCATCGGGCTTCGCCATTCACGACTACCAGCCCGAATTCCTACTCGGTGTATTCGGCGGTGATCGCGAAAAACCAATAGTTCGTAACGTCATGACGCACCGTTCTGTTCATCGAGGCTTTACCCTCGTCGAGCTGATGCTGTCGGTCGTCCTCATCGGTTTGCTGGTGATCATCCTCGCATCGATGACCAGCGCGACGGCTTCCAGTTGGAAATATACATCGAGCAAGATCGAGCAATTCCGGAGCGCGACCAGCGCTTTTGAAACCATCACCCGCCGGCTCAGCCAGGCCACGCTCAATACCTCCTGGGACTACCATTACCCGAACGGCATGAGCAGTGGGACGCCCGACAAATATGTCCGTCAATCCGACCTCCGTTTCATCGCGGGAAAGGCGGAGACGCTCTTCGCCAGCAGCAATCCGCTGCGCCCCACCCACTCCATTTTCTTTCAAGCGCCCGCCGGATATGTCGATGACACGGTGAACTTCAGCGGCTTGGACAATCTGCTGAACACGTGGGGGTATTACATCGAATACAACCAGGACACGATCCCGCCCTTTCTCCAGCCTCTGGCCCAATCCCAGCCCCCACGCATATCGCTGCGCAATCGCTGGCGCCTGATGGAATACATGCAGCCTTCCAACCGGCTGACGATTTACTCGAAAACCTCCGGCAATCCCAATTACACCGGACACGAGTGGTTCCTGGATGGGCTGAGCGTCCAGAACCCGCCCACGCATGTCCTCGCGGAGAATATCATCGCGATGGTCTTGCTGCCGAAACTTTCGGCGGCGGAAGATCCCACCGGCATCAAGCTCGCGCCAACTTACGATTACGATTCGACCGTCGATACGACAGCCTCGAACCCGAGCGCCGATCCCGAACTGAATCCCAAGAACCAACTGCCACCCGTCGTGCAAGTCAGTTTGGTCGCGATCGACGAGGCCTCGGCGGTGCGCATGTCAGGGAACGATGTCAATGCCCTCACGGGGGAGCTCGAGGGGCTTTTCGTCAAAGCCAGCCAATTTGAAGCCGACTTGAGAAAGGATCCCACGGCTTCCTCCGACGCCTCACTCGAATCCTATCTCATCAAACACAAGATCAACTACCGCATCTTCACCGCCAACGTCAGCCTGCGCGGTGCCAAATGGAGCAGAAAGTAACTCTATGATTTCCCGATCATCCTCCCAGCGGGCTATCGCGCTCATCATCGTCCTCGCCTTTTTGGTTCTCATCTCCGGGATCATCGTCGCGTTTTTCATCGGCATCTCCTCGGAACATCGCTTCGCCAGGACCAACGCGGATGCGGCGAACACGCAGCAACTGGCGGAATCCGCCGTCAATGTGGTGATGGCGCAAATCGTCGATGCGACCAAAGGTTCGAACGCCAACACCTCGACCCTGGCGTGGGCCTCACAGCCGGGAATGATTCGGACCTACGATGCGCAGGGCAATCCGCAGAACTTCTTCAAGCTCTACTCCTCGGACCAGATGGTCAGCAGCGGCAACGGATTTAGTATCAGCACCGATACTCCGCCATCGGACTGGGACAACGCCACCAATGTTGGGCTCTACACCGATCTCAATGCTCCCGTCCTCGTTCCCGACCCGAATGGCAAGATCAAACCGGATCCAAACAAACCGGATACCTACTCGGCGGTGTATCCAGTCATGGATCCCAACGCCGAGGGCATCGTCGATGGATTTTCGCTGACCAGCCGGCCGGGCTTCACGGACCCGACGACGGGCCTGAACACTCTGCCGACCGATCCGACCTACGATCCGACGCAAGCCTCCGCCAACGCCACGGCAAATCCCGCGCCGATGCCCGTGAAGTGGCTGTACGTCTTGCACAATGGCCAGATCGTGAGCCCGACCGGCGCCAAGAATGGTGTCGTCACCATTCCCGGTGTGACCAAGGATAATCCGGTCACTGGCCGCATGGCCTTTTGGACCGATGACGATACGTCGAAAGTGAATATCAACACGGCTTCCGAGGGCGTTTATTGGGACGTGCCGCACGTCTTTTCGGCGGCGGATTATGGCGTCCTCGGCAGCGATTCATGGGTGGGGGCGCAGAGCAGTTTCACCCCTGGCCTGGCCATCTGTCAGCCGTCACAGAAGGAATTCCAGCGTTATCCCGGTCATCCGGCCACGACCTGCCTGAGCCCAATCTTCGGCAATTTCGGCCTAACGGTTCCGACCCTCGTCACCAAATCAAACGTCAATCAATTCGCTCCCTACTATGCGATCGCGCCGAAAGTCGCGCAGGGAGGATCCAAATCGGGAACGGTCTTATCCACCCCACCGGGAGTCACCGGGTTTACTCCTCTGGGTACGGACACCGACCGTCTCTACGCGTCCGTCGATGAACTCATGTTTGCGCCGCAACTCGCGGGCGACTCCCGGATCACCAATCCGACGAGCAACGGGACTTCCACGACGCCGACCGTGATCACGAAGAATGTCCTGGAGAAAACCAAGTTCTTTCTCACCGCCGGAAGCAATGCGCCGGAGGTGACGCTCTTCAATACGCCGCGCATCTCCATCTGGCCGGTGTGGGATTCCGCCGCCGGAAAAAATCTCACCGCCTACGATAAACTCGCCGAGTTTTGCGGAACCATTGGTGGGCAAGGTTACTACTTCACGCGGCTGAACGCGCGTAGCGATACCGACGACTACGACAAAATCCCGCGCAACCAGACTTTGTATCAATATCTGCAAGCGTTGACGTCAAAAGGCATACCGGGGTTCGGCGGCGATTTTGCTTCGAAGTATTCCACCGCGGAGCGCGACCAAATCCTCACCCTCATCTTCGATTACATTCGCTGCATCAACCTCGCCGATAGCGAAACGAGCACTCCGGCCAATGCCGCCACGGATGCGGTGCCATTCACTCCGCTTTACGAAGTCGCCGTGCCGTCCAACGATGCCCGGCTCGATCCAACAGCGCCCTTTTCGATGAGCAACGACGTGCCGGATCTTTTCCCGTTGGGCGCCGGCGAGGTCGTGCCGATCAAGATCAATTCGACCATGGGCGTCGGCCGTTGCCTCACCGTCGCGGAGGCCGACCTCCTCTTCTACGGCACGCACAAAACGAGCGCGGGCCTGACCGATAAGTTTCGCGCGATGCTTCTCCTGCAGTTTGCGTCCCCCATGCAAGGGATGGCGGGGATGCGGTCGAGTCTGAAATTTACCGTCACCGGCCTGGACCAATTCATGGTCCAGCCTACCCCCGGTGGAGCCTTCCAGTCACTCAACCTTCCGGCGAGCGGCACGAACTTCATCGAACTCAGTGACTTTCAGACGCAGGAAGGGCGGGGCTTGGGCGGCGTGGAAGGTCCGGCAGAAGGCCTCTACGCGCTGGGCGGGCACCCCTTTTCTTCGGCGTGGCCCTATGATTCCAGTATCAAGGGGCTGTTCACTTCCGGCGGAAGCGTCCCGGGAAATTACCCTTTTTTCTCCGGCGCCGATGTTACGTTTACTCCCCCAACCAAAGTCCCCGGCGCACGTTCGTTCGTCTTTTCGTCAGACCCCTCGAGAGCGGAGCACGGGGACATCACCATCATCATCTCCACCCAGCCGATTCCGGGCGACCCCACCCCGTCGGTGGTGGTGCAGAAAATTACCCTCAACTTTCCGATGGGCACCTTTTTCATGCCCAACGCGACGACCAGCGGCGCGGCCGCCTATGACTTTAACGCTGCCCGTATGACCGGTTCGCCCTTGCAAGTCGCCGGTGGCACGGGAAACGGAATCAAATCCGCCCTCATCACCGCCAATGACACCGTGGTGGGCGTGCAACCGGGGGGCGCAGGTAACAACGCCGATCCATTGCCCGGCGCGGACTCCACCGCGGGTGATTACCGGATGATCGCTCCTTTACAGACAGTGCCGAGTTCTCGTTACCGAGCCCATATGGGTTACATCAGTACTGATCCCACTAAACCCACCCAGTTCGCCCACGGACTCATTACTTCCGGTGTTCGGAGTAGCTTCACGAACTATTATACGGGAGGGTCGTTGGGCAATTTAGCTCCCCTCAATAATTACCAATATCTGACCGGCTCCGGTTGGAGGGCCACCACTCAGAATGCACCTTACGTTCCCAGCCGCGTGACTAATGGCGTCACCCGAAAAGACGGGGGCCCCGGCGACTGGGATTCCGGCAGCGGAAATATGCCGGACGGCGCTTACATGAACAAGCCGGACGAGGGCGATGCGCGGTTGATCTGCCATACCCTGGACCAGACCATTACGCGCTACCCTTATCTTCTGGGCAGTATCTTCGACGGAGCCCCGCCCGGTGCGCCTTATTTCTCGCCGAACCGGCAGGCGCCCTCGCCACTGATGTTCGGCTCGATCCCCACCGGCGTGCAGCGGAACCAGCCCTGGCAGACCCTGCTCTTCCATCCGACGCCCGAGGACACAACTCACCCCGGCAATGCCTCGCCCAAGGATCATCTCATCGCCGATTTGTTCTGGATGCCGGTCGTCGAACCTTATGCGATCAGCCAGCCTTTCTCCACCGCAGGAAAGATCAATCTCAACTACCAGATCCTTCCCTTTACCTACATCAAGCGCCAGACGGGGCTGAACGCGGTGATGAAGGCGACCAAGTTCCTGGCCATTCCCACCAGCGACGCCGGCACCTACAAACCCAGTGCCCGCGACCACGGCTCCCAGATCGCGCCGAACATGCCCGACCGCCGGCAGACGATCGATATCCCGACCACGCTGCAGGCCTGCGACACCAAATTTTCCAATAGCGATATCTACAAATCGGCCACGGAGATTTGCGAGTTGAACCTCATACCGCCGGGCCAGAGCCAGTCCAGCATGGCCAGCTTCTGGAACAGCAATAAGCTCACGGGGGATAACTTGCGCGAGAAACCTTACGTCGACCTTTATCCCCGGCTGACCACCAAATCGAATACCTACACCGTTCACGTTTATGTCCAGGCGCTGCAACAATCGTCCGCTCACGCCGCCGCGGGCGTGTTTGTCGATCCCAATGGACCGACGGCCGGGCAGACCGATGCCATTCTCGGCGAATACCGGGGCAGCACCACGCTGGAGCGTTACATCGATCCGAACGATCCTTCCCTGCCCGACTTTGCCCGGTTGACCGTGCAGGATCCTTCCAATTCCGCGCTCAACATCGACCAATACTACAAATTCCGCATCACCGGCACGCGGCGGTTTACCCCATGATTCGCCCGAGACAACGCGGTTTCAGCCTGATCGAACTCCTCGTGGTGGTCTTCATCATCGGGATCATCGCGGCATTCGCCGTGCCTGCGGTCGTCAATGTCAGCCGCGGCTCGAGGCTCTCCCAGGCGGCGCAGATCATTGGTGATCAACTCGCCATCGCGCGCCAGACGGCCATCGGCCGGAATCGCCTCGTCGAAGTGCGCTTCTATAAATTTTCCGATCCCGAAATCCCCAACTCCACGACGAGTTATCGCGCCGTGCAAGTCATGGAGGTCATCAATGCCCATGTGACCTCGCCCGTGGATCGCGTCCAGTTATTGCCGAATACGATGATCGTCGATGCCTCGCCGACGTTGTCTTCCCTTCTCGATTCATCGAAGCGCACGATCGCCAGCGGCACCATCCCTCTGCCGCGCACCGAGACCAATTACCAATACGCAGCCATTCGCTTCCGTCCCGACGGCTCCACGGATCTCCTGCCGACAAACACGTGGTTTTTGACCGTGCACGATGAAGTGCTGGGTGATGGCCTCACCCAACCGCCCACGGACTTCACCACCATCGCGATCGATCCGGTGAGCGGCAGTTTGAAATTCTTCCGGCCCGGCCTGTAGCGCCCGTTTTCCTGGAATGGATGCCCCGCCGCGCTGCCCTGCCTCTTGCGAGAGTCCATTCCGTCGCGCATTGTTTCCATCGTGATCCCCCATTCATTCAAGCTGTGGCTCGTGCTCACGCTCGCCGCTGTCTGCTACGCCAGTGCCCAGGAAGTGCCTTTGCTGGATTGCGCGGCCATCCGCAGCCTCCCACGGGATGTTGCCGCCCAGCGTCTGCCGGTGCAGATCCGCGGCGTGGTGACATTTAGTTATCCGAAAGAAAATACTGCGTTTGTCGTTCAGACCGGCGGTGAGGGAACTTATGTGGAGCGCGGTGAGTTTGCCCGTTCGAAAGGACTCATTCCCTCCGGTTGGTCGTGGCCGGGATCGCTTCCTCCGGGCAGCGTCATCGAGATGGATGGCGTCACCGGCGCGGGAGACTATGCACCGGTCGTCTATCCCCGGCACATTCGTATCGTGGATAAGGCGCCTCTCCCGGAAGCGACCCCGTTGCCCATCTCCGAGTTGCTCGATGGCAAGTGGGATTGCCAGCGGGTGCGGGTGCGCGGCGTTGTGCAGTTCACCGAAGAAACGCCCACCGAATCGCAGAGAGCCTGGTGCGAATTGGTGTCGCACGGCGGACGCGTCCGCGTGCTCATCAACCGACTGGATTCTTCCGCCAGCCTGGCTCGTCTGGCGGACGCGGAGGTCGAAGCCACCGGCGTGATGTTCGTCAACTGGAACAGCCGCGGTGAGTTGGTCGGCGCGCGCGTCAATGTCGAGAACCTCGACGATATTCACGTCATCGATCGTGGACCGGAAGATCCCTTCTCGGTGCCGGCGCTGAAGCTCTCCGAGATCCAACCGTTTTCCCGCGAAGGTTCGACCCTCCATCGCCGCCGCTTCACCGGCACGGTCACCCTCGTCTGGCCGGGTCCGGGACCCGGACTCTCCTTTTTTATCCAGGACGGCGGACGCGGCATATTCGTGGAAACCAACGACCGGACGCCGCTCGCCCCGGGTGAGCGGGTGGACGTCGCCGGATTCGTGCAAATGAAAGAGCACTTCGGCATGATTCATTCCGCCGTGGTGCGAAAAGTCGGCACGGCAACGCTCCCCACGCCCATTCCCGTGGATCGACGAATCGTTCTGGGTAGATCCGTGGAAGGCCGCAGCGTGACCGACGCCACGGACGTGGACGGTCTGCTGGCCACCTTGGAAGGCCGCCTGGAGAAAATCGACACCGGCGACAAAGAGACGCCGCGCCTGTTGCTCAGCAGCGAGAATCGACTGGTGGCGGTTTCCTTTAGTCGCACCACGCCACCAGACGTCCTCACCCGTTTCGAACCGGGAAGCATCCTTCGGGTCGTGGGCATCATTCGCGTCGATCTCGCTTCGAGCTGGCCGGCCCTCGAGCACCCGCGCCCGGTGAATTTCAATTTCCTCATTCCCACGCCCGACGATGTTACCGTGATCGAGGCGGCTCCGTGGTGGACAGCGCAACGCCTCTGGCTACTGCTTGGCGGCATCGTCGCCGTGCTGGCCATCACTCTCGGATGGAACTGGCTCCTCCGTCGCAAGGTGGAGCAGCGCAGCGTGCAACTCGCGGACGAGATGCGCGCGCGGCGCGAAGCAGCGGTCGAGTTCGAGGCGACCCTTCGCGAGCGCCAGCGATTGGCCGCGGACCTGCACGACACGCTCGAACAAGGGCTGACCGGCATCGCTTTCCGCGTGGAAACCATGGTCGTGCAGCACACCAAGGCGCAGGACAACTCGGAGAATCTGGAGCGGGTCCGCCATCTCCTCTCCGGCGTGCGCGAGGACGTGCGGCGCTCGGTCTGGAATCTTCGCGCCGATGCGCTCGAGGGCCACACCCTGGCGGAAGCGCTGCAAGCCAGCGCCGATCGCCTCTCCGGGCAGAGCAATCTCATCGTCGCAGTCGAGTCAGATGGCACCTCGCGAGACCTGCCCGATCTCATCGCCGGAAACCTGCTGCTCCTCGCCCAGGAAGCCATGACCAACGCACTTAAGCACGGCGAACCGCGTTCCATTTTTTTGCGATTGGTCTTCGCCGGGGACACCTTGCGGCTCACCGTGGAAGACGACGGCCGCGGATTCGATACCGCGCAGATGGCCACGCCGCGGGAAGGCCACTTCGGCATTCAAGGCATGCGCGAGCGCGTGAAACGGCTCGGCGGCATTTTCGAAGTCTCCAGCGCGCCCGGCAAGGGCACGCGCATTTCAGTGACCGTCCCGATCGAGGTCGCGGACTCGGTGATGGCGGGCGCTTAAGGATGCCGGCCGGTTACTTGTAATCCGCGCGCAGCAGTCCGCGCTTGTAGGCGGCGTCGACCGCTTCCGCGCGATCGGCGGCTTCCAACTTCACGAGAATCGCCTGCACATGCGCCTTGGCGGTGCGTTCGGTCACGCCCAACGCGGAACCGATCTCGCGGTTGGAAAATCCGCGGGCCAGCAAATCGAGCGTCTCCACTTCGCGTGGGGACAATCGCGAACGCAGCGCTCCGTTTTTGCAACGCGTTTCCAACGATTGTGGGACGCAGCGCTCTCCCGCATGCACCTTGCGCACCGCGTTAAAAAGCTCGGCATGCCGGACGGATTTCAGGAGATAACCGACGGCGCCGGCTTCGAGCGCACGGAAGACGTCTTCGTCAAGATCGTAGGTAGTGAGCATGATCACTCGCGCCTCGGGAAATTCCGCACGAATGCGCTGCAGCGCTTCGATACCGCTGGCCCCAGGCATGCGCACGTCCATAAGCGTCACATCGGGACGGTGCTGGCGGTAATGAGCCACCGCCTGCTCGGCGTCATCGGCTTCCGCGACCACCTCGAAGTCGTCCTGCTGGGCGAGCAGCATCGCCAATCCGGAACGCACCACAAAATGGTCGTCTACCAAAAGAAGGCGAATGGAATTGGGAGCGGTCATTACGCAGCCAACAGAGCAGTATCCGAGCATCGCAGCTATTGGCCATTCGGACAATAGCGAGAGGAGTGATTACACGAATAAGCTGCTGCCTATATTTCAGCGCCAGCCTGCGCGTGACCCCGCCAGACATTTGCCCCATGAAAGCCCTTCGTCCGATCCTCTCCAGCCTTCTGCGCCACGGTACTCTTCACCTCGTCCTTGCGGGCTCCATTACCGCACTCCTCGCCCTGCCTTCGACCCAAGCGGCCAGCGCCACCTGGAATCTCAATCCCACCGACGGCAATTGGGTGGCCACTGGCAGCGAAAATAACTGGACCACCGGCACCGCTTTGTTTCCCGGTTCGACCACGCTGTTGAACAGCACGGACGTCGCGACCTTTGACTCGAGCAGTATCACGACAATCAACATCAACAGCGCATCGTTAAATGTGCTGAGCATCACTTTCGGCGGAACCGCCACGGCGCTCTCCGCATACACTATCGGGACGACCAGCGGAAACTCCCTCTTTCTAAGCAGTGGCGGATCGATCACCCTCGCGGTCGATGCCACGCCGACAGCAACCACCGAGGCAATCAACGCGCCCCTCATTCTCGAAGGCAACTACTCCTTCACCAACTCCAACGCGGATGCGACGAATATACTTAATTTCGGGGGCACCGTTTCCAACGGGACGAGCAACGCGATCACGCTCACCTTGGGTGGTGCCAATGCCGGAAACAACGTCGTCAGCGCGGCGATCACGGACGGCACAGCGGGTGGAGTGACCAACGTGACCAGGGCTACCACGAACAGTGTCTGGACGCTTTCCGGCAACAATACCTACTCGGGCCTCACCTCACTCAATGCCGGGACCACGGTTCTCTCGGGCAACAACACCGGCATGACTGGCGGCATTACGATCAGCGGCGCCACGCTCAAAATCGGCAGCGCCACAGCGTTGGGAACCGGACTGCTCACACTCAAAAACGGGTCCGTTTTTGATAACGTCACTGGGGCTCCGCTGACCCTGACGACCAACAACGCGCAGTCTTGGGGCGTGGCTACCGGTTCCTTCACTTCGACCTTTATCGGCTCCAATGACCTCAATCTCGGCACCGGGCCGGTGTCGATGCCGGGCGGCACAGGAAATCGGTTTACCCTCATCACCAATACTGCGGGAATCAACCTGACTGAAGGGGGCGTAGTCAGTGGTTCGGCGAATTTCATCAAGGGGGGGGCAGGCACCTTGATCTTCACCGGAGCGAATACCTTTACCGGCACCACCTCATTTACGGGCACCGGCGGTATCATCAACTATCAGAACGGCACCGCCTTTGGAACAAACAGTGCGATCACCGTCGCTAGCGGCGATACAGTCCAGATCCAAGGAGGGATCGCTGGTGGCAACCTCCTTTTGACCGTTGCCGGCACAGGCGCCAGCAATGCCACGGGTGCCTTGGAGAATGTGAGCGGCAATAATAGCTATGCTGGAGGAGTCACCGCTACCGCGGCCACGACTGTGTCCTCGGATTCCGGCATATTGACTCTGGCAGGCGGGATTAGCAATGGTGGCACAACGCTTACCTTCACCGGTTCGGGCAACGTCACCATATCGACCAACGGCATCAGCGGTACAGGTGGGTTGACCAAAAATGGCGCGGGTGTCCTGACGCTCTCCGCTAACAACAGCTACACGGGACTGACGGCCGTCAATCTTGGAACTCTCGCGCTGAATAACGGTTCCATTCCCGCCAACAGTTCTCTCAACAACACACTCACGATAGGCAGCGCAACGGTCACCAGCACGGCGGGCAATGCCACTCTACTAATCGTTGGCAATAGCACCATCGGTGCTCCGCTAAGCATCCGAGGCGGTGATGGCGTCACCACTGGTCAGGGCACGCTCAGCTTAGTAGACGGCACCAGCAATACGCTCACCCTGTCGACGACGGGACTCACCATCGGCAACGCTACAGCGGGCACCAGCAGCGTTCTGGACATGGAAGTCGGCTCCACAGCAGATAGCATCGTCATCAGCTCCGACCGACTCAGAGTCAATGGAAATGTAACGCTCAACATCACAGGCATAGGCGGGTTGAATGGAGTTCAGCAGACCTTGATGTCTTCGAATATCGCCAGTAACGCCAGTTTTGCCGTCACCAATTTCACCCTCAACACGAGCGGAAATTTCAGCGGCTATGTCGTTTCACTTTCCAGTGATAGCGCCACAACTGGAAAACACTTATTTTTAGACGAAGTGGCCAATGCGGCCCCGACGACGGCCTATTGGAAAGGCACGAATGGTGATGGCGTCTGGAGTTCGTTTACGGGTGGCAATGCGG
>Ga0207667_10006737_pt1 | contig 13872 bp, 14 predicted proteins | sample KBSCornC52_FD_184301 | JGI IMG/M metagenome (GOLD analysis project Ga0207667, IMG submission 184301) | Corn rhizosphere microbial communities from Kellogg Biological Station, Michigan, USA - KBS Corn C5-2 (SPAdes) (version 2) | ecosystem: Host-associated > Plants > Roots > Rhizosphere > Soil ... | reverse complement strand
CACACTGATCATCACGTATGACCGCGAGCGTGGCGAACCGCGCGGCGCAAAGACGAAGGCGACGCAGAAGACCGGCGATTGCATCGACTGCTCGATGTGCGTGCAGGTTTGCCCGACCGGCATCGACATCCGCAACGGCCTGCAATACGAATGCATCGGCTGCGCCGCCTGCATCGACGCCTGCAACGGGGTCATGGCCAAGGTCGACTTGCCGCCCGGACTGATTCGCTATTCGACCGAGCGCGCGTTGACCCTGCATTTGTCGCTGCAGGAAATGCGCCGGCGCGTCTTGCGGCCGCGCGTGCTCGCTTACACGGCGCTGCTGGTGTTGATCGTGGCCGGATTCTGCACCGCGCTGGCGCTGCGCACGCCGCTCAAGCTCGACATCATCCGCGATCGCGGCATGATGGCGCGCGAAGTCGAAGACGGCATGATCGAGAATGTCTACCGGCTGCAGATCATGAATACCGGCGAGACCGCGCATCGTTTCCAGATCGCGGTGTCCGGCATTGACGGCATCAGGCTGGCGACGCCGGCGGAAGTCGAGATCGAAGGCGCCACCACACGGGCCGTCCCGGTACGCGTCCGGGTGCCGCACGGCAAGGGCGAGCACGGCTCCAACAAGGTGGCGTTCGCGTTGAGCGCCGTCGACGATCCACGATTGCAGGTCGAGGAGACGGCTGTCTTCTTCGTACCGCGATGACACCGAAGAGGAAAATCATGCAGGCAACCCCGACCTTTCGTCCCTGGTACATGCACCGCTGGCCCTGGCTGCTGATGCTCGGCCCTGCACTGGTGATCGTGGCCGGCTCGTTCACGATCTGGCTGGCGGTGACGCGCGAAGACGCCATGGTGGTGGGCGACTATTACAAGGAAGGCCGCGCCATCAACCAGGACTTGCGTCGCGACCGTGTGGCGACCTCGCTGGGCGTGGCGCTGCATCTCGCTTATGACGCCGCCTCGGGAAAACTGATCGGCAACGTAAAGACCCATGCCGAACCGCTGCAAGGCAAGCTGCAATTGCACCTGGCGCATCCGACCCGGCCTGAAAAGGACCTGCGCCTGCCCATCGTGACCAACGAGCGCGGCGACTTCAGCGTCGCTTTGCCGATGCTGGAGCTGGCGCGCTGGCAGGTGCTGCTGGAGAACGACGCGCGCGACTGGCGCGTGGCGGGTGTCTGGCATTGGCCGCAGCAGCGCATGCTGGACCTGATCGCGGATCAGCCGGCGGATAGTTAAACCGTTAGAACGCGGAATTCGAAGAGGAGATTGCCATGCAGCGCATCGTGTCGAATATTCTGTGGGCCTCATTCCTGGCGGCGATTGCAGCGGAGGGCTGCTTCTTTGCCTGGTTCGATCCGAATGAGTTGCTGAACCTCGCCGACCAGCGCGAGCGACTGGCGGCTTATACGGTGGGGTTCTTTTTCCTGTGGCTGTTTTGCGCGCTGTCGGGCGGCTTGGCATTCTTGTTGAATCTGCCCGGACAGCGGGAATATCTGATCAGGCCATCGGACAAGTCTCGGTCCCGGCGGCAAGAGCCTTGATGCGGACCGGGTCGAGCAGCTGGATCTCGCGCTTGTCGACGCCGAGCCAGCCGAGCTTGCGGAACTTGGAGACCAGCCGGCTGATGCTTTCGATGGTCAGGCCGAGGTAGTTGCCGATGTCTTCGCGCGACATGCGCAGCTGGAAGCTGGTGGAAGAATAGCCGCGCGCCGCATAGCGCGACGACAGGTTGATCAGGAAAGCGGCGAAGCGCTGTTCCGCGCGCATGTTGCCGAGCAGGAGCATGGCGTTCTGCTCGCGGGTGATTTCCTGGCTCATGATGCGGTGGAAATGGCGCAGCAACACCGGGATCACGCCGAATAATTCCTCCAGTCGCTGGAACGGAATCTCGCACACCTCGCTGTCTTCCAGCGCGGCGACGTCGCAATGATGCTTGTCGGTGCTGATGGCGTCCATGCCCATCAGTTCGCCGGCCATCTGGAAGCCGGTGATCTGCTGTTCGCCGCCGGCATTAAGCTGGTAAGTCTTGAAATGCCCGAGCCGGATTGCATACAGATTCTTGAACGGGTCGTCCATGCGATACAGGCTCTCGCCGCGCGCCACCCGACGGCGACGGCCGATGATCTGGTCGAGCCGGTTCATGTCGGAGTCATCCAGTCCCATCGGCAGGCACAGCTGGTGCATGCTGCAATTGACGCAACTGGTCTTCATCGCGTGGAGGGGCGGCGGCAGGGGCCGCTGGATCTGTTGAAGCTCGCTCATGGCAGTGGACGTGTGGACGCCTGTCGTTGTTTTGCTCAATATAGCGCAGGGCGAAGCCCGGGAGACAGCGTACGGCGGGGTTTCTGGACACTCCTTGATCTGGATCAAGCGGTACGTGGTTAATCGGTGTGCCCGGACGTCCCGATAAGCATGCTGCTTGCATTAATCCAATATTTCAATAATAATTGAATCATTGTATTGACAGGAGTCGCCATGGACAACAAAGCCGCCATCACCGCGCTGGCAGCGCTCGCGCAAGAGTCACGCCTGGCCGCGTTCCGCCTGTTGGTTCAGGTGGGCCCGGAAGGCATGGCCGCCAGCAAGATCGCCGAACAACTTGAAGTGGCGCCGTCAGCCTTGTCCTTCCACATGAAAGAGCTGTCTCACGCCGGCCTGGTCACCGCGCGCAGCGAAGGGCGCTTCGTCATCTATTCGGCGAATTTTGACAGGATGAACGGCTTGCTCGGCTTCCTCACCGAGAACTGCTGCGGCGGCAATGTGTGTTCGCCGGCGCAAGAATGCTGTCCCGTCGCGGAAGCAAAGTAGGCGACGAGGTCCGTTCACACATAGCCAAGAATAGCCAAGAAACAGAGACAACATGCTCATTGCTTTCTCCATCTTCCTGCTGACGCTGGTGTTCGTCATCTGGCAACCGCGCGGACTCGGCATAGGCTGGAGCGCTTGCGCCGGCGCCTTGGCGGCGTTGGCGTGCGGCGTGATTCAGTTATCCGATATTCCGGTGGTGTGGCACATCGTCTGGAATGCCACCGGCGCTTTCATCGCCATCATTGTCATCAGTCTGCTGCTGGACAGAGCCGGCTTGTTCGAATGGGCGGCGCTGCATGTCGCCCGTTGGGGCGGCGGCAGCGGCCGCAAATTGTTTGTCCTTCTTGTGCTGCTCGGCGCGGCGGTCTCGGCGCTGTTTGCGAACGACGGCGCGGCGCTCATCCTGACGCCGATTGTCGTCGCCATGTTGCTGGCGTTGCGGTTTTCACCGCAAGCCACGCTGGCGTTCGTGATGGCGGCCGGCTTCATTGCCGACACCGCGAGCCTGCCGCTGGTGGTGTCGAATCTGGTGAATATCGTGTCAGCCGACTTTTTCAAGATCGGCTTTACGCAGTACGCCGCCGTCATGGTCCCGGTCAATGCCGTTTCAGTGATGGCGACGTTGCTGGTGCTCTATCTGTATTTCCGTCGCGACATCCCGGCCGGTTACGACCTCGGACAGCTGAAGAAGCCGGCGGAGGCCATCCGTGATCGCGCGACCTTCCTCGCAGGCTGGTGGGTTCTCGGCCTGTTGCTGATCGGTTTTTTCTGGATCGAAGACCGGGGCGTACCGATCAGCGTCATCGCGGCAGTCGGCGCGCTGATCCTGCTGGCTGTCGCAGCAAAAGGCCACAGGATCTCGACCCGGGAAGTGATCAAAGGCGCGCCGTGGCAGATTGTCTTCTTCTCGCTGGGGATGTACCTGGTGGTCTACGGACTGCGCAATGCGGGGCTGACGGGATATCTCACGGAGCTGTTGAATGGCTTCGCGCAGCAGGGGGTGTGGGGCGCCGCCATCGGCACCGGCTTGTTGACCGCCTTGCTCTCGTCGATCATGAACAACATGCCGACGGTCCTGGTCGGCGCATTGTCGATCGACGCTGCGACCGCCCAAGGCGTCGTCAAGGAGGCCATGATTTACGCCAACGTCATCGGCAGCGATCTGGGGCCGAAGATCACGCCGATTGGCAGCCTGGCGACACTGTTGTGGCTGCACGTGCTTGCCGCCAAGGAAATCCGGATTTCGTGGGGCTATTATTTCCGCGTCGGCGCCATGCTGACGATTCCGGTGCTGCTGGTGACGCTCTCCGCACTGGCCTTGCGATTGAGCGTTTGAGCATGGATGCCGCAACTCGCAAGCCGATCTGGCTGATTCCATCGCTGGGGCTGACACAGATTGTCGGCTGGGGCTCGATGTTCTATGCATACGGTGTGCTCATGCAGTCCATGCAGATGGAACTGCAAACCTCCAAGCCCGTGATCGTGGGCGCCTATTCGCTGGCGCTCCTGATTTCGGGATTGCTCTCGACGCTGGCGGGAAGCATCATCGATCGCGTGGGCGGCCGCTTGTTGATGGGAGCCGGAACGGTATTGGCCGCATTGATGCTGGCGCTGCTCTCCACCGTGCATGACGTGGCCAGCCTGTATCTGATCTGGGCGGGTATCGGCGTGGCGATGAGCGCCACCCTCTATCAACCGGCCTTCGCCGTCCTGACGCAGATTTTCGAAGGAGGCTTCCGGCGTGCCATCACGATGCTCACGCTCTTCGGCGGCTTCGCCAGCACCGTGGCATGGCCGTTGACGCAATGGCTCCTGGAACATTACGGATGGCGTGAAACCTGGATGATCTATGCAGTGGCCAATCTTGCTATTTGCTTGCCTATCCACGCCTTGCTGCCACGCGCGGCGAGTATCAAGGCGAAAGCCAAAGAGCGCGCGGCGGACGGCATCAGCCTTGCGGCGGTGCTGCGCGAGCCCGGCTTTTATCTCATCACCGCTGCGGTCACCTTGAATGCGCTGGTGTTTTCGGCAATGTCCTTGCACTTGATTTCCATCCTGCATGACCGGGGCATGCCGGCGTACTACGCGGCGGGCATCGGCGCCATGATCGGCCCGATGCAGGTGTTGGGGCGTGTTATGGAGACCACGCTCGGCAAGAAGGCGACCACCAGGCAGATCGGCCTGGTCGCCATTTCCTTGTTGCCTGCGGCGCTGATGTTGTTGTTTGCACCGGCCACATGGCTGCTCGTGTATGGGCTTTTCGCCGCCATGTACGGCATCGGCAACGGCGTGATGACCATCGTCCGCGGCACATTGCCGGCAGAGCTATATGGGCGCGAAGCCTACGGTGCGATCAGCGGCGCGATGGCGACACCGGTGACCATCGCCTTCGCCGCGGGTCCTTCGGTTGCTGCGTTCCTGTATACGCTCGGCGGCGGCTACCCTGGCGCCATCATCGCGCTGGCCGGCATCGCCACGCTTGGCGCCGTGCTGTTCTTTTATGCCACGGTACGTCTTCTTTCCAAAGCAATTCCTTCCCCTACCAGGACACCATCATGACGACAACGATCTATCACAATCCGGCGTGCGGCACCTCCCGCAACACGCTCGCCCTGATCCGCAACAGCGGCGAGGAGCCGACTGTTATCGAATACCTGCAGCATCCGCCGTCGCGCGAGGTTTTGATCCAGTTGATCCGGGACGCAGGCCTCACCGTGCGTGACGCGCTCCGCCAGAAGGGGACGCCTTACGCCGAACTCGGCCTCGACAATCCGCAACTGAGCGACGACCTGCTGCTCGATGCGATGCTGGCGCATCCGGTGCTGATCAACCGTCCCTTCGTGGTTACGTCAACAGGCGTGCGCCTGTGCCGTCCGTCGGAGCTGGTGCTGGACATCCTGCCCAATCCGCAGCAAGGTCCGTTCACCAAGGAAGATGGCGAGGTCGTCATCGATGCGGAGGGCCGCCGTGTCGCCGCTTCCTGATCTGCCGAACATTGATGCGACGCTGTTCCAGGCGCCGCAGGCGAGCGACTTCGCTGCAGTCGGACGCGCTACGCACGCGCCGCGCTTCCTGCTGCTGTACGGATCGCTGCGCGAGCGTTCCTACAGTCGCTTGCTGACGTTGGAAGCGGCGCGCTTGCTGCAGGCCATGGGCGGTGAGACGAAGATATTCGATCCACATGGTTTGCCGCTGCCCGACAGCGAACCGGAGACCCATCCCAAGGTGCAAGAGTTGCGCGAGCTGGCGCAATGGGCCGAAGGCATGGTGTGGTGCTCGCCGGAACGGCACGGCGCCATGACAGGCATCATGAAAGCGCAGATCGACTGGATCCCGTTGTCGTCCGGCGCCATCCGGCCGACGCAGGGAAAGACGCTGGCGGTGATGGAAGTCTCCGGCGGTTCGCAGTCGTTCAACGCCGTCAACCAGATGCGCATCCTGGGACGCTGGATGCGTATGCTGACCATCCCGAATCAATCGTCAGTGGCGAAAGCATTCCAGCAATTCGATGAGACCGGTCGGATGCATCCTTCCGCGTACTACGACCGCGTGGTGGATGTGATGGAAGAATTGATGAAATTTACTTTGCTGACACGCGACGTCTCGCCAACGCTCGCAAATCGTTACAGCGAGCGGAGGGAGAGCGCGGACATGTTGAGCAAGCGGGTCAATCAGGGCGCGATCTGAAATCGCCGGCATAAAGTTCCTGCAGCATCGACCGTAAAGCAGCTAGCGGATGTCCTGATCCCGGATGTCCATTTGCCACTTCTTTGCTGTTACTTGTTGCCATGACAAACCTATCCGCAGTGAGCACCTCGACGCCGGTCACGCCGGTGACGACGACACGCAACGCCTCGGCTCCGAGCGCGGCGTCGAACCAGACTCCCGCGCAATCCTATACCTCCGTTACGCTGGGCGGCAGCAATACGGCCGCGAGCGCGCAGCTGTATTCCATGTCGGGCATAGCACCTTCGACGGACAAGACGCCGTCGTGGCTGAGCAAATCCAACGACGCCGTCAGCACCATGATGGCGGGGAATTTTTCTGCATCGTCGCTGGGCGCCCGGTTCAAGGGACTCGGCGCGGCGCTGCTCAATCGCTTCGACAGCGACGCAGGCAATTTCTCGCAATCCGTGGTGGCGCTGCCGGCCGGCACGCCGAAGGGATCGGCGTTGGAAACCACGTTGCGGGCACAGACCAATGCCCAGACCGACAACAAGATTTCGCTGACCATCGTGACAACCTCGGGCGCGCAGGTCGACCTGACGCTGTCCAGCCAGGAAGACGGCCTGTCGGTGCAAGTACAGGTCAGCAAGGGCAAGCTGACCGACGCCGAACGCGGCGCGCTGCAAAAGCTGTCGGACGGTTTCCAGACCGCGATCGACGGCATTGCCGCGAATCCGCCGAGCCTGAAGCTGGATGGGCTGACACAGTTCGACACCAGCCTGTTGGCGTCGGTGGATTTGCATGGGAGCGCACAGGTCGGCGGCGATACGCAGACCATCGATTTCCATGCCGACAGCAAGCAGCGCACCGTGAGCGCAGCCGGGCCGGCCGGGACGCTCAAGGTCAGCGTCGACCTGAGCAACCTGGCCATCGTCGGCACCGCCAAGCAGCAGGGCGAGGCCATCAAGCGTTACCTGAAACAGTTCGACGACGCCCAGCGCCGCGGCCACGGCGACGCCTCGCTGGTGGCGATGTTCAAGGATGCCTTCAAGGAAATGAACAGCAACGTCACCAATGCCGCGCAGCAGGCACGCGCGCAGTCGCCGGCGGCGATCTGGCTCAACAAGACCGATCAGAGCATGACGACCGGGCTGGCTGATTTCAGTGCGTCGATGACGCAGGAAGTGACGTCGCCGAACCCGGCGCGTCAAAATGAAAACGACACCTTCTCGTACCAGACTTCACAAAGCAGCAACGTCAGCGGCAATGGTCAACTCAACCGCGCCATCACGCAGCAACAGGAGTCGCACCTGAGCGCGAGCTATCACGAGTCACTGTCGGCGGACGTGCCGCTCAGACTGACCACGGACAAGAGTTCACAGAACTACACGTATCACCAGATCAAGGACGACGCCAGCAGCAAGGCCACGATTGCCTATGACAAGGGCGTGCTGGTCAAGGCCACGCTGGAGCAATCGGCCAGCCAGTCGACGCGCGTGCAGAAGTACATGATGGGTGAACTGATCAGCGACAACACCACGCCGCAGAACGCCACGCTGTCGCGCGACTTCCTCAGCCTGCTCAAACCGTTGCAAAAGAAAGAGGGCGCCACCGGCGCCGCTGATATCTCGGCACTGGATCAGGCGCTGGCGACCATCAATAATCTGGTCTACCTGCAACCCGATCCGCTGACGATGCGCAGCGAGCGCTAGTTCGCGTTCGCTGCGGCGGCGATACCTTGCAGGAAGGCGACGGCGGCCTGTTCCAGCTGGGCGATGCCGGGCTGCTCGATGGGAAAGTGGCCGCAGTTGTCGAGCAGGACCAGCTCCTTGCGGCCCTTGATGCGATCGAAGAACGGCCGGCTTGAAGCGAGAGCCGTCCACTGATCGGCCGCAGGATGCGCCAGCAGCACGGGACAGGCGTCAAAATGTTCCGGTTCGACATCCGGTCGCACCGTAAAAATCGACGCCATGAATCCGACCGGCACGCGCGCGCCGCCACCGCAAGGATCGGCCGCCACCAGTCGGGCCAGCGTCCGGTCGTTGGACATGGCGTGCATCTTCGTGAACCATTTGACCGGTAACCGGAGTCGTCCCGCCAATGCGGCGAACACCGGCATCAGCGGCATCAATCCATGGCGCACCAGCGCATTGCGCGCGAACTGTTCTCTGGTCAATTCCAGACGCGGATCGGCCAGGGTGGTGGCGATGACGCCGGCAATCGCGCCGCGCGGCATTTTTGCCGCACACAAATACGCCAGATACCCACCCAGGCTGCCGCCGAACAACACGACGCGGCGAGCGCTGCGTTGCCGTTCGGTCGCGGCAATGTCGGCCAGCAGATCAACCCAGGCGTCATAGCGGATCAGTGCGGCAGGCGCGTCGCTCAGTCCATAGCCGGGCAGGTCGGGGGCAATCACTTCATAGCCCGCTTTATGCAGCAACAGTGCCAGCGGCGCGAACAGGCGGCCGTAACCTCCGCCGCCGTGCGCCAGGATTACGGTCAACGGCGCGTCGTCGCGGCGATAGCGATCCAGGTGGATGTGAGCGCCGCGCCAGTGCAGCCATTCTTCATCAGGTGCATTGGTGGCGTCAACGCGGGCGTGCAGTGGAAAAAAACGCTGATACTGCTGCCAGTAAGTGATCGTGCGATAGCTCTGTTTCTGCATGCGCGAAGCAATCAAAATGAATGCCGATCAGCGGGAAGCAGCCAGCGCGTCGCGCACCGCCGCCAGCCACAAGCCCACGGCATGGGCGCCCGGATCGGCGAAGCCCAGCGCACGATCGCCCAGATACCTGGAGCGGCCGCGCCTGGGCGTCATCGATGCGGTTTGTGCCGCGCCCTGGACCGCCGCTTCCACGGCGGCATTGATCGCTGCTTCCTCATTCCTCCCACTATCGAGCGCGGCTTGCAGCGCCTGTGCGGCCGGGTGCAGCGCATCAATCATGGTGCGGTCGCCGGGATGCGCGCCGCCCAGCTCCGATACGCCTTCCACGGCCGCGCTGAAGGCTGCGCTCCAGGCGCGTGCATCGTTTGTTTTTACGCTGTCGAGCGTTGCGGCGGCGCGCATCAGCAGGATGGCGTAGAGCGGGCCGGAAGTGCCGCCGACCACGCGGCGGATAGTCGCCGACATGGCGCGCAGCACCGCGGCCGGATCGGTTTCCGCCGGCCATTCGTCGATTTCGTCACGGATGCCTTGCGCCGCGCGCGTCATGCTGATGCCGAGGTCGCCGTCGCCGACGCGCTGGTCCATGTCGGTCAGTACGGCTTCGGCGCCGGTCAGGCAAGCGCAGACGGCTTCAATGACCCGACGCAGGCGTGCATCTGCCGACATGCGGTCGCTGCGCTTGGCATGGGGTGCCGCCGGAGCCGGTTTCACGGGTGTTTTTGCCAGATGTCCGCCCAGCGTCGGCCAGGCGCTGGTGAGCGCGGGTGCGTCGAGCAGGTTGAGGAGCTGGTCGTCCACGCGCACGACGGTCAGCGATATGCCGGCCATGTCGAGTGCGCTGAGGAAGGTGCCGGCCCAGGCGCGTTCGACTTCGACGCCGCGTGCACGGAGGTCGCGCAGGGCGGCGTCGGCGACGATGTCGAGCTCACTGGCGGGCGTGCCGCCGAGGTTGTTGACCAGCAGCGCAACACGGTCGCCGCGCTGGAGCTTGAGGTCGCCGGTGATCTGTTGCAGCAGGCGCGCCACGATGGCGTCGGCCGGCACCAGCGCGCCGCGTTCGATGCCGGGTTCGCCGTGGATGCCCAAGCCCCATTCGATTTCATTGTCGGCCAGCGTGAAGCCGGGCTTGCCGGCAGCGGGCACGGTGCATGGCGTCAGCGCCACGCCCATGGTGGCAAGCGCTGCGATGACGTCGCGCGCGACCTGGGCCACAGCGGCCAGCGGCGCGCCTTGGGCGGCAGCGGCGCCGGCGATCTTGTGGACCAGCACCGTGCCGGCCAGGCCGCGTCGTCCGGCATGCTGGCCATGGGCAGAGAGGGCGACGTCGTCGGCCACGATCACCATCTCGACCGGAATGCCTTCGGCGCGCGCGATCTCTGCGGCGAGGCCGAAGTTGAGACGGTCGCCGGTGTAGTTCTTGACGATCAGCAGCACGCCCGCCGGACCCGCCACGGCGCGGATGGCGTCGAGCACGGCATCGGTCGAGGGCGAGGTGAAGATTTCGCCGGCGACAGCCGCGCTCAGCATGCCGGCGCCGACATAGCCGCCATGCGCCGGTTCGTGACCGGCGCCGCCGCCCGAGATCAGCGAGACTTCGCCGCGCGCCGCCGCCTGCGCCGCATCGGTGCGGACCACGATGGTCTTGCCGCGCAACAGCGCCAGATGCGGATTGAGCGCGACCAGGCCGTTGAGCATGTCGGGCACTACTTGCGAAACGTCGTTGATGAGCTTTTTCATGAGTCTCCAGTCGGTGAAAGTGGGGCGGCTGTTCTTGTTTTTGCTCGCCTTGGGGATGCAGGGATTCTATGCGATTCGGGACAATCGTTTCAGGACGCTTCTGCGACAGCCTGTTTTGCCTGGCGCCGATAGCGTCCGGGGCTGACGCCGGTGCGGCGCTTGAAGGCCTTGTTGAAGGCGGCCTCGGATTCGTAGCCGACGACCGTGGCGATCGCCGAGAGTGCCTGCTCCGAGTGTCGCAGCAAGCCTTGGGCGCGGAACATGCGCCAGTGCGCGAGGTAGTCCAGCGGCGGCCGGCCGACCTTGTCGCGGAAGCGCTGGGCGAACGCCGAGCGCGACATCCCTGCGGCCACTGCCAGCGACTCGACCGTCCAGCCGGCGGCAAGGTCGCGGTGCACCAGCCGCAGCGTGGCGCCGATCTTGTGGTCCGCCAGTGCTGCCAGCCAGCCGGTGGCGCCGTCCGTCGCCAGGGATTGCACATGAGCGCGCACCGTCTGCGCGAACAGGATGTCGGCGAGGCGGCTGACGATCAGCCCGGAACCGAGGCCTGGTTGCGTGGTTTCCAGCGCCAGTAGTTGCAGCGAGGACTGCAGCAGACGCGTACGTGCATCGTCCATGCGCACGTGCAGCAGCGGCGGCAACAGTTCGAACAGCGGGCGGGCGCCGTGCGGATCGACGTGGAACCAGCCGCTGAGCACGGTTGCCTTTTCCCCATCGTTCTCGGCGCCGATCGCCACCACGCCGTCCACGCTGTTGCGCACGGCGTCGACGCAATTGATGGTGGACGAGCCGATTTCATCCTGCAACGTGTAAGCGGCGCCATGCGGGATGAAGAAGCAGTCGCCTTGCGCCAGTTGCACAGGTTCCGCGCCATCCATGCTCAGCCACGCGCGGCCGTGCAGCATCAGGCCGAAGCGGGTGGTGCCGTCGATGCGGCGCGTATGCAGGCCCCACGGCGCGGTTGCTTCGAGCCGGGCGTGCAAGGCTTGTTCGACGCGCATGGCGGCGAAGACTTCATCAAGCGGATCCATGGTGGCAATGATTTGGACGAACGGACAATAAATATACCCTGTCAAGCATGGTTCGTCTTATTCCGACGTTTTAGGATGGCGCATCGATCAAGGGGCCGGAAGTTCTCCGGTCTCGTCGGCATACCTTTTTCAGGACATCGAAATGACGCTTCAGGCACAAGAACTGGCGGACCGTTACGCGGCCGCATGGAATCAACCCGACACCACCGCACGCGCAGCCGAGATCCGCGCCTTGTGGGCGGAAGATGGCGAACATTACGTCAAGGAGCGCGAGGTGCGCGGCTACGAAGAGCTGTATGTGCGCGTGGCCGGTTCCTACGAAAAGAACGTGCTGGGCAATGGCTTCCGTTTTCGCGCCGTGCGCGATGCTCAGCGGCTGCGCGACGTAGTGACGTTTCATTGGGAAATGATCCGGCCGCAGACCGGCGAGGTGCTGGCTACGGGGCTGGAAGTTTTGCGGCTGGATGAGGAGGGGAAGATTCTGGTCGATTACCAGTTCGTGGTTGGCTGAGCCTGAGGGAGAAACCTCTGCGCCCATAAAAAAACCGAAGCCGCAGCTTCGGTTTTTCATTTCAGCATCTCAGCGTTGCAGACCAGGATCAGGTCGGCGCCGCAAAACGCACTGCCTGGCGAGCCAGCAGACGCCATTGGCCGCCGGTCTTTTTCCAGACCATCAGGATCTTCAGCGACACGTTGCCCGGCTTGCCGGAATCGTTGGTCACGGCCGTCAGCGTGTGGCGGACCACGGCGACGTTTTCCTGCACGTTGACGGTTTGCGCCGTCAGGTCGATCTTGACGAAGGTCGATTCGCCGCTGACCAGTTGGCCGATGAATTCAGCCTTGGTTTGCACCACGCCGTTGGAGTGGCCGTAGCTGAGCTGCTCTTCGGTCAGCGCATCCAGTGCGCCGCGGTCGATCTGCGACGTCATTGCCACGCGCAGCTTTTCGACGGCTGTCGCCACTGCCTGTTCGTCGGCGCTTGGGGTCGCCGCTGCGCCCTGGGCGATCACCATTGAGCACACCATGGCGCTGGCCAGATACATCCATTTCCTGAACATCTTGTCTCCTTGAGTAGTTGTGGTTCGGTAAGACTGATCATGGTTTGTTGTTCTGTCATTGCGGACCCAGCTTGGCGATCAGCGCGCCGAGTGCTTCGCATTCGGCGGCGTTCAGGTCCGTCAGCGGTGCGCGCACCGGACCTGCGTCGTGGCCGACCAGGCGGGCGCCGGCCTTGACGATGCTGACCGCGTAGCCTTGCATGCGGTTGCGGATTTCCAGGTAGGGCATGAAGAACTCGCGCAGCAGGTGATGCTGGGTGGGGAGGTCGTCTGCGGCGACGGCGTGGTAGAACTCCATCGCGGTTTTCGGGATGAAGTTGAACACCGCCGACGAGTACACCGGCGTGCCCAGCGCCTTGTAGGCGGCGGCGTAGACTTCGGCCGTCGGCAGGCCGCCGAGGTAGGCAAAGCGGTCGCCCATCTTCATGTAGATCGAGGACATCAGTTCGATGTCGCCGATGCCGTCCTTGAAACCGACCAGGTTCGGGCAACGCTCGGCCAGGCGCGCCAGCGTGGCGGGCGTCAGGCGGCATTGGCCGCGGTTGTAGACGATCACGCCGAACCTGACGCTCTTGCAGACCGCTTCCACGTGCGCAGCCAGGCCGTCCTGGCCGGCTTCGGTAAGGTAGTGGGGCAGCAGCAGGACGCCGTGAGCGCCGGCTTTTTCAGCGGCCTGGGCGCATTCGATCGCGTAGCGGGTCGGCCCGCCTGCGCCGGCGATGATCGGCACCTTGCCGCGGCAGGTGTCGACAGCGGTCTTGATGATGGTCGGGTATTCGTGACCGGTCAGCGAGAAGAACTCGCCGGTGCCGCCGGCGGCGAACAGCGCGCTGGCGCCGTAGGGGGCCAGCCATTCCAGCCGTTCGGCATAGCCGCGCGCATTGAAGTCGCCGTTGGCGTC
>Ga0207667_10006734_pt1 | contig 13874 bp, 10 predicted proteins | sample KBSCornC52_FD_184301 | JGI IMG/M metagenome (GOLD analysis project Ga0207667, IMG submission 184301) | Corn rhizosphere microbial communities from Kellogg Biological Station, Michigan, USA - KBS Corn C5-2 (SPAdes) (version 2) | ecosystem: Host-associated > Plants > Roots > Rhizosphere > Soil ... | reverse complement strand
GGCCGCCAGCTCCTTGGAATGGTAGCCTTGCGCCAGCGCCTCCAGGCGCGCCGCGAACGGCCCATAGGCCGCATCCAGCGCGCGCAGGTAGCTGGCCCATTCACGGATCTCGCGCATGCTCCCGATCCGTGTCAGCTGCCACAACACTTCGATTTCCTGCGCGGGCGGGGCGACCAGGTCGCCCTCCTCGTCGACGTCCAGCGCGACGGGTTCCGGGGCCGGTTTGCCGACGATCCAGTCCAGCGACAAATGGTTGCCGATGGCGCGGAGCAATTCATCATGGTCGACCGGCTTGGCGAGGAAGCCATCGGCGCCCGCCTCGAGACATTTCACCTCGTCTTCCGGACTGGCGCTGGCGGTGACGGCGATGATCGGGACGCTTCTCCATTGCGGCATGCGGCGGATCCGTCGTGTCGTCTCGTTGCCATCGATAATCGGCATCATGACGTCCATCAGGATCAGGTCGGGCTTGAAGCTGTCGAGCAAAACCAGACACTCCAGGCCGTTCGACGCCGCGGCCACGACGAACCCGACCGCGTGCAGCAGATCGACCAGCATCGCGCGGTTCTGCGACACGTCGTCGACGATCAGCAGGCGCCTGCGTTCGCCCTTGTAGCCGACGATGGTGTGCGGCGACCGCCGGATGGTCGGGCTGCTGTCGGCGACCTGGACCGCGAGCTCGAACGAGAACGTGCTGCCCTTGCCCGGCTCGCTGACGACCTCGATATTGCCCCCCATCAGGCGCACCAGTTGCTGGCTGATGGCCAGCCCGAGCCCCGTGCCACCTTCGCGCCGCCGCATGTCGGCAACCTGTTCGAACGGCTGGAAGAGCCGCGCGCGCTGTTGCGCGCTCATGCCGATGCCGCTGTCGGCCACTTCGAAACGCAACTGCGTCGTGGCATCGCCGCCCCCGCCGGGCGCCGGGAATACCCGCAACGAGACCGTACCGCTGTCGGTGAATTTCACGGCATTGCCCAACAGGTTGAGCAGCACCTGGCGCAGGCGTGTCTCGTCGATCGCCACAGCGGTCGGCAGGTCGCGCGACAGTTCGTACTTGAACGCCAGGCCTTTTTCCTCGGCCTTGACGCGCATGATGTCGACCACGATCTGCAGGAACGCATCCAGGTGGACGGCGGCAGGATGCAAGACCAGCCTGCCCGCCTCGACCCGTGCCAAGTCCAGGATGTCGTTGATGAGGGTCAACAGATGCTGGCCGCTCTCATGGATGGTCGCCAGGCCGGTGGCCTGCTGCTCGCTCAGTTTCTGCGTATCGCGCCGCAGCAACTGGGCATAGCCGATGATGGCGTTGAGCGGCGTGCGCAATTCGTGGCTCATCTGCGCGAGAAACTGACTGCGCTGGCGCGCCAGTCCGACGGCCTCCGCCAGGGCCGCCTCGCGCGCCGCCTCGGCCGCCTTGCGTTCCCGCTCGACGGCGGCCATTTGTTCCAGGCGCGACTTGGTAATGGAAAAATTGGCGCGAAAATGCAGCAGGCCCAGCGACAGGCCGAGGATGCCGCAGGCGATCCACGCGAACACCAGGCACATCAACAGCGTGGTCGTCGATATCCATTTGCCGCGGAACTTGACTGACCTGAGCTCGACCGTGACCACCTGTCCGGGGGCCGCGACGTTGGTTGCGATTTCCACGGCCGTCACGTGATCGAACCGGGCATAGCTCCTTGACAGCGGAATCTTGCGCACGCCGCGCCACCAGTCGGCCGTGCGCAGGACGTTCATTGGAATCGTGGTGGTGGCATCGGAACGAAGTTCGATCTCGGCTTCGTTGAACCGCTGCGAATTCCACTCGCCCAGCGTCGAATAGCCCGGTTCGAAATTCATCACATGGAGCTTGACCTGCTGTGGCTCGCCGCCGGAATAGCGCGCGTCGATCGTCACCGATTCGAACCGCGACAGGTCAACACCCTTGCCCGGTTCACCCAACAGGAATTGCATCTTGCAGAACGGATACGTCGTGGCTCCGCCCACCGCACAACGCATGATGATGGCGTCCTTCGTGACGACCAGGGTACCGACCGAACTGCCGTGCATGTCTTCGCGGTCGTCGGTGATCCTGGCCCCGTGCGGTTCGCGGGCGGAAATCTCGATGGTCCGGACCATCCCATAGTGTTGCCATATAAGCAACACAGGAGTTGCCAACAATAACAGGATCACGAGGTAGTAACTTAACCTCGTCGGGCGGGACAGCGGCAGACTCATGGGTAGACCCATCGTTTCTCGGCCTCGGAATCGGGCAGGAAAGTTGCAGTATATACCGAGAAAGTCTTCAGCCGGACGTCGTCCGGCCGGGTGGTCGCGTGGCGCGCGTAGCTTACTTCACGTCGAGCAGTTCGACGTCGAACACCAGGTTGGCGTTCGGCGGAATCGGGCCGGCGCCTTCCGCGCCATAGCCCAGCGCCGCGGGAATGACGAGGGTGCGCTTGCCGCCGACCTTCATGCCGTCGACGCCCTGGTCCCAGCCGGGGATGACCATGCCGCTGCCGAGGCGGAACGTGAACGGCTTGCGGCCGATCGAACTGTCGAATTGGGCGCCGTGGTGTTGCGGCGCGTCCGGCAGGTACAGCCAGCCCGTGTAGTTCACGGTGACGTGGCTGCCGGCCGCGGCGGTCGCGCCGGTGCCGACCGTCGTATCGATCTTCTGGAAGGCGACGGGCGACGTGTCGGCCTTCATCGCGGCCTGAGCAGGGGCGTTCGTCTCGCCGGAACGCTTGCAGCCGGTAAGTAGAAGCGTGAGCGCGAGGCCGAGGGCGCACGCGCGGAACATCGTATTCATGGGGAGTCCTTTTTCCTTTTACATCATAGGGTTTTGACGAAGGCGCGCACGCCGCCCAGCAGCATCTCGATCGACATCGCCGTCAGGATCAGGCCCATCAGCCGCTCGAACGCCGTCATGACCTGCGTGCCCAACACCTGCTGCAGACGCTCGGCGCCGAGGAAGACGGCCAGCCAGATCACGGCGACGGCGGCCAGCGCGGCTACGTGGACCATGACCTCCTCGACCGAGCCGGACGTGAACAGCAGCACGGTCGCCAGCGCCGACGGCCCGGCCAGCGCGGGGATCGCGAGCGGCACGATGAACGGCTCGCCGCCTTCGCTGCGGCCCAGCACGCCGTCGGGATGGGGAAAGATCATGCGGATGGCGATGATCAGCAGGATCACGCTGCCGCCGATGCGCAGCGAGATGTCGGTGAGCTGCAGCGCCGCGAGGAAGTGGCGGCCGAAGAACATGAACAGCAGCAGCAGGAGAAAGGCGATGGCGCATTCGCGCACGACGATGCGCGGGCGGCGGGCGGGGTTCACGTCCTTCAGCGCCGTCACGAACAGCGGGACGTTGCCGAAGGGGTCCGTGACCAGCAGCAGCAGGATGAAGGTCTGGAAGAAGCTCTGGGTCATGGGCGTTGTTATTGTTTTGGCAGGCGCGATCTTAGCACGTGCCCCCGCCGCCGCGCCTCACTGCGGCTGCACGGCGTCCGCGCTCCGGTAGCGCGCCACGAAGGCCGCCAGTTCCTTGGAATGGTAGCCCTGTGCCAGCGCCTCCAGGCGCGCCGCGAACGGCGCATGGGCCGGATCGAGCGTGCGCAGGTAATTGGCCCGTTCGCGGATCTCGCGCATGCTGCCGATCCGCGTCATTTGCCACAGCGCTTCGATCTCGCAGGCCGGCGGGACGACCAGGCCGGCGCCTTCCTCGACGTCGGGCCCGGCGGGTCCCGATGGCGGGGTGCCGCCGATCCAGCGCAACGACAACAGATTGCCGATGGCGCGGAGCAGGACGTCTCGCTCGACCGGCTTGGCGAGAAATGCATTCGCGCCCGCTGCGAGGCATTTCGCTTCGTCTTCACGGGTGGCGCTGGCGGTCACGGCGATGACCGGGAGCGCGCTCCATGCCGGCACGCGGCGGATGCGCTGCGTCGTCTCGTTGCCGTCCATCATCGGCATCATGACGTCCATCAGGATCAGGTCGGGCTTGAAGCTGTCGAGCAGGACGAGGCACTCCAGGCCGCTCCCAACCGCCGCCACGGCGAATCCCGCCACTTGCAGCATATCCACCAGCATCGCGCGATTCGGCGCCACGTCGTCGACGACCAGCAAGCGCTTGCGCTCGCCTTCGTAACCGGCGATGGCGTGGGTTGACGGCGTGACGGTCGAACCGCTGTCCGCGACCTTCAGCGCGAGCTCGAACGAGAACGTGCTGCCGTTGCCCGGTTCGCTGGCGACGTCGATGTGGCCGCCCATCAGGTGCGTCAGTTGCTGGCTGATCGCGAGGCCCAGGCCCGTGCCGCCTTCGCGCCGCCGCACGTCGGCCACCTGCTCGAACGGCTGGAACAGGCGTGCATGCTGATGCGTGTTCATGCCGATGCCGCTGTCGGCCACTTCGAAGCGCAGCCGCGTGCTGCCATCGTCCGCCCCTGCCGCGGGCGGCGCCGGCAGCACGCGTAACGAGACCGTGCCGCTGTCGGTAAATTTGACCGCATTGCCCAGCAGGTTGAGCAGCACCTGGCGCAGACGCGTCTCGTCGACCGTCACCGCGTCGGGGAGGCCGGGCGCGAGCTCATAGCTGAACGCCAGGCCTTTTTCCTCGGCCTTGACGCGGACGATGTCCACGACCACCTGCAGGAACGACCGGAGATGGACGGCAGTGGGATGCAGGACCATCTTGCCCGCCTCCACCCGTGCCAGGTCGAGGATGTCGTTGATGAGGGTGAGCAGATGCTGGCCACTCTCGTGGATGGTCGCCAGGCCGGCGTTCTCCTGCTGTTCGGTGAGCTTGCACCGGTCGCGCCGCAGCAGCTGGGCATAGCCGATGATCGCATTGAGCGGCGTGCGCAATTCGTGGCTCATCTGCGCCAGGAAATGGCTGCGCTGGCGTGCCAGTCCGACCGCTTCCGCCAGCGCCGCCTCGCGCGCCGCCTCGGCCGCCTTGCGTTCCCGGTCGACGGTGGCGAGGTGCTCGAGGCGTGATCGGGTGACGGACAGGTTGGCGCGAAAATGCAGCAGGCCCAGCGACAGGCCGAGGATGCCGCACCCGATCCACGCGGACACGAGGCACATCAGCAGCGTCGTCTTCGACATCCACTTTTCGCGAAATTCGATCTTCCGGATCTCGATGGTGATGTCTTGCGGCGCCGTGACGGCACCCGTCGAGATTTCCACGGCCGTCACGTTGTCGAGCCGGGCGTAGTTCTTCGAGAGCGGCACTTTGTGCGCACTGCGCCACCAGTCCGCGGTACGCAGGACGTTGATCGGCATCGTCAGCACGGATCCGGTCGAAGGTTCGATCTCGGCTTCGTTGTACCGCTGCGAGTTCCAGTCGTTCTGGTTGGAAAACTCCGGTTCGAAATTCAGCAGGTGCAGCTTGAAGTACTGCGGTGGTTTGCCGGTATAGCGCACGTCGAGCGCGATCGTGTCGAACCGGGACAGGTCCAGTCCCCTGTCGGGCGTCCCCATCAGGAACCGCACCTTGCACAAGGGGTACTTGGCGCCCGTCCGCAGCGCGCAATGCAGGATGATGGCGTCCTTCGTGATCTCCAGCGTGGCGACCGAATTGCCTTTGGTTTCCCATCGGTCGTCGGCGGTCCCGGGGGCATGTGGATGGCGCGGGGTGATCGCCACGGTCCGGACCATGCCGTAATGCTGCCAGACCAGCAATGTTGGTGTGGCGATCAACAACAGGGTAATCAGGTAATAAGCGATCGTTGTCGAACGGGTGAGTAACTGATTCATGTGCAGGCCCTGAGTTGCATTCTGGAAACATACTGGCGCCCAGTATATATCGAATCGCACCCGGCATTTACGCTCACGGCGCGCTGATTCGTCCGTGCCCCGTTAACGAAAAAAGGCGGCACCGATGGCACCGCCCATTCCGTTTGCGCTTGCCGCGCTGGATCAGTTCTGCTCGAACTTCTTCAGCCACGACGCCAGCTGGTGCGGACGCAAGCCATCGTAATCCTCGAACGGCTGGTGGATCCACGGATTGTGCGGCAGGTCGACCAGATGGTAGTCCGGCTTGATCGACGACGTGCCCTTGACCCAGATGACGGCCGAACGCACTTCCGTCACGTCCGTGTAGTTCGCCTGCAGGTGCTCGCGGACCTTCACCAGGGTGACGCCCGAATCGGCCAGGTCGTCGACCAGCAGGATGCGGCCAGCCAGCGGGCCCTTGGTCATCGTCATGTACTTGGCGATGTCCAGGTCGCCCTGTTTGGTGCCCGCCTCTTCGCGGTACGAGCTGGTCGACAGGATCGCCAGCGGCACGTCGAAGATGCGCGAGATCGCGTCGCCCGGGCGCACGCCGCCGCGCGCGAGGCACAGCACCATGTCGAACTTCCAGTTCGATTCGTACACCTTCAGCGCCAGGCGCTCGATCAGGCGGTTGTATTCATCCCAGGAGACCCACAGGTCCTTGTCGGTCGATGGAGGCGTCGTCATTTCGGTTATTCCTAGTATCTGCTTGTGGCTGACGTCCCTGCCCCGCGGGTGGCGCGGCAGGGACTTTGTGCTTCGACTTCGATATCAGGCTGCGAACGGGTGGCGCAGCACGATGGTTTCTTCGCGGTCCGGACCGGTCGACACCATGTCCACCGGGATGCCGACCAGTTCTTCGATGCGCTTGATGTACGCGCGGGCGTTGGCCGGCAGGTCGTCCATCGACTTGGCGCCGACGGTGGTGCCCGACCAACCCGGCATCTCTTCGTACACCGGCACGCAGGCGGCGGCTTCTTCCGCGCCGACCGGGAAGATGTCGACGTCGCGGCCTTCGATCTTGTAGCCGGTGCACAGCTTCAGCGTTTCCAGGCCGTCCAGCACGTCCAGCTTGGTCAGGCACATGCCGGACACGCCGTTGATCTGTACGGAGCGGCGCAGCAGCGCGGCGTCGAACCAGCCGCAGCGGCGGGCACGGCCCGTCACGGTGCCGAACTCGTGGCCAATGCGCGACAGGTGTTCGCCGACGCCGGCGTCCGTCGGCAGTTCCGACGGGAACGGGCCCGAACCGACGCGGGTCGTGTAGGCCTTCGTGATGCCCATGATGTAGTGCAGCATGCCCGGGCCGACGCCCGAACCCGCGGCGGCATTGCCGGCCACGCAGTTCGACGACGTGACGAACGGGTACGTGCCGTGGTCGACGTCCAGCAGCGAGCCTTGCGCGCCTTCGAACAGCAGGTGGCCGCCGGCCTTGTGCGTCGCGTACAGCGCGGACGACACGTCGCCGACCATCGGACGCAGGCGCGGCACGAGGGCCAGCGCGTCGTCGTACACCTTCTGGAAGTCCAGCGCCTGGCCACCGAGGAAGCCGGTCAGCACGAAGTTGTGGTATTCCAGGTTCTCGCGCAGCTTCTCGGCAAAGCGCGTCTCATTGAGCAGGTCGGCGATGCGGATCGCGCGGCGCGCCACCTTGTCTTCGTAGGCCGGGCCGATGCCCTTGCCCGTCGTGCCGATCTTGTTGACGCCGCGCTTCGCTTCGCGGGCGACGTCGATGGCCACGTGGTAAGGCAGAATGACCGGGCAGGCTTCCGAGATCTTCAGGCGCGACGCGACTTCCACGCCGGCCGCTTCCAGCTTGTCGATCTCGCGCATCACGTCGGGGACGGAGACGACGACGCCATTGCCGATGTAGCAGGCGACGCCTTCGCGCATGATGCCCGACGGGATCAGTTGCAGCGCGGTCTTCTGGCCCTTGATCACCAGCGTGTGGCCGGCATTGTGGCCGCCCTGGAAGCGCACCACGCCGGCGGCGTGGTCGGTCAGCCAGTCGACGATCTTACCCTTGCCTTCATCGCCCCACTGGGTGCCGATGACAACGACGTTCTTAGCAGTATTTGACATCATTAACCTAAGTTTTTGAGAATCCAATTTCCTTGTTCGAGGACGAGCACGCGGTCGCACTCGAACTCGTCCTGTACATTGTCGTGACCCGGCATGGACTGGATCACCGTTTCGCCGCTCTTTCTCAGCTCGGCGATTTTTTCGCGCAGTTCGGGCGCGTTGCCCCAGGGGGCACGAATGGAGTGCTTGCGCTCGGCCGTCGGCAGCAGACGGGCCAGTTCGCGCAGGTCGAGCGAGAAGCCCGTCGCGGGACGCGCGCGGCCGAAGGCCTCGCCCACGTGGTCGTAGCGGCCACCGCGCGCGACGGCGTTCGGCAGGCCCGGCACGTACAGCGCGAACATGGCGCCGCTTTCATATTGGTAGCCGCGCAGGTCGGCGAGGTCGATCGCGATTTCGGCGCGGCCGAGGACCGAGCCGGCCAGCGCCGCGAGCTCCGCCAGCGCGCGGGCGATGCCCGGCAGCGGCGGCAGCACGTCTTTCGCGCGGGCCAGCACGTCGATGTCGCCGTACAGGTTGGGCAGCGCCAGCAGCGCGGCGCGCGTCTGGTCGGAATAATTCGCGGTAGCCTCTTCCAGGCCCGGCACGTCCTTCGAGCGCAGCAGCGCGTACAGCAGTTGTTCGTCGCGCCTGGCGGCATCGTCTTCAGCGAGGATGGCGCGCAGCACGCCGACGTGCGACAGGTCGAGGCGCGGCTGGTCGAAGCCGGCCAGCGCGAGCGAGGCCAGCGCCAGTTCCTGGATCTCGGCGTCCGCTTCGAGCCCGGCGTGGCCATAGATCTCGGCACCGATCTGCAGCGGCTCGCGCGTGGCATGCAGGCCGGACGGCTGGGTGTGCAGCACGCTGCCGGCGTAGCACAGGCGGGTGACGGTCTCGCGGTTCAGCAGGTGGGCGTCGATGCGGGCGACCTGGGTCGTCATGTCGGCGCGCAGGCCGAGCAGGCGGCCGCTCATGGAATCCACGAGCTTGAAAGTCTTGAGGTCGGTATCCTGTCCGGCGCCGGCCAGCAGCGAATCAACGTATTCGAGCAGCGGCGGCATCACGAGTTCGTAGCCGTAGGTACGGAAGGTGTCGAGCATCAGGCGGCGCAGCTCTTCGATCTTGCGCGCTTCGGACGGCAGGACGTCGGCGATATTCTCGGGCAGGAGCCAGGTGGGCATGGGCAAAGCGGGTCGGATTATTAAAAGTCGGACAACATTCGGTCGGCATGAACGCGGCTTTGCACGCATTCATTGCGCCGAATCGACGATTTTAACCCAAAACGCGGGCCGGTTGGCGATGAAACGGATGCCAACGTTGTCGATATTCCACGTGAAGGACGAGGTGCGGCATGGTGGACACGGCGTGTCCGCCATGTGACGCTGCGATCACTTGCCCGCGCCGGGACCCTTGAAATACTTGAAGAACTCGGAATTGGAATCGAGCACGAGCACGTCGTTCCTGCTCTTGAACGTGGCCTTGTACGCTTCCATGGACCGATAGAACCGGTAGAACTCCGGATTCTTGCCGAACGACTGGGCATAGATCTGCGACGCCTGCGCATCGCCCTCTCCCTTGATCGTCTCGGCGTCGCGCTGGGCGTCGGCCAGGATGGTGCTGCGCTGGCGCTCGGCATCGGCGCGGATCGTTTCCGCCTCCGCCGCGCCCGTCGCGCGCAACTCGTTCGCGATACGCATGCGGTCGGCCTTCATGCGTTCGTAGACCGCATTGTTGACCTGGTCGACGAAATCGATGCGCTTGATGCGCGCGTCGACGATCTCCACGCCCAGGTCGCGCGCGTCCCGGGCCAGGTCGGCCCGCACGGCCTCGGCCACATCGGCGCGCTTGCCGCCGGCCAGCACGTCGGCCAGGTTGCGCTTGCCGATCTGTTCCGTGAGCGCATTGCGCACGAGCTGGTTCAGGCGCTCGCCGCCGCGGTCCGTGTTGGCGTTGACGGCGACCGCGTACTGGCGCGGATTCACGATGCGCCACTTGACGAACGCATCGACGACAAGGTCCTTCTTGTCGAGCGTCAGGAAGCGTTCACCGTCCGGCGTGTCGAGCGTCTGCAGGCGCTTGTCGAGGAAGACGACGTTCTCGATCGGCTGCGGCGCCTTGACGTTCAGGCCCGGTTCCTTGATCACCTCGCGCAATTCGCCGAGCGCGTAGACGACGGCGTAACGGTGCTGGTCGACGACGAACACGGTCGTCGACGCGAGCGCGACGACGACGCCGGCGCCGATCAGGATGGCTAGCAGGCGGCTCATCAGCGGCTCTCCCGTTCGCGGCCCGTGTCGCGGCTGCGCAGGTCGCGCGTGCGGGCGGACTCGCCGTTCGCCGGCACGTCCGACTGGGCCGGTTGCGCCTGAGGCTGAGGCTGAGGCTGGGGCTGGGACTGAGGCTGCGGCTGGGCCTGCGGCTGCGGCGGCGCCATCATCGGGCCGGAGCCGGCGCTGCGGGCAGTCTCGTTGGCCGTCGACTGGGCCAGCAGGCGATCGAGCGGCAGGTAGATCTGGTTGGTGCCGGTCTTCGCGTCGATCATGACCTTGCTGGTGCTGGAAAGGATTTGCTGCATCGTCTCGATATACATGCGGTCGCGCGTGACGGCCGGGGCCTTGGCATACTCGGCCACGATCTTGTCGAAACGCGCGGCGTTGCCGGTCGCCACGCTGACGGCGTTGGCACGGTAGCCTTCCGCGTCCTGCAGCAGGCGCGCGGCACGGCCTTTTGCCTGCGGGAGGATGTCGTCGGCAAAGGCCTGCGCCTCGCTGCGCGCCCTGGCCCGTTCTTCCTGTGCCTTGGCAGCATCCTCGAAGGCAGCCACGACCTGGTCGGGCGGCTGGACGGACTGCAGCGTGACACCGATGATGTCCGCACCGAGCTTGTAGCGGTCGATCATGCGCTGGATCGCTTCGCGGGCCTGGATGGGCAGCTTGTCGCGGCCTTCGTACAGGACGGTGTCCATCTTGTTCTGGCCCACGAGTTCGCGCACGACGGTCTCGGCGGCGTCACGCACGGTCTCGGCCTGGTCGCGGTTGTTGAACACCCAGGCAACCGGATCCTTGATCTTGTACTGCACGGAGAACTGGACGTCGACGATATTCTGGTCGCCCGTCAGCATCAGCGCCTCGTTCGGCTGCTTGTTGCGGACATTGGCGCGGTAGCCGATCTCGGCCGTTTGCACCTGCGCCGTGTTCACGGTGTCGTGCCCCTGGAACGGTGCCGGCCAGTGCCAGTTAAAGCCGGGCCGGGCGATGTGCGACAGCTTGCCGAACGTCGTCACGATGCCGACCTGCCCTTCCTGCACGATGAACGCGCCGCTGGCGAGCCAGATCAACACGACGATGGCGCCGACGACGGTGGCCGTCAGGCCGACGCCGCGCGCGTCCGGACGGAACGGGCCGCCATCGCCGCCGCGCTTGCCGCTGAACAGGCGGTTGAGGCGCTGGTTGAAGTCGCGCCACAACTGGTCGAGGTCGGGCGGACCGTCGTCGTCCTTGTTATTGGTCGGGCGGCGGCCGTCGTTCGACTTGGGGGTATGGCCCCAGCGTGGATCGTTCAACGACAGGACGGGCGTGCCGGCGCCGCGCGTGCCGGCGCGACGACCGGTCGACGCCAGCCGCGCGCCGATCCGTTTAATCAGAAAAACAAGCATAGGCTAGTGAGGTCCGGGATGGGAAGTCACGGGCAGGAGGTCGGCGGCGGCCGGCTGGACGTCGGGCGCAAAGTCGGGTTCCACCTCGTCTTCCTGCTCGTCGGCGCCGGGCACGACGGCTCCGTTCCCGGCCGCCTCGACGATCGCGTCGCGCAGCAGGTCGAGGCCGGCACCGCTCCGGGCGCTGATGAAAACCCGGCCGATCTTACCATATTCATCACGCTCGATCCCCGGCTCGAGGCCCGCGGCATCGATCTTGTTCCACACGAGAATCTGCGGAATATGGTCGGCGCCGATCTCGCGCAGGACCTCGTTGACCTGGTCGATCTGCTCCATCCGCACGGGCGAGGCGCCGTCGACGACGTGCAGCAGCAGGTCGGCGTGGATGGTTTCTTCCAGCGTGGCGCGGAATGCGGCGACCAGCTGGTGCGGCAGTTCGCGCACGAAACCGACGGTATCGGACACGACCACGTTGCCGGTGTCCGGACCGAGGTACAGGCGGCGCGACGTCGTGTCCAGCGTGGCAAACAGCTGGTTCGCGACGTACACCCCGGCCTTCGTCAGGGTATTGAACAGTGTCGACTTGCCGGCGTTGGTATAGCCGACGAGCGACACGGAAAACGTCTTGTTGCGCCCGCGCGAACGGCGCTGGGTCTCGTGCTGCTTGCGCAGCTTCGTGAGGCGCGTGCGCAGCATCTTGACGCGCTCGCCGATCAGCCGGCGGTCGGTCTCGAGCTGGGTTTCACCAGGACCGCGCAGGCCGATACCGCCCTTCTGGCGTTCAAGGTGGGTCCAGCCGCGGATCAGGCGCGTGGCCAGGTGCTGCAACTGGGCCAGTTCGACCTGCAGCTTGCCTTCGTGGCTCTGCGCGCGCTGCGCGAAGATGTCGAGGATCAGGCTGGTACGGTCGACCACGCGCACGTTGAGGCGCCGCTCCAGGTTACGCTGCTGGGCGGGCGACAGGGCATGGTTGAAGATGACGATCTCGACCTTGTCGGCGAGAACGGCCTGCGCGATCTCGTCGGCCTTGCCGCTGCCGACGAAATACGCAGGATCGGGACTGTTGCGCTTCGCAGTGATCGTGGTGATCGGTTCGGCCCCTGCCGAGCGCGCCAGCAGGGCCAGCTCTTCCAGGCTGGCTTTGAAGTCGCCAGCGCCGAAATCGATACCGACCAGGGCGGCGCGCATGGTGTTGCCAGAAACGTCAGCCATCGACCTCACTCGGCGTCTTGTTCAAGGTTGAGGTTGACGGCGCGGGCCGGGACGACGGTCGAGATAGCGTGCTTGTAAACCATCTGGGTGACCGTGTTACGCAGCAGGACCACGTACTGGTCGAAGGATTCGATATGGCCCTGGAGCTTGATCCCGTTGACCAGATAGATCGAGACGGGGACGTGCTCTTTGCGCAAGGCGTTGAGGAATGGGTCTTGTAACAGTTGCCCTTTGTTGCTCATGACAGCTCCGTGATGTTGTTGTCGTATAAAAATTGTGGCGGGATGCCGGATTTCAAGTGGCTGCGCCAACATTCTCAAGCTGTGAATGTTCGCCCAGGCTCACTGTAACCTGTTTTGGTCTTTTTTGTCGTACTGCTATGGTTAATCCTGGCTTAAAAACGGACACAAGCCGTCGTGTATTCGCGTAGGGTGGACGGCTTGCCGTCCACGCGTTCAAACGGTGGTTGAACGCGTGGACAGGAGACCTGTCCACCCTACGATCATTCGCGACTCTTGTCGAACGGGTTCTTGCCGCTCTTCAGTTCGATGCGCAGCGGCGTGCCGATCAGGTCGAACGTATCGCGGAAATGCTTTTCCAGGTAACGCTTGTACGGCTCCGTGATGCCATCCAGCGCATTGCCGTGGATGACGATGATCGGCGGATTCTGGCCGCCCTGGTGGGCATACCGCATTTTCGGACGCGTACTGCCCTTGCGCTTCGGCTCCTGCTTCTCGACGGCTTCCTGCAGCGCGCGCGTCAGGCGCGGCGTCGACAGCTTCGCGGTCGCCGCGGCGTATGCCGTGTCGATCGCCTTCATCAGGTGGTTGATGCCCGTGCCCTTCAGCGCCGAGATGAATTTCGTCTCCGCGAAATCGAGGAAGTTCAGCTTGCGGTCGATGTCGTTCTTGATCTGGTCGCGCTGGTCGGACGTGAGGCCGTCCCACTTGTTGACGGCGACGACGAGCGCGCGGCCCGTCTCCAGGATGAAGCCGGCGATGTGCGCGTCCTGCTCGGAGATGTCCTGCTGCGCATCGAGCATCAGCACGACGACGTTCGCTTCCGAGATCGACTGCAAGGTCTTCACCACCGAGAATTTTTCGATGGCTTCGAACACCTTGCCGCGGCGGCGGATGCCGGCCGTGTCGATCAGCGTGTAGTTCTTGCCGCCCTTCTCGAACGGCACCTCGAT
>Ga0207667_10006733_pt1 | contig 13876 bp, 18 predicted proteins | sample KBSCornC52_FD_184301 | JGI IMG/M metagenome (GOLD analysis project Ga0207667, IMG submission 184301) | Corn rhizosphere microbial communities from Kellogg Biological Station, Michigan, USA - KBS Corn C5-2 (SPAdes) (version 2) | ecosystem: Host-associated > Plants > Roots > Rhizosphere > Soil ... | reverse complement strand
CGCGCTCGCCGATCGGGTGGAGCGCGAGCCGCGCATGGACCTCCTCGTCGTGCCGCCGCTTTCGGCCGCGCGCCTTCGCGAGCGGGGCTTCAACCAGGCGCTCGAGATCGCGCGAGTGGTGGCGCGAAGGCTCGCCGTGCGCATCGCCCGCGAGGCGATCGTGCGCACGCGCGAGACGCAGGCGCAGGCGGGCCTCGGCCGCGCCGCGCGCCGTGCGAACGTGCGCGATGCTTTCGCCTGCACCCTGGAGTTGGGTGGGGCGCGCGTCGCGATCGTCGACGACGTGCTCACGACGGGCGCGACGATGGACGCGATCGCGAAGGCGCTCAAGTCCGCCGGCGCGTCGCACGTCGCCGCGTGGACGCTCGCGCGCGCGCCCGATCCCGACGCCTCGACATGACGCCCTTCGACGTCGTCCTCTACCAACCGGAGATTCCGCCCAACACGGGCAACGTCATTCGCCTGTGCGCGAATGCCGGCGCGCGGCTGCACCTCGTCGAGCCGCTCGGCTTCTCGATGGACGACCGGCAGCTGCGCCGCGCGGGCCTCGATTACCACGAGCTCGCCACGGTGGTCGTGCATCGCGATTGGGAGGCGTGCCTTTCCGCCCTCGCCAAGCGGCGGCTGTTCGCGGTTTCGGTGCGCGGCGGCAACCGCTACACCGAGGTCGCCTTCGCGCCCGGCGACGCGTTCCTCTTCGGGCCCGAGACCGCGGGATTGCCGCCGGCGTTGCTGGAAAGCGTCGAGGCGGAAAGGCGCATTCGCCTGCCGATGCGGCCCGGCAATCGCAGCCTCAACCTCTCGAACGCCGTCGCGGTCGTCGTCTACGAGGCATGGCGCCAGCTGGGGTTCGCGGGCGGCGCCTAGCGATTCGCAGGGAGTCGACGTGGCTACGCCTGCTCGGCGCGCATTTCGCGGGAGAGCAGGCCCTCGACCGCGGTGGTGGGCGCGAGGCCCTCGAAGAGCACGGCGCAGACGGCTTCGGTGATCGGCATGTCCACGCCGCGTGCCCGCGCGAGGTCGCGCGCGGCGCGCGCCGAGGAGACGCCTTCGGCCACGTGCCCGAGCTCCGCGAGGATGCGCTGCACCGGCATGCCGGCCGCGATGCGCATTCCCACGGTGCGGTTGCGCGACAGGTCGCCCGTCGCGGTGAGCACCAGGTCGCCCAGGCCGGTGAGGCCCATGAACGTGTCGGGCTCGCCGCCCATGCGCACGCCCAGGCGCGCCATCTCCGCGAGGCCGCGAGTGATGAGCGCCGCGCGCGCGTTGGCGCCGAGGCCGAGGCCGTCGCTGATGCCCGCGGCGATCGCCATGATGTTCTTGAGCGCACCGCCCAGCTCCACGCCGATCACGTCGCCGCTCGGGTAGATGCGTAGCGGCGCATGGTGGAGGGCCGCGGCCGTGCGCCGCGCGAAGGCGGCATCGTGCGACGCGAGCGTGAGCGCCGCGGGAAGGCCGCGCGCGACCTCGGCCGCGAAGCTGGGCCCCGAGAGCACGCCGACCTCGCGCCACGCGGGGAGCGTTTCGGCCACGATCTCGTGGGGCAGGCGCGAGGTCTCGAGCTCGAAGCCCTTGCACGCCCAGAGGAGCGGCGTGGGCCTCGAATGCGCGGCGAGGGCCTCGAGCGCGGCGCGCAATCCGTCGGTCGGTGTGGCGACGACGATGAGCTCGCGGCCGCGCGCGGCTTCCGGCATGTCGTCGGTGAACGTGACGGGCGCGGGGATCTCGACGCCGGGGAGATAGTCGGTGGCGCGCGTCGACGCCATGCGCGTGCGTTGCGCGGCGCCGCGCATCCACAGCGAGATGCGGTGACGCGGGGAAAGCGCGACGGCGAGCGCGCTGCCCCATGCGCCGGCGCCGAGGATCGCGATGTCCATGTCGCCTCGCGGCGCGCGGTCAGGCGCCCCAGACGTGCGAGGTGCGGATGTAGCCTTCCTGCCCGTCGCGGTGGCGCACATGGATCCATCCGTTGGCGGGCGGCTCCACGACGTCGAGCAGGACCTGCTTGTAGGCCTCGAACACGAGCGGCGATTGCGCATCCGGCGCCGCGCGCACGTCGGCGAGCGGCACCGTGACGACGACGGTCGCGTGATCGCCGAGCGCGGCGTTCTCCACCCAGCCCACCTCGCCGTTCGCGTCGCGCACCTTGGTCCACTGGTCGAGCTTCACCAGCACCTCGAACGGGTAATAGCGCGTGACCGCGAAGAGCTTGTCCGCCTTGGTGGACGGCGCGTCGTAGAGGATCGCGGGCTTGTCGCCCAGCGAGCGGTATTCCGCCGCGCACGCGGCGCCCGCGGCGAGCGCGAGGCAGGCGGCGACGATCCTCTTCACGGCGCTCAGTGCGAGACGGTGGGCGTGACGATCTGCACCGCCGGCTGCGCGGCGGGCTGCGGATCGCGCTGCGCCTGGTAGATCGCCTCGAAGTTCACGGGCGAGAGCACCACCGGCGGGAAGCCGGCGCGCGTGACGGTGTCGGACACCACCTCGCGCGCGTACGGGAAGAGGATGTTCGGGCACGCGATCGCGAGCACGGCCTCGAGCTCCTGCGTGGGCACGTTGCGGATCACGAAGATGCCGGCCTGCGCCGCCTCGACCAGGAAAAGCGTCTTGTCGTTCACCTTCGCGGTGACGGTCACCGTGAGCACGGTCTGGTACACGCCCTCCTCGACGCCGGTCGAGTTGTGGTGCAGCTGTACGTCCACGGTGGGCGCCTCGCGCTCGAGGAACGATTGCGGCGCGTTCGGGATCTCCAGCGAGAGGTCCTTCACGTACACCTTCTCGATCGAGAAGACCGGCTGGTTGCTCTGGGGTTCGCTCATCGGGATTCCTCGGCTGCGTTGGGTGGGCCCGCGCGCGTCACGGCGCTGCGAGCAAGGGGTCCAGGCCGCCGGCCCGGTCGAGCGCGGCGAGGTCGTCGTAGCCGCCGACGTGCTTGTCGCCGACGTAGATCTGCGGCACCGTGCGGCGCCCCGTGCGTTGCATCATCTCCTCGCGGCGGGCGGGCTCGAGGTCGACGCGGATCTTCTCGATCTGCTGCACGCCCTTCGCGCGCAGCAACCGCTCGGCCATCAGGCAATAGGGGCACACCCCCGTCGAGTACATCGTCACCTTCGCCATCGCCTCACTTCTCCACCGGGAGGCTCGCCTGTTGCCATGCGACGAGCCCGCCCTTGAGCTGGTAGACCGATCCGAATCCCGACCGTTTCAGGAGGCGCGAGGCCGAGCCCGCCCGCGGACCCGAGCGGCACGTCACGAGCACGGCGCGCTCCTTGTACTTGCCGATCTCGTCGAGCCGGTTGGGCAGCTCCTTGAGGGGAATGTTGCGCGCCTTCGGCAGGTGCCCCGCGGCGTACTCCGCCGGCTCGCGCACGTCGAGCACGAGCGTCGAGCCCTGGTTGAGCAGGCGCGTCGCCTCGAGCGTGCCCACCTCGTTGGAGGCGCCCATGAGCCGCGCGATCTCCGGCCCGATGAGAAATGCGCCGCTCACAAGGAAAAGCACGGCGAGCGCCCATACGGGAATGCCGTTGAAGTTGTCGAGAAGGAACGAGGCCACGCGGAATGCGAGCGACGATGCGGCTGGAGAAAACGACGATTTTAGCAGACGCGAACCACGGGCCCGCCTTCACGCGAGCCGTGCGAGCGCCCATTGCAGCGCCCACAACGTCGCCATGCCGGTGGCGATCGCCGCGATCGTATTGCGCACGTGGAACGTGGCGGCCATCGCGACGAGCCCGGCGAGCAGCCGCAGGTTCGCCGGCGGAAGCTCGATCCCGCCCGCCGGCATCACGAGGCCGGGCGCCACGATCGCCGCGAGCACGGACGGCGGCACGAACTTGAGCGCGTGGCGGAACCAGTGTGGAAACCGGTGCGGGTCCACGAACACCAGGAACGAGGCGCGCAGCAGGAACGTCGAGAGCGCCACGCCGGCGATCGCGATCCACGTGCTCATCGGCGCCTCCATGCCTCGATCGCGAGGCCCACGCCGATGCCGCCGATGGAGGCCACGACCAGCGCGAGGCGGTACGGCAGCCCCGAGGCCACGAGCGCGATCGCCGCGGCGACGACGGCGGCCGCGAGGTCCGCGCGCGTGCGCACGGCCGGAACGAGCAGCGCGATGAACGTGAGCACCACCGCGAAGTCGAGCGACCAGCTGGCCGGCACCTGCGCGCCGGCCGCCACGCCGACCGCGACCGACGCCTGCCACGAGACGTAGAGCGTGGAGGCGGACCCCAGGAAGTGCCAATGGCGATTCGCCGCGGAGCCCGGCTCGCCGTAGCGGCGCGCGGCCGAAGCGAAGCTCTGGTCGGTCATGAGGAACGCGAGCGCGCTGCGCCAGCGCCAGTCGAGGTGCGCAAGGTGCGGGGCGATCGCGGCGCTGTACATGAGGAAGCGCAGGCTCACGACGAACGCGGCGGCAACCGTCACGATGACCGGCGAATGCACCGCGACGAGCTGGCTCGCGATGAGCTGCGCGATGCCGGAGAACGAGAAGACCGAGAGGGCGATGCCCTGTGCCGCGCTCATGCCGGCGGCCACCGCCGCCACGCCGGCGACGAAGCCGAAGGGCACCGTGCCGAGGAGCACCGGCGCCATCTCGCGGCAACCGGCGAGGAACTCGCTGCGGGGAGAAGCGTCTTGCAAGGAACGCGCGCGCGGCAAAAGCCGCAATTGTAGGCGAGCGGCGCATCGCGCGTCGACCGTTTGGTACCATGAACCCATGAAAAGACTCGTGCTGCTGCGCCACGGCGAGAGCGCCTGGAACCAGGAGAACCGCTTCACCGGCTGGAAGGATGTCGACCTCACCGAGAAAGGAATCGAGGAGGCGCGCGCCGCCGGACGGCTGCTGAAACGCGAGGGATTCGACTTCGACATCGCCTTCACCTCGGTCCTCAAGCGCGCGATCCGCACGTTGAACTTCGCGCTCGAGGAGATGGACCGCCTCTGGATCCCGGTCGAGAAGGACTGGCGGCTGAACGAGCGCCACTACGGCGCGCTGCAGGGGCTCAACAAGGCGGAGACGGCGGCGAAGTTCGGCGAGAAGCAGGTGCTGCTCTGGCGCCGCAGCTACGACGTGCCGCCGCCGGCGCTCGAGGCGGGAGACGAGCGCGACGCCTCGCGCGACCCGCGCTATCGCGCGCTTTCCGCGGCCGAGATCCCGCGCACGGAGTGCCTCAAGGACACGGTCGCACGCGTCGTTCCGTGCTGGATCGAGCGCATCGCGCCGCGCGTGGAGGCGGGCGAGCGCGTGCTCGTCGCGGCGCACGGCAACAGCCTGCGCGCTCTGATCAAGTACTTCGACGCCATGTCGGACGAGGCCATCGTGGCCGAGAACGTGCCGACCGGCATCCCGCTGCTCTACGAGTTCGACGACCAGCTTCGCGCCACCGGCCGGCGCTATCTCGGCGACGCCGCGGTGGTCGAGAAGGCGATGCAATCGGTCGCGAGCCAGGGCAAGGCGCAGCGCGTCGGATGAACCGGGCGCGCGGCCTGCGCCTCGCCCTCGCGGTTCCCTTGCTTGTGCTGGCCGCCGCCTCGCTCGCGGCGCCCGCGGCCGCGCCGCGCGACGCCGCGGCGAGCGAGCAGCGGCTGCGCAACCTTCGCGAACGCATCGACAAACTGCAGGCCGACCTCGCCGCGAAGGAGGAGTCGCGCGGCGCGGCGAGCGACCGCCTGCGCGAGAGCGACCGCGCGATGAGCGATGCGCACCGCGCGCTCTTCGAGCTGCGGCAGAAGCGCGGCGGACTCGAGGCGCAGCTCGCCTCGATCGAGCAGCGCGAAGCGAAGGCGCGCGCGGACCTCGACAAGCAGCAGGCGCTGGCGGCGAAGCTGCTGCGCCTGCAGTACGTGCAGGGGTCCACGGACCGCCTGCGCCTCCTCCTCGAAGGGCGCGATCCCGAGGAAGCGGCGCGGCACCTGCAGTACTACGACTACATCCAGCGCGCTCGCGCGGATCTCATCGCGGGACTGAAGCGTGAGGAGCAGGACCTCGCCGCGCTGCAGGCCGATGCGAAGGCGCGCCGCGATGAGCTCGCGCAGAACGAGGCGGCGCAGGCGGTCGAGAGCCGCCGCATCGAGAAGGAGCGCGCGGCGCGCGCCGCGGTGGTGGCGAAGCTCGCCGGCGAGATCACGCGCAACCGCCACCAGATCGATCGGCTCAAGCACGACGAGGCGCGCCTCGCGCGGCTGGTGGAGGAGATCGCGCGCGCCCTCGCCGAACGCTCGAGGGAGGGCGCCGCGAAGGGCGGCGAGGAGGTGGATCGCGTGGCCGATGCGTCGCTCGCCGCGAAGCCTTTCAGGACGCTGAAGGGCAAGCTCAGGCTGCCGGTGCGCGGACGGCTCGTGAACCATTTCGGCGAGCGGCGCGAGGAATCGGGAATCGCATGGAAAGGCCTCTTCATCCGCGCTGTTACAGGTGAAACGGTCCACGCGGTCGCCGACGGGCTGGTGGTCTACGCCGACTGGCTGCGGGGCTTCGGCAACCTCTTGATTCTCGACCATGGCGGGGGCTACATGAGCCTCTATGCCGACAACGAAGGACTGCTTCGCCGGGTGGGGGAAAAGGTGCGCGCCGGGGACCCCATCGCCAACGTGGGCGCGTCGGGTGAAAGCGCGGATTCGGGTCTATACTTCGAGTTGCGCCGCGACGGGAAACCGTTCGATCCGTTGAAGTGGACGGCCCGCTAGCGCGGCATCGGAATCGGGAAGGAACACGGAATGGCCAAGAAGCTCCAGCAACTCGGTCTCATCGCCCTCGGCGCGGTGCTCGGCATCGTCGCGAGCCTGCATTTCTCGGCCATGGCGGATCGGCAGGCCACGTCCCTGCAGCTGCCGGTCGACGACCTGCGGCTCTTCAGCGAGGTGTTCGGGCGCATCAAGACCGACTATGTCGAGCCGGTCGACGACCGCAAGCTGCTGAAGGGCGCCATCAACGGCATGGTGACGGATCTCGATCCGCACTCGGCGTTCCTCGACCAGGACGCGTATCGCGACCTTCAGGTGGGAACGCAAGGCGAATTCGGCGGCCTCGGCATCGAGGTGGGCGCCGAGGACGGCTTCGTGAAAGTCGTGGCCCCGATCGAGGACACGCCCGCATACAAGGCGGGCATCCAGGCGGGCGACCTCATCGTGAAGCTCGACGACGTCTCGCTCAAGGGCATCAGCCTCACGGATGCGGTGAAGCGCATGCGCGGCAAGCCGGGCTCCGAGGTGAAGCTCACGGTGCTGCGCAAGGGCGAGGACAAGCCGCTCGATTTCATGGTGCGCCGCGACGTGATCCACGTGAAAAGCGTGAAGGCGAAGCTGCTCGAGCCGGGCTACGCGCTCATCCGCGTCACGCAGTTCCAGGAGCACACCGGCGAGAACCTCGTCACCGCGATCGACGATCTCTACAAGCAGAACGGCGGCGACCTCAAGGGCCTCATCCTCGACCTGCGCATGAACCCGGGCGGGCTGCTCAACTCGGCGGTGGCCGTGTCGGCCGCGTTCCTGCCGAAGAACGCGCTGGTCGTGTACACCGACGGACGCACCGAGGACGCGAAGATGCGCCTCACCGCGAACAAGGAGGACTACATCCGCGGCGCGTTCAAGGAAGACTACGAGTCGAAGCTGCCGGCCGCCGTGAAGACGGTGCCGATGGTGGTGCTCGTGAACGGCGCCTCGGCTTCCGCCTCGGAAATCGTCGCCGGCGCGCTGCAGGACCACCACCGCGCCACGATCCTCGGCACGCAGACCTTCGGCAAGGGATCGGTGCAGACCATCCTTCCGCTGCCGAACAACCAGGCCGTGAAGCTCACCACGGCGCTCTACTACACGCCGAGCGGCCGCTCGATCCAGGCGAAGGGAATCTCGCCCGACATCGTGGTCGAGGACGCCAGCGCGCAGAAGGTGCTGCTGCGCGAAGCGGACCTGCAGAACCATCTCGTGGTGGAAAACGGCAAGCTCGACGAGAGCGGCGGCAACGGCAAGCCGACCGACAAGGTCATCGCCGGCCCGGCCGAAGGCAAGACCGCGAACGTCGCGGTGAAGCCCTCGGCGGCGAAGGCGCAGCCCGCGGCCGAGGCGAAGAAGGACGCGGCCGGCGTGAAAAAGGTCGACCTGCAGCTCAACGCCGCCCTCAACCACCTGAAGGGGCTGCCCATCACCGCGACGTCGACCGTCGCCGCCGCCGGGAAGTAGCCGCGGCGCGCCGGGCTGCGGCGCGGGCCCCGAAAGCTCGCGAGTGGACGACCAGCAGAGGCTTCGCTACAGCCGGCACCTGTTGCTGAACGAGTTCGGGGAGGACGCCCAGGAGCGCCTCCTCGCCTCGCACGCGCTGGTGATCGGCGCGGGCGGCTTGGGCTCCTCGGCGCTCCTGTACCTCGCATCGAGCGGCTTCGGGCGCATCACCGTGTGCGACGGCGACCGCGTCGACCTCACCAACCTGCAGCGGCAGGTGGTGCATCGCATCGATTCCATCGGCGAGCCCAAGGCGCGATCGGCGGCGCGCACGCTCGCGGCGATCAATCCCGAGGTCCGCGTCGAGGCGCTCGAGGAGCGCGCGGACGAGGCGCGCATCGCGGAGCTCGTGCGCGGCGCGGACGTGGTGCTCGACTGCTCGGACAACTTCGCGACGCGGCATGCGGTGAACCGCGCGTGCGTCGCTTCGCGCAAGCCGCTGGTCTCGGGCGCGGCGATCCGCTTCGACGGCCAGGTGGCGGTGTTCGACCTGCGGCACGACGATGCGCCTTGCTACCAGTGCCTCTTCGCCGAGGACGCGCAGTCGCCCGAGGAGCGCTGCGCGACGCTGGGCATCTTCGCGCCGCTGGTGGGCATCGTGGGCGCGTTCCAGGCGCTCGAGGCGATCAAGCTCGTCGCGCGGGTGGGGGAATCGCTCGCGGGGCGCCTGCTCCTTTTCGATGCGCTCTCGAGCCGCTGGCACGAAGTGCGGCTGGCCCGCGATGCGCACTGCCGCGTGTGCGCGAAGCCACGCGCCGAGGCCGCCTAGGGAGGAAGCGATGAGAATGACGATCGCAGGGTCCGCACTGCTCGCCGCGCTGCTGCTCGCCGCCGTGATTCCGGCCGCGGCCCAGACCGTCTACAAGCTGATCGATCGCAACGGCAAGGTGACGTACTCGGAGGAACCGCCGAAGAACTTCGACGGCCAGGTGATCCGCATCGACATCGACCCGAACGCGAACCGCGCGACCCTCGGCGTGCCGCCGCCGGCCGCGAAGCCGGGCGCCGACACCGCGAAGCCGGCGGCGGCGCCCAACGCCAAGCCGGCCGCACCGAGCGTCGAGGATCGGCTCGAGGAGGCGCGCGACAAGCTCGAGGCCCGGCGCAAGGAACTCGCGGAGGCTCGCGAGCATCCACGGGAAGACGAGATCCGCTGGATCGGCAACAAGGGGGGCGGCACGCGCGCCGTCCCGACCGAGGCCTACCAGCAACGGCTCGACAACCTGGAGCGCGCGGTGAAGGAGGCGGAGGATGAGGTTCACGAGCTCGAGAAGCAACAGTAGGGCGATGCTGCGGCGCGCGGCACTCCTCGCCGGCGGACTGCTCTTCGCCGCGGCGGCGGGCGCCACCACGTTCTACAAGTGGACCGACGCCGACGGCAACGTGCACTACTCGGACAAGCCCCCCAAGGGACACGTAGGAGAGGTGACGACCCTGGAGGTGGATCCGGGCGCCCAAACGGTCGCACCGCCCGTCGCGGACAAGCCGGTTCCGGACCGCTCGCTGCCCACGGCGATCGCGCCTCCTCCCGGAGGCGTCGACATCCTCACGCAGCGCCGAGCGACGCGAGCGAAGCTCGAGGCGGACCTGGACGCCGCGCGCGAGCGCCTCGACGTCGCTCAAAAGGCGCTCTCCGAGGCGGGCGAGCCCCAGGGGGACGAGTGGCAATACACGGTAGGCGGTCCACCGGCGCCGGGCTCCGCCCCGCGCGCCAACTGCCATGCAGGCGCGGACGGCAAGGTGATCTGCCCCGGCCGCGTTCCGAGCGGGGACTACTACGCGCGGGTCCAGCAGCTCGAGGAATCCGTGAAGCGCGCCCAGGCCGAGGTGGACGCCGCGGAGATCGCCTACCGCAAGGGCGTCGACTGAGCCGCCGCCGCGGCTTGGGCGAGATCCCAGCGCGGGAAGACTGTGAACGCGCAAGCCTCGCTGGGTACTGCGCATTCCGCGTACTTGAGCGCCGCCGCGAAGGCGATCATCGCGCCGTTGTCCGTGCACAGCCGCGCCGGCGGGAAATAGGCCTCGCTCCCGCGTTCGCGCGTCGCGCGCACTAGCGCTTCCCTCAGCGCCGCGTTCGCGCCCACGCCGCCCGCGACGACCAGCCGGTCGAGGCCTTCGCGCTCGAGCGCGCGCACGCACTTCGCCACGAGCACGTCCACCACCGCCGCCTGGAAGGACGCGGCGAGGTCGGCGCGCGCCTTCTCGTCCAGCCGAGCAAGCTCGCGCACGCGCGTGAGGACCGCGGTCTTGAGGCCGCTGAAGCTGAAGTCGAGATCCGCGCTCGCGATCATCGGGCGCGGGAAATGGTGGCGAGCGGGATCGCCCGTCGCTGCGAGCCGCGCGAGCGCGGGACCGCCGGGATACTCGAGGCCGAGAACGGTCGCGGTCTTGTCGAATGCCTCGCCCGCGGCGTCGTCCTGCGTTTCCCCCAGCAGCGCATAGCGGCCGACGCCATCGACGCGCATAAGCTGCGTGTGCCCGCCCGACACGAGGAGCGCCACGAACGGAAACGCGGGACGCGGATCGGCGAGGAGCGGCGAGAGCAGGTGCCCTTCGAGATGATGGATGCCCACCGTGGGCTTGCCGAGCGCGAGACCCAGGCCCGCCGCGACCGACGCCCCGACGAGGAGCGCGCCGCCCAGGCCCGGGCCTCGCGTGAACGCGATGAGGTCCAAGTCCTCCACGCGCCGTCCCGCGCCCTCGAGAACCTCGCGTACGAGGGGCAGCAAGCGGCGCACGTGGTCGCGCGAGGCGAGCTCGGGCACCACGCCGCCGTAGTCCGCATGGAGGCGAACCTGGGAATGCAGCGCCTCGCCGAGCAGGCCCGCCGCGGCGTCGTAGAGCGCCACGCCGGTCTCGTCGCACGAGGTTTCGATGCCGAGGATCAGCAGGGGAGTCCTTCCGGAGCGCCCGGAACGCTTTCCCGGGTGCCAAAATCCTGATATTATGCGTGGTTTTCCGCCTTCGAATTCAGGCCCGCAACCGCCTTATGCCCATCGTCCGAGTCAAGGAAAACGAGCCCTTCGACGTGGCGCTTCGCCGCTTCAAGCGCGCCGTCGAGAAGACCGGGCTCCTCACGGAGCTTCGCGCGCGCGAGTTCTATGAGAAGCCCACCGCCGAGCGCAAGCGCAAGCACGCCGCCGCGGTCAAGCGCCGCTTCAAGCGCATGCGCGCGCAGATGCTGCCGCCCAAGCTCTACTGAGAGGGCGCCCGAGCGAATCCTCGCGGCGAGCCGGGCCCCGCGCCCCGCTCGCCGCGGTTTTTTTTGGGACAGACCCTGGTGTTGCCGTTGCTTGGTTCAGGGTCTGCCCCAGGTGTTTTCCACAAACGGCGACACCAGGGTCCGTCCCAGGTCTGTCCCAGGTGTAAACGGGAGCTATGAAGATGCCCCTGCGTGAACAGCTCAACGAAGACCTCAAGTCCGCGATGAAGGCGCGCGAGGCCGAGCGGCTCGCCGCGCTGCGGCTGATGCTCGCCGCGGTGAAGCAGCGCGAGGTCGACGAGCGCGTGACGCTCGACGACGCGGGCGTGGTCGCGGTGGTCGAGAAGATGATCAAGCAGCGCAAGGACTCGATCGCGCAATACGAGAAGGCCGCGCGCCAGGACTTGGCCGACAAGGAGAAGTACGAGATCTCCGTGATCGAGGCGTACCTCCCGAAGCAGATGTCGCAGCCGGAGATCGAGGCCGCGGTCGCCGAGGCGCTGACCCAGGCCGGCGCCAGGACGCCGGCCGATATGGGCAAGGTGATGGCCGTGCTGAAGCCCCGCCTCGCGGGCCGCGCGGACATGGGCAAGGTCTCGGCGCTCGTCAAGGCGAGGCTCGCGGGATAATAATTCCCGCATGATCCCGCAGGAGTTCATCCAGTCCCTGCTCGGGCGCGTCGACATCGTCGACGTGGTGGACCGCTACGTGAAGCTCAAGAAGGCGGGGGCCAACTACACCGCCTGCTGTCCGTTCCATAACGAGAAGACGCCCTCCTTCACGGTGAGCGCGTCCAAGCAGTTCTATCACTGCTTCGGCTGCGGCGCGCACGGCAACGCGATCGGCTTCCTCATGGAGTATTCCGGCCTCGCTTATCCGGAGGCCATCCGCTCGCTCGCCGAGACGGTCGGCATGCCGGTGCCGGAGACGCGCACCCGCTACGATCGCGCCGCGAGCGGCGAGGGCCCGGCGCTCACCACCCGCATGATGGATGCGCTCGGCTATTACCGCGCCGAGCTCAAGAAGTCGCGGGCGGCGATCGACTATCTCAAGGGCCGCGGCGTGTCGGGCGAGATCGCCGCGCGTTTCGGCCTGGGCTATGCGCCCGATGGATGGCAGAACCTCGCGACGGTGTTCACGGACTATGCGACCGGACCGCTCAAGGACACGGGCCTCGTGATCGATTCGGAACCCGGCGAGGACCATCCCGAGAAGAAGTCGCGCCGCTACGACCGCTTCCGCAACCGCGTGATGTTCCCGATCCTCGACGCGCGCGGCAACGTGATCGGCTTCGGCGGGCGCGTGATCGGGCCGGGCGAGCCGAAGTACCTCAACTCGCCCGAGACGCCGCTCTTCGAGAAAGGACGCGAGCTCTACGGCCTCTACCAGGCGCGGCGCGCCATCCGCGATGCGAACCGCGTGATCGTGGTCGAGGGCTACATGGACGTGGTGGCGCTCGCGCAGAACGGCGTGGAGAACGCCGTGGCGACGCTCGGCACGGCCACGACGCCGTTCCACATCGCGAAGCTCCTGAAGCTCGCCGACAACGTGGTGTTCTGCTTCGACGGCGATGCCGCGGGGCGCAAGGCCGCCTGGCGCGCGCTCGAGGTGTCGCTGCCCGTGCTCGCCGACGGCAAGGTGGTGAGCTTCCTCTTCCTCCCCGCCGAGGACGATCCGGATACGTTCGTGCGCCGCGAGGGCCGCGCGGCGTTCCTCGCCGCGGCGGCGCAGGCGAAGCCGCTCTCGCAATTCCTCTTCGCGGAGCTGGCGGCGCGCGTCGACATGGCGAGCGAGGAGGGCCGCGCGCGCTTCGTCGCCGAGGCGAAGCCGCTGCTCGCCGAGGTGCAGGCGCCGGCGCTCGCCGCGATGCTGCGCCATCGGCTGGCGGAGCTCGCCCGGCTCGATGCGGCGGAGGTCGAGGCGTTGCTGCCCTCGCGCGCCCCGGTGCGCCCGCAGCGCCGCGCTCCGCCGAGGACGGTGCGGGGAGCGCCGGCGGCGGCCGAGGCGCGGCTGCTGGGCCGCGTGCTGATGCGCCCGGACCTCGCCGCGCGCGTCCCCGAGGACGTGCTGGACGGAAGCGGCCCGGAGGCCGCGACGCTGCGCGCCGTCGTTGGTTTTTGCCACGCCAACCCCAATCTCACGCTTGGACAGGTCAGCGCCCACTTCCAGGCGAGCGAGTACGAGGCGGCCATCGAGGAGGCGCTGCGCGAGCCGCTGCTCACGCAAGCCGAATCCGGCGAGCTGGACCTCGAGGCCGAGGTGGCCGCATGGGTCGAAAAGCTGCGCGACCAGCGGTTGTCGCGCCGGCTCACCGAGCTGGCCCAGATGGAGCATGCGGGGACCGCCACGCCCGAGCAGCGGGCCGAATACCGCGCGCTTTTCGCACGGATGGAGGCCGCCAAGTCGGGGAATCCTCCTACGGAAGGCTTGTCCAAAGTCTGATACAATTTCGGGTTTTCC
>Ga0207667_10006732_pt1 | contig 13882 bp, 13 predicted proteins | sample KBSCornC52_FD_184301 | JGI IMG/M metagenome (GOLD analysis project Ga0207667, IMG submission 184301) | Corn rhizosphere microbial communities from Kellogg Biological Station, Michigan, USA - KBS Corn C5-2 (SPAdes) (version 2) | ecosystem: Host-associated > Plants > Roots > Rhizosphere > Soil ... | reverse complement strand
AGGTGCCACACGGCCACCGGGTGTCCCCCGTCGGTCTCGACGACCAGTGACGAGCCGACGGCTATGTCGGTCAATCGACCCACGGCGTACCACCGGGCCACCCGAACACCTCCGCCGTTCACCGATCCGTCCCGAGCAACGTTCGTCACCGGTAACGGCCGATCCGGCCGTTGCCCCGAGCGGGCCTCGGGACAACGGCCGGCCGTCCGACGTGACGGCGCGTCAGCCGCTTGCCTTACCGGTCAACTGGCCCTCGTAGCCCAGCACCTTGATCGTCTTCCACTGACCAGCCTTGGCGTCGAAGGTGCTCAGCACCTCGGATTCGACGCTCACCTCGTCCTTGGGATAGTCCAGGCTGTAGTCAACGCCAGGCTGCAAGAAGGCGGGCTGGTAGGTCAAATGCGTCGCCGCGTAGAGGATGCCGAGCCGGCTGAGCCCCAGTGGTGACTGCGCCGCTTGCTGGGCAGCCTTGAACAGGATCTCGATGTATCCGTACCCGGAGAGGTTCGAGCCGACGATCGGCCCGCTGGGCTGGACCTTCTTGATCGCGGCGAGGACCTTCTGCAGGCCGGGGTTGTCCGCGGCCGACGGAGAGTTCGGGTCGTTGAGATACAGGTTGCACAGCACGTTCTGCGCCGCCGGACCGGCCGGCGCGACCAGCGCAGTGGGCGAGCACGAGTTGGTGATGAAGAAGGCTTGCGGCTTCCAGCCCTGCTGGGCAACCTCCTTGATCAGTGCTGCGCACTGCGGCCCAGGCGACGGCTGGGCGAGCAGCACGTCGGCGCCGCTCGATCGCATCGTCGTAACCTGCGACGACGGTGCGGCCGCGGCGGTGGCATCCAGCGTCGTCCGCGACACGATCTTGAAGTTGGTCCCCTTCGAAAGGTCGTCGACCGCGGCAAGGTAGTCCTTACCGGAGTCCGTATTGGCCGTCAGGAGTGCGATCTTGGCGCCGTTGGGGAACTTCTCCTTCAAGTAGCCGAACCAGCCCTCGGCGTCGAGGTAGAAGGGCGCCCCGGTAACCGTCGTGAACGGGTACTTGCTGACCTGGTTGGCCGACGTCCCACCCGCACTGCCCGCGATGATGGGCACGCAGTACTTCTCCGCGACCCCGCGGGCGGCAATGAGGTTCGCCGTGCCGATCACGCCGTCAAGAAGATCCACCTTGTCGGACTGGATCAGTTCCTGGACGGCGGTCAAGGTCTTGTCCGGCGAGAACTGGTCATCCTTGATCGTCAGCGAGAACTTGATCGGCAGACCTGAGGTCGCGTTCAGGTCAGCGATCGCTGCCTTCTCACCGACTCCGACCGGAGCGAGGGCCGCGGCAATGGGACCGGTCTGGGCCAGCGTGGTGCCGACCTTCACCGTCCCGGTCAGCGGCTTGGTGATGTCCGTCGGGCACTTGGATAGGTCGATGCCCAATGCAGCGGCGGCCTTCTGCGCCGCGCTCTGACCGCCCGAAGCGCCACCGCTGGACGGGCCGCCGGTTGCCTTCCCGCCGCCGCCCTTGCCACTCGACGGGGAGCTGCAAGCGGCCGTGAGCCCGAGCGCGAGCGTTGCCAGCGTTGCGATTGCCACTTTGGTTCTCACAGCGTTTCCTTTGTTAGGTGATGGGTCCCGGGGACGGATCAGAGGCGATAGGAGGCTTCTGATCGGACGGGTCGGGCAGCGCCGTCCGTGGTGGTGTCATGGCCGGGGTGCCGGCCCGTTCCGGGTGGCGCACCTTCGGTGGAAGAGCCGCCGGAAGCGGCTGCCCCTCCGGGTGCAGACCTTCGGCTGGTCCTGGTCGCCGTCGGAGTACGCGGTTGGACGACGAAGATCAGGCCCGTCGCACTGCGCAGGAGACCGACGGCACCCGAGCGGAGCACGAAGGTGATGACGATGATGATCGCGCCGAGCAAGACGCCGGCGTAATTCGTCCCCGCGTTGAGCGACGACAGATCCGCGGCCCACACCGGCACGTAGTAGACGACGAAGCCGCCGAAGATCGGACCCCAGAGGCTGCCGGTTCCGCCGATGATCATGCCGGCCAGGAAGTAGAGCGTCAGCAGGAGCGAGAAGCTGTCTGGCGTGAGGATGCCGTTCGTCACGGCGAACAATCCACCGGCCAGGCTGGCGATCGCCGCTGAAGTCCCGAACGTCACGGCACGCACCGGAATGCGCTGGACGCCCATCACCACTGCAGCCGACTCGTTGTCGCGCAGCGCGACCACCCCCCGACCGAAGCGGCTGCGCATGAGGTTGCGCACCACCAGGCACGACAGCCCGAGGCCGGCGACCACCAGCCAGTAGTGCCAGAGGGTGCCCCCGTTGAAGCCACTGAAGTACGCCATGTTCGGGGGGTCGTAGCTCACGCCGAACAATCCGGCCGAGCCACCGGTCAGAGAGTCGAATCTCGACACGAGCGCCGGGAAGATCAGTCCCACGGCAAGCGTGACCAGCGCGACGTAGATCCCCTTGAGCCGCAACGCGGGCAGGGCGACGAGGGCACCGGCCGCGAACGCGAGCACGATGTCGACGGCGAAGGACGCCAGCGGCGGCACTCCGTGCTTGGTCGTCAGGACGCCGGTCGTGTACGCGCCCAGGCCGAAGAACGCGGCATGGCCCAGCGAAATCTGGCCGCCGTAACCGGCCAGCAGGTTCAGCCCAACGATCACCATGGCGTACGTGCAGGCACCGGTGATTTGTCCCAGCCGGAAGGATTCGACCATGTAGGGCAATCCGCAGACCACCGCGATGATGGCGGCGGCGCGGGTCAGCCTCAGCGCGATGTGTTGGACCGAGCCCTCGACGATGACGATTCGCCGATGTTGGAGCGTCACGGGACCGACCTAGTACCCGAGGTACGCAGCGCGCACCGCGTCGCTGCCGTTGAGGTACTCCGAGTCGCCGGCGCCGGCGATCGACCCCACCTCGAGCAAGTAGCCGCGCGACGCGACACTCAGCGCGATGGCGGCGTTCTGTTCGACGATCAGCATCGCCATGCCCCATTCCTGATTGATCCACTTCAGCGAGCTGAAGAGGTCCTGCACGAGCTTGGGCGACAGACCGAGACTGGGCTCGTCGCAGAGCAGTACCTTGGGGCGGCTCATCATGGCTCGCGACACCGCAAGCATCTGCTGCTCGCCGCCGGAGAGAAGGCCGGCCTTCTGCTTGCGCCGCTCGGCCAGCCGGGGGAACTTGTCGTACCAGAGTTCGACGTCCTCGTTCACGCGAGACCGGTCGTGCCGGGCCAGCGCACCGGCGCGCAGGTTCTCCTCGACCGTGAGATCGACGATGGTCCCCCGGCCCTGGGGCACCTGCGCAACGCCCGTGCGGACGATCTTGTCCGGCGACAGCCGGCTCAGCTCGGCCCCGTCGAAGGTGATCCGGCCGCGCCGCGGGATCAACCCGGAGATGGCCCGCATGAGGGTGGTCTTGCCCGCGCCATTCGCACCGAGGATGACGACCACCTCGCCGTCGTTGACCTCGAGGCTGACATCGCGCACGACGTCGCCGGCGCCGTAGCCCGCGAAAACGCTCTCGAGCTTCAGTGTCATACCGGCGTCCCCAGGTAGGCCGAGACGACCTCGGGATGGACCTGGATGTCGCGAGGCGTTCCCTCGGCGATCTTCTTGCCGAACGACATCGCGACCACCTTGTCGGAGATGCCCATCACCAGCCCCATGTGGTGCTCCACCAGAAGTACGGTGAGATCGAATTCGTCGCGCACCTGGCTGATGACTTCGCCGAGTTCCCGCACCTCGCTGTGGGTGAGGCCGCCGGCCGGCTCGTCGAGCATCAGCAGCTTCGGCCGGGCGGCGAGCGCGCGGGCCAGTTCGAGCCGTTTCAACGTGCCGAACGGCAGGTCGGCGGCGGGGTGGAATGCGAACTCCGAAAGGTTCAGTCGCTCGAGCAGCTCGTAGGCCTCCGCGCGCATCGAGCGCTCCTCGCGGGCAACGCCCCATCGCGTGATGGCCTTGAAGTATCCGACCCGACCGTGGGTGTAAGCCCCGGCCATGGTGTTCTCGAGGAAGGTCATCGTCGGGAACAAGCCCAGATTCTGGAAGGTCCGCGCAATCCCTCGCCGAGCGATCCCGCTCGCGTGGTGGGCGAGGAGATCGACGTCGTCGAGCCGGATCTCCCCCGAGCTCGGCTGGTAAATGCGGCTGACGCAGTTGAAGAGGGACGTCTTGCCAGCACCGTTCGGTCCGATCAGGCCGCAGATCTGCCGGGGCTCGACGTCGAAGGAGATGCCATCGAGAGCCATGATCCCGCCAAAGTTCAGCGAGACGTCCTTGACGGACAGGGTCGCCATGACGCTCCTTCGGATCGGTCCTGCCCGCGGCGCAGAGTGAACCGCTTCGGGTCTGCGAATCGTGGTCCACGCCCAAACGGCGCCCCAACGCGCCGTTCCGGTGACCGGAACCACATTGCTGCTATCAATATTCACGAATTTGTAACGAAGGAGAGGCGGTTGATCGGCTACCGAGCCGGCTGACCGTGCGAGCTGACGGCGCCGGCCGGAGATTTCCGGCGCTGCGCGGCTCGACGACCCATGCAGATCTCAGGCGCTGGGCAGGCCTCAGACGCTGGCCGTTTCCGGCTCGCGCTCGCCCACCCAGGTCCGCAGGGTCGGCTTCGACACCTTGCCGCCGGTGCTCTGCGGGAGGTCGTCGAAGACCTCCAGCCGTTCCGGGAGCTTGAAAGTGGCGACGTCGACTGCCTTCAGACCGGAAATGACCTCGTCGAGGGTCACGGTCGCGCCTGGATCGAGCACGACACAGGCGCAGATCCGTTCACCGAGGACCGGGTCGGGCGTGCCGATCACCGCGACGTCGCTGATGCCGGGCAGGGCGACGATGAGGTCTTCCAGCTCCCGCGGGCTCACGTTCTGGCCGCCGCGAATGATGAGGTCCTTGACCCGGCCGACGATGCGCAGGTAGCCGTCGTCGTCCAGCGTCCCGAGATCCCCGGATCGGTACCAGCCATCGCCGACCCAGGCCTGATCGGTGCGGTTGGGCTCATTGAGGTAGCCGTAGCTCTTCGTCGCCGACCGCCACAGGATCTCTCCGGCGGAGCCCGGCGGAACGTCCGCCAGGGTGGCGCCCACCAGCCGGACCTCGTTGTGAGCGAACGCCCTGCCCACCGTCGTCCAGCGCTTGTCCACCGGGTCGTCGTAGCGCAGCATCGTCACGGTTCCACCATCGGTGGCGCCGTAGACCACGTGTTGGATGCAGCCGAAGACCTCTTCGAGTTCCTGGGCGCCGCTGGGCGGCATTGCCGCTCCGGAGTTGGTGAAGGTTCGCAACGACGAGAAGTCGCGACCACGGACGGTGGGATCGCTGAGTAGCTTCAACACCTGCGCCGGAACGGCAGTGACGTGGGTGGCCCGGGAAGACTCCATGAGGTCGAGCGCTTCCTGGGGCGACCAGTGCTCGAGCAGGACCGACGATGCGCCACACAGGATCGGACCGAGCATCGGGAACACGTAACCAGTCGCGCCGGTGCTCGCCGGCGCCAAACCGACCGCGATGTCGCCGGCGGTCATCTGGACGCAATCGATGAAGACCTGCATGAAGTACCAAAGATTGTTGTCCGACCACAGTGACATATGGGGCAGTCCCGTCGTCCCCGAGGTGACCATGACATATCGCGGAGCGTTCGGGTCGCGATTCGCCCGGTCCTCGAACGGCCGGTGAGTGCGGCACACCGCGTCGAAGTCGAACTCGGCCGGGATGCCGTCCATGCCGCCGACCAGTCGTAGTTCAGGAAGGTCTGCCCGCAACTCCTGCACGGCGGCCAGGAAATCGAATCCCTTGACCGGCGGCCCGACGACCAGCACTTCTGGCCGAGCGAGCGCGAGCAGGTGCGCCATCTCGGCGCGCCGCCAACTGATCGACAGCGGGATGAAGGTCAGGTCGGCACGATCACAGGCCAGATGGGCGACTGCCAGTGCCACGCGATTCCCGCACTGCAACGCGACAGCGGCACCGGGACCGAGGCGCTGTTCCATCAGCCAGGCCGCGAGGTTGAGGCTGCGTTCCTTCAACTGCGCGTACGTGAGGCGTTCGTGCTGGTCGGCGACGGCTAGGGCGTGCGGCGTGCCGGCGGCCACGTCATCGAAGGCGCAGTAGAGCGGACGGTCGGTCCACGCACCGGCCGACGTGAGCCGGTCGACCAGTTCGGGGGTCAGGTCCAGGACAGGCACCGTGCGCCTCCCTTCTCGAGGGTGTGGCCAATCTATAGTCATAGTTAGCATGAAAGCTAGAACCAAGCGGCGAGGCCGGTCGCATCCCGCGGGACCGTACGTGATAGAAGCGTCGGGGTCGCATCGCCGGTTCCGCTTACTGGAACCTCGGTAGACCACGACCGCGATCCCTTCCGACACTGTTCTTGGCGCCTCCCGAGATCGGCGCCGACCGAGGGATCCCGTCCACGGAACGGGTCAAGGGGGATTCATGCGCGTCGCGTTGATCGGCGCTACCGGCGCGGTGGGGCGCCGGTTGGCCGCCGAGTTATTACGTCGCGGTCACGGCATCACCGCGATCTCGACGCATCCGGAACTCATGCCGGCGGACGACAACGTCACCGCGGTCTACGGCGATATCAACGACCCCCAGTCGATGACCGAGCTGCTGCGCGGACACGGCGTGGCCGTCAGCTGCGTGCAGTTCGCCAAGTACGACCACGAGGCGCTGATCGAGGCCGTCCGCGCCTCGCAGGTTCCGCGGTACTTCGTGTGCGGCGGTTCGGGGACGTTGCTGGTCCCGGGAACGACCACCAGGGTTATGGACACGCCGACCTTTCCGGCGAACTACTTGGTGCCGGCGCGTCCGGCTGCGGCGTTCTTCGATCGGTTGCGGGAGCAGACCGACCTCAACTGGACGTACATGAGCCCACCGCCCGGCTTCGCACCGGGCGAACGCACCGGGGTGTTCCGCGTAGGCGCCGACGAACTCGTCATCGGCGCGGACGGCAAGGCAGCGATCTCCTACGAGGATTGCGCCATCGCGGTGGTCGACGAACTCGAGAACCCCCGGCATCTCAGGGCACGCTTCACCGTCGGGTACTGACCCGGCCCCCTCGATCGGCCATCAGGACGGCCGTCGTCAAGACGGCCCGGCACCCTGACGCACCATGTCGGCGAGCACCTCTGCCGGCACGAACAGCCGTTCGGCCCCGAGCGTGCGGACGAGGCCCTCGGCCTCCGCGTACGAGCGCACCTGCGCGAGGGAGCTTTCGTGCTCACCCTCGTCGTTCACCGCCCGCGACCAAGCCGGCCACGAGGGGGCCGACCCGGTCGACGCATCGTCACGCGGTCCGAGGAAGACCGTTGGGCCGCGGAAGTCCATGTCCCGAGCATAGGAAGCCGGCCAGCCGATCCGCTGCCGCAGTACCGGAGAGCGGAACGCACCGGCCACGCCGGGGTCGATCCGCGCGGTGCCAGACCGATCAGACCCGCAGCACGAGTTTCGTGTTAGGGCTGTCCCGCTGCCGTTGCCACGCAACGGCGACGTCCGCGAGCGGCATCTCCTCGGCCTGGACCGTCAGGCTGCCCTCGAGCACCAGGTCGACCATCCGTTCATAGGCCGCGCGGAGCCGCGCCGGGCCGGCGAGCGTGGCGGCGAAGCCGATGAGGTCACGACCCTTGAGTTCGATCCCGGAGATCGTGGCACTACGACCGGCGCGCATTCCGAAGTTCACGACACGCCCGCCGCGACGGGTCGCCCGGATCGCCACGCCTATCTGGTCACCGTAAAGGCCGTCGAGGACCACGTCGAAGCCGTCCCCCGCGATTGCCGCGATGCTGCGGGAGTAATCGTCGTCGATGACCACGACGTCATCCGCGCCGAGCCGCCGGAGCCGGTCGAGAGCCGGCCGGTTCCGACCAGCGGCCACGACCCGAGCCGCGCCAAGTGCCTTGGCGGCCTGTACGGCAATCTGCCCGACGGCCCCGGTCGCCGCTGTCACCAACACCGACTGCCCGGCTTCCAGCTGTCCCTTCCAGGTCAGCGCAAGCCAGGCGGTGGTGCCGGCCATGCCGATCCCGAGAGCCTGAGCATCGCTGAGCTGCTCCGGGATCGGGATGGTGTACTTCGAGGCGATCACCGTGTACTCGGCAAGGCTCCCGTGAGGCGGGGCGGTCGGACCCGCGTAGACCCGCCGGCCGTCGGCCGTGTGCCCGACACCCTCGGTGCCGATGACGTACGGATAGGGCGCGACGAAGTTGATGCCGGCCGCCACGACCTGGTCGTGCGGGTTCAGCGCCGCGGCGGAGACGGTGATCAACTCATCGTCCGGGCCGGGCACCGGTGACGGGACGTCCCGGAGGATGGGCGGGCTATCGGGCCCGTCGACGATTGCTGCGCGCATGGTGTCCACGATCAGGAGAGCAGATGGGTACGAACTCACGGTGCCATCTCGCGAGAATCGCCGCCCACGGCCCGTTCCGGCCCCCGGAATGGACCCGCGCGTCACTATCATGGGTCCCGGCCGATTTCGGACGGGCGCACCTCGCGCCGCAAGCATCGGAGCCTCGCATTGGGCAATCGCAGCGTTGTGGTCGTCGGCGCGGGCACCGTCGGCCTCGTCACCGGCATCGCGCTGGCTCAACGCGGTTTCGACGTCACCATCGTCGAACGCCAGGTCGCGCCGGCCGACGGTCCTCGTGACATGGTCTATCACTGGTGCGTGCTCCCGTTCTTCGCTGAACTCGGCATGCTCGAGGGGATGACCAGGCGCGGGATCGTCTGCACCGAATACTCGTGGCTCGTCTTGGCCACCGGCGAGAACCTGCGTCTGGACCTGAGCGCGCTGGGCGATGTCACCGAACGCCCCTTCAACCTGCACGTGGCGCAGACGGCGATGGCCGGTGTTGCCGCCGACGTTCTGAGCGGGCTGCCGGACGCGCGGATCGAATGGGGCGTGGACGTCACCGACATCCAGCAGGATCAGTCCGGCGTGACGGTGAACGCCCGGCGGAGCGATGGCGAAGTCGTCACCTACCGAGCCGACTGGGTGATCGGTGCGGACGGCTCCCACAGCGTCGTGCGGCGCAGCGTTGGCCTGAGTTTTGCCGGCGTCACGTGGTCCAAGCGCCTCATAAGCTGCGATCTGCGTTTCGACCTCTCGACGTTAGGTCACTCCGTCGCGTCGACGCAGCTCGATCCGGCACACGGTGCCCTCATCGGCAAGGTCGACGCCACCGGATTATGGCGATACACGGCGGCCGAGAATCGGACGCTCCCCGTCGAGCAGGTCACCCAACGCGCGCTCGAGTCGATCACCACGGCCCTCGGGGTCGAGGACCCCCAGATCCAGGCCGTAGTTCCCTATCGCGTCCATCAGCGTTCGGCCGACGCGTTCCGGGTCGGCCGCGCCATCCTCGTCGGAGATGCTGCGCACCTGACCAATCCGACGCTTGCCTATGGCATGCTCAGCGGTCTGTTCGACGCACGACTCCTGGTCGATCTGCTGCCGGCGGTCGACACGCTGGGCGACGAGGTTCTGGACGACTACGCGTCCGAGCGCCACCGGAATTTCTGGGGCTTCACCTCGCCCCGCTCGAGCTCGCGCATGGAGTTCGTCTTCTCGCCGGGAAGCGCTGCGCACCTCGAAGAGCGGGTCGAGCATCTGCGTGAGGTCACATCCAGCCGCGATGAGACGCGTCGCTACTTCCTCGACGACCTCGACTGCGAGTCCGCGTCGCCGTTGGAGGTCTGAGGCGAGTCAGGCGTCGTCAGCCGCCTTACGCAGGTCAAGGGCGATGTCAACGATCAGGTCTTCCTGGCCTCCGACAAGGCGGCGGCGGCCGACCTCCATCAGGATCGTTCGCACGTCCACCCCGTATTCGGCCGAGGCCCGTTCGGCGTGCCGCAGGAACGACGAGTACACACCGGCGTAGCCGAGCGTGAGCGTCTCGCGGTCGACCCGGACCGGCCGGTCCCACAGCGGGCGGACCAGGTCGTCGGCGGCGTCCTGCAACCGGAACAGATCGCAGTTGTGCTTCCACTCGTGCAGGTTTGCCACGGCGATGAATGGTTCGATGGGGCAGTTACCCGCACCGGCCCCGTGGCCGGCCAGTGACGCATCGACTCGGGTCACCCCCTCCTCCACGGCGACCACGGAGTTCGCAACGGACAGCGAGAGGTTCTCGTGGGCGTGGATGCCGAGCTCGGTGGTTGGATCGAGAACATCGCGGTAGGCCCGGAACCGTTCGCGCACGCCGTCCATGGTGAGGCGCCCGCCGGAGTCGGTGACGTACACGCAGTGCGCACCGTAGGACTCCATCAGCTTCGCCTGGCGAGCGAGCTCGGCCGCCGGCGCCATGTGGGACAGCATCAGGAAGCCGGCAACGTCCATCCCGATCGCGCGCGCGGTCGTGATGTGTTGCGCGGCGACATCGGCCTCGGTGCAGTGCGTAGCTATGCGCACCGACCGCACGCCGAGTTCCCACGCCCGCTCGAGCTCGTGAATCGTCCCGACGCCGGGCAGCAACAGTGTCGTCAATCGGGCGCTCGTGACGGCGTCGGCCGCGGCCTCGATCCACTCCCAGTCGGTGTTGCTGCCGGGGCCGTAGTTGACCGAACTGCCCGCGAGCCCGTCCCCGTGCGCCACCTCGATAGCGTCGACTCCGGCCGCGTCGAGCGCGGTGACGATCTCCCGAACCTTCTCGGGAGTGATGCGGTGGCGCAGGGCGTGCATTCCGTCGCGAAGAGTCACGTCCTGTATGAAGAGCCGGTCCACTACCGTGCTCATGCCGAGGCCGCCGGGACCGGAGCGATGGATCGAGCCGCGATCTGGTCCGCCACTTGCAATGCGGCGGACGTCATGATGTCGAGGTTTCCGGCGTAGGCCGGAAGGTAGTGAGCCGCACCCTCGACCTCGAGGAACACCGATACCCGCGTCGTCGGGCGAGGCACGGCCGGCCCGGTCAAGGTGTGGATCGGCTCATCGGGGGCGATCGCGCTGAACTGCACCCTCTGCTTGAGCCGGTAGCCAGGCACGTACGCAGCCACGGCAGACACCATCGCCTCGACGGACTCCTCAACCGCCGAACGCCTGCTTCCGTCGGCGTCGTCGATCAGGCAGAAGACGGTATCCCGCATGATCAACGGCGGTTCGGCCGGGTTGAGGATGATGATCGCCTTTCCGCGGCGGGCGCCCCCGACGGTCACGATGGCCTTGCTGGTCGTCTCGGTGAACTCGTCGATGTTCGCGCGGGTGCCGGGGCCGGCCGACTTCGACGCGATCGAAGCGACGATCTCCGCGTACAGCACGTCACACACGCGATGGACTGCGGCGACGATCGGGATGGTGGCCTGGCCGCCGCACGTCACCATGTTGACGTTCGGCGAGTCCAAGTGTTCGGCGAGGTTCACCGCCGGCACGAGGAACGGGCCGATGGCGGCCGGAGTCAAGTCGATCAACCGCTTGCCGTACGGCGCCAGCTTGGCCGCGTTCGCGACATGTGCCTTCGCCGAGGTGGCGTCGAAGACGATGCCGATGTCGGCGAAGCCGGGCAATGCGATCAACCCCTCCACGCCCTGGTGCGTCGTCGGCACTCCCAGCCGAGCGGCGCGGGCGAGCCCGTCTGACTCCGGGTCGATCCCGACCATGGCGCCCATGCGCAGGTGCTCGGAGTGGCGCATGACCTTGATCATCAAATCCGTCCCGATGTTGCCGGAACCGATGATCGCAACCTGAGTCTTGTTCATCCCGCGATCCCTACTCTGAAAACCCGACGCTCACGCGGCCGAGCGTGGAGAGCTCAGCCACGACCTGGTCTCCTGCCTCGACCGGCACCATCGGCCCGAGCGCGCCTGAGAGGACGACCTCGCCGGCCCGCAACGGCACGCCGAGTGCGGCGACAGTGCGTGCGAGCCACAGCAGCGCGGTAATCGGGTCGCCGAGGCACGCGGCCCCCGAGCCCGAGGACACCTCGTGACCATCCTTGGTCAGCACCATGGTCACGTCGACCGGGCGGAACGCCGAGAGCGGGACGGCCGTGTCACCTAGCACGTACAGCGCGCTAGAGGCGTTGTCCGCCACCGTGTCGGTGATCGTGATATTCCAGTTCGCATTGCGGCTGTCGACGATCTCCAGCGCGCCGACCGCGTAGTCGATCGCGTTCAACGCCCGGTCGTAGGTCAGCTCACGCGGCTCACCCTCGAGATCGGCGCCGAGGACGAAGGCAACTTCGGCCTCGGCTTTCGGCTGGATTAGGGCCCGCCGAGGGATCTTTCCGCCCGCGGGGACCGCCATGTCATCGAAGAGGACCCCGAAATCGGGCTGGTCGACACCGAGTTGCTGCTGAACGGCCGGCGAGGTGAGGCCGATCTTGCGTCCCGTGACGCTCCGGCCTGACGCCAGCCGCCGCCGGGTGAGTTCCGCCTGTACGGCGTAAGCGGTAGGGATATCCGTCGTGCCCAGGACGTCTCGCACCGGGGGTGTCGCGACCGCGTTGAGCCTTGCTTGGTCAAGGCGATCGGCGATCCGCTCGATCGTCAACCGATCCGGACCGCCGTCCGTCACGCCCACGCTCAATGTCTCGCCCGTCTCGCGAAGAAGTCGAAAACCGAGCTTCCATCGGTTCTGTACCCGGCGTATGGCGAGGTTCTAATGGACGGAACACTGGGCGCCGCGACGAGCGTCACCAGCTCCGCCCTTCGCCGAATCAGTCGCGCCGGGCCGCTGGCAGCGGACGGATGATCACGGTCTCGGCATCCTCCTCGATTCTGAGCAGGCGACCGCGGGCCGCCTCGCTGATCAATCGCAGGCTGAACCGAGCCCGCCTGAGCTCGGCGAGCGTGAACGCCTCGGCCGTATCGAGGTGGGCGACGAGCTCCGCGTGCGAGCGGCGCGCTGCTCGCTGCGACCGCGGCCGCGCCCCGGAGCCCGTCAGCGGCTCCACGCTGAGGACGCGGCAAAACCCGTGGCGCATGCAGGGCACCTCGTCGGTCGGCTCAGGAGCGAGGTTCACCGTCTCGAAGTACAGCGCGGAGCCGCAGTGCAGCATCGCCCGACAGCCGAACGAACGGATCCGCCCGAAGCCGGCGGAATCCGACGGGTTCATCCTGCCTGCAGGAACGTCAGCGCGTTCGAGGACAGAACCGCTCGAGCCGCATCGGCGGGAAACGCTCCGAGCGCGACGGCATCGGCGACCAGTCGCGGCGCCGATGTCAGCTGGCCCGGCATGAACGGATAGTCCGTGCCAAGCATGATGTGGTCGGCCCCGAACCGCCGGGCCAACAACCTCATGTGCTCGGGATCCAGGACGAGCGAGTCGACCCACAGGCGGCGGGTCAGATCCTCGTAGCGCTCAGCGATCTCCGGCGTCGGAGTCAACTGACTGCCGATCCGCAGGCGAGGGAACGCGAAAGCGAACGTCCCGCAGCCGTGGGCAAGCGCGACGCGCAGGTTCGGATACCGGTCGAGGACGCCGCCGTTGATCAGGGCGGTCGCCGCGATCGCCGTGTCGGTGAGCATCCCGAGGCCGAAGTCGAAAGGTTGCCCCCGCCGCCGGATCGCATCGCCGCCGCCATCCAGCGGATGCACGAACACTGCGAGGTCGAGATCGGCCACTGCGGCCCAGAACGGATCGAGGTCGGGGTCGTCCAGTTCCCGGCCCGCCGCGTTGGTCCCGATCTCGATCCCGTCGAGTTGCAGTTCCACACCGATCCGGTGCGCCTCCGCCGCAGCCGCGTCCGGATCCTGGAGCGGGACCGCGCCGAGACCGCGCAACCGCCCCGCGGACCCCGCGACCTCTTTGGCTATGGAGTCGTTGATCGCCCGGGTGAACTCACCCGCCGGCGCCGCGTCGGCCCAGTAGGTCAGCATGATCGGCACCGGGGAAATGACCTGCACCGCGATGCCCGCCGCGTCCAGTTCATTTCCCCGG
>Ga0207667_10006731_pt1 | contig 13883 bp, 15 predicted proteins | sample KBSCornC52_FD_184301 | JGI IMG/M metagenome (GOLD analysis project Ga0207667, IMG submission 184301) | Corn rhizosphere microbial communities from Kellogg Biological Station, Michigan, USA - KBS Corn C5-2 (SPAdes) (version 2) | ecosystem: Host-associated > Plants > Roots > Rhizosphere > Soil ... | reverse complement strand
CAAGTATAAATACAATATGTTCTACTTAATTGCCGGGGCAATTTCTCTTATGCAAACGGTTGTGTAATTTTTATTTTTTTACATCGTATTTTATGCAGGTTTTTGCAAAAGTACAATTACTGAAAAACGTGCAGGGAGCAATATTTTGCGTCTTTTTAGCGATTTTAGTGCGTAATCCAGTTAATATTTGAAGTAATACAGTTAATATTTGAAAAGTTTATTTTACCAGATCGTATCTTATGTGGCTGTGGGATCGTATTTCATACCCATACTTATTGTTATAGGTAAAAAGCTTTGGTCACAGATTCCTTTCAGGTTATTTGCCTTATACTGGCTTATCAGCGGACTTGTGAACGTGGTAGAGTTCTTTCCCCTTTCAAAAAGGGCGGTCGAGCTGTTTACCGTAATCTATAATATGCTTGATATGCCAATGGTGCTGGGTGTATTTTACTTTGCCACCTGCTCCGCAACTATTAAAAAATTCATCAGAATAACCGGGCCGGGTTTCCTGGCAGCAGAATTTACCAATTGCCTGATCCGCGGGTTTAACTACGACGCGCTAAAATACCTGCTGGGGGCGGGAATTGTAATAGTATTGAGTGTTATTGTGTGGGAAATCATTTGCAGGCTGCAAAAGATCAAACATACCGGTCAGGAAAAGGGCCTGCTGCTGATCTATGCTGCTATGTTATTTGAATACGGGACCTACGTGGTGATCTATATCTTCGATTACTTTCTTCCGGGGGCTTCCTCTACTACAGATAATTTCCTGGTGTATTACTTATCTTCTTTTGTGGCGCTTGCGGTGGCTGTGTGCGGGTTTTTAACTAAGGGTATAAACACGCCTGCTGTTAAAGAAAGGTTCGAAACCGAAGCTGCTTATATTCCTGATCTCTGGTTAACAGAAGAATTTGAATAACGGCAGACGGCAATCGGCAGTCGTGAATCGGCAATAGCGATTCCTGTTTAATCAGTGATTAAAAATTTCAGCAACCATTGCCGACTGCCGATTGCCGACTCACGGTTACAGGTTAATAATTGCGTATGCTGTTTCGCTCACATATGGTCCGCCGGGATAGTGTGCGGTATAGTCGAGGTTGATCCAGTACTGACCATTTTGCTCATGGTAATACATGTTATCGATGGTTTCATTACCGAACAAATGGATCACCGCCTGCTGCATCAGTTCGAACTGCTTTTCATCGCCGCAATACAGCTCAGGATACAGATGTCCGTCGGTTAAGATCATACGGCAGCGGGCGCCGATCGATTTCATGCACGAAGCCATTAGAATAGAGTGATCGTCGCAATCGCCTCCCAGTCCGTTAAGGATCGTTTCGCGGGCTGTAGCAAAATATTCATCTCTTTCTGAATCGGAAACATATTTGAAGTGGCCATTAACATATTTGAATAATGATAATAGCCGTACGAGTGAGCCGTATTTGGGATAATATTCGTCGAAATTCTCCAGCGAGTGCTGAACTGAAAAATTGCGCACCACCGAATCGGTGGCAATTACTTTCGACTGAAGTTGTTTTACTGTTTTGGTAAGCGGGCCGTCAAAGAAAGTAGGGCGCAATACCAGGTCGATTTCTTTTTGCTCTTTATTTCCCCAGTTATTTTGCACCATCGTTTTGTAATCCCTGATCATATTACCGAAACCATATCCGTTGGTAAGCTGGTTGTAAATTAAAACAAGTATCAGCAGACCAACCGCCGGTAACAGCAGGAACCGGAAAAGCCGGAGCGTAAGCCACGTGAGAACGGCAGCAAGAATAATGGAAACAGTTAAGTCAAGGTTCCAGTTGCCGATCACCAACGGCGGAATATACCGGTTGATAAGCGGCGCCAGAGGAATTACTGCCAGTATACTGATTATTACCAGCAGCACCTTTCGGGTTTGGCTATATTTATCCTGGACTTGGGTCATATCGCACTAGTTTACAGACAACGCAAAATCATGCCTTTTTTTTATATGGCAAGTGTTAAAGCTTCTGTATTTTAATCAGTAAAGAATTTACCTGATAGCGCAGTAAAACATTATATGGAGGATATCAGGCCTTTATGAGCAGCTTGCCGGAAATTGAATCCCCCTCAGGCATACAATAATGGGCAGCGGCTTAAGCAAATCTACTAAAAACAGGCCAATTTGAAAATGACCAAATGTGAAATGTGCAAATATGAAAAAAGAAATGTGCAAATCAGCCGATGTGCCAAGTCATTTGCACATTTGCTAATTTGCACATTTACTAACTAATTCGTTATTCGTCGTCCTCTTCCTCATAATAAGCATCCTGACTGTCGTTGTAAACTGCTTCCCACTCTTTTACTTTGTCGTCGCTCAGCAGTTCCAGGATGTCGAAAATAGGATCCGTTTTCTTTTTCCACTGTAGTACCGGCATATCTTCATATTGTGTGACATACAGGCACTGATCTGTTTCCACCGTTATTTTAATAAGCGTTACAGGTTCGTCTTCTTTTTCCTGTATCAGATAATAACAGCCGGGCTCTAATAATGCATACGAATACATACTAATATCCTCCACCTTTTTTAATGTTTCAAAAAAGAAGAATCAACAGGTAGCAATCCGAACTTAATGGGTAGTGTACGTTTTCTCGATCTCAGAATTTAATGGGTACGTTGTGTAGTATAATGGGATGTGTAAGTAAAGTTTTTCGATAGGCGTACCTCCCAAAATTAGGACAAATAATGACAATGGCCATATTCCCTGTCGTCCGCGGCAGGAATTTAAAAAATATTCAAAATTGACTATTGAAAATCAATTGATTGAGCGTTTTCCCGTCAGCACCCGGGATTATTTAATTGAGGAAATTTAATTTTTCCAGATTTTGTTCACAACCTGGGTAAAGGGTGGCCCACCCTTTACCATTCAGGCTGCATAAGTTCGAAAATCCGCGGAATTCAACCCTTGGGTCATGCCGCCCGTTGCCGTGCTTTTACGCGCATCAACTGAATACCCCTTATTTTTTGGTTTTTAACCGTATGAACAGATAGTTGCAAACGGCGGGCTATCTGGCGGTTACTGAGCCCGCCAACATAGCTCATTAACACAATTTTCCGGCACTGAAGGGGTAAAACCTCCAGCATCGAATATATTTCGTGCAGTACCTCGGTACGGGTGATCCGGTTCAGTACAAAATCTTCAAAATCGTCTGTAAGCAAACAAAGTGTTTCTTTTGCCCGGGCCCGGTGGCGTGCCTGTAACAGATAGTTTAAACACGCATTGCGGGTACTGATATACAGAAATGTTCTTACGGCCAGCGGTGAGTTGAAGTCTTTTTGTTTTTGCCAGTATTTGAGAAATATCTCCGTTACAATATCTTCGGCGGCCAATACATCGGGCAATAATTTCCGGGCAAAAAATACCAGGGGATTATAAAAGCGTTTAAAGTTCGTGGCAAATGTGCCGGGTCCATCTTCATGTGCCGGATGAACGACGTTACAGGATTTTGATTTGTGCATACAAAAGGTTTACTGGTTATTGTGAAGCGCGCAGACTGTTCATCGTTGGGAAAAATGCATAACAGGAATCCACCTGATTAATACCGTTATGTTCAGGAAACCCGATAGCTATCGGGAGATTATGCGGGTATTACAGGTAAAAGCTATAAAAATGCGGTTACAGGGGATCGCATTTTCATGGCTTTGCCATTAAGTGTGTTATTAATAATGCTATCAAAGCATCGGGAAACAAAGATAGGTAAAAAGTGTAATGTGGGGCTACTGTCCCACGATATTTAGACGATTTTCGGGGATATTACCCCGTTTTTTAAAACGGTATAATGGCTCAGGGGCAGGACAAGGAAATATTAAAAAAAATCGGCGATAATTTGAAAAAGATCAGAACAAGCAAAGGTCTGAGTCTTCGCTCCTTGTCACATAGATGCTCAATTGATTTCAGCGATATAGGAAAAATTGAACGTGGCGAAAACAACGCCACTGTGCTAACGCTGAACCAGCTCGCCGAAGCCCTGGAAATACCGTTATGTGAATTGTTCAGGTTTGAACCGGATATTAAAGAGTGAGCCATCCCTGGTCTTTAGCTTGATACCCACTGAGCAATTAAGGTAACTTACCCGGTGTAACGTTGAAGTATGAGCTGAACAATTGTTTTTCGTGATGCGAAAGCCAGCATATCCTTCTCTTCAATTATTTCTACCAGGCTTGCTAATTCCTCATCGTGTACCGAATATCTGATCCAGTTAGAATAATCTTTTCTTTTCAAATGAAACAACCAGGTTTCTTCATCTACACCCTGTGCCATTTGGGTAAAGATCATCAGGTTATAGGCTTTTAAATTCAGCTTGCCTTCGGGCCCCCGAAAATAAAAACTGTTATAATCCATATCTCCGGTGGCGTATTTCTTCTTATGCCTTTGTAAAAGATGAATGGGAATACCGGTTTTTATAAGGAACGGTGAAGTACCTGCTTCGGCTTCCCAGACCCAGGCATGGCCTTTTTGCAGTGGCGTTACTGTGTTTTGAGTAAATGTAAGTCCGGTCAGCCTGCCGAATTCGTGAACAGCTTTATCGGCATCATCGCCCATAGAAATTAAGATCGAGGTTCTATTCAAAATAGTTTCATTCATTACCTGGGGCGTTGTGGTTATGAACAGGAAATTTCTGAAATCACCGGGCAGGTCGTAGAAGGAGGGCGCTGCAGGCGCCGGCAGCATATGATGTGCTTCATCGCCAATGATCCAATGCGGATGACCCGTTTCTTTGCGCATTTGCGTGAGCGCGGATAGCAAGCTGTTAAAAAAACGTGGTCTGTCTTCAAGCGGGATAGCCAGAATGCAAACCACAACACTATGCGCAGGATGCTGTAACAGCGCAATAACTTCTTCCACAACAGGCGCATGAATACTGTCGCCGATCTTAATAACACCGGGAAGATCTACATAATCTCCTTCGGGATCAACCAGACAGAACTGATAATTTTTTTCAATTAGTTTTTCCAGCACAAAAGTGGTCATAGTGGTTTTACCGCTTTTAGTGGTACCTGAAAGCAGAATACCGGGGCCGTACGGGCTGATCCCATATTCCTCTCCGTTTGCCTGCTGACCGAGACGTAAAAAATGCCTGGTTAAAACAGTATCCAGTTCCGACAGATCATTTTCGAGTAACCGGCTCATTAATTGAGTAACGCCTTTGCCATGCGGATAACTCGTGACCCAGTCGGCCATTTTTTGAACAGCAGGTAAAGCATTTGAAACTGCAACAGCGCATTCTGCCGCCTGCAGCATGGCGCCGTCATTTTCAGCGTCACCAACAGCTACCACATTATGCAGTGAAATATTTAATTCTTTTAATGATTCCTTTAAGCCTCTGGCTTTGTTAATGCCTGTTGGCAGGATCATTACAGCGCCCTTATTAAAGATCACCTGAAGCTCAAGCCCTGAGTTTTTAATTGTTTCCAATACGGTTGTATGATGCGGTTCCCATGTGGCAACGATCACTTTTCCTACTGAAAGAGGAGCAACACCACGGCGGCGCAATTCTTCAATAAAAGAAGGCGGGGGCAATTCGCCTAATAATCTTTCTTCTTTTGTAGCGGGATTATATAACAAGGCGCCGTTTTCGGCAACAATTCTGTCGAACAGCACATGCTCAGGAAAAACTGTTTTCAATTCTTCCAGTTCGCGACCGCTTACCAGTATTAATTTTCGGGTAGATGCTTTAAAACGGTACAACGCATCAATAACACACTGATCTACTTTTCCGTGAGTAGCCAATGTTCCGTCGTAATCTGCCGCCAGGCTTAGGTATCTCATATTACTTATAAACTAACAATCATTCGGCCAGTATATTGACAGGTTTTCGTTTTTTTCTCTTAAAACAATCTGTGCAAAAAAATACCCATTTGCAGCGTTTTGCGCAGAAATATGGCCTTACAATTATTAATCGGCAGGACGCGAATCGCAAAGATGGGTTACAGGTAAAATCTACTTGTTTTAGTTACTTTCAACTGGCATAAAAGTTTAAGAAACTTATTTAAAAACAGACTATTTATGCGAGCCATTTGGACCGGAGCCATCGGTTTTGGGCTGGTGAACATCCCCATAAAAATTTACAGCGCTACGCAAGGCAGTGAGCTGGACCTTGACATGCTGGATAAAAAAGACCATTCCAATATTCGCTTTCAGCGGGTTAATGAAAAAACAGGAAAACAGGTTCCGTGGGAAAATATTGTCCGCGGATACAAACTCGACGATCATTATGTTGTATTAACAGATGAAGACTTTGAAAAGGTAAGGCCCGAAAAAAATAAGATCATTACTATTACAGAGTTTGTAAATGAAACTGATATAGATTCAATGTTTTACGAAACTCCGTATTACCTGGCTCCTGAAAAAAGCGGCGTTAAGGCGTATAATCTGTTGCGTGAGGCGCTTCAGGAAACCGGTAAGGCCGGTTTGGGAACCTACGTATTGCGGAACAAGGAAACGCTGGGATTAATCAAACCGCACGACGACGTATTGGTTCTGAATAAGATCCGTTTTGCCGAAGAGATCCGCGATGCCAACGAACTGGATGTAAAAACTTCAAAAAGCAACCCGGCTGAGCTGAAAATGGCCATTGCACTGATCAATCAGTTGACCGGAGAGTTTGATATTACCCAGTATAAGGACACCTATTCATCGGAACTGATGAAACTTATTAAGAACAAGGCAAAAGGAAAGAAAATACCTGCTCCGACCATGCATGTAGTGCATTCGAGATCAAAAGACCTTATGGAACAATTGAAAGCCAGTCTGGAGAAAAAAGGGCGTAAGGCCTCATAAAGCATTGAATATTGAACATTGAATGCTGAATATTCAATATTTGAAGGCGGCGCACTCTGGTTCACGATTGCGGGAATGATTTTTTATTACAACACATATTACACATAAAACTTCACGCTGTGGAATATCAACAAATTAAAGAAATCCTGAATGACCTGGCGACTATTAACCGTGAACGGGCTAAGGCTTACGAAGAAGCGTCTTTTCTGAACTTTATTTTTAATCTTGAATTGCGGGGCACCTTTGCTCTACTGGCTAATCAAAGCCGGCAGAACAATTTTATGCTCCGTCAGCACCTGGAACAATTACCTGCCCATAATGCATTTGGGAAGAAGGGGTTGCCCGAGCTCACTTTTGGTGACCTGTATAACCAGTGGAAAGACATGGCCATTTCCTTTACCGGTCCCAACGTACACGAAATGCTGAAATCGTGCGAACAGGGCGAAGAAGCCGTTCAAACCATTTACAGAAAGGCTATGGAAATGTTTCCTTTAGACAATCAGTTGCAGTATGTGCTGGAAAACCAGTTACGCGGACTACAACATTCTCACAGCATTATAAAAGGGATCCTGAATCATCCGCATCAGCCCAAAGCTAAGAGGGTATAAGAGATGAAAGAGAAAAAGAGCGTTTATTCCTGAACCGCTCTTATTTTGAATTTCTCCTTTCCTCTTTTTACTCTTTTAATCAGAGTGCTAATAATAAGTTCATTCTACTCTTAGCTTATCTCATTAATTCTCGCAAGCACTTTCTTCATATTAATTCCTTTGCCGAGTACCGGTTTAAACAGATCACCTGTTTCTTTTACCCGGTCGTACATGTTTTTAATAGTGAAATCCTGAATGCTTAATCCTTTTTTTACTTCTTCCCAATCTAAGGGGGCAGAGGCGGTTGCGCCTGGTTTTGGACGCAATGAGTAGGGTGCCGCAACGGTTTGAATAGAACGGTTTTGAAGATAATCAAGATAGATCTTGTCTTTTCTTTTTGAAGGGCTTCTTTCCAGACTGGTAAACGATGGAATTTGCTGATGAACGAACGTAACCAGCAATTCGGCCAGTTGCCTTGACTGATCGTAATCGTATACAGCACCTAACGGAATATAAATATGTAAACCGGTGGATCCGGATGTTTTGCAAAACGAATCTATCCCCAGTTCATCTGTCAGTTGTTTTATTACCTGAGCCGTTTCAATCACTTTGTCAAAACTGATATCGCCGGGATCGAGGTCTATTACGCACCAGCTGGGATTATCGGGTTTTTGTATGGTGCTGTGCCAGGGATTCATTTCAATGCAACCCAGGTTGGCCATATACATCAAGGTAGCCTCATCAGTGCATACAAGATATTCTTTCGGTTGTCCTTCTACTACATAATCATGGCGAACGATCCAGTCGGCCACTTTTCCCGTAACGTCTTTCTGATAAAAGCCAGGCTTTTTTATACCGTCGGGAAAACGGTTGAGCGATTGCGGCCTGTCTTTCATATATGTCATGATATAGGGCGCTATCTGATAATAATAATTCAGCATATCCCTTTTGGTGATCTTATCGGCCGGCCAGTATACTTTATCAAGATTGGTAAAGGTTAATTCTCTTTTGCTGATAATTACCACCTGTTCTTTCTCTTTTGCATTTAATAAGGCTGCTGCATCAGGCGCCGCCGCTTTGGAGGCGGTTTTCTTTTTAGCTGTTTTCGTTGCCATTTTACCGGATTGTTTTTGAACGTGCGTGCTTTCTTTTTCAATGGCGTCCGGATCAACGGTTACTGCTTTTTCTTTTTGAACATCCTTCGGGTCTTTGTCTTCGCGCATTCCCATAAAGATCGGCTGGCGAAGGATATTATCTTTGGTCCATTCTGAGAACTTCACTTCACACACCAGTTGCGGTTTTACCCAGGTGCAGGGCATATTGGTTTTAGGTTTCTGCGCAAAAGGTGGTTTGGATATTATAAGCGGTTTTAATTTCTTATATACTTCGTTCAATGTTTTTTCGGTAAAGCCTGATCCGGTATGACCAACATAAATCAGTTTGCCTTTTTCATATACGCCCAATACCAGCGCCCCAAAATGCTGGCGGCTTCCGCGTGCTTCGGTAAAGCCGGCAATAACTACTTCCTGCCGCTGCGTGGTTTTTATTTTTAACCATTGTTTGGTTCGTATTTCAGGCGTATAGCCGCTGTTGGCGTGTTTGCCCATAATGCCTTCCAGGCCTTGTTTTGCAGCTGCTGCAAAAAAACTTTCACCATCTTCTTCTACATGATCGCTGTAACGGATGGCTGCATCTTCGGGTAATATGTTTTTCAGGATCTCTTTTCTTTCAAGAAGCGGCAGGTCCATCACATTATATCCGTTGATCCACAACAGATCGAATACATAGTATACCAGTTCGCCCTGACCTGTTTTTTGCCATTGCTGCAATAACTGAAAATCTCCTTTGCCTTCTTCATTGAGGGCTACGATCTCTCCGTCGAGCAGGGCGTTTAATTCCAGTTTCTGCAGTGCATCGGCGATAGATGAGAATTTATTATTAAAAGAAAGATTCTTTCTCGACATGAGGGTTGCCTTCGATCCGTTAACATATGCCAGCGCCCGGTATCCGTCCCACTTAATTTCAAAGATCCAGTCTTTGTCGTTGAACGGTTCATCCGTAAGGGTAGATAGCATTGGAATAACATCTGAAGGCATGGCTTCGCGCCTGCCTTTTTTAATGAGCGCTTCTATGTGGGCCGGGACTTTTTTTTTAACGGCTTTCGAGTTTTTTGAAGCAGTAGTGGCGGATGATTTTTTTGATGATGAGGCGGGCTTAGCCTTTTTAGCGGTGCTGCTCTTTCTGTTACTTACCCATTCATTGGTGCTTTCTTTAGCTACCTGTTCCAGCTTTAAACCGGATTGAACGGATTTATCTTTTTTTGTAATGTCTGCGTCAGTAGCATACTTATCGCGGTGTTTGATCAGCAGCCACGAATTTTCACCGCGCCCTTTTGTTTGAACCAGTGCAAATTCGCCTTTTAATTTTTTTCCATGCATTCTGATCTTAAGCGATCCTTTATGCAACTGGCTTAATAAGTCTTTCTCGGCTTTCTTTCCTTTTTCGATGGATTCTATCGGTTCGTACGTGCCTTCGTCCCATACGATCACCGTTCCGGCGCCATAATTACCTTCGGGTATTATGCCTTCAAAATCTTTATAATCGTAAGGGTGGTCTTCTACCATCATTGCCAGGCGTTTGTCCTGCGGATTCATCGAAGGGCCTTTGGGTATAGCCCAGGATTTTAAAACGCCTTCCATTTCAAGGCGGAAGTCATAATGCAGATGCGAGGCGGCATGTTTCTGAACAACAAAATGAAGTATGCCATCGGAGGCTTTCTTTTTACCTTCCGGTTCCGGTGTTTTATTAAACGACCGTTTCTTTTTATAACTGGCCAGACTCATTGTTTGCGGTTTGTTGTTTGTAGTTTGTTGTTGCTACCGCATTTTTGAATTGAGAGTTAATTCAAATTCTTCACTTATTCATTCTCCATTTCACATTACTCATTTTTCATTTCCCTTAATGAAGGTAAGCAGAATCTGTTGAAATTGCGGCAGGTCCTGGATGTGCGGTATATGACCAATGCCGGGAAGTTCAATCAGGATACCATTGGGTAGCTGTTCTTTGGTTTTTTTGCCCAGGGCAGGGTATTGCCCGTATCTTTTTTTGTCTTCGTCGCTTAATAATGCTTTTCCTACAACCGTACGGTCTTCATCGCCAACAATAAGCAGGGTAGGAGCGGCAATGCGGTCCCACTCGTAACAAACCGGCTGATCGTAGATCATCTGATAGGTTATTGCATTCACCCATGCTATATGATCAAAATCAGGGCGTTTTAAATCCTGCGCCTGTGCCTGTACGTATTGTTCATACTCGGGTTTCCATTGCGGATAATAACCTTCCTGGTATTTTTTATATGATTCATAGGTGGCGGCTTTTTCCTTTTCATACAACTGCATGGTAGTTTGATAGGGAATGAAGCGATGATAATCTTCCAGCCCTATAGGATCTTCCAGTACCAGTCGTTCTGTTTTATCGGGATACATCATGGCAAAGCGTGCTGCCAGCATACCGCCCATGGAATGACCTACTACTGTTATTTTCTGAATGTGTAATGAATCGAGCAGTTGCCGGGTGGCATAAGCGAGTAAATGAAAGCTATAGTGCAGATCGGGTCTGTCTGACTGTCCCCATCCCGGCTGATCGGGAACGATCACCCTGTAGCCCGCTTTTACCAAAAAGGCGATCACATCTTTCCAGTAATATCCGTTGAAATTTTTGCCATGAAGAAGAAGTACGGTTTTACGCCAGGATGAGTCGGGTTTAACATCCATGTAGGCAATCTGTACCTGTTTATTCTCCAGCATGATGCTGAATTTTTGAATAGGGTACGGATATGCTACCTGCGCCTGTACCAATACATTTGATAACAGACAAAAAAGCAAAATTATGATTGCAGGATAATGTTTATGCGACATATGTTTATTTACGTTAAATCTCATCTGGCTTTCAACGTCGCTCAAAATGTGTCAGGCCCTGAGCGTCCTGAGCGTAGTCGAAGGGGCGAAGGGTCAATCCAGTTCTCCAATAACTCTTTCCTTTACAACATCGATCAGCTCGTTTAATTCACGCGGATCCATAATTGTTTTTTTTCTGTGCATATCTGATTCATTAAACAAAACATCGCCCTGTTTTGATATGGTAAACAGATAATTGTCATCATCTGACAATACATCATACACGATGTAGTCGCCAAAATCCCTTTCCTTGAAATGACAGGTAATGGTTTTGTGACCTACCGGTATTTCCATTGTCTTCGTTTGCAATTCTTCCATAACCTAAAATTTAATGTGCTAATGTGCAAATTTGAAAATTTGAAAATTGAATCTGAATTCTATCGGGTTTTGTAAGTTCCGGCAGTTTCAATTTCAAATTTTCAAATTGGCTGATTTTCAAATTAAGAGAAGATAGCCTGCTCTTCACGTTCCTGAACCGGGATCTTTTTAATAAGATCATCGTAGTTTTTAGCATCCTGTGTACTATAGGCGCCATAGGCATCCATAGTATATCCCATAGTCCCATCCTTCGCTTCAATTAAGTAAACGATCGATGAATCGCCGGGATCAGATGCTCCTTCAAAACGATAGGTTCTTATGATCGTGAGCTCCTCGGGCTTATATATTTTTCCATTGGTGGTGGTAAAGCCATCGCCTTTAATGGTAAATTCATTATCATGATGCTGTTGCCTGAGTGCTTCAAGAACAGCGGTCAATGTGGTCATTTCTGATGGTTTGGTTTCCATAATTATAGTTTTATTCGTGAATCGTGCGTAGTCGTATAAACCTGGTTATCTGGTAACGACTACTGATTTCCAATATTCAAATAACATACCTCCTTTGCCAAACACCGGATCGGTATCGGGCATTGGAACCTGTTCAATATTTTCATCCACTTTGGGATGTTCATCGGCTTTGCCATAGTTGATATCGAAATCTTTTCCGCCGGGATAACCGCCTGCACAGGAAAAATCATCTGATGCCTTTATGTTTTTATGGGCCACACCGGCAGGAATGGGGCTGGATTTTCATTTTGACTTTATTATATAGTTTCAAAAACCTATGCCACCCTTGTTTGAATTGCAGAAATATTTCCACACCGGCGCCGGCGTAAGGGATGCTAACCGGCTCATTGTTATGTTTTTGCTATTTCTTTTAAAACCCGGGGAGATGGCATAATATTTTAATTCGCATTATAAGTCGATAATTTTTTCTCTCGGGATAATTCCAATTCGTTAGAAGAGTTGAAATGATCCTGTATACGATTAAGTAACGGGAAAAAAATATCACAGCCCCGGTTAACTCCGGGGTTTTTTTTATAGTAAGTTGTACTTTAGTAAAGGCATATTTTTTAGAGATATGAAAAGGTAGATTTTAAATCTTATTAATAACTTTCACCCTAAATTTTGTTGTATGCAAGAAATTATTAGTCGCGATATGCAGTATGCTGCTTATTCCGATCCACGCGATCCGAAGCAATCTCCTCCTGGTGACAATGAGGAAGAACAGGAAGATGATGAAGAAGTATGGGCTGATGAAGATGATGAAGAAGGAGATGATGATGAATTAGAAGATGAAGAAGAGCTTGAGGAAGCAGGAGAGGCAGAAGAAGATTTTGAAGAGGAAGAAGATGAAGAGGAGGAGATTTAAAACAGTCCGAAAGTCAGCCAAAGTCCGGAAGTCAGAAAGAATGTACTTTCAAGGTATCGTGCTTTCCGACTTGCGGACTTTCCGACTTTACTGACCTCCATCCTGTTTACATGGTATCTTTTTTTTCGTCTTTCTTATCGTGTTTCTTTTTATCATCCTGGCGATGATCTCCCCGCATATCCATTTCTCCGCGAACGTCCTCCTCATTGGCAGTACGTTGGAAATTACGGTCTGTTTTATCCCATCCCTGTGGCTGTGGTTTCGTCTGTTTGTTTTTATCTTTTTCCATAACCTGCTATTTAAGTGATAAAATGAATTTCCTTATTATAGCACAAAAAAATTATACCCTCCATAACATCTTGTTTTTTGAAGCTGTCGTAAAAACCTGATGATTTTTTTTCGCTTAAATACTGGTCTGCGAATTGCACCTCCCACTTTTAAACTTAAAATAATCGCGGAAAAAAATATCGTATGGAGGTATCAAATCAGAAAGACCATTTACCCGAAATAGCCAACAGAGAATGGTGGAAAGAAGTAATCGTTTACCAGGTGTATCCCAGAAGTTTTAAAGACAGTGATGGCGATGGCGTAGGCGACCTGAAAGGCATCATTTCAAAACTGGATTACCTGAAAAGCCTTGGCGTGGGAGCCATCTGGCTAAATCCTATTTATGCTTCTCCTAATGATGATAATGGTTACGACATCAGCAATTACCAGGAGATCATGAAAGAGTTTGGTACCATGGAAGATTTTGATACCATGCTGAAAGGATTACATGATCGCGGTATTCGCCTGATCATGGACCTGGTAGTTAACCATGCAAGCGACGAACATCCCTGGTTTAT
>Ga0207667_10006725_pt1 | contig 13887 bp, 14 predicted proteins | sample KBSCornC52_FD_184301 | JGI IMG/M metagenome (GOLD analysis project Ga0207667, IMG submission 184301) | Corn rhizosphere microbial communities from Kellogg Biological Station, Michigan, USA - KBS Corn C5-2 (SPAdes) (version 2) | ecosystem: Host-associated > Plants > Roots > Rhizosphere > Soil ... | reverse complement strand
CTTCGGCGAAGGCAACTTCAAGGCGCTGTTCCAGTCGATCGAGCGCGACCAGATCAAGCGCGGCGTATTGAACGCCGAGACGACGGCCTGAGCGGCCGCGCTCCGGCGAGACGACGGCGCCCGCGGGCGCCGTTGTTCATGGCGCCGCGGGCCTGACCTGCCGCGACTTCCTGCGCTCGTCCCGCGCTTCGCGGGCGTCGGCCCAAGGATCGATCCGGGCCGCATCTCCAAGCGCCGCGGTGGAGACAGGCCATGTTGCGCCAAGGCGCGTCGATGGCCGCCCGTGATTGCTCCGCGCCGCACCCGCACGCGAGCGATCAAGGTTTGCCTACAGACCGCGGCGCGCCGCTTCCGCAGAATGCCTTCACGACCGGTGAATGGCCCGTTCCGGGCCATCGTGCGCAACGCGCCCGGTCGTCCAGGTCCGAACAAGAAGTCCCATGGCAGATGCATTGACCAGCCCGCAGATGGAGATCCTGCGCCGCGTGCGCAACGGGTCGGAACTGACGGCCCCGCCCTTCATCAGCGGCATGATCAACGAGCTCAGCTTCCTGCGCGCGTTCAAGCTCATCAAGTTCCGCAGCACGTTCGATTGCGAACTGACCCCGCTCGGGCGCAACTACCTGGAGGCCGCCGAGCGGCAGGCCAGCGTCGAGCAAGGACCGCAGGCCTGACGGCGCGACGCCGGTCCCGCTTCAGTCGGCCCGCTTCGCGACCCGGTCCCTGGCAGCCGACGTCGACGACACGTCGTTCGTCGGCGCCATCAGGCCCGCCGCGACGAACGCCGCGAGCAATTGCCGGCCCCGCAGCCGTCCATCGTCGAGCGCCTTGCGGATGGCGAGCAGGGCGGTGCAGTCGTGCGCGGTGAACAGGTCGGCTTCCATGCACGTTGAATCGGTCGCTCCCCCGGCCGGATGAAGGTCGCACGCGTGGAGAAGGTCACTGCCCAGGCGCGGGCGCGCCGCACGGACGAGCGCCGGCGCGGCTCGCCGTGACGTCCATCACGACCCGCGGCCCGCGGCCAGGCTCGCGGCCAGCCCGCTGCGCAGATCCAGGAGGCTGTCGAAGCGGCGCGGCCGCCGGCGATCGAGGCCATGCCAGGCCTCTTCGGCACCGGTCAGCCTTGCGCGTCGAGCCACGTACGCAGGCGCCGCACCCCTTCGACGAGCCGGCTCGGGTCCTTGGCCGCGAAGCACCAGCGCAGCCAGCCGGCGGCTTCGGGCGCGAAGGCCGCGCCGGGCGCCAGTCCCAGGCCGGCCTCGGCGACCAGGCGCTTGGCGACGGTCACGGAGTCGTCGCAGCCGGGCAGCCGGAAGAACGCGTACATGCCGCCGCGCGGCACGGCCACCTCGACGCCGGGGATGGCCGCCAGCAGCGGCAGCAGCGTGTCGCGGCAGGCCTTCAGGTGCGCCCCGATGCGCGGCGTGATCTGGTCGCGGTGCGCCAGCGCGGCGAGCGCGGCGCGCTGCGTGAACACGCTCGCGCACGAGGTGTTGAACTCGATCAGCTTGCCCAGTGCGTCGACCAGCGGCGCCGGCACGACGAGCCAGCCGAGCCGCCAGCCGGTCATCAGGAAGCTCTTGGAGAAGCTGTGCGCCACGACGAGGCGGTCGTCGGGCGCGGCGATGTCCAGGAAGCTCGGCGCGCAGCCGTTGGCGGCAGGCTCGAAGTACAGGCGTTCGTAGACCTCGTCGGCCAGCAGCCAGGTGCCGGTCGCGCGGCAGTGGTCGAGGAGGCGTCGTTGCGCCGCGCGCGACAGCGTCCAGCCCGTCGGGTTGTTGGGGGCGTTGACGACCAGCATGCGCGTGCGCGACGTCACCGCGGCCAGCAGCCGGTCCATGTCCAACGTCCAGGCGCCGTCCACGGGCGCCAGCGGCACGCAGCGCACCGTCGCGCCCATGATTGCCGGCTGCGCCACCAGGTTGGGCCAGACGGGCGTGACGACCACCACTTCGTCGCCGGCGTCCACCAGCGCCTGCGAGGCCAGCATCAGGCCGGCGACGCCGCCCGAGGTCACCACCACGCGCTCGGCGCCCACCGGCGGATGCAGCGCGCTGGCGTAGTCGGCGAGCGCCGCGCGCAGCTCGGGCAGGCCCAGGTTCTGCGAATAGAAGGTCTCGCCGCGTTCCAGCGAATCGATGGCGGCGCGGCGGATCAATTCCGGCGTCACCTCGTCGCTCTCGCCGAACCAGAACGCCAGCACATCGGCCCGGCCCATGCCGGCATTGGCGATCTCGCGGATCACCGAGCCCTGGAGGCGTTCGATGGCAGGACGCATGGCGGCTCCGGTGATGGCGACCGCCCATTGTGGGCTACGCGTGCGGATGGTGGCGCGTCACGCGCGAGGGGCGGCGTCGTTGACGCGAGCTCCGGAGGGAGCGTGACGCGGTGCGTGGATCCTGCGACTGCGCGCAGGATGACACCGGGTGGGCGCGCCGCGACACGCGGGCTGGCGCGCCGCGACAGGTGGGGTGGCGTGCCGCGTCAGCCGGGTCGGCGTGTCGCGACGGGCGGGCGTGGCGCGACAGGCGGGGTGGCGCGGGGCCGCCGGGCTCATCCCCATTGCCCGCAGCGCGCGCGCAGCAAGGGTGTCATCCTGCGCGCAGCGAAGCGGAGTCGCAGGATCCACCCTGGCCGTGACGCTCAACCGGCAAAACTCAGGAAGCCCAGCGTGCGCGCGCGCGTGACCGCATGCTTGCGCGAGCCCGCCTCCAGCTTGTTGAACAGGTTCTTCAGATGCCACTTCACCGTCTCGTCGCTGACGTCGATGGACTTGGCGATCTCCTTGTTCGAGAAGTCGCGCGCGAGCAGCAGCAGGATGCTGCGCTCCTTGGGCGTGAGCGTGCGCGAGCCCTGGCGCCGCGCGCGCTCGCCCACCGGCTCGCCCAGCGCCGACGACGCGGCCGCGCCGCCGGTCTCGCCCTGCGCGGCGCGCTTGCGCAGCCGCACGAGCGCGAGCGGGTAGTTCATGCGCTGGACGGATTCCTTCTCGTTGGCCTCGAGCGCCTGCCGCGCGTAGTCGTAGGCCCGGGCGTGGTCGCCGGCCTCGGCCCAGCGTTCGGCCAGGAAGCTGAACAGGCGCGCCGGCGCCTTCCAGTTCGCCACGCGGCGACCCTCGACGAGCGCCGCCTCGGCAAAGTGCAGCGCGGCGCTGGGCAGCGTCATGCCGGCGGGCGCGGGCAGCGCGAAGCGGTGGTGCAGGTCGGCCAGCACGTCGGAGACGCCCACGTGCAGCGACACCAGCGCGTTCTCGACGATCAACGCCCGTGCCTCGTCGCACACGGCCAGCGCTTCCTGCGGCCGGCCCGCAGCCACCAGGCCGCGCGCCTGGAAGATGAGGTTGAGCGCCAGCGTGTGCGTGAAGCCGACCTCGCGGTACAGCGCGATCGCGCGGCTCATCGGCTCCAGCGATTCCTCGGCGCGGCCCATGGCGCGCAAGGTCTCGGCCAGCGACGCGCAGGCGATGGCCAGGTGCAGCCCCGGTGCACCGATCGACAGCGCGACGATGGCGTCGGCGAGGATGCCACGGCTCTCCTCGAACGCGCCCAGATGGCCCATCAACTCGCCCACGCGCGTGTTCGCGGTGCCGATCAGCGTGGGCCAGCCGGTGGTGCTCGCACGCGCGGCGGCCTGCTCGAAGCAGTCGGCCGCGAGGTCCAGGTCGCCCAGGCCCTGCATGGCCGCGCCGGCATTGATCATGCAGATGATCTCGAGCCGCACCATGCCCACCGCGGCCGCGCGCGTCGCGGCGTGGCGGTAAAGGCGCGCCGCTTCGCCAGGCTCTCGGTAGGACAGTGCCATGCCGCGCGATGCGCTCCACAACGCATCCCACGCCGTCGCCGCCTCGGGCCACTGCTCGCCGGGCGGCACCAGGCCGACGCTGTGGTCGACATCCGGCTGCGCGTAGCCGCGCTCGAAGCTGAGCCAGACCTGCGCGATCGCGAGCCGGCCGGGCGCGGCGATCGCCTCGAAGCACGCGACGGCGTTCTCGTGCGCGGCCATCTCGCGGGCGCGCTGCACGCGCATCTTCGCGACCACGGCCTCCACCAGCCAGGCGTCGCCTTCGGCCTGCGGGTCGGTGCGCGTATCCAGGTGCTGGCGCGCCTCGGCCAGCCAGCGCTCGGCGACGTCGAAATCGCACAGCAGCGCCGACGCCTCGCACGCGGCGAGCGCGGCGCGCGCGCGATGCGCGTCGGGGCGCCGGCTGCCCTCGGGCGGCGGCACCAGCAGCGGGATCACGCCGTCGACCAGGCGCAGCGCGCGCGCGCTGTCACGCTGGCGCAGGTACCAGGCCACGGCCACGGTGGCCGCCAGCACGTCCTCCGACCAGGGCTGCGTCAGCACCGCTTCGAGCGTCGAGATCTCGGCTTGCGCCGCGTAAAACTTCATTTCTTGTATTTTCATCGCGGTCGAGCGAAATGGGCCCGTCCTGGCGCGCGCGGCCTGCCAACTTCGCCACGCCGGAGCGCGCGAAATTGCGCCCTAACGGCCATTTGCAGCCGTAGGCCGGCCTCAGGCCTGCGCGCGCAACCACTCGAACACGCGATCGGCCATCGGCGTGCGCGGTGTCAGCCGGCTGCGCATCACCCACAGCGGCGGGCGGGGGCTGGCCGGCACCTGGGCAAGCTGCACGCAGCGCCCGCTGGCCAAGGCGTCGGCGGCCAGCACCCCGGAGACATACGCGATGCCCGCGCCGCGCTCCGCGGCCTCCAGGAGCAGGCGCTCGTCCTGGATCGTGGCCGCGCGCCTGCGCGAGGCCCTGGCCGCCGCGGGCGGGACGACGCCCCCCCACTCGGGCGCGCTCTCGAGGAACAGCAGCGGCGCCTTGTCCAGCACCTTCGGGAACGCGACCCCGCGCAGCCGCTCGGCCAGCACCGCGGCGCACACCGCGACGGCGCGATCCTGCAGCAGCGGCACGCAGTCGATGTCGGCGCCCTGCAGCGGCCGGCGCGACACCACGAGGTCGACGTCGATGCGGTCGATCGCAGTGATGTCGTGCTCGCTCATCAGCCACACCTCCAGCCCGCCGTGCGCGGCACGCAGCGCCTCCAGGCGCGGCAGCAGCCAGCCGTGCGCGAAGTCGTTCGGACATGCGAGCAGCAGGGACTGCTTGTTGCGGTAGGGCTCGATGCGCGCGAAGCCCGCGCGCAGGCGCCCCAGCGTGTCCGTGGCCGTCTCCATCAGCAGTTCGCCGGCGCCCGTCAGCCGCACGCCGTGGCCCTGGCGCACGAACAGCCGCTGGCCGACATGCGCCTCCAGCTTGAGCACGCGCTGGCTGACGGCCGACTGCGTGAGATCGAGCTCGTCCGCCGCGGCCGACATGCTGCCCAGGCGTGCCGTTGCCTCGAACGCGACGAGGCCGGAGAACGGCGGTTCCCGGCGTGGAGAGGTATCAGGAACTTTCATATCTCTTCGGAACGCGCTAATGGCTGGCCGCACGCCGTCCTGGGATCATGCCGGGCTGCAACCAACGAGATTTCCCCATGAACGAAGCCCTCCGCGACACCGATCATGCCATCCATCGCCGGTCCCACCTGGGCTACGAGATGGAGAACACGTATTCCGGCGTCTTGTCCTTCATGCGCCGCCGCTACACGCGCGACCTGGCGGGCGTGGACGTCGCCGTGACCGGCTTTCCGTTCGACCTGGCCACCACGTTCCGCACCGGCGCGCGCCTGGGTCCCGCCGCGATCCGCGCCGCCACGGTGCAGCTCAACGAGAAGATCCACCCGTGGGGCTTCGGCCCGTGCGAGCGCCTGGCCATCGTCGACTACGGCGACTGCGCACTGGACAGCCATCGCCCGCACACCATCGTCGGCTCGATCGTCGAGCACACGCGCCGCATCATCGCGGGTGGCACCACGATGCTGGCGCTCGGCGGCGACCACTTCGTCACGTACCCGATCCTGAAGGCGATGGTCGAGAGGCACGGCGCGCCGCTGTCGCTGATCCACTTCGACGCGCACTGCGACACCTGGCAGGACGACGCGCCCGATTCGCTGAACCACGGCTCGATGTTCTACAAGGCCATCAAGGAGGGCCTGGTCGACCCGAAGCGCTCGGTGCAGGTGGGCATCCGCACCTGGAACGACGATTTCATGGGCGTGAACGTGCTGGGCGCCGACTGGGTGCATGAGCACGGCACCCGGGCCACCGTCGATCGCATCCTGGAGATCGTCGGCACGAACGCGAGCTACCTCACCTTCGACATCGACTGCCTCGACCCGGCGTTCGCGCCCGGCACCGGCACGCCGGTGGCCGGTGGGCTGAGCAGCGCGCAGGCGTTCGCGATCCTGCGCGGGCTGGTGCCGGTCAAGATCGTCGGCATGGATGTCGTGGAGGTGGCGCCGTCGTACGACCATGCCGAGATCACCGCCATCGCCGCGGCCCACGTCGCCGCGGAGATGCTGTGCGTGCTCGCGGCGCAGCGCGGCTGACGCAGCGCCCGCGGCGCGCCCCCGCGCGTGACGCGCGCCCGATCAGCCCGCGCCGAAGGGCAGCGTGAGGTACAGCTTGCCCAGGTCGGTCAGCTGGCCCGGGTCGGCCGCAAGCAGGCTGGTGAAGTGCGGGTCGCCGTTGCTCATGCGGCCGGTGAACCAGGCGTAGCGGAACACGTCGGCGCGCGTCTCGCAGGTGTGGACCATGTCGGTCATCTGCGCCTGCTGCTTGGCAGGCGAATCGATCTGCGCCGAGCCGTCGCCCTGGTGCCAGTTGGCCATCTCGGTGACCCAGAACGGCTTGCCGTACTTGGCGAGGCGATCGAGCTGGCTGGCCAGCCCGTAGTCGTACCAATGGAAGGCCAGGAAGTCGATGCGCGGGTTGCGCCCGCCGTTGGCCGCCTGGTAGGCGGCGATGAAGGCGTCCAGCCAGACCACCGGGTCGCTGTAGCCGGGCATCGTGCCCCAGGTGATCGCCGGGCCGACGATCTTCGCGCCGGTGGCCGCGGCCACCGCCTCGTAGCCGGGCCACGCGGCGGCGGCCCGGGCGGGCGTCAGGTCGGCCTGGTCCACCAGGTTCGGCTCGTTGAGCACGAGCAGGTACTTGACGTTGTTCGCCTTGATGAAGTTCTCGACGGAGATCGCGTCGTAGCTCGCGTTCCACAACATCGGCACGAAGTCCATGCCCGCCTGCGCCGCAGCGTTGGCAGGCAGCGCGACATTGGGACGCGCGCCCCAGTCGTACCACCAGGTCACGCCGGCGGACAACGCCTGCAGGTCGGCCGCGGTCGCGAGGTCGTAGGCGACGCCGCGCTTGGCGCTCCTGGCGGCAGGCGTGGGGGCCGGCGACGGCGTCGGTGCGGGCGGCGGCGCGGGTGCGGGTGACGGCGGCGTGGGGCTGGGCACGGGCGCGGGCGCCGGCGACTGGGCCGGCGCGGGCGAACCGCCGCTGCCGCCACCGCAGGATGCCAGCGCGAAGCTGGCGCCCAGCATCAGCAGGCGGCGCCGGCGCTCGTTCTCGGGCAGCAGGCCGGCCCTCACGGCGACGGGCCCACGTCGATCGCGGCCAGGATCCGATCCATGTGGTTCTCTTGCGGTGTTTCTTGTCTTGAAAGGGGCCGGGGATCGCTCCCCGGCCCAAGGCGCCCCAACGACGCCCTCTTGTTGCCCATGCGAGGGATCGCAAGTCCCATGCCCGCGGCGCACGGTCGTATCCAGATGAAAGCGCGGGGGCCGTCTCCCCCTGGAACCGGTTCCGCCGGGCGGCGTCCGCGCGCCGCGCGGGCTCCCGGGCGGACCAGATTTGTCACTACCGAGGTGACCAATCGAGTCACATCGGCGAGCCGCATGACACGGCTGGTCGCCGGGCAGGCGCGGACGACTCCGATCGCGCGGCCGGGGCGGATCGCCGCCGGCGCGCGCGCAAAGCCGCCCGGCCGCCGGCCGCCGCGCGCCGTTGCAAAATGCCGGTTGCGAACCAAGGAGACCCCATGTCCACCGTGAAGATCACTCCCACCGTCGAATGCAGCAACGGCGCGCCGTTCGTGCTGTTCGGCGGCATCAACGTGCTGGAATCGAAGGACCTCGCCCTGCGCGCGGCCGAGGAGTACGTGCGCGTCACGAGCAAGCTGGGCATCCCCTACGTGTTCAAGGCCAGCTACGACAAGGCCAACCGCTCGTCCATCCATTCGTACCGCGGCCCCGGCATGGACGAGGGCCTGAAGATCTTCGAGGCGGTCAAGGCCGCGTTCGGCGTGCCGGTGATCACCGACGTGCACGAGCCGCACCAGGCCGCCGTCGTGGCGCAGGTCTGCGATGTGCTGCAACTGCCCGCCTTCCTCGCACGCCAGACCGACCTGGTGGTGGCACTCGCGAAGACGGGCCGCGTCATCAACATCAAGAAGCCGCAGTTCCTGAGCCCGTCGCAGATGGCCAACATCTGCGAGAAGTTCCGCGAGGCCGGCAACGACCAGCTGATCCTGTGCGACCGCGGCACCTCCTTCGGGTACGACAACCTCGTCGTCGACATGCTGGGCTTTTCCGTGATGAAGAAGACGACGGGCGACGTGCCGGTGATCTTCGACGTCACCCACTCGCTGCAGCAGCGCGCGGCCGGTGCGGCGGCTTCGGGCGGTCGTCGCGAGCAGGTGGTGGAACTCGCGCGCGCGGGCCTCGCGCTGGGCCTGGGCGGCCTGTTCCTGGAAGCGCACCCCGAACCGGACAAGGCGCTGTGCGACGGCCCCAGCGCACTGCCGCTGGACCAGCTCGAGCCCTTCCTCACGCAGATGAAGGCGATCGACGAGCTCGTGAAGTCGTTCCCGCCGCTGCACATCCACGGCTGACGGCCGCGGTGAGCGCCGCTTCCGACCAGGCCCGCCTCGTCGCGCTGGCGCGCGCGACGCCCTGGTTCATGGACGCCCTCGCGCACGTGCGCGCGCTGCGCCTGCCCGCGTGGTGCGTGGGCGCGGGCGCGGTGCGCAACCTCGTGTGGGACGCGCTGCACGGGCACGTGCGGCCGACCGCGCTGGCGGACATCGACGTCGCGCACTTCGACGCGACCGACCTGTCGTCGCAGCGCGATGCGCTCCTGCAGCAGCGGCTGCAGGCGATGGCGCCGTCGCTGCCTTGGGAGGTCACCAACCAGGCGGGCGTGCATCTGTGGTTCGAGCAGCATTTCGGGCACGCGGTGCCGCCGCTGCATTCGCTGGAGGAAGCGGTCGCGAGCTGGCCGGAGTTCGCGACCTGCGTGGGGGTGTGGCTGGACGACGGCGACCGCCTGCACGTGCTCGCCCCCCATGGCCTGGACGACCTCTTCGGAATGGTCGTGCGGCGCAACCCTGCGCGCGTCAGTCTCGAGACCTATCGCGAGCGGGTGGCGTCGAAGCGGTATCCCGAGCGATGGTCTCGCGTGGACGTCGTCACCTGACTGAGTGGCTGCGAGCCCTGCCTCGCCGAACTCACGCCTCGGTCAGGCTCCGCCGCCGCAGCAACTCAGGGAACCACCGCATCCACAGGCCGACGACGACCAGCGTGCCGGCGCCGCCGGCCACCACCGCGCCGACCGGGCCGAACAGCGCCGCCGTCGCCCCCGATTCGAACTCGCCCAGCTGGTTGCTGGCGCCGATGAAGATGGCGTTGACGGCGCTGACGCGGCCGCGCATCTGGTCGGGCGTATCGAGCTGCACCAGCGTCTGGCGCACGACCACGCTGACCATGTCGACCGCGCCGTTGATGAACAGCATCGCCATCGACAGCCAGAACGACGTCGACAGGCCGAACACGATCGTCGTCACGCCGAAGACCGCCACGCACGAGAACAGGATCGCGCCTGCCCGCGAGCGGATCGTCCAGCGCGCGAGCACCAGCGACATCAGCAGCGCGCCCATCGCCGGCGCGCCGCGCAGCAGGCCCAGGCCCTGGGGGCCGACATGCAGGATGTCGCGCGCATAGATCGGCAGCAGCGCCACGGCGCCGCCCAGCAGCACCGCGAACAGGTCCAGCGAGATCGCACCGAGCACCACCGGCTTGGCCTTGATGAATCGAACGCCGGCCAGCAGCGTGTCCATCGTCACCGGCGCGCGCGGCGCGGGCTTGTGGTCGTAGCGCGCGCTCCACACGAGGCTGGCGCCCACGACGAACAGCACCGCGCAGACGACGTAGACGACGCTCGCGCCCGCGGCGTACATGAAGCCGCCGAGCGCCGGCCCGCCGATGATCGCCGCCTGGTTGCCCGAGGAACTGAAGGCCATCGCGCGCGACAGGATGGACGCCGGCACCAGCAGCGGCGTCAGCGCCTGCTGCGCGGTCATCTGGAACGAACGCGCCACGCCCAGCAGCAGCGACACGCCCAGGATCAGGTCGCGCGAGATCCAGCGTTCGTGCGTGGCCAGCAGCAGCACCAGTGCCGCGGCCAGCTGCAGCGTCATCGCCATCGACACGATGTGGCGGCGGTCGTGGTGGTCGGCCACGTGTCCCGAGACGAGGGCCAGCGCCAGCGCCGGCACGAACTGGAACAGGCCGACCAGGCCGAGGGCCCATGCGCTGTGCGTCAGGTCGTACATCTGCCAGCCCACGGCCACCATCACCATCTGGTTGCCCATCGTGCCGGCCACGCGGCCTGCCCAGAAGCGGAGAAAGGAAGGGTGCGAGGCGAGCGACGGAGACACGTTCATCAGGCCGCCATCGTCCCACATCGGCCTCCGCCGGGCTGGCGAAGGGCCGAATTTCCGGCCGGGGGCCGACCACCCAAAATAGAATCCGATTCCTCAGGAAGGGCCGGACATGAAACTGGATGCCATCGACCGCAAGCTGCTGGAGATGCTGCAGCTCGATTGCGACACCCCCGTCGCCGAACTCGCCGCCGCGGTGCAGCTGTCGACGACGCCCTGCTGGCGCCGCATCCAGCGCATGAAGGACGCCGGCGTCATCACGGGCAACGTGGCCCTGGTCGACCCGAAGAACGTCAACGTGGGCGTGACGGTGTTCGTCAACATCAAGACCAACCAGCACAGCCAGGCCTGGTTCGACCGCTTCCACGCCACCGTCGAATCGATCCCCGAGGTCGTCGAGTTCTATCGCATGAGCGGCGACGTCGACTACCTGCTGCGCATCGTCGTGCCCGACATCGCGGCCTACGACGGCGTCTACAAGCGCCTGATCGCGGGCACGCAGCTGTCCGACGTGAGTTCCAGCTTCGCGATGGAACAGTTGAAGTTCACCACGGCCCTGCCCTTGCGCTACGCCGATTAGGGCCTGTTCCCACTGGCTGCGTGCCCTCGCAGGCAGCCGGCCTAGCGGATGGCGAACGCCCCGGCCACGCGCGCGACCAGCAGCAACGCGACGCCGATGCTGACCACCGCGAACCCCTGTTGCAGCCGCGGCCCCGCCACGCGCGCCGCGATCACGCGCGCCGCGAGCGTGGCGAACACCGAGCCGATCGCGAACGGCAGCGCGATGTCCCACGCGATCGCGCCATGCCAGGCCGCGGCACCGACGCCGCCGATCGACGCCAGCGCGATCACGGCCAGCGACGTGGCCACGATGCTGCGCGCCGACAGTTCCGTGAAACGCGTCAGCGCAGGCACGATGACGAAGCCGCCCCCCACGCCCAGCAGGCCGCTGAGCAGGCCCGCGGTCACGCCCGTGACCGCGAGCGCCTGCGCGCAGGGGCGCGTCCAGACGAGGCGGCCGTCGCGCGCGTCGAGCACGCACGGGAGTGCGGCGCGCGCGGGCGCGTCGCGGGCGCTCGCGCGCAGCGCGTGACGCGCGCGCTGCCACATGCGCCAGGCCGACAGGCCCAGCACCGCGGCGAACGCGAGGGTGAGCGGCGTGTTGGGCACGCGCTGCGCGGCGGCGACGCCCGCCGGCGCGAGGGCCATCGCGAGACCCCCCATCAACGTCGCGGCGCGGTAGCGCACGATGCCGTCGCGCAGGCCCAGTGCGGCCGACATCGCCGCGGCCAGGCCGACGGCCAGCAGGCCGATGGGCGCGGCCTCGGCCACGCCCAGGTGCAGCGCGAAGACGAGCAGCGGCACGGCGAGGATGCCGCCGCCCGCGCCGGTGAGCGCGAGCAGCAGTCCCACGAGTGCGCCGAGTGCGAAGGCTTCCATCACGCCGGCTCGTGGTCGGCGTCGAAGCGCTTCGGTGTCCGGGTGCGGACGATCGAGGCGTGGACGATGGTCATGACGCGTATTTGAACAGCGCGCACGGTACGCGACATTCCAGCGCACGGCCACCGGGTAGGTACGCAGGCGCGGGGACTTGTCGCCGACGCCCGGTCGGTGAGAGACTGGCCCGATGGACAGCCAACACGCCACCCTCGATCCGCAGTCCCACACCTGGCTGGAACTCGGAGAAGTGCAGCAGTTGCTGCTGGACGCCTACCCCGGTGTCGTGCTGGGGGTCGACGGGCACAGCCGAATACGCTGGATCAACCCGGTGGCCGCCGAGCGGCTGGGCTACGCCTCTGACGAACTGGCGGGCCGCCCGATCGCCGGCAGCCTGATCTCGCAGGACGAACTCGAGGCCCGCGCAGCCGAGCTGTCGGCCATCCTCGGCGAGCACGTCGTGGCCGATGCCGGCGTGCTCGGCACGGCGCTCACGCGCGACGGCGTGCCCAGCGAGCACGACTGGGTGCTGCGCCACAAGGACGGCTCGTCGCACACCACGCGGCTGAACGTGGGCGCGCTGCGCGACCATCGCGGCCAGGTCGTCGGCCTGATCGCCGTCGAGCCGCTGCACCAGGGCGAGGGCGCGCCGCTGCGCCTCACGCACCACGACAACCTCACCGGCCTGCCCACCCGCGCGGTGCTGCAGGATCGCGCCGAGATGGCGCTGCTGCGCGCCGCCCGCCAGAAGACGGTGCTGGCCTTCATGCTCATCGAGATCGACGGCTTCGACGCCCTCTGCGAGAAGCACGGCCGCACCGTCGGGGACGACGTGCTGCGCGCCACCGCGGGCCGCCTGCACTTCGAGCTGCGCAAGACCGACACCGCCGTGCGGCTGGATCGCGGCCAGTTCGCCGCGATGCTGGTCGACCTGCACCAGGCCGAGGAGGCCGAACGCGTCGCAGCCAAGGTCGCGCAGGCGCTGGCCGCGCCGGTCAACGTGGGGGTCGCGCGCCTGCCGCTGGCGGCGCGCGTGGGGGTCGTCTGGGCCCCCCAGCACGGCAACCAGCTGGTGCCGCTGCTGCAGGCCGCCGAGGCCGCGCTGGCCACGCTGCCGGTTGGTTAGAGCGGCGTGGCCGCGGGCGATCCGCGGCGTTGACGGCTGACGAGTGTGCTGTCCCGGAAGTACGTACGCGCGATAGGCTGCGAACGAGCCGCAGCGTCGTTGCAAAGCCTCGCCGTACCGCCGGTACGACCCGCCTTCGCGCCTGGCTGCGACCCGTTTCCAGTGCGTCTCGCCTGCGCACGTACTTCCGGGCCAGCACGCTAGAACGGCGCGCGCGACGGCACGAAGTCGTCGTCGCCGGCGTCGCCCACCGGCAGCGTGCGCTCGTCGTGCGCATGCTTGTCCGCACGGCCCAGTGCGCTTTCCGTCGCGCGCACGAGCTTGCGCACCGCGCCGTTGACGGCCGCATCCATGTCGGACGCGTCGTTGGTCACGGCCACCGGCGGGCGGCCGTTGACGCGGGCCTCCATCTTGCAGCGCAGGACCGCCGCGCCGCCGTGGCTGGCGTTCTCGTCGCTCAGGTGCACCTCCACGCGCGTGACGCTGCCTCCCAGGTGCGCCATGGCGGACTCGACCACGCCACGCGCCCACAGGGTCCGCGCCTCGGTGGCCTCGATGTGGTTGTCGGCATTGACCTGGATCTGCATGGAATGTCCTTTCGTAGTGCGATTGCCCTCGGGGAAGCAGGCCTCGTGCCCATCTCCGCCGCGCCGCGGCGGCATGGCGATTGCCCGACAAGCCGCAATCCACCCGCAAGAATTGACATGACCACCGACAC
>Ga0207667_10006724_pt1 | contig 13888 bp, 2 predicted proteins | sample KBSCornC52_FD_184301 | JGI IMG/M metagenome (GOLD analysis project Ga0207667, IMG submission 184301) | Corn rhizosphere microbial communities from Kellogg Biological Station, Michigan, USA - KBS Corn C5-2 (SPAdes) (version 2) | ecosystem: Host-associated > Plants > Roots > Rhizosphere > Soil ... | reverse complement strand
TGATCATAATTTTATCATATACAGTAAACAAACAAGCGATGGAATTGGAACTGCATCTCTCCCGTCATTGTTTGGAATTTATCTTGATGGAGACAGTAAAAATACTTTAATCACTAATAATACAGTAGCTCATTGTAAAAATGGTGATGGAATACATATCTTAAACTCGGGTTTCTGTACAATAACCAATAATGTTAGTTATGATAATGGAAATCAACTAGCTTTTTTGCATGCTTTCAACGGGGGAATGGCAACAACCGGATTGGTCGTTAAAAACAATATTTTCTTTTCAAAAGCTTATGGCCAACTGACTTTTTACTATAGAGACGATGATAATACTCATTTTAATACGTTTGGGACCGCAGATAGTAATTATTATGCAAGGCCAATAGATGATAATTTAACAACAGAATCAGTAGTCGTATATTCTGGATCAAATAAAACACTTGCATCATGGCAAACCTTTACCGGACAGGATGCTCACTCGAAGAAATCACCTAAATCTATAACCGACACAAGCGATTTAAGATTTGAATATAATCCAACAAGTTCAAATAAAACAGTTTCTTTACCATATAATTATATTGATGTAAAGGGAACTGCATTCAACGGATCTGTAACGCTTGCTCCTTATACATCAATTGTGTTAATAAAGAATGGTACAAGTACCAGTAGTTTACTTCCTGCTGTAAACCCTGCCAATACTGTGAATGGGTTGGATTATAAATATTACGAAGGAACGTATAGTAATGTTCCGGCATTTACCAATCTCACACCAACAAAAACAGGGACAAGTTCCACTTTTGATATTACTTTAGCCAACAGGGCAGATCAATTTGCTTTTAATTTTACCGGATTTATAAATGTGCCTTCTGATGGTCAGTATACATTTTATACTAACTCTGATGATGGCAGTAATTTATACATAGATGGTGTGCTTGTGGTTAATAATGATGGAATACATGCCCCTTTAGAGAAATCGGGTATTATAGGCTTAGCAGCAGGTAAGCACGCGATATCGGTTGGTTTTTTTGAAAATACTGGCGGACAGACTTTAAATGTGAGTTATGCAGGGCCAGGTGTTTCCAAACAGGCTATACCCGCATCAGCATTATTTAGGATTTTTACAAGTACCAGTAGTTTACTTCCTGCTGTAAACCCTGCCAATACTGTAAATGGAATAAATTATAGTTATTATGAATCAAGTGTTGGGTATAGCGCTGTTCCCGTTTTCTCTGCATTTACTCCTGTAAAAAGAGGAACAAGCACAACTTTCAATATCTCCTTGGCTAACAGAAGTACTTTATTTGCCTTTCATTTTGCCGGATATATCAATGTGCCTTCTGATGGTCAGTATACGTTTTATACTACCTCTGATGATGGCAGTAATTTATACATAGATGGGGTGCTCGTAGTTAATAATGATGGATTACATGGACCTCAGGAAAGATTCGGTACAATTGGTTTAAAAGCGGGTAAACACGCTATTTCAGTTGGCTATTTCCAGCAGTTGGTAGGTTCAATACTGACTGTAAGTTATTCTGGTCCAGGAATTTCGAAACAGGTTATTCCGGCATCAGCATTATTTGTAGTTACTGGAACAATAGCTGTGAATAATAATAATCAAACAATTATATCCTCTAATCAGGTTGATATAAAAGCATATCCAAATCCATTTGCTGATAATATTATAATAAATATCACCGGTGATGCAGGGAATTATAGCTTAATGTTGGTGGATGTTTCAGGCAAAATTTTATGGACGAAAAGTGGTATTAAATCAGCGGGTGCTTTTCAGCAATCAGTAAATACTTCTACTTTACAGAGAGGAGTTTATTTTGTAAAAGTGATTCAAAATAATAATAGTTCGGTTATTAAGATGGTGAAATAATTCAGGATTTTAAAAATTGTAAGGGAGATTGCATGACATGCAGTCTCCCTTTTGCTTTAATTTAGTTCAACAAATTATCCTATTAACCCAGATTATGCAGTAGAGCTATCCGGTTAGACTTAATGGCAGTATTGCCTCATTAATTTTAGCAAACAGGCTATCATACCATTGCCTTCTTTTTAGTGGTACAGATAATTTGAGCACTCTTCCATTCTTATTGATATCTATCCAACTTCCTACTGCAAAGCAGTTGAACCTTAATGTCGAAAGCTTCGGTTGGGCTTGCTTTTGATGAGTTAATTGACGAAACAAACTCATAAGATTATAGGCTATCATTGTAAAACGCATAGCCGTTTGTGTGGCACAAAAGCTATCCATGCAAAAGCCTTCTACTCCAAAATCTTCTTTTAGTTCTTTTATTCTGTTTTCTGCATCGCCTCTGCGTTTATACTGGCTCCATATTTCTGTTGCAGGTAAATTCTGATTGGTTACAAAACAGTGATAGCGGGTTCGGTATACTTTTTCATTTTCTATCCCTAAGCTGCTAAAAAGTGTTCGTAATTTTTTGCCCGTTGCTTTTTTTCTTATTTCTTCACTTTGCTTTATTACTATTATTCTTCGCTCTTTGCTCCAGCCTCCTTGCTTAAATAATATTTCACTTATCCAGATTCCTTCACCTGTTGCCATCCATTTTTGTATATCATATACTTCTCTTTGTAAATTGGCATAAAGCCTGGAACATACTACATAAGCAATGTTTTTATCTTCTATAAATTTTAATATTTGTTCACTGCAAAACCCACTATCGGCTCTGAACAATCCCACCGTTTTGTTTTTGAGTATAGCAAAAGTTTCTTCTAAAAAATTTATACAATTATTACTACTGCTGGTATTGCCGCTTCTGTTCCAGCAATTGGCTACCATTCGTATATCATTTACAAAAGCAAATAATGGATGATGACTATTCCTGCCCCGTTTAGTTGGATGGTAACCTTTCTTGCTTCCCTGTTGCTCACCATATCTTGTAATTACACTGCTGTCTACATCTAAAGTATAGTTATCAAATTGTAGCTGTTCAAAAAACCAACTATATAAATCAATAAAAAATTGATGACTCCTGGATTCAGAAAAACTTTTAAAAAATCTTCCAAAAGTGGTTCCTGATGCTACACGGTTCCATCCAAATATTTGGCGCAATACTTCATCCAAACGCACAACAGCCGTATGACTGAATCTAAAACAACCAATCCATATACTTACCCAAAAACTTTCTATAATGCTAATGCCACTTATGCTATTATTACTTCTTTTATCCGGTAATCCTATCTCTTCCATTTTTTTACTAATACCGGTTTTTTCCAAAAGTATTTTCATCTCTTGCATCCCACCCCAGGGCGTTACATTTTGATCACTATATTCCATCGCTAATTTCATAATTCAAGATAAGTCAGTTTGTCTTAATTTCTTCTATTGCAAAATCCGGGTTAAATAAAATCATAATTAATATGCAACCACCAATGAGTAGATCAGGGACCATTAAGTTTTTTTAGGTCATATAGTTTTCGAATGCGAATAGTTAACTTTTATAATTCATTAATTCCTATTACAAAATATGAGATATAGAATAAAAAGGTTGTAATATCATCATAAATCTAATTTCAAGCATATAACTCTTTATTATTCTCTCCAACTGCCATGAATCATCAGATAGGCAATGTTGCTCTATTGCTTTTAATCATTTTCAATTTTTATTAAACCGGTTGGTTTCTTAATCGTATGATTACTGATATTCAGTGTGAAATTACTGATGGGCAAAACGCACTATTACCCTAAGTTATTTTAAATCGCAATAAATCCAAATATTTACCCGTTTTTAGGCTATAACTTAAATTATCTAAGTACACTTTATTTTGAATTATAAAATGTAGATAACCAGAGTATAAAATCCGATGATTTAATCTAAAAACACCCTAATGAAAAACAGAATTACTAAAAAAGGTTGCACCTAAATTTACATTGCTTTCTTAGAAAAGTAAAAATTTCTTAAAGTCCATTTCTTCCCTAACATACAATGGAAAAATTCTCTTTTTAAAAACCGAAAAGAGAATTCCAAACATCAAGAATATTTTAAAATTTTCCCTGTCGAAACGGTACTTATTCCGCAATAGGGAAAGCTATGTAAAATAAAATTTGATGCCCAATTAGCTAGCCAGATAGGTAAAATTGAAAGCCTGTGAGATCATTAATTTTAATATTATTTGTTTTTTTTTGCTTTACTGCAAATGCAACAAATTATTACATTTCTGCAAATGGCAATGACGCTAATAATGGGACATCTGCATCAACACCATGGAAAACCATCGCTAAATTAAATTCTTTTACCGGTCTTGTTGCCGGAGATGCAGTCTTATTCAATAGAGGAGAAACTTTTTATGGTTCAATTACAGTGAACAAGTCCGGCAGTTCCGGAAATCCGATTGTATTTGGTGCCTATGGCAGAGGTTCAAATCCAATTATCACAGGTTTTACGGTAGTTTCTTCATGGACAAATTTAGGAAGTAATATATGGGAAAGTACCGGTGCGGTTTCTACACTATCAACCTGCAATACAGTACTGATAAATGGAGCCAATACTCCAATGGGCAGGTATCCAAACGCAAGCACAGGCTATTTAACCTATCAGAGTCACAGTGGAACTAATTCTATAACAAGTTCTTCATTAAATTCTGCAGTTAGTAACTGGACCGGAGCAGAGGTAGTATTAAGACCATTTCGATGGATGTTGGAAAGAGATGCAATTACAGCCCAATCAGGAGGAACACTTACCTATGCAGGATCAACAAGCACGCCAACGGATGGCTATGGGTTCTTCATTCAAAATGACAGCAGAACACTTGATACAACAAATGAGTGGTATTATAATCCTTCAACTAAAAAAATAAGAATTTACAATACTGTTTCCCCAACTAACGTACAAGTATCAACGATAGATGAACTTGTTCTAAACACTTCTAATTATATAACCTTTGACCATATTGATTTTACAGGTGCAAATTCTTACCTATTTGAAAATAGAAATGGGCGAAATGTTATTATACAAAATTGTAGCTTACTATTCGCTGGAAAAACAGCGATTTATAGCAGCAATACAACATCATCCAATGACCTTGTTACTATTGATAATAACATTTTTAGTGATAATAACGAAAATGCAATAAAGTTTTTATCCTTTACCTCAAATATTTGGATTAAAAATAATACAATTAGTAATACTGGTATGATACCTGGGGCAGGGACAAGTGACCAAAATTCATGTGATGCTATTGATGTGTATGGTGTAGGAAGTATAGTTGAGTACAATAATATAAGCAATACGGGGCATAGTGGGATAGCAATAAGAAACGGTAATCGTATAACCGCCAGGGATAATTATATAACAAATTTTGGAATGACAAGGTATGATGCTGGGGGAATTTATTCATGGAACGCAGATTCTACCACTGTAACAAGTAGAATAATTGACCACAATATTATTCTAAATAGTAATCAAAGAGGAGAAGGGATTGGATCATCTACACCGTCATTGTTTGGGATTTATCTTGATGGGGACAGTAAAAATACTTCTATTACTGGTAATACTGTATCCAATTGCCATGATGAAGCAATACATATCTTAAACTCGGGTTCCTGTACAATAACCGATAATATTTGTTATAATAATGGAAGTCAATTAGGATTTTGGCACGCTTTCGGCGGTGGTATGGCAATAACGGGAATGGTTGTTAAAAACAATACTTTTTTTTCAAGATCGAGTACACAACTTGCTTTTTATTTTAGGGACGATGATAATCTTCATTTTACTAAGTTTGGACTTGCTGACAGTAATTATTATGCAAGGCCAATAGATGATAGTTTAACCATAGCAACAAGCATTTTAAATGCTGCAACAAATAGAACACTTGCCGGATGGCAAACTTTTAGTAGTTCTGATCTGCATTCTTCAAAGTCACCCAAATCTATCACCACTGCTAATGATCTGGTATTTGTGTATAATGCTACTGCAATAAGTAGTACTATACCTTTGAATGCTACTTATATTGACGTTAAAAATGTATCATATCCCGGAACAATAACATTATCGCCTTATTCTTCTGCTGTTCTTATAAAAAATGGAGCAACAATTAACCAACCGCCAGTAGCTAATGCGGGCCAGGATCAAACGATAACATTACCTACCAATTCTTTGACCCTTTCAGGAAGCGGTACGGATTCTGACGGAACGATATCTTCCTATCAATGGACAAAAATTGCAGGTCCATCTACCTATAGCATTTTAAATCCCGCATCTCCTGGTACATCAATTACCGGTCTTGTTCAGGGTATATACCAATTCCAACTAACAGTTACGGATAACAATGGCGCAACAGGAATTGATACGATGCAGGTAATTGTAAACCCTGCACCTAACCAACCCCCTGTGGCCAATGCAGGATCAGATCAAATAATAACATTGCCTCTTAATGCCGTAACGCTCACCGGAAGTGGAAGTGATCCTGATGGAACTATATCATCGTACCAGTGGACGTTAATATCCGGCCCTTCAGCTTATAATATTGTAAACGCAAATTCATCCGGTACCGATGTTACGGGCTTGGTTCAGGGAACTTACCAGTTTCAATTAACAGTTACCGATAATAATGGGGCAACTGCAACAGATGTGGTTTTGGTAACAGTAAATGCTGTAGTGAATATTTCACCGAATGCTAATGCAGGACCAGATCAAATAATAACCTTACCTCTTAACACAATAACACTTTCAGGAAGTGGAAGTGATGTGGACGGAACAGTTGTCAGTTATGTATGGACAGAAGTATCCGGCCCTTCAGGGTATAATATTGTAAACGCAAATTCGTCCGGTACCGATGTTAAAAGTTTGGTTCAGGGAACTTACCAGTTTCAGTTAACAGTTACCGATAACAATGGTGCAATAGGAACTGACATAATGCAGGTAACCGTAAACTCCGCTCCAAATATAACTCCTCTCGCCAATGCAGGGACGGATCAAGCAATAACTTTACCAACGAATACAATAACACTTTCGGGAAGCGGAAGTGATGCAGACGGAACAGTTGTAAATTATACATGGACGGTAATATCCGGCCCTTCATCTTATAATATTGTAAACGCAAATTCACCCGTTACAGATGTTACGGGCTTGGTTCAGGGAACCTACCAGTTTCAATTGGCAGTTGCCGATAACAATGGTGCAATAGGAACTGATATAATACAGGTAACCGTAAACCCTGCTCCAAATATACCTCCCGTAGTCAATGCCGGATCAGATCAAACAATAACTTTACCAACGAATACAATAACACTTTCGGGAAGTGGTAGTGATGCAGACGGAACAGTTGTAAATTATTTATGGACGGTAATATCCGGTCCTTCAGGGTATAATATTGTAAACCCAAATTCACCTGTTACGGATGTTACAGGATTGATGCAGGGAGTTTATAAGTTTCAATTAGAAGTTACTGATAATAATGGTGCAACTGCTATAGATATTATGCTGTTAACCGTGAACGCTGCTCCAAATATTTCTCCTGAAGCCAATGCAGGAATTGATCAAATAATCGCGTTACCTGTTGATACAATCACACTTTCCGGAAGTGGCAGTGATCCAGATGGAACTATATCATCATACCAGTGGACAGAAATATCCGGCCCCTCAGGTTATAATATTGTAAACGCAAATTCACCAGGTACAGAAGTTACGGGTTTAGTTCAGGGAACTTACCAGTTTCAATTGACAGTTACCGATAACAATGGTGCAATAGGAACTGATTTAATGCAGCTGACAGTAAATGCTGCCGGTAACATTTCTCCTGTAGCCAATGCAGGAATGGATCAAATAATAACATTACCTGTAGATACAATAACACTTTCAGGAAGTGGTAGTGATGCTGACGGAACAGTTATAAGTTATGTATGGACGGCAATATCCGGTCCTTCAGGGTATAATATTGTAAACGCAAATTTACCAGGTACAGAAGTTACGGGGTTAGTTCTGGGAACTTACCAGTTTCAATTGACAGTTACCGATAACAATGGTGCAATAGGAACTGATATAATGCAGCTAACAGTAAATCCTGCGCCTAATCAACCTCCTGTTGCCAATGCAGGGACTGATCAAACAATAACTTTACCAACGAATACAGTAACACTTTCGGGAAGTGGAAGCGACTTAGACGGAACCGTTGTAAGTTATGTATGGACAGAAATATCCGGCCCATCATCTGGTAACATAGTGAATGCAAATTCACCATCTACAGATGTTACAGGTTTGGTTCAGGGCGTATACCAGTTTCAGTTAACAGTTACTGATAACATTGGAGCAACAGCAACAGATATTGTCTCAATAACAGTAAATGCTGCGCCTAATCAGCCGCCTGTTGCCAATGCGGGAATTGATCAAACAATAACTTTACCAACGAATACTGTAACACTTTCGGGAAGCGGAAGCGACTCAGATGGAACCGTTGTAAGTTACACATGGACGATGATATCCGGCCCTTCATCTTATAATATAATGAATGCAAATTCACCATCTACAGATGTTACAGGTTTGGTTCAGGGCGTATACCAGTTTCAGTTAACAGTTATTGATAATAGTGGAGCGACAGCAACGGATATTGTCTCAATAACAGTAAATGCCGCTGCCAATATACCTCCTGTTGCCAATGCAGGAATTGATCAAACAATAACTTTACCAACGAATACGGTAGCACTTTCGGGAAGCGGAAGCGACTCAGATGGAACAGTTGTAAGTTATGCATGGACAGAAATATCCGGTCCTTCAGGTTATAATATTGTAAATCCAAATTCATCCTTTACAGATGTAACTGGACTTGTTGAAGGAGTTTATCAGTTTCAATTACAGATTATCGACAACAATGGAGCCATAGGAACCGATATAGTACAGGTAACAGTAAACGCTGTCACTAATATACCTCCTGTAGCAAATGCGGGGCTGGATCAAACAATAACATTGCCTGCCGATTCAGTGACCTTTTCCGGAAGTGGTAGTGATGCAGACGGAGTAGTTGTAAGTTATTCATGGACAAAAATATCAGGCCCTTCAGCATATACCATATTTAATCCTATATTACCATCTACAAATGTTACAGGTTTGATTCAAGGTGTCTATCTGTTCGAATTGCAGGTAACCGATGATAATGGAGCCACATCGGCTGATACAATACAGGTAACAGTAAACGCAGCTACCAACATGCCCCCCGTGGCAAATGCAGGATCAGACCAAACAATAACGCTACCAACAAATTCCGTAATTCTTTTGGGAAATGGAACCGATGCAGATGGATCAATTGTTGGATATAACTGGACAAAAATATCAGGCCCTTCCGGATATACAATTATAAATGCAACATCCGCCTCTACTGATGTTACCGGTCTTGTGCAAGGGCTATACCAGTTTCAACTAAAAGTCACCGATAATAACGGGGCAACAGGAACCGATACAATACAAGTTACAGTTAATATTTCGGGGAATGTTTCTCCTGTAGCCAACGCAGGTTCAGATCAAACAATAACATTGCCAACAGATTCAGTAATTCTTTCGGGAAGCGGAACGGATACCGATGGAACAATCGTGGGATATACCTGGACACAGATATCAGGTCCTTCAGGTTATAATATTTTAAATGCAACATCATCATCTACCAGTGTTACAGGTTTGGTTCAGGGAGTATATCAATTTCAACTGGAAGTTACTGATAATTCCGGTGCAACAGCAACCGACATAGTTCAGGTAATTGTTAACGCTGCACCAAATATATCTCCGGTCGCTAACGCAGGAGCAGATCAAACCATAAAACTACCAGTAAACTCTGTAACCCTTTCAGGGAGCGGTACAGATGCAGATGGCACAGTTGTGAGTTATGAATGGACACAGATATCCGGTCCGACAAATTATAATATTGTAAATGCAACTTCTGCTGTCACAGATATTACAGGACTTGTAAAAGGAATATACAAGTTCCAATTAATAGTCACCGATAACAATGGGGCGACAGGAACCGATATCGTTAAGATTACCGTTAATGGTTCAGGGAATATAGCTCCTGTTGCTAATTCAGGATCAGATCAATCAATAACATTACCAACAAATTCTGTAACACTTTCGGGAAGTGGTACCGATGCCGATGGATCGATTGTAAGTTATAACTGGACATTAATGTCAGGTCCTTCAGGTTATAATATTGTAAACGCCAATTTACCTGCTACAGATGTTACAGGGTTGGTTCAGGGAGTATATCAGTTTCAATTAAAGGTTACTGATAATAAAGGAGCCATAGGAACAGATATAATACAGGTGACTGTAAATGCTGCCCCTAATCAACCGCCGGTTGCAAATGCAGGTTCAGATGAAATTATAACATTGCCAATAAATTCTGTAACACTTTCTGGAAGTGGTACTGATTCAGATGGATCAGTTGTAAGTTATAACTGGACATTAATATCAGGTCCTTCAGGCTATAATATTGTAAACGCAAATTTACCTGCAACTGATGTTACAGGTTTGGTTGAGGGAATATATCAATTTGAGTTAACAGTTACAGATAATAGCGGGGCCTTAGGAACAGATATAATACAGGTAACTGTAAATGCCGCTCCTAACCAACCTCCGGTTGCTAATGCTGGAATGGATCAAATTATAACATTGCCAACAAATTCCTTGACAATTTCAGGAAGCGGTAGTGATGCAGATGGAACTGTTGTGAGTTATCAATGGACAAAAATATCCGGCCCTGCCAGTTATAGTATTGTAGATTCAACATCAGCCGTTACAGATATTAATAACCTGGCAGAAGGAGTATATCAATTTGAATTAAAAGTTACTGATAATAACGGAGCAACAGCAACTGATATAATGCAGGTGACAGTAAATGCTGCACCAAATGTACCGCCAGTTGCAAATGCCGGATCAGATCAGATTATAACTCTGCCAACAAATTCTTTGACAATTTCAGGAAGCGGTAGTGATGCAGACGGAACTGTTGTGAGTTATCAATGGACAAAAATATCCGGCCCTTCCAGTTATAGTATTGTGGATTCAACATCATCCGTTACAGATATTAACAACCTGGCGGAAGGAGTATATCAATTTGAATTAAAAGTTACTGATAATAGCGGAGCAACAGCAACTGATATAATGCAGGTGACAGTAAATGCTGCTCCAAATGTGCCACCCATTGCAAACGCGGGGTTAGATAAAATAATTACGTTGCCCACTAATTCATTGACAGTTTTGGGTAGCGGCAGCGATTCAGATGGAACTATTTCAAGTTACCTATGGACAAAAATATCTGGTCCTGGAGGTTATACTATTGTTAACCCCGATTCAGCCATTACAATTATCGATAACCTTGTACAGGGAACATATCAGTTCCAGTTAAAAGTTACCGATAACAATGGAGCAACTGCAATTGATATAATGCAGGTAATGGTAAATCCGGCACCAAACCAGCTACCTGTTGCAAATGCAGGCTCAGATAAAACTATCACTTTGCCAACTAACTCATTGACACTATCTGGGAGCGGCATCGATTCAGACGGAATTATTTCAAGTTATCGGTGGACAAAAATATCTGGCCCTTCTTCCTTTGAGATTGTCGACTCAACCTCCCGAGTTACGAATATTAATAACCTGGTACAGGGAATTTATCAATTTGAATTAACCGTGAAAGACAATAATGGAGCGATCGGGATTGATGCCGTACAGGTCACTGTAAATGCCGCCCCAAATAAACCACCTTTAGCCAACGCTGGAGCAGATCAGTCAATAAATTTACCGACAAATTCGATTACCCTATCAGGATCTGGAACAGATCCAGATGGGTCGATCGTAAGTTATCTATGGACAAAAATATCTGGCCCCGCCAATGATAATATTTTAGCCGCTACTACAGCCAGTACGGGCATTAGTAATCTTGTAGAAGGTGTATATCAATTCCAGTTAAAAGTTACAGATAACAAAGGAGCGTCAGCAACTGATATTATCCAGGTTACAGTTAATGCTGCACCAAATTTGCCACCAGTTGCAAATGCAGGTTCAGACCAAATGGTAACCTTGCCAACAAATTCCTTAACCATTTCAGGGAGTGGGAGCGATGCAGACGGGACAATTGTTGCCTATTTATGGACGAAAGTCTCAGGGCCGGCAAATTATAATATAGCAAATCAGACTTCTCCCGTTATTACAGTTCAGGGTCTTGCGCAGGGAACCTACCAATTCCAATTAATGGTTACTGATAATAAAGGAGCTACGGCAACTGATATCGTGCAGGTAATAGTAAATCCCCCGGTCAACCAGCCGCCGGTAGCAAACGCAGGTGCAGATGAAGTGATAACATTGCCGGCAAACTCATTAACTGTTTCTGGAAGCGCGAGTGACGTAGACGGGATAGTTGCAGGATATCAATGGTCAAAAATATCTGGTCCAACAGCATATAACATCGTAAATCCAACGTCCGCCGCAACATCTATTAATGGTCTGGTGGAGGGAATATATTTATTCGAATTGAGAGTTACTGATAACAATGGTGCAAGAGCGAGAGATACTATGCAAGTTACCGTGAAGGCTGCGGCTAACATTCCTCCGCAGGCCCATGCGGGTTCAGATATAACTGTTACATTACCGGTTGGTACGGCATCACTAGCCGGAAGTGGTACCGATATAGATGGAACTATTGTGGGTTATACATGGATCAAAATATCAGGACCTTCCTCATATAACATCACAAATGCATCCTCACCCGTTACCGACGTTTGGGGCCTAACGCAGGGCATTTATAAATTTGAATTACTCGTTACCGATAACAACGGTGCAACGGGCAGAGATACTATGCAGGTAACTGTAATTTCTGCTATAAGCAACATAGCGCCCATTGCAGATGCGGGCAAAGACCAAACGATAACGCTACCAGCGAATAGTGTAATGCTTTCAGGAAGTGGTTCTGACGCCGATGGAATAATTACAGGATATTCGTGGGTGCAGTTATCCGGACCTTCAACAAGTATAATCGCTTCTTCAAATGATTCAACTACTCTTGCTAATAACCTTGTGGGTGGAACTTATGAGTTTGAACTTACTGTTACCGATAGCATGGGAGCAATTGGAAAAGATACAGTAGCAATAGTAGTTGCAGAACCCAGGTTAAATAACAGTATTCAGAGTAATGTCATAACAGTTTATCCAAATCCTGTGGCTGACATAACTACGTTGGAGATAAATACAACACAGGCATATTCTCAACTATTGATAGTTATAAAAGATATGTATGGTCATATTGTTTATAAGAATAGAATAACTCCAGGGCAAAGTGATATCAAGCAGCTAATCGATATGAGTAATCTTGCCAAAGGCACTTATATAATAACCGTTTACTTCAGCGATAAACAAACAAAGAGTATTAAAGTAATCAGGTTGTAATTATATCTTGTTGACAAAATACACCATCAATAGGTGTAGGAACAATTTATCAGCAAACCTTTATTGATACTTAGATAAAGAAAATGTGAAGCATAGAATTGTATCGCTACACAAGCTACATGTGAGAGCCCTCATAAGAGGCAAAGAAGTCAGGCCGGTAGAGTTTGGAGCCAAGGTTCATAAGTGGAGGTGGGTGCATTGAGTTTTATAGAGCACCTGAACTATGAAAATTTTAACGAAGGTACTCGTTTAAAACAACCAGTTGCTTTCCACCAAAAATATTTTGGTAAATGCAGTCAGCTTGCTGCTGATGCCATTTATGCCACCAACGAAATAGGAGATACTGCAATACGATGGAGATAGCAATACTGAAAGATTTTAAAGGTTATCTGCAAACAGATGGATATGCCGTGTATGATTTTTTTAAAGAAGAAAAAGACATAACCGTACTGCATTGCATGGCCCATGCACGCCGCATGTTTTTT
>Ga0207667_10006715_pt1 | contig 13898 bp, 10 predicted proteins | sample KBSCornC52_FD_184301 | JGI IMG/M metagenome (GOLD analysis project Ga0207667, IMG submission 184301) | Corn rhizosphere microbial communities from Kellogg Biological Station, Michigan, USA - KBS Corn C5-2 (SPAdes) (version 2) | ecosystem: Host-associated > Plants > Roots > Rhizosphere > Soil ... | reverse complement strand
GTGCGAGCGACAGCGCATAGTGCGCGGCAGCCTTGGTGCCGCGCGGCTCGGGCGACACGCGATCGCGCAGGCCGTGCACCAAATAGTCGTGAAAGGCATCCTTCGGGTGCGGCGAACCGCCCGCGCTGCCGAACACGCGCGCAAAATTGGTCTCGTTGTCGCAGAACAAAAGCTCTGGCTCGCCCTGACAGTACAGCCGAAATTGGCCGATCTGCGGGTGCTCGAGCAAGACCGTATGCGGGCCCTCCGCGTGCAGACTCGGCCGCGGCGCGTCCTTCGTCCACGACCACGTATTTCGAAAGCAGATCTGCGGCAAGAGGTGGAGCGACTTGGTTTCCGGTCCACGGTTCACGGCGGTGATGCGGATCAGCGTGTCGTTCGGGCCAGCTTTGGCGTACTCGACGAAGACATCGAAATAGCGTCCCTCGTCGAACACGCCGGTGTCGACGAGCTCGAACTCCGGCTGCTCGCGACCGCGCCGCCGGTTCTCCTCGATCAACCAGCGGTACGGAAATTCCGCCTGCGGATACTTGTACAGCATCTTCAGGTAGGAATGCGTGGGCGTGCCGTCGAGGTAATAGTACTGCTCTTTCACGTCCTCGCCGTGGTTGCCCTCCGCGTTGGTCAGCCCGAACAAGCGCTCTTTCAAGATTGGATCTGCTTCGTTCCAGAGCGCGAGCGAAAAACAGATGCGCTGCTTGTGGTCCGCGTAACCGGCGATGCCGTCCTCACCCCAGCGATACGCGCGGCTCCGCGCGTGCTCGTGTGGGAAATACTCCCAGGCCGTGCCGAACTCGCTGTAGTCCTCGCGCACGGTGCCCCATTGTCGCTCGCTCAAATACGGGCCGAAGCGCCGCCACACCGAGTTGAACGCGGCGTGATCGGCGAGCCGTTTACCTTCGACGGTTTCGGCGCGGGGCTTGCTCATGAGCATGCTGTTTTAGGACCAATCTCGCGCGCTGAACACCTCTAGCCAAAAGCACGCGTTCGGCGCCGGCACTAGCGTCGTGCCAGCGCCTCGATCTTGGTTGATGGTCACGCGGCGCACCGAGCGCGGCCCAGCCTTCGGCGTCGCGGACGGTGTCAGCTCGACACGGCCACGCCGAGCCGACGGCGTAGGTGGGCATAGGACGGCCCAACCGAGAACGTGACCAATTCGCTGCGCCGCTCATTGGGCGCGAGTTCACGACCGCTCGGGAAGCGCTCGCCGAGACGCGCGGCAATCTCGATGTCACCACAGGCGAGGAGCCCGGCGCGCAGGGCCGCGCGCTCGGCGCGCCGGCGATACGCGCGCATGCGCACGCCGGGCTCCACGTTGGGTTGACGGCGCACGATCTCCTTCATCAGCTCGAGCTTGCTGCCGCGTAAATGCTTCTTCAAGCCGGCGGCAAAGCGCTTGGCGTCTGCATCCAGCCCGCGCAGTGTGTGCTCCGAAGCGCCGCCGATCGAAAGCGCGGCCGTGAGCAGCGCGGCCTGCTCGGTTGGGTCGGGAAAAAACAAAGCCAGTTCGTGCTCGGGTCGAAACTGCACCAGGTGCCGGCCCCATAAAAACGCGAGCTCGGCCAAGCTCAAGCCGCTGCCGACCGAGCGACTCGCGACCGAAACGGGCACGCGTTCCGGGTGCGCGGCAAGCTCGCCCGAGACCTCCGGCAGCACGTACAGCTCGGGCGTCTGAACGCCGAGCAAGCGCGAAGTCCAAAGCAACGTCTTGGCTAGCGTGGTCGTGCTCTTGCTCGGATCCTGCGCGTTTTTCGGGTCGAGCTCGAACGGGCTCTGCTTCTTCGCGGCCGCAACGCCGAGCTCCACGATCGGTTCGCGCAACATCACCAAGAGCGCGCCGAGCTCGGCGTCGACATCACCGGACAGGTGACCGTCCAGCCAATCCTGCTCGGCCAGGTTCGTGCGCACCGCGAGCAGCCCTTCGGGCCGATGTTGGCTTGCCACGAGCGATTCATTGATGTCGGCCTCGCCCAGCCATTCGAGCGCGTTGGCCGCGTTCCAGGCCGCATCCGGTTCACCCGATTTGTCGAACGCGTTCAGTGCCAGACGCAGGTATTCGGGCTTCAACTCGGCGGCGAGCGCGCTGCGCGCCAACTCGGCCGCCCGCGCGTGATCGCCTTCGGCCGCGAACAGCTGGGCCAGCTCGGCAAACAGCGCATGATTTCCGGGTTCGAGCTGGGCGGCGCGCGCGAGCGCCCGCGCCGCCCGCCCGGGGTCAGAAAGCCGCTCACGGCACAGATCCCCGAGCCGGCGCGCGAGCGCCTGTGCGAGCCCGTGACTCGTCGCGCGCTCGAGCGAAAACTCGTACACCGTGGCCAAGCGAGGGTAATCCCGCCGGCGCTCGAGCAACGCTTCGACGCGCTCCAACACTTCCGCCGAGCTCGGGTTGAACGACAGCGCTTCTTCGTACAGCTCGAGCGCGCGCGCCGCGTCCGACAGCACCTCTTCTGCGACCAGGGCGGCCGCCAGGAGTTGCTCGGCGGCCCGCGCCGGATCTTTGACCGCGTGCGCGACGCGCCGGCGCGTTTCGAGCGCCGCCTCGTGCTCGCCGGCAGCGAGCTGCAACCCGAGTAGGCGCTCGTGCGCGACGAGCGCTTGCAGGTCGACCGCCGCCCAGCGTTCGAGCCACGCGCGCGCGCGCTCGACGTCACCGAGCTCCAAGCTCAGGTCGGTCGCGCCGTCGAGCGCACGCGGCGCATCGGGATCGATGGCCAACGCAGCTTCATAATAAGCGCGGGCATCCTCGAGCCGGTCGACGCTGCGCAACACCGCGCCGATCTTTTCGTACAAGGTGACGTGCGCGGCGCCGGGCTCGCTCGGCAAGAGGGCGCGCGCGCCTTCGTATTGGTCGAGAGCCGCCTCGAATCGGCCCTGCGCGGCGAGCGCGTCGGCGGCAGTGACGAAGCCGTGCGCGGTCGGCGCCTCGAACGGGAACAGCGCGCCGTCCGCGGCGCCCGCTGCATCCCCCGCCCCGCTCTGCCGTCCCAAGCTCTCCGCGGCGCGCACTTGCAAAGGGATGAGCAGCGGATCGCTCGGACCGGGAGCAAAGTCGGCCGCGGCGATCTCCTCGAACAGTGCGCGCTCCGCTTGCATGTTGGCCCAGAGCGCGCTCGCACGAAGTTCGGTGCTCGGATCGTGCCAATCGAGCACCATGCGCAGCAAGTTGGTGAACGGCGAAGCAGCGGTCACCGGCGCCGCAGCCGCTGGACGCGCGGCCGCGATCACCGTCGTGCCCGAACCATAGCCGACGAGCGCGGCCTGCATGGCACTGACCACGTCCGACGAGGCCTGATACGAATCGGGCGGCGAGACGAGCTCGAGCACGACCAGCGCCTCCGGCGCGTACTGCTGCAGGATTTTCCGCAAGCGTTTGAGCGAAAGCGTGCTGATGCGTTCACCGTCGAGCAGCAGCGCTGGTCCGCGCTCTTCGGAAAGCAGCGCGTAACCCGAAAAGTAGAAGACCAGCGTTTCGAGCGGCTCTCCGAGCGACTCGATCAGCTGCTCGATGCCCTCCGGCAAACCGCGCAGCGCCGGAAAGGCGTGCACGACGAAGCCCGCGTCCGGCTGGGCCAAGCGCTGGCCGACGATCTCGAGGTCGAGCTCCGCCGCGGGCAGCTTCGGCAAATTCGAGTTCTGCTCGTAAGCAGAGGCGACGCAGATCGCTAAACGCATGAGAAACGCACGGTCACGAGAAAAGGGCTAGCTGTCCGGTAGCGCATCTGGCTCAGCCCTTCCATGCCAATTGCGCGGAAAACCTGCACAATTCGGGGAAAGGCGGCTACCGAACCGCGTTCTGAGCGCACGCCGCCAGCGCGGCTGTACAATTCCAACTCACTCGCAGGTAGCGTGCACGGCTGCCGCGGACGTCTTCAGCGCGTTGTATTGCTGCAAGCACTGGGCATCCGACAACAGACCGATGCCGTTGCAGGCCTGGTCGGCGAGCGCGGAGCCCGGCCCTGCGCTCTTTTCGGTGATCGCTTTGCAGCACGCGATGGTCTTGGCACAAGTCGCGGAGACCGAGCCCGGTGCCGGCGCAGCGAGCGAACCCGCGCCGCCGGAAGCCAGGTTCGAGAGCGCGCTCTCCGCATCGTTCACCTTATTCTTCACGTAGAAGTAGCTGACGATGGCGCCCGCCACGCCGAGCAAGATCAAACCGCCGCAGCCGAGCCCAACGAGCAACAACGCCTTGCTCTTCTTCGGAGGCGGGCCTGCGGGCGGACCGCCAGGATAACCCCCGTACTGTTGAGGCGGGCCGTAGCCGGGAGGGCCGCCGGCGGGCGGACCGCCGTAGCCGGGCGGAGGCGCACCGGGGGGACCGTAGCCACCGGGCGGCGCGCCACCTGGGGGCGGATAGCCACCTCCGGGAGGAGGCCCGCCGTAGCCGCCGCCACCGGGCGGGCCATAGGGTCCACCGCCACCGTATCCACCGGGTCCTTGCTGTGACATGCGCTCGCGAACCTCCGATCGCCCTCGCTAACACGCGCCGTGCGCGCGCAGCAAGTCGTGGACGGCGCGCCGCACGGTCGGGCCTGCTCGGCCAATTGGCCGTTCATCCGGCGCGAAGATGTCTTAAGTTTTCGGGCATGAGGAAAACGCGAGCCGTGTCGGCTCTGGCCGTCGGACTGTTGGCTGCACTGATCCCGTTGCGCGCACCGGCAGCGCCTGGTCCCCGCGCAGCACCCGCAAGCGCGGAGCGAGCAAGCGCAGTCGAGGCGCCGCCCGTCTCGATTCCGTTTGCGAAATTCAAGCTGAAAAACGGGCTCACGGTCATCCTCCACAGCGATCATAGCCTGCCGCTCGTAGCGGTAAACCTCTGGTATCACGTGGGCCCCGCAAACGAGCCTGCGCATCGCTCGGGCTTCGCGCACTTGTTCGAGCACTTGATGTTCGAAGGCTCCAAACACGTGGGCCACGAATTCGACCGCATCCTCGAGTCGATTGGCGCGACCAACAGCAACGGCACGACCAGCTGGGATCGCACCAATTTCTTCGAGACCGCGCCGCGCGAAAACCTTTCGACGCTGCTCTGGCTGGAGAGCGACCGAATGGGCTTCATGATCGACACGTTGACGCAGGAGCGGCTCGACGTGCAGCGCGACGTGGTCAAAAACGAGCGCCGCCAAAGCTACGAGAATGCGCCGTACGGCCCGAGCTCACTCGCGCTGCTCAACACGCTATTTCCCGAGGGCCATCCGTACCACGGCGCGGTGATCGGCTCGATGGCAGACCTGACTCTAGCCTCGCTCGAAGACGTGAAGGAATTTTTTCGTGAATATTACGCGCCGAGCAACGCCACCTTGTGCATCGCGGGCGACTTCGACGAGGCCGAAGCCAAAACCCTGATCGACCGCTACTTCGGCACGCTCAGCGATCGCACGCGGCCCGCGCAAAAGTTGATTCCGTACGCCCCACTGCCCAAACCCGAACGCGTCACCGTCAAAGAGCCGGTCAACCTGGCCCAGATCTCGTACGGTTACCGCACGCCGCCCGCGTTCACCCCGGACGATCCGGTGCTGGAGGTCGCGATTGCGGTCCTCGGCGGCGGCAAAGCGACGCGCCTGTATCAGCGTTTGGTCGTCGAGACCAAGCTCGCGGCCGACGTGAGCGCGAGCTTGGAATCCAACCAACTTGCCGGGATCGCCAGCGTGAGCGCCACGGTGGCGACGGGCAAGCCCAGCGGCGCGGTCGAACGCGAGCTCGACGCGGTGCTCGCTGGCCTCGCCAAGAACGGGCCGACGGCGGCCGAGCTCGCGCGCGCAAAGCGCCGGATCTTGGTGGAGGTACTTTCCAGCGTGGAGCTATTGAACGGCCCAGGCGGTGACTCGGGACGTGCGGGGCTGCTGCAGCGCTTCGACCACTACACGGGCGACCCCGGGTATCTCGGCAAATGGCTGACTCAGATCGAGCAAGTGAGCGCGGCCGACGTGAAGCGAGTGGTAGCCGAACAATTGAAGCCCGAAGCGCGCGTGGTGGTGCTGACCGAAGCCGAGGCGGCTCCGCCCGCGGCTGCGACGAAGGGCGCCCCGTGATGGCCCCGCCCTCGAAGCGCGCGTTCGGCGGGTCGCTCAGCTTGGCGTTGCTGTTCGCGGCGTGCGCCTCGCCGACGCCGGTGCACGCACCGGAGCTGCCGCGAACCGAAAGCCGTGCCGCGCCGCCCAATACGCCAGCTGATCCGGAAGCATTCCGCAACGCGCCGCCCAAGGCCGGCGCGCCCGCCCCGGTCGTGTTCCCAGCCCCGGCCGTAAAAACGCTGAAGAATGGCGTCACCTTGTACGTGATCCCGAAGCACGCCGCGGTCGCGACGCTGAGCGTCGTGGTGCGCCACGGCGGCGCATCGGCTCCGCTCGGCAAGAGCGGGCTCGCGGCGCTCACCGCGCGCATGCTCACCGAAGGCACGCAAAAGCGCTCGAGCTTGGCGCTCGCCGAGGCCAGCGAAGCGCTCGGTTCCACGTTGGAAGCCGACGCGGGTCGCGATGAATCGCACGTCGCGATCGCCACGCTCACGAGCGATGTGACTCGCGGGCTCGAGCTGCTCGCCGAGGTCGTGTTCAGCCCCGCATTTGCCAAGCAGGAGTTCGACCGTGTGAAGGGCGAGTGGCTCGACGGCTTGCGCGCGGAGCGGCAAGAGCCGTCGCGCCTCGCCTCGCTCGTCGCACTTCGCAGCTTGCTCGGCGCGGCTGCGGGCGCACCCGTATCCGGCAGCATACCGGACGTGGAAAAGCTCAGCGTCGGCGATCTGATCGATTTCCACCGCAAGGCGTACGTGCCGTCGAACTTGGCGGTGATCGCGGTCGGAGATCTGACCATGGCCGGGCTCGAGCCCGAGGTCGAACGTCTCTTCGGTCAGGCAAAGGGGCCCGCGTTCCCCGCGCCGAGCGCGAGCGTTGCCGAAGACAAACCCGCGAAGCTCAAAGTACTGATCGTGGACCGCAAGGATTCGGTGCAGACCTCGATCTTCGCGGTGCAGCCATTTCCCAAGCGCTCCGAGCCCGGTTTCGAGGCGCGCGAGATCCTGGGCACGCTGCTCGGCGGCCTGTTCACCTCACGGCTGAACCTGAATTTGCGCGAGAAGCACGCGTACACCTATGGCGTGCACGGCCAGGCCCTCGCCACCCGGCAATGGGGCGCGTTCTTCGTCGCGGCGGACGTCAAAACGGAAACCACGGCCGATTCCTTGGTCGAGCTCTTGGCAGAGCTCGAGCGCGCACGCGACCCGAAGCGCGGCGCGCCGATCCAAGAGCCAGAGGCCGCACGCGCGCGTACTGATTTGATGCACGCGCTCGGCGCCCGGCTCGAGCACACGAGTCAGATCGCCGACAGCGCTCGCACTCTATTCAGCCAAGGGCTCGCACCGGACTACTACGCGAAATATCCGGAGCTCGTCCTCCGCGTCCCCACGGCCGAGGTCGCGCGGCAAGCCACGCTGCTCGAGCCCGAACACCTATTGGTCGTGCTGGTTGGCGATCGCGCGCAAATCGAACCCGGGCTGAAGCAGCGCGGGTTCGAGCTTTCGAGCGCAGACCCCAAGCTGCTCGAATAACAGCGGCTACTTCTTCTTCGCCGGCTCGACGGGCAGATCGTCGAGCCGCACGGGCGTTCCGGGTGGCGCGGAAGAGGGGCTCAGCGGCGCGCGGGCAGTGGGCGCGTGGGGCGCCTGAATTTGCGCCTCGGCGCGACCGGGCGCGCTGATCTGCGTACCGTCCGCGCTGGGCTCGGGTGCCCCGGAATGCGAATCGGTCGCGAGAAAGGCCACCACGCCGCCGAGCACGAACGCGGCCACACCGAGCGCGCTCCACAAGTAAATCGAGCGCGAACGCCGGCTCTTATTGCTCTTCAGCTGGCGTTCGACGATCTGCTTGCGCATCTCCTCGAGCCGGCGTCGATCGCGGATGATCAGGGTCGGCTCGGCCGTGGAGCGCGGCAGGGCGCTCCGCGGGGGCTCGGTCTTGCGAGCGCCCGGGTGCTCGGAGATGACCACGCTGCGCGATTCTTCGGAGACAATCGCGCGCGGTTGCGGCGCGTGGGCGGCCGTTTGCTGGGCGATGATCGCGTCATCGCCTAGCTCCTCGAGGTCGTCGAGGCTCTCGGTCTCACCGAGCTCAGGGCGCGTCGGAAGCCGCGTCACGGACACGTCGCGAGTTATACCTAGATCGGAGAGTCACCGCCAGACGGCAGGTGCCGAAGCGCCGTCCGGCTGTTTACCTGCCCAATGAGCAGACGCCGGACAGACCATGCGCTCCGGGTCGTGCCCGCCGCTCGCTCTCGACGGCCGCGGAACCCACATCGCCTTACAGCGTTGCCAAAAAGGTGGGCCGCGCCGCCTGGCCGCGCGAGCGCTCGTGCTAACTTGCAACGCTTGTGTTGCCCGAGATTTCGATCCTGGTCGTGGACGACGACGCCGTCAGTCGGCACGTTCTCGAGCAGACCCTCACGTCCGCGGGGCTGACCCCGACGGTGATGTCCGGGGGCGAGCAAGCGCTAGCTTGGCTCGAGCACCACACGCCCACCGTCATCCTGCTGGATTTGCTGATGCCGGCGCCGGACGGCTATGCCGTGCTCCAGCGCGTGCGAAAAAACCCGAAGCTCGCCGAGACACCGGTGGTCGTCCTGACCGCGCTCGAATCGGACGAGGAGATTTCGCGCGTCTTCGCCTCCGGCGCAGACGACTACGTGCACAAACCGTTTCGGCCGTCCGAGCTGATTGCACGCATCCGCGGACAGATGCGGGTGCGGCAATACGTCGACCGCTTGAGCCAACGCGAGCGCGATCAGGAAACGGTACTCGAGCTGACGCAGACGCTCGCCTCCACGCTCGACATTCGCGACATTCTGTTCACCGTCGTAGAGCGCGTGGCGGCCTTCGCGCACGTGGATCGCTGCAGCATCGTGCTGTTCGGCGAATCGGGCAACGTCGGCTACGTGCTGGCCACGAGCGACGACGAGCAGCTCCGCGATTTGCCCATCGATCTGGCGAAATACCCCGAGATTCGCGAGGTGCTCGCCACCGGTCGCGCGCTCGTGATCCGCGACGGCACCGAGCACCCGCTCCTCACCGTCGTCCGCCAGCACGAGCCGTCGATCGGCTTCAATTCCTTCGCCCTCTTGCCGATTTTGCACGACCACGGCGCCATGGGCGTGCTCTTCCTGCGCTCCAAGGGCAAATCGGCGTTCGAAGACCACGAGCTTTCGCTGGTGACCACGCTGGCCAACGCCATGGCCATCGCGCTCCGTAACGCGCGCATCCTGCAGTCACTACGCGACGCGACGGAGAAGAGCCGCTCTGCCCGTGCAGAAGCCGAACGGCGCGTGCAACTGTTCCAACGCTACGCGGATTTCTTCGAGAGCGCGGCCGACGGCATGGTCGTCATCGATCGCGAGGGCAAGGTCCTGTTCGCCAACCCGCGCGCCCGCGAGATCACCGGTTTCAGCGAGACCGAGCTGATGGCTCGTCGCTTCGAAGACTTCCTCTCACCGCTCGAGCGCGAGCGCACGGGGCGACTCTTGCGCGGCTTTCGCGACGGCATTTATCCGCGCGGCGTGGACATCGGCATCACCGACAAATCGGGCGACGAGCGGACGATCAGCGTCAGCTTCAGCTCGGTATTGCACGAGGACAACGCGGTCGTGTTCAGCTTCCGCGACGTGACTCACGAGCGAGCGACGGCGATCGAGCTCAAGCAAACCAAGGAGTTCTTGGAGAGCGTGATCGACAGCTCCGTGGACGGCATCGTGTCGGCCAATCTGCGCGGCACCGTGCTCTTGTTCAATCGCGCAGCGGCGCGCATTTTCGGCTACTCGCCGAGCGACGTGGTCGGAAAAATGCGGGTCGAGAAGTTGTACCCGCCCGGGGTCGCCTACGACATCATGAAGCAGATCCGCGACCCGAACGTGTCGGGCTACGGTAGATTGGAAGATCACCGGGTGGACATGCTGAACTCGGACGGCGAGCCCATTCAGGTGCTGCTCTCCGCGTCTTTGGTGATCGACAATGGTCGACCGATCGGTTCCGTCGGTATTTTCACGGACATCCGGGAAAAACTACGCATGGAAGCGCGGCTCGAGAAAGCGCAAGAAGAGCTCCGCTCGCGCGAGAAGCAGGCGATCGTCGCGGAGCTGGCCGGCGCGGCCGCGCACGAGTTGAACCAACCGCTGACCAGCGTGATCGGCTATGCCGAGCTCCTGAAGCGACAGCTCGAAGACAATCCGCAACTCTTCCACGCCGCAAACGTAATCGTCAGCGAGTCCGAGCGGATGGCCGAGATCGTGCGCAAAGTCGGCAAGATCACCAAGTACGAGACCAAGAGCTATGTCGGTGCAGCCAAGATCCTGGATCTGGACAAGGCGACCGAAAAAGAGCCGGGGGATCAGCCGCAATGACTGACCCGGAGGATCTGAGCCCCACACCCGGCCCGGTCGACGTTCGCTCGAACGATGCCATGCACGCCGGGCGGCGTCGCAGCAGCGAGACGCCGCTCGCAGATTCTTGGCGCGACGTCCTCTTGCGCCTATCGCTCGGCTTGCCGATCGACGCCGAGCTCGAGCACGTCACCCGTGAGTTCATCGACGGGCTGCAGGCGATGTTGCCGAGCGCCGCCCTCGGCGCGTGCGTGGTCAGCAGCAATGGCGCGGGGCCGGTGGTGCTCTCGCGCCTCCCGGTGGGCGTGCCGCTCGGCGCCGGGCGCGATCCGACCCGTCTTTTTCCCGGCTTTCAGGACGAGCGCATCTTCGAGCTTTCGGACGGCGCGGTCGGCTCCACATTTCACCTCGCGTCCGCACAAAAAGCGCTGAGCCCGTTGCAAGTGCAGATCGGCACGCAAGCCGCGCTGGTGCTGGCGGCGGCAGTGCGTCGCGCGCGCATGTACGCGCGTGCGGAAGACTCGGCGCGCTCGATCCGCAAGCTCCAGGCGCAGGTCATCCAAAACGAGAAGCTTGCGTCACTCGGTCAAATCGTGGCCGGCGTGGTGCACGAGCTCAATAATCCGCTCACCTCAATCATCGCCTATTCGGATTATTTGAAGCGCAAAGCGCACCAGCGCGCGCCGTACGCGGATCTGGAAGACGATCTCGAGCGCCTGCGCCGGATCGGCGAAGCGGCCGCGCGCATCCTCAACTTTTCGAGAGACTTGGTGGCGTACGCGCGGCCTTCGGCAGACGTACCCGGCACGGTCCAGGTACAAGACATCATCGAGAAGGCGCTGGTGTTCTGTGAGCACGAGTTCAACGGCGCGAAAATCCAGGTCGACCGCGAGTTCGACGCGCGGTTGCCACCCGTCCGCGGCATGGCTGGACAGCTGACCCAGGTGTTCGTGAATTTGTTCACCAACGCCGCGCACGCCATGGGCGCGGGGGGCGGCACGCTGCGCGTGCGCATGCACACGAACCCCGAGCAACACACGCTCACGATCGAGGTCGCCGATTCGGGCACCGGTATCGACGAGCAGGACATGCCGCAGATCTTCGAACCCTTCTTCACCACGAAGACCGACGGCCGCGGCACGGGCCTCGGGCTGTCGATCGTGCGCGGCATCATGGACGCACACGGCGGCACGATCGAGGCGAGCAGCGCCATCGGCGAGGGCACCGTGTTCACCCTCACCTTGCCGCTCGCGGCGATCGTGCCGACCATTCTGCCGCCGCCGTGAGAGAGAGAGGGAGAATTCACCACCGAGCCACAGAGATCACGGAGATCACAGAGCCTGATTTTTAGGTTCGCCGCGAAGTATCGCGCTAACGCACGCGCGCCTCGAACCGCGTCTTCCCGACGCTCCGCGCGACGCTCTGCCAAAACCCCAAATGTTCTCCGCCGTCTCGCTCTGACCAGCGCTTCGACACGCCGCGCTCTGCGCTTTGTGTTCTCCGTGCTCTCTGTGGCTCGGTGGTGAAATCCGGGAGCCGCAACGCGCCGCACTCAGCCGTTACTTCGCCACGCGGATCACGAGCACCAGGATGCCTTTTTTGTAGCTCTGGCCGGCGACGATGAACGCTTGCCCGACGTGCGCCTTCACTTCGAGCAGTGGTAAGAATTCTTTGCCGTTTGGGCGGTTGATGCTGGCGGACAGACGCACCGCATCCTTCTGCGCGACCTCGAGCAAGCGCACTTGGAAGGTGCGGCCGTTCGGCAGCTTCAGATTCTGCGGCTCGTCTTTCTTCAGCGGCAAGCGCGCGCGGTCGACCAGCTGGTAACTGTCGTAGGTAGAAAATGGCGCCTTACCGAGCTCAGGCAATTTGCCGATGCGCGCGTCGATGCCGCGCTTGTCGTTCGTGGCGTGTAAAATCAAGACTTCGGCGGCAAAGCCGTCTTCGGCCGCGGGCTTAGCCGCCGGACCAGGCGCGGCCTTGGCCGGCGTGGTGCCGCTGGCGGCAGCCGCCGCCGCCGGGCGACCACCGCCGGCGTACGCGGGCAGCGTCAGTGCGAAAACCAACGAGGAGAGCGCAAACCACGCACGCTTCATAACGACTCGGACCTGTCCTCGTCGTCCTCGTCGGGCTGGTCGTCGTCCGGCATCCAGACCACGGGCGTGTCTGCGGAATCGGTGGAGACCACGAAGACCGTGCCATTGGTTTGGCCGAAATCCACTGACTCGATGGTCGCGGGCGGGTCCTTCGGCTCCTCTTCGAGCGCGGCCGAGACATCGGGCGGCGCGACGGCGGTGCTGGCCGGGGCAGCCGAGACGGCTTCCGCGGCCGTCGCGGGATGGGCGCTGCGCGGCCCGGCGGGGGGTGCCGACCAAGAGCGCACGACCAACACCGAGCCGGCCGCAATCGCCGCGCCGAGCGAAACCCAGGTCGCCACGCGCGGCCAGATGGAATGCACGGACGCGACGCGTACGCGTGCCGGCTCTTCGGCGGCGATACGAGCCAAGACCGAGTCAGCGATGTCGAATTGCTGCTCCGAACGGGCCTCACCCCACGCTCGCACGAAGCTGCCGAGCTCGGAGTAGGCCTCGAGCTCCTCGAGCAGAGCCGGCTCGTGCTCGAGCGCCTCTTCTACGGCGACGGCTTCCTCTTCGGACACCGCGCCGTCGTGGTAGCGCATCAAGAGTTCGCGGGACACGTTCATGGCTCGCTCCGGCGGCGCTGATCCGACGCTGCGGGGCCTTCTTCGGCGTAACAATCAGCCAGGGCGCGCTGCAGCTTTTGGCGCGCGTGAAACAGCCGGCTCATGATCGTGCCTTTGGACACGCCCATAGCCTCCGCCATCTCCTCGTAGCTCAAGCCTTCGACCTCGCGCATCACGATAACCCCGCGATGGTAGACGGGGAGTGCTTCCAAAGCCGCTTCGAGTTTGTTTCGGATTTCGGCACGGCGTAGGACATCGAGCGGGTCGGCGCCGTCGATCCGGCTGAGCAGCGGAATGTCCTGCTCGTCGATTTCGCGGTTTGGGTCGAGCTCTGCGTCGCGCCGGGACGGCTTGCGCATGAGGTCGATCGAGAGATTGGTGATGATCCGATACAGCCAAGTAAAGAAGCTCGATCCACCGTGGAAGGAATCGAGCCCGCGGTAGACGCGAAGAAACGCCTCTTGCACGACCTCACGCGCATCCTGCTCGTCGCGGAGCAGGCCCAAGGCGATGGCGAAAGCCCGGCGCTGGTGGCGTTGCACCAGCTTCTTGAAGGCGGCTTTATCGCCTTTCTGCGCGCTTTCGATGAGGACACGATCTTGCTCCGCTTCGAGCTCTCGGCTCCTTCGGTTGGACGCCACGAGCTCGGGACTATTCACCCCCATGACGTCCCGATCCGAGGTTTGTGAATCCGCCGCGATCGCCGGGTCAGATGGCATCGGACTCGCACCTCCGGAGAGGATCGCAACGCCGCGCGCGGAAGACGCCATCACGCCCCAGTGTACGTCCGCGCCCGCGCCCTGATTCCCAATTCCTCACGGATCTGGGCGGCAGAGCG
>Ga0207667_10006712_pt1 | contig 13906 bp, 11 predicted proteins | sample KBSCornC52_FD_184301 | JGI IMG/M metagenome (GOLD analysis project Ga0207667, IMG submission 184301) | Corn rhizosphere microbial communities from Kellogg Biological Station, Michigan, USA - KBS Corn C5-2 (SPAdes) (version 2) | ecosystem: Host-associated > Plants > Roots > Rhizosphere > Soil ... | reverse complement strand
CAGCGGCCAGGCTGGTGAAGTGGAACTCCGTGCCGTTGGGGCCTTTGACGACCAGCGGAGCATCGGAGCTGACACCTTCAACGAGAGCCGGCGGAGCTGCCGTGGAAGCTTCCGTGCGGAGCTTCTCCAGATGAGTGCTGTTGAGGAAAGGCGCAGGCTGAACCAGGCGCAGAGCGGTCTGATAGAAGACCCAGGCGTTCCACGGTTGCTTGCTCTTGGTGAACTGGCGTGCCTGCTCCCAGTACCAGAGGCCGTCATGGCCGGCTGCGGTGTGCTGCCGGGGATAAAGTCCGGCGAGAAGCCATGAGCCGGTGGAAGGCGGCAGCTGGCGCAGAAGGAACGAGATGCGCCAAGGAACATTGGTGGAAGACCCGGAAGTTAGATCGACAATTGCGAATCCGTAACGGCCGGCCGGGAGGGAGGGAATGTCAAACTCCACCTCGGCGGCGGTTCGGTTGAGCGAGCAGAAGAACTGGGCCTCGACGGCGCTACCGTCGGCATTCGGCGTTAGTTTCGTCGCATCCAGCAGGTAGACCTGAGATACGACAGGAGTATCGCCGGCGAGCTTGGGCGAGGTGGTCGCAACTAGATACTGAAGCGCTCCGAACTCCCGCGCCAGGTCCGGAGCCGCAGCGCTGCGCAGGGCGGCAGCATCGTTGGCGAGGACGGCCGTGGCGATCCGGTGCGCGGCCTCCGCGATTGCGGTACGCTCCGCGGCTGGCAGGGCCGACTGGGTGGTGCAGGTTTCGGTCTGGGCCTGTGCAGTGGGTGCCCCGGCAAGGGACAAAGCCATGCCTGTCGCGGCGAGGACGGTAGGGACATGACCTGCAAAGGGCAAACGGCGCATCGTGGCTCCCAGTCTAGTACAGGGACGCTGGCGCCGCCCCGGGGTAACTGCTTTGAGGACGATCCACTATTTGGGGATGGCATGTCCGGGTGAGGCTTCCTAGCATGGAGATCATGAAAGCGCCGGCTCAGGTTGGGTGGATGGTTGCCATGCTGCTTGGGATAAGTGCGGCGGCGGTCTGCCAGTCGACCCTGCCTTCCATGGCTCCCACCATGCGCGATGTGGAGGAGCATCCAGCGACGGTGGAGTACACGGACGGCCGGATTGCGGTCACCGCGGATAACTCAAGTCTGAATGACATCCTGCGCGAGATCGCAAGACGTGCGGGCATGGCCGTTGAGGGCAGCGTGATTGAGGAGCGGGTCTTCGGCAAGTATGGGCCGGGAGCTCCCGCCGAGGTGCTGTCTGCGCTGCTAGTCGGAACCGGCACCAACATAATGGTCGCCTCCGGGAAATCGCATGCTCCCGAGTTGATCCTGACGCCGCAGCACGGCGGCCCGACACCTCCGGATCCAAATGCGCTGCGGCGAAAAGCTGAAGCGGAGGTGCGCGAGCGGGAGAGGCTTGCGATGAAGGAAGAGACCTCGCGAGCGGAGACGGAAGAGGTAAAGCATACGGCAGGCGAAGATTCTGGCACCCCTGCGAAGGTGCCGGGTGGGTCTGGCGGCGCGGTACCAGAGCCGCAGCAGCGGGCGGACTCGGATTCCACGTCGGACCGGGAATTGAGCGCGGGTACGCCCGAGCAAGGGAAAGCGGAAGCAACCAAATAACTGTTTGTTTTATTCGATTTCCACCGATCGCCCTCAATCCTGGTCTGCCGGAGGCGCAACCTCGGGCGGAAAAACGTGTCCAATCTTTATGGCCGCACGGAAGCTAAACCCTGTTGTTAGCCTGATGAAGACCTGGGAGCACGAGAATCGGGGTTGTCCCTAGGTATCTGCCGGAACGTGGCTTGCGGCTCAATCGGTTATTTGAGTTGTGTGGGTGGGCGTGAGCCCTTGGGGAGATGGTGTGTCGGGTATGAGTTTGAGGAGAAGGAGAGCGGGTAACGGGGTTCTGGCGGGGGCTGTTGTAGCTGCAATACTGCTGGTTTCTGCGCTTTGCAGCGCGCACGCTTCGGTTGCGCTGCTGCTGGAGGAGCCCTATGGGCACTTCGGCGCGATGAATCCAACTGGCCACGCAGCGGTGTACCTGAGCCAGATCTGCGCAGATGGTCCAACGCACCTGAGGATGTGCCGTTCGGGCGAGTATGGCAGCGTGATCAGCCGCTATCATAAGATTGACGGCTACGACTGGATCGCTATGCCGCTGATTCCGTACCTGTACGGCGTTGAAAATCCCGCGCAGGTTCCTTCCTGGGTGGATGCCCGGCAGGTTGCGCGATTGCGGGATGCTTATCGGCGTACCCATCTGGAATCGCTCGCTCCCGATACGGGGGCTGGGGCGGCTCCGCATGGCGAATGGATTCAGCTGGTTGGGTCTTCCTACGACCGCAAGATTTACGGATTTGAGGTGGCAACCACAGCGGCGCAGGACGAGCGTTTCTTGGCGCTATTCAACGATCGCAAGGACGTCAGTCACTTCAACCTTTTCTTTAATAACTGCGCAGATTTTGCAGGTGTTGTGCTGAATACCTACATCCCAGATTTGGTCCACCGGAACTTCATTGCCGATATTGGGCTGACCACGCCGAAGCAGGTGGCACGGTCGCTCGCGAGGTACGGTGAGAAGCACCCGGAAGCGGAGGTTTCAACCTTTGTGATTCCGCAGGTCGAAGGAGCGGTGAAACGGAGCCACCCCGTGAACGGCGTGACGGAATCGCTGGTGAAGAGCAAGAAGTATGTCATTCCGATGGCGGTACTGACACCGCACGTCCTCGGGACGGTCGCGGTAGCGTACTTGGTCGACGGCAGATTTCGGCTACCGAAGGACGCACCCGAGTTCGACCTGAACCGGGCCGAGGTAAAGACGGTACGGATTGAGCCGCTTAGCCCCGCTGCCTCCACGATCGAGACAGCCGCAGATCCAGAACCGGAGACGATGACTGGCGGACCTGCGAGCCCGGGCCGCACCTCCGCGCTGCAGCGCTAAGGTTGAAATCGCCGGGCGGAGCTTGAGTGGTTGTCTGCGCTGGCTTCGGGTGGGAATGCCTTAGCTTCGTTGGCTACGGGCGATCGCCGCGCGAGCGTCGTTGTCGGCTTCGCGTTTCCGCTCGGAGGCGCGTTTGTCCCATTCCTGCTTGCCCTTTGCCAGTGCGATCTCGCATTTCGCTCGCCCCTTGCGAAAGTAGAGGCGGGTGGGAATGAGGGTGAAGCCCTTCTGCCGCGTAGCGATCTCCAGTTTTCGCAACTCACCCTTATGCAGCAGGAGCTTGCGGGTGCGGAGGGAGTCATGGTTCATCGCATTTCCATGCGAGAAGGGTCCGATGTGGGCATTCAGCAGAAAGATCTCACCGTCCTTCAGCAGCCCGTAGGCGTCTTTCAGGTTGGCTTTACCTTCGCGAATGGATTTGACTTCGGTTCCGCGGAGGGCAATACCGGCCTCGTATCGGTCGAACAGCGCATAGTTATGGCTGGCTGCGCGATTGTGGGCGGCGTCGCGCAGGCCAGAGGCGACCGGATCGCGGTCCTTCTGCCGCACGGTGGGTTTGGCGGGCGCAGCGGCAGTCGGATTGGAGAGTGAACGAGGCATACGAATGGAGGGAGGAACGAGTAGAGGAACCTTCTCTGGTTCGAGTTTAACACTTCAGTTGTACGAGTTCTCACCAGGGAAGCGCGCGGGCGTCTAACATCTGAATCATCCTCAACGTGCTGTGCGGATTGCGTTGTTTCCGGAGCACCGCATTGGCGTTCTTTACGCGAGGCGCAGGCGTCGATTTTACGGAGAACGCGGTTGACCCAGGTGCTATACTCGCCAGTATTCACGACTCCACTGAGTGCAGCCGTTTTGCGAGGAAGGGAAGATTGCACGTTGCTGCGCCGTTCGAACGGCAGCCTGCAGCGTATCTTCCAGCGGCCCACGATTCATTAACCGTGGCGCTTCAACGGAACCATGAGTTTGGCCAACGGAGAGCTCACAGCAAGGGAATGACTCGCGGGTATTCAGTGTTCGTTCAGTATCGCAATTGGCTTTCACGACCCATCCGATTCGCCGCCGCTGCTGTTGCGGGCGTTTTTCTTTCCGCCCCGGTTTGCAGTCATGCGCAGAGCGCGAGCACCTGGAATAAGCGCGGGCAGGAAGCCGAGCTGCGGCAGGACTATGACACTGCCTATGAGGACTACCTCAAGGCTCACGAGAAGAGCCTGAAGGACCTGCGGTACCAGACCCGTCTGGACCGCATGCGCTTCCAGGCTGCGGCGCAGCATGTGGACCGCGGCCGAGTGCTGCGCGAGAATGGCGACCGCGCCGGCGCATTGAACGAGTTCAGCCGTGCATTGCAAATCGATCCCAGTAATGAGGCAGCCGCACAGGAGATCAAGATTACGCAGGACCAGGACCGGCGCTCCGCGGCAGCGCCGCCTTCCAGCCCTGCTGAGACTTCGATCGACCGAGAGATTGCCGGCATCGCAGGACCCATCGAACTGAAGCCGGTGTCTCAGGAGCCGATCACATTTCATGGCGCAGAGGACACGAAGAACCTCTACACCACCATCGGGAAGCTGGCGGGGCTAAATGTGCTCTTCGACCCGGATTACACCTCGAGGCGCGTTCAGCTCGAGTTGGACCGCGTGAGCCTGCAGGAAGCGCTTCGTATTCTCGGTATGGAGGCGGGCGCCTTTTACCGCATCCTGACACCGAACACCATCTATGTTGCCCAGAACAATGCACAGAAGCACCGCGATCTCGACGAGCAAGTTGTCCAGACTTTTTACCTCGCGAATCCGGCGCAGCAGACCGATGCGAACGAAATCTTCACGGCGGTACGCCAGCTTCTGCCGCCGGAGATCAAGAGCTTCTTCGTCCCATCGCAGAACGCAATTGTGATGCGGGGTACGCGGGATGAGCTGATGATGGCAGCCAAGGTGATGTCCGATTTGGATCGCGCGCGGGCCGAGGTCGTGGTGGATGTCGCCATCCTGGAGGTCAATCGGGATAAGGCGCGCCGCCTTGGTATTACGCTGCCGCAGTCGGTCACGCTGACCCCGCAGGGCACGACGACTACGACCAACAGCGGCAGCGGTTCCGGCTCCGGAACAGGCTCCAGCTCGAATGTGACGCTGAATACGCTGGCCAACATGAAAGCCGATAACGTACAGATCACTCTCAGCAATGCGGCTGTTGATGCGCTGTTTACGGATGCGGATACACGTGTGCTGCAGAACCCCAGCTTGCGAGCCACGGACGGTCAGCAGGCGACTTTGAGGATCGGTTCCAGAATTCCAGTGGCGAATGGCTCGCTTTCAACCGGAGCGGGTGGACTGTCAGGGCTTGCCACCTCCACAACATTCTCGTTCATCGACGTCGGCGTGAACATCGACATGACGCCCACCATCCATCTGAGCCGCGACGTCACGCTCAAGATGAATGTGGAAGTCTCGAATCACAGTGGAGACGTCACCATCTCCGGTGTGACGCAGCCGGTGATCGGGCAGCGCAAGACAACGACAACAATCGAACTCAAGGATGGCGAGCCGTGCCTGCTGGCGGGCATCATCACCAAGCAGGAGACCGCCTCGATCAGCGGCACGCCTGGGCTCTCCCAGATACCGATCCTCAAGTACATCTTCGGCTCCAACTTCAAAGAGAATGCTCAGGACGAGGTCGTCTTCATCCTGATTCCACACATTGTGCGCGAGTCGGTGCTGACGCGGGAGAATACGCGACTGATCGACACCGGGACCTCAGCCGAAGTAGAGATGCGACATGCCGGACCGCTGGACCAGCTCTTCCCGGAATCTGCTGCCGCAGCGCCGGTTCGGCCGGCCTCGAGCACCAGCGCCGCCAACGCCGCGGTTGCGATGGCTCAACAGTTGAACCAGCAGACGCTGCCCCCGAATCCGACTTCGGCAGGTCCTGCGACCCCCACCACCCCCGCGGCAGCTGCTCCTGCTCCAGGCCCAGCGACTCCCGCCACGGTGGCTGGACCCGTGACGCCGGACGTGATCCCCGGTCCGCCGGTTTCGATGGTGGTCGTACCGGCGCAGTCCAACCAGGCGGTTGGAAGCACATTTGTGACTTCAATCGTGCTCACGAATGCGCGGAACCTGAGCGCGGTACCGGTACAGGTCCAATTCGATCCCAAGGTGTTGCAGCTGGTGAACGTGGAGGCAGGCAGCCTGCTGAGCCGCGACGGCCAGCCAGTCGCTCTGGTTCATCGCGATGAGGGCAACGGGCTGGTGACTATTTCGGCCTCGCGACCGCCGGGCACAACAGGCGTCAGCGGCGAGGGTCAGGTATGCCTGATGACCTTCCGGGCGATTGCGCCGGGAGATTCCAGGCTGGCCCTGGTGAAGGTCGGCGCAAGGACCAGCAGCAATGCCAATGTTCCAGCGGTGGGAACCCAGGCGACGGTCCACGTGAAGTAAGGAGATGCTGGTGCGAGCCAATGCGGCAGGTCAGGGCCCGGAGCGGTGCAGTACCCGGCCGGATGGCACTGCGGTTCGCAGCCACACTCAGGACGGACTAACCCTCGTTGAACTAATCATCACCATTGCCATCATCAGTATTCTGGCGTGCGCCGCTCTCCCGGTGGTTAAATACCAGGTCAAACGGACCAAGGAGCGCGAATTGCGTCAGGATCTGTGGGAGATGCGCGATGCCATCGACCGCTACAAGGATGCGGCCGACCGGGGTGCAATCCAGATCAAGGCGGATAGCCTGGGATACCCGCCAGACCTGCAGACCCTGGTAGACGGTGTAAATGTCCAGGAGAAGAAGGTCCGTTTTCTGCGGGCGATCCCGGTCGATCCCATGACGAACTCGGCCGACTGGGGGCTGCGGTCGAACCAGGACGAGCCGGATTCAACCACTTGGGGCGGACAAAACGTCTTCGATGTATACAGTAAGAGCGACGGCACAGCTCTGGACGGGACGAAGTACAGCACATGGTGAGCCCAGGCAAACTTCGGAGAAGGAAGCGCGGATCCGCAAAGGACGGCGGCTTCACGCTTCTGGAGTTGTTGATCGTAATGGTTATTATCGCGACGCTGGCAGCCGTAGCCATTCCCATGTATATGCGCAATGTGCAGGCCGCGAAGGAAGCAGTGCTGCGGGAGGACCTGCGCGTAATGCGGCAGGCCATCAATTCTTACACCGTGGACAAGCAGAAAGCGCCACAGTCCCTGGATGATCTGGTAACCGGCGGCTACCTGAAGGCGGTTCCCAAGGACCCGATCACTGGTCGCACGGATACTTGGCAGACCTCCGCAACTGACACCCTTTCGAGCATCGACCAGACCGACTCCGGTATCGACGATGTGCATTCCGGAGCCCAGCATGCCGGCACCGATGGCACCATGTACAACACGTGGTGAGCGGGTGTAGCGCGGCTGAGCTTTATCGGTCGGAGCTATAGTAAGACAACCTTATCTCCCGGGTCTGGGGTCTGGCGACCGGTTTCCCGTCCGTCGCATGCGCTATCCAACCGGATCACGGAGGCGTCTAATAATGTGCTTAGGTGCGTTCCGATGGGAGGAGCGCCGCCTTTCGGAGAAAGCAACATGCGTCCTTACAAACAGTTCGGCCTGGCTGCCCTGCTTGGCGCTGCAGTTTGCGTTTTGGCGCCGCACACCTCCGCTCAGCAGACTGCGGGTCAGCAGGGCTCGGCACAGGCGCCGACGGCCTCGGGCCAAAGCACGCCTGCCGGAAGCACTACGGCGGATACTCCGAAGACGCCGCCCTCCGACCCGGGCATGAAGGTTCCAGGCACAGGCTCCGATCCTACGGGCGGAAAAAAGCAGCCTGAGGCCAAGAAGGACGCCAAGAGCGACCAGCACGCGGAGAAGAACGATGCCATCCCGTCACCCGGCGAGGACCTCGACCCGCACATCAAGAAGGGAAGCGAGGACGATGTCGACGCGATCGGCACACGAGAGATCGGCCATCGCGGGTTGGGCAACTGGTACTCGGTGAACTCCGAGATCAGCATGGGCAAGCAGTACTCGATGGAGATCGAGAAGTCTGCGCACATGGTGACGGACCCAGTCGTGGTCGAGTACGTGAACCGCATCGGTCAGAACATCGTGAAGAACTCAGACTGCAAGGTGCCGTTCACCATCAAGGTAATCGACTCGGATGAGATCAACGCGATGGCACTGCCCGGCGGATTCTTCTATGTGAACTCAGGGCTGATTCTGGCCGCCGATGAAGAGGCAGAACTGGCGGGCGTGATGGCCCACGAGACCGCACACGTCTGCGCCCATCACGCCGCGCGGCAGATGACGCGCATGAATTACGCGCAGATCGGTTCGATTCCGCTAATCATTTTCACGCAGGGCTCATGGACGGGCTACGGCATCTATGAGGCCTCGCAACTCGCCATCCCGATCAGCTTCCTCGAATTTTCGCGCGAGTTTGAAACAGAGGCCGACTGGCTGGGCCTGCAGTACATGTACAAGGCAGGCTACGATCCGCAGGCCTTCATTCAGTTCTTTGAGAAGATCGACGCGCTCGAGAAGCACAAGCCGGGTACCCTGTCCAAGGTCTTTGCCGATCACCCGCAGACGCCCGACCGCATCCGCCACTCAGAGGAAGAGATTGCGACGATCATGCCCGCGAAGGCGGACTACATGGTTTCCACCAGCGAATTCGACGATGTAAAGGCCCGGCTGGCGCGCATCGAGAACAAGCGCAAACTCAACGACAAAGGCAAGGGAAACACTCCTACGCTACGCCGCGTCGGCGGAACGAATAATGATCCCAGCAAACCGGACTCGACCACCTCGGACGATCGTCCAACCCTGGGTCGGCGAGACTGAGCGCCTGTGCCGGATTTAGCATAGAGAAATGCCCACTCAGAACACCGGTTATACGGACACGCACGCAGCGGCGGGTCTCGACGCTAAATTTCCTTCCATCGATACCTGGGCCAATCAGTTTCCCGCCTACGAGATTCTGATTGACGATCCGGAGTTCACCTCAGTCTGCCCCAAGACCGGGTTGCCGGATTTCGGCCGGATCACGATCCGGTATATGCCGCGCGATCTTTGCCTGGAACTCAAGAGCCTCAAAGAATACCTGTTCACCTATCGAGACCTCGGCATTTTTCAGGAGAACATCGTCAATCAAGTGCTCGAAGACGTGGTCAAGGCGTGCAACCCGATATGGGCGAAGATCACCGGCGACTTCCGTCCTCGCGGCGGAATTTCAACCGTTGTCGAAGCCAGCTACCCGCGTCCGACGATTGGGTAGGCACAGCCGGGTAGCTTCTACATTCCTTGAAGATGAGTTTGATCCAATAGAAATAATTGTTGCTATCTTCACTGCAAATGCTCTCTCTGGGGTCATTCTGCCTGCAATCTGCAGCGGGGTTGGAGCAGCCTGCTGATTCTTTTGCTTGTGTCAGATGTTGAACGTTCCAATGCAACTTTTCGGGGCTTTTCCAGGAGAGCGACTGGTCTATACTTGAGTCATCGCCCACTGGGGCTTCCACCTGTGTGCTTGAGGCAGCTCGAACGCCTCGCACGACCACAGGTTTGCATCATTCCTGCCGACAACTGAATAGACAGGCTGATGACGATCACTCGTCAGCAATGGCTTTCTGCAAACTCCTGTGACGAGGTTTTTCGATCCATGCGCATTGCATCTGTAGGCACAGCCTTTCCCCCGCACCGGTACCCACAGGCTGTCATTACTGAGGCTCTGAAAGATCGGATGCAGGACACCCTGCCATCCCCGGCCATTATGGACAGACTCCACGCCAACTGCGGCGTCGAATACCGCCATTTCGTGTACCCACTTGAATCGTTCGGAACTCTGAACAGCTTCGGCTCGGCCAACGATCTCTGGATCAAAGGGTCGCTTGAGCTTGGCCAAAAGGCTATCGAGAGTGCTCTTGGTCAAGTGGGCCTCGCTCCAGGTGATATCTCGGCCATATTTTTCACCTCCGTAACGGGAATCGCCTGCCCGAGCATCGATGCGCGGCTCGCGAACATCATGAACTTCCCGCGTGACGTCAAACGCACGCCGATCTTTGGCCTGGGCTGCGTCGCCGGCGCGGCGGGTATCGCGCGTGCGGCGGACTATGTGCGCGCCTATCCCAAGCAGTACGCAATCCTGCTCGCGGTTGAGCTCTGCTCACTCACCTGGCAGCGCGACGATGCTTCCATGGCGCACATCGTGGCCAGCGGCCTCTTCGGGGATGGCGCCGCCGCGGTTGTGATCGCAGGCGAGGACACGGAGCTCGCGAAGCGCCCGCGCAGCACGAAAAATCCTTGTCCCAGAATCGTGGATACCCGTTCGACCTTCTATCCCGATACCGAACACCTCATGGGCTGGAAGATCAATCACACCGGCTTCAACATCGTGCTGTCGGCGGACGTTCCTCAGCTGGTTCGAAGCGAATTGCGCAGTACGGCTGAGGCCTTTCTCGAGGACAACAATCTGACCATGTCAAACATCTGCAGCTACATCTTCCACAGTGGCGGCCCGAAGGTTCTGCAGGCCATGGAAGCTGCGCTGGAGTTACCTCCCAACGCACTGGAGTCTTCTTATAACAGCCTTCGGCAGCGAGGGAATTTGTCCTCCGCGTCGGTGCTGACCGTCATGCAGGATTTCCTGCATAATAAGCCGGGCAGCCCAGGCTGCTACAGTATGATGGGCGCCATGGGGCCGGCGTTCTGTTCCGAACTGCTTCTGCTGCAGTGGTAGAAGGGTATTGGCAAAGCCCCTAAATAGGAAAGGGAGCCCGAAGGCTCCCTTTCTTATTGCTCGTGCGTTGTTCCGTTAGACCGCGAACTTGCGGCGTGCCAGTGCAACGACTCCGAGTAGACCGCTGCCCACGAGGGCGAGCGAAGCCGGCTCAGGAGTTGCTGCCAGGGCGGAAGAAGATGCCGAGAAGGAGGTCAGAGTTGCGACCGCCTGACCAGGCGCATACTGCGAGGTGAACGTGAAGGTCGCAGGTCCGGAGGTGCCGGAGAGAGGACCGGAGGCGGTGAAGAATCCGGATCCACTCGCGTTCAGGCAGGTGCTGCCGGAGCCGCAGCCGAGGGTGTTGTTCGTGATGTAGGTAGCAGAGTAGTTGGTCATATCGAACGTGAAGACCTCACCACCCGAGCCATTGATCGTGAAAAGGGGAACGAAGCCGCTGGTAAACGGCGGATTTGGGGGCAGGTTGTTGGTGCCCTGTGTGTAGGGAAGTGCGCCAGACAGGAAGTTGATCGCCGTTCCCTGGCTGAGATAGGTTGCGAAGTCCCCGCCCAATGCACCATTGATCTGCGAGGAGAAGAACTGAATTGTGTTTGTCGTGAATTGATCGGTGCCTGTAGCAGAAAAGTATCCGGATACTGAGGCGGCATGGGCAGTAGTTACGCTGCCAACTGCCAAGACAGTGAGTGCGGCAAGGCGCTTTAGCATAGGGGGTCTCCAGGTAAAAAAGGTGTTCAACGTGCGAGAATGTTTTTCGCACTATTGAAACGTGAGACACCAACTATGGACAGCAGGGTTGCCTCGGTGTTGCTCAGAATGAAAATTCCCGTTGTCTTTTTAGCTAGCCCCCCTGCCACCGGTGGCACAACCTTCTCCGACGATTGCGCTGCGGCATGAGGCGGGAGGGTCAGGGTTGGGCTTCTCCGGCGGGGGCCACTACAGCTCTCGTGTTGCTTACATGTCTCAATTTTGTCAATTACATAGACCGATACATCCTGCCCGGCGTGCAGGAGCAAATCAAGGGCGAGTTTCACGTTTCCGACGCCGCCATTGGCTCGCTCACCTTCTGGTTTTTCTTCGCCTACATGTTGGCCGCTCCGCTGACCGGCTGGGTTGGCGATCTGGTCCCCCGAAAGCCTCTTATCGTCGCCTCCGCGCTGCTGATTTCGGTCGTAAATATCGTCACAGGAACGGTGCATAGTTTCGACTCTCTTTTGATGCGGCACACAGTACTAGGTTTGGGCGAGGCCAGTCTGGGGGTGTTTGCCCCCGCCTTGTTGTCGGATTTTTATCCGAAGGAACAAAGAAATCGCGTTCTCACCATCTTCTATATGGCGATTCCGGTTGGAGCCGCGCTCGGTTATCTAGTCGCCGAGCTGGCCGGAGCAAAGTGGGGATGGAGAGAGCCGTTCTATATATCGGCTGTCCCCGGATTTCTGATTGCGGTCCTGGTCTTGCTGCTGGTGCGCGAACCGGAACGCGGTGCGTCGGAGAACCATGAGGAACCGGACGCCGACCGCAGGTCGCTGTTCCAGAGGGCGTTGTCTCTCGCCCGCAATCCTCCATACCTCTACGCGACCCTTGGAATGGCCGCGGTGACGTTCTCGCTCGGAGGCATTTCCGCCTGGATGCCGGCCTTCCTGCAGCGCTCCGGCTTTTCCCCCGCGACGGTTGGCGTCACGCTGGGCGGAGTCACGGCGGCCACGGGTCTCGGCGGAACCGCCGCCGGGGGCTGGTTGGCGCAGCTCTGGATGCAGCGGAACTCGAAGGCGCTCTACCTGGTTTCAGCCTGGTCGGCTTTGCTAGCCGTGCCCTTCGGCGTGCTGTGCTTCTTCGGACCCCGCGCCACCATGCTGCCTGCCTTGGGCGTCGCCATGTTCTGCATTTTCCTGGGGACTGGCCCGCTGAACGCAGCCATCGTAAACTCCGTCCCTGCGTCGGTACGGGCGACCGCGATTGCGGTGGAGCTATTCCTGATCCACGCTCTCGGCGATACGCCCTCGCCATGGCTGATCGGGGTTGTAAGTGATCGGAGTAATCTGGCCATGGGCCTGGGATGTACCCTCGTCACCATGGTGCTTGCGGCCATACTCCTTTTCCGGGGCGGACGCGCCGGCAGAGTGCTGAAGCCTGCCGCGGCCGAGTCCCCGCTCGGAACATGAGACCCTGACCCCGATGCACCTGCTACCGAAAATTCTCTCTATACTTGCGTGGTTGATCGCCGCGGCATGGCTGGTGAGACTTGGAGAAGCACTCCTGGGATCCGGCTGTGTCCCGAATTTGACCACCCCCGAGTTCGATGCTCATCCGGACGGAAATCCTCGGCTCGTGGTGATCGTGCCGGCACGCAACGAGGGTGCCAGCGTTCGGTCCTCGATCACCTCGCTGCTGGAGCAAGACTACCCCGATCTACGGATCATCGCGGTGGACGACCGCTCCACTGATGCGACCGGAACGATCCTCGATCAGCTCGCCGCAGAACCTTCGAACGAGCCTGCGGGGCTCGGTCAGACCGTAAAGCTGAGAGTGCTGCACGTGACCGAGCTGCCCGCCGGCTGGTTGGGCAAGACCTACGCCATGGCCCTTGCCGCTCGCGAAGCCATTGAGAACTTCGCCCCCGAATACCTGCTATTCACTGACGCCGATGTCCACTTTTCGTCCGATGCATTGCGGCGATCTCTGGTAGCGGTAACGCGCGCGCGGGCCGACCACTTCGTCACTCTGCCCACGACGCTGGCGAAGACCGGGGGCGAGGCCGTGATGCTCGCATTTCTTCAGGTCCTCAGTGTCTGGGCCGTCCGCAACTGGCGGATCGCGGATCCAGCCGCCAAGCGCGATGCGATCGGCGTGGGCGCCTTCAACCTGATTCGGACCGAGGTGTACCAACAGGCCGGAGGCTTTGAGGCGCTCCGGATGGAGGTACTCGAGGACCTGACGCTGGGCCGGATGCTCAAGCGGGCAGGCTTCCGGCAGCGCGTCGCCATCGCCCCGGGACTGGTTTCGGTGCACTGGGCCGCGGGAATAGCTGGAATCGTTGGTGGAATGACGAAAAACTTCTTCGCAGTGTTCGAATACCGGCTCGGCCTGATGTTCGCGGCTACGCTGGCTACAGGAATCCTGTGCCTCGGCCCTGCATTGCTTCTGGGGCTGCGCGGTGCCCGATTGCCTAGCTTGCTGGCTTGGGCTGCGGCCGCCGGACTCTATGTTCTCTGCGGCCGAGTCAGCAGGATCAGCCCCTGGTACGCCGTTTCCATG
>Ga0207667_10006708_pt1 | contig 13915 bp, 14 predicted proteins | sample KBSCornC52_FD_184301 | JGI IMG/M metagenome (GOLD analysis project Ga0207667, IMG submission 184301) | Corn rhizosphere microbial communities from Kellogg Biological Station, Michigan, USA - KBS Corn C5-2 (SPAdes) (version 2) | ecosystem: Host-associated > Plants > Roots > Rhizosphere > Soil ... | reverse complement strand
CGCTCCGCCGTGCGCAGCTGAAGATCCTCGCTTTCGACCACGCACGGGCCGGCGATCAGGAACAGCGGCTGGTTCAGCCCGACTTCGCGTCCAAGGAGTTGCATGGCGGCTATTTAGGCGAGGCCGTCGACAACCGCCACCGGTTGCCAGTCGCCGAGGCCGTGACTTGCGGCGAAATCGTGCGGGAACGGTTCGCCCGCATGAATCCCGCCGCTAACGAAGACGGTATCGAAGCCCATGCGCGCGGCGCCGAGGATGTCGGTCAGGAGCCCGTCCCCAACCGCGAGCACGGCCTCCGCTGGAGGATCGCCGGCGAGGTGCAATGCGTGCCGATAGATCGCCTCGTGCGGCTTGCCATACCAGCAGACGCGGCCGCCAATCTGCTCATAGACGTCGGCGATCGCCCCGGCGCATGGTTCGGGCACTCCGCCGCGGATCACCAGCCGGTCGGGGTTCAGGCAATGCATTGTAACGCCCCGTGCCACCCACCGCTCAAGGTCGTCAAAATATTGTTCGACGTCAGGCCGCGCCTCCTCGATCCCGGTGCAGGCGAGGTCGGTAAAGCCTGGGCCGTCATCTATCTGGACGCTTCTGCCTTCAAGAATCTCGCGATCCGCCGCCGTCCCGACGAAGCCGACCGGTCGCCCGAGTTCGAGCAGTGCCGCGATTCCGGCCTCGCCGCTGGTCGCGATCCCATCCCAGGCCTCGCGTGGGAGCCCGAGGCGCATCAGCTGCCCTTCCACTGCTTCAGCTGTACGCGGCGCGTTGGTTATCAGGATGACGAAGCGGCCTTCGCGCCGCCATTGGATCAATCGTTCGGCTGCGCCCGGATAGAGTCGCACGCCGTCATGGACCACGCCCCAGATATCGCACAGCATCAGGCGATATTTGGCGTCGACCCGCGCCCAATCGTTCATTCGATGCCGGCCTCGGCGAGCGCCTGCTCGATCGGCGCAACATCCTCGGGATTATTGAGTTCGCGCAGCGCGAACGGGGGAGTTTCCACGTCCACGACGGCGATGCGCATGCCCGAGGCCAGGAAACGCAACTGCTCGAGGCCCTCGAGCGTCTCAAGCTCACTGACCGGTGAAGCGATGTAGCGGTCCAGCGCTTCGGGCCGGTAGGCATAGACTCCGACGTGCAGCCGCACCGGCGACATCTCTTCGTCCAGCGCGCCTGCCGGCAGATGCGGGATCAGCCGCTTGGAGAAATACAGCGCATAGCCCTGGGCGTCGGTCACGACGGTCGTCCCACCGACCCGGCCGACGGCCTCTTCGGCCTGAAGAGCTCGGACTTCCTGGGTTCGGAGGCGCATCGCGGGAGTCGCAACAAGTGCGTCCTTGTCGCCTTCCATGCGTGCGATCAGCGCCTCGACGAAGCCAGGGGGCGTCAGCAGCGCGTCGCCCTGGAAATTGATCACCAGGTCGGGATCGTGGAGCTGAGCGAGCGCTTCGGCGCAGCGCTCCGTCCCGTTGCGGCACTCGGGCGACGTCATGATCACTCCGACTCCGAAGCGAGTGCAGGCGTCCGCGATCCGCTCGTCGTCGGTGACCACGAACACCCCGGATACACCCGCCACCCGCCGAGCCGCCTCGACGCTCCGGTGGATCAACGGTTTGGCGGTACCGCCGGCGCCTTTGAGGTCGACCAGCGGTTTCCCCGGATAGCGCGTCGACTGATAGCGAGCCGGAATCAGGATGACGCTGTTCACTGTATCGCCGGGCAATCGTGGATGTGGAGGACGCCGACGGGCCTGCGGTCCTCGACAACGAACAATGTCGTGATCTTGTACTCGTCGAACAGGATGAGGGCCTCATCGACGAGCGAATCCGGGACGATCGTCTTTGGATCCGCGGTCATGAACGCCGATGCCGGATGGTCGAGGCCCTGTTCGATGTGGCGGCGTAGGTCGCCGTCGGTGATCACCCCGATGAGGTCTCCAGCCTCATCGGTTACTCCGACGACGCCGAGCCGCTTTGCGCTCATTTCGAGCACCGCGTCATGCATGCTCGTGCGCTGATCGACGAGTGGGAGTTCCTTCCCCGAATGCATCAGGCGGCTGACCGGTTTCAGGCGCGCGCCGAGCGATCCGCCCGGATGAAGCCGGCCGAAATCGGTTCGGGTAAAGCCCTTTTGGCGCATCACGGTCATCGCCAGCGCATCGCCGAGCGCCAGGGTCATGGTCGTCGAAGTCGTGGGAGCCACCGATTCCGGGCCAACTTCGGGCCAGTGCGGCAGCACCAGCGCGGCGGCTGCCGCTTTGGCCAACATCGATCCCGAATTGCCGGTGATGGCGATGATCGGAATCCCGGCGCGCTGAAAATGGTCGATCACCGGCTCGAGCTCGGCGGTCTCCCCGCTCTGGGAGATCAGGATCGCGACGTCGCCCTTGGCGGCCATTCCGAGATCGCCGTGGATCGCCTCTGCTAGGTGGAGGAAGGTTGCGGTCGTTCCCGTCGACGCGAACGTCGCCGCGATCTTCCTGCCCACATGGCCCGACTTGCCGAGGCCGCTGACAATCAACTTGCCACCACAATCGAGAATCAGGCCGACCGCCCGGTCAAAGGTATCGCCGAGGCTGTCCGCCAAAGCGTCGAGTGCGCGCGCCTCGTCGTGAAGCACGCTTCGTCCGAATTCGGTGACATCCCCGGTCATTCGAGCGCCCTAGCCGATGCGCTCCACGACTGTGAAGCTTGACGCGGATTGAACCAGCGGCTTGGTTCCCGGGACCGAGGGAGACGCATGGCCAAGAAACTGACGCAATTCATCCTGATCGCGCTCGCGCTCGGGATCATCACTGGCCTGGCACTTCACTATGCCATCGACGACGGATCCCCGGCGAGCGAGGCGAAACTGAAGTCGATCGCCGAATATCTCAGCATCGTCACGACGCTGTTCCTGCGCCTCATCAAGATGATTATCGCGCCACTCGTCTTTGCGACTTTGGTCGCGGGAATTGCGCACATGGGCGATCTGGCGGCGCTCGGCCGCGTCGCCGTGCGCTCGCTCGGCTGGTTCATCGGCGCCAGCCTGGTGTCGCTGACGCTCGGCCTGATCATCGTCAGCGCGCTTCAACCAGGAGTCGGGCTCAACCTGCCGATCCCGCCGGCGACCGCCGCGAGCGGGATCGAAACGGCTGCGTTCAACCTCAAGGACTTCGTTAGCCACGTCGTCCCCGCTTCGATCTTCGAAGCAATGAGCACGAACGAGATCCTTCCGATCGTCATTTTTTCGTGCTTCTTCGGGGTTGCGCTGACCGCCGTGGGAGAGCGCGGAAAGCCGATTGTCCGCGGCGTCGAATCGCTCGTCGGGGTCATGCTCCAGGTCACCAATTACGTGATGCGCTTCGCCCCGTTCGCCGTATTCACCGCGGTGACCAGCGCGCTCGCCGAAAAGGGTCCGACGATTATTGCCACCCTCGGCAAGTTCGTCGGCAGCTTCTACCTCGGCCTCATCATCCTGTGGGCGCTGCTGATCGGCGTCTGTTTCGTGATCGTCGGGCCGAGGACGCGTCACCTCGTCCGCTACATCCGTGATCCCGTCGTGCTGGCTTTCTCAACGGCGTCATCCGAGGCCGCCTACCCGCGCACCCTGGAAGCGCTCGACCGCTTCGGAGTTCCGCCGCGGATCGCAAGCTTCGTCCTGCCGCTCGGCTATTCGTTCAATCTCGACGGGTCGATGATGTACATGACCTTCGCGACGATCTTCATCGCGCAGGCTTATGGCATCCATCTCAGCATCGCGCAGGAGGTAACCATGCTCCTGGTGCTGATGATCACGTCCAAGGGCATGGCGGGGGTTCCGCGCGCCAGCCTGGTGGTGATTGCGGCGACGATGTCGATGTTCCGAATCCCCGAAGCCGGGCTACTGCTGATCCTCGCGGTCGACCATTTCCTCGACATGGGACGGTCGGCGACGAACGTCGTCGGGAATGCCGTAGCCTCAAGCGTCGTCGCCCGCTGGGAAGGCGACCTGGACCCGGAGGAACCGGCAGATATCGAAGGACCGCACGCGCCTTCGCACGTCAAGCGAACCGGCAAGATCCACGATCATTTCTAGCCGAAGGGGCGGTCGATGCTCGGCGGCGGCTGGGTGAAGAATTTCGGCCCGCTTTCCGTCATGTGCCAGCAATCCTCGAGCCGGACTCCGAACTTGCCGGGAATGTAGAGCCCCGGTTCGTCCGAGAAGCACATGCCGGGCGCCAGCGGGGTCGTCTCGCCGTGGACGAGATAGACGGGCTCGTGGACTTCCATTCCAATCCCGTGTCCCGTTCGGTGGGATAAGCCCGGAAGGCGGTAGCCCGGGCCGAAGCCCCAACTTTCATAGACCCGCCGCACCGCGTCATCGACCGCACCGGCGGGCAGTCCGACCTTGGCCGTTTCGATCGCGATCTGCTGGCCCTGGTGGACCTGGTCCCACAGTTTGCGCTGTTCCGCCGACGGAGTGCCGACGACGAAAGTGCGCGTGATGTCCGCCTGGTAGCCGTGGACCGAGCTGGTGCAGTCGAGCAGCACGATATCGCCGCGTTGGACGACATGCGGCTTCTTGCTGCCGTGCGGATAGGCCGACGCCTCCCCGATCAGCACAAGGCCCCCGTCGTAGGCGGAGCCCATCTGCTTGTGCACGGCGGCAATGTTGGCGTCGATGTCGGCCGGGGTCATCCCGACGCGTGTGCGTTCGCCGGCGTAACGCAGGGACGCCAGCATGATATCGTTCGCGGCTTGCATGAGGGCGAGTTCGGCCGGCGATTTGATCATCCGCTGCGCCCGGACGACCGGGTTGGCGCTGACGATTCCGACACCGGGCAGCTGCTGTTTCAGCCGATCCATGATCCAGTAACGGTCAGTTTCCTCGAAGGCGACCGGGCGGTCGGCGACCCTCCGCTCGTGCAGGAAGTCTGCCACCAATCGCAGCGGCTCCTCATCCTCGTTCCAGGTGCGGATTTCGGCGGGGACTTTGAGCATCTCGGCGATGCTCGGCTGCTCGAAGAAGGGCGTGACGATGACCGGGTCGCCCTCGGCGGGGATGACCGCGGCGGTGAGGCGCTCGCTCCGCCACCACTGGACCCCCGTGTAATAATCGAGGCTCGGACCGGATTCGACGAGGACTGCGCCGATTCCGCCGGCGCGCATCAGGTCCTTCGCCCGGGCGAGCCGCCCAACGCGCTCGGCGCTGCTGATGGGCGGCGGGATCGGAATCGGCCTAACAGCCTCCGCGGCCGCGGCCAGCACTCGCGTCCACGGTATCGTCAAGGCGGCTGCGAATGCGCCCGTGCCCGCGAGGATTCCGCGTCGGGATACTTGCATACTCATCAATTCCTCCAAGCCAGGGACGCCAGTTCTTTGACCAGTTTTGCGGCGACGATCGCCGTCATGTCATTCACGTCGCGCGATGGATTATATTCGACCACGTCCGCGCCGATAATCGCCACATCAATTCGATGAAGCACCGAAAGCACGTCGCGGACCGAAAGTCCGCCGGGCTCGTGATGCGATACGCCGGGCGCATATGCCGGGTCGAGCGCGTCGAGGTCGATGCTGACGTAAAGCGGCTCATCGGGGATCGGGACGGAAGCACGGTCGAAGTTGCGCATTTCGACCATCTCGACTCCGAACCGTTGCGCCTGCTCGCGGCAATGCCGGTTGAGCGTACGAATCCCGACCTGGACGAGACGCTTCGCAAGCCCCTCCTCCATGATTCGCGCGAAGGGCGAAGCATGGCTGAGCGGGTCCCCGCCGAAATCGTCGTACAGGTCGGGGTGAGCGTCGAAATGCAGAATGTTGATTGCGCCGTGGACGGACGCGAGCCCGCTCACGATCGGGTAGGTCACCATATGGTCGCCGCCGAGGAAAATGGGCCTGGCGCCGTCGGATGCGGCAGCCGCGGCCGCGCCGCGAATACGCTCAAAGTCAGCACCGGACTCGTCGAGCCCGAGGTCACCGGCGTCTTCGAACATATCGTCGCCGATCTCGAGCCCCGACTCGGCCGCCATGTTGCTATGGTCGGAACGAAGCGCGGCGCGGATCAAGGGCGGTGCCGCCGCCGGCCCGCGAAGAAAGGACGAGTGACTGTCGGTCGGTAGTCCGATCAGGCGCACGCTGGCCACAGTGTCGTTCAATCGTCCGCCTCCGCTTCGGTCAATGTTGCACGGCCCACGCCAATCGGCCAGCGGGAGCGTCCCATGTTCGAATCGGCTTTCCAGGACGGCGTGAAGCGCCCCGGCATGCGCGAAATGACCGTGATGCTCGCGGGGCTGATGGCGCTCAACGCCTTCGCCATCGACGCGATGGTCCCGGCGCTGCCGAACATCGGCAGGTCGCTCCACGTGGCCGAGGAGAATCATCGGCAGCTGGTCGTCGTTGCCTATTTCGTGGGCTTCGCTTCGACCCAGCTCGTATGGGGGCCACTCGCCGACCGCTTCGGGCGCAAGCCCGTCCTCAGCGCTGGAATCATCCTTTATTGCCTGTTCGCACTGCTGTGCGCGTTCGCCGGGAGCTTCCCATTGTTGATCGCCGGGCGGGTGGCGATGGGGGCTTCGGCGGCCGTGACCCGGGTGCTCGTCATCGCGATGGTCCGCGATCTGTTCGAAGCCGAAGCCATGGCGCGAGTGATGAGCCTCGTCTTCATGGTGTTCATGCTCGTGCCGGTGCTGGCGCCCAACATCGGCCAGGCGATCCTGCTCGTCGCCTCCTGGCGCGCGATCTTCATCGTGCTTGCCTTATACGCTCTGACGATGCTCCTCTGGTCGTCGTGGCGGCTGCCCGAGACCTTGCATCCAGAATATCGGCGCTCACTCAATCCGCGCGAGATGCTCGCGGCAGTCTGGGAAACGGTCCGTGAGCGGCAATCGCGCGGCTATACGATCGCGCTGACGATCATCTTCTCGGCGCTCATCGCCTACATTTCATCGATCCAGCAGATCGTATTCGACGCGTTTGGCGAAGGGCGCTTCATCGGCCTGGTCTTCGCCGCAGTCGCGGCGCCGATGGCCCTCGCCTCCTGGACCAATTCGCGGGTCGTGGGCCGGTTCGGCCTGCGGCGGGTCGGTCACAGTGCAGCCGCGGCGCTCGTCTTCGTAACGGCCGCCCACGCCGGCCTGGCGCTTCTCGGTCTTGAGAATTTGATCATTTTCATTGTGTTGCAGGGGCTGACGATGTGCTGCTTCGCCTTCGCGTCCTCGAACCTCGGCACCTTGGCGATGGAGCATATGGCCCCGATCGCCGGCACAGCCTCGTCGGTCCAGGGCGTGGTCAGCACGCTCTGCGCGGCGATAATCGGTTTCGCGATCGGACAGTCGTTCGACGGGACCGCAACGCCCTACCTCATCGGAACCGCGATCTGCGCCTCGCTGGGTTTCGTAGCGATCGTCCTCACCGAGCCGAAACGGTTGTTCGCCCCGATTCAGGCCGATCCTCGCGAACAGGAAGCGGCGAAGGAATCGACTGCCGTTCCGGAGGACCTCGCTTAAGGCGCTGCGATCTCTCCGTCGTCCGGACCGGCGCCGACCATCAGCGCCTCACCGACTTCCTCGGTCTTGCCGCGGATCGCGTTTTCGATCCGCAGGGCGACGTCCGGATTTTCGTTCAGATAGATCTTCGCGTTCTCACGGCCCTGGCCGATGCGCACGCTGTCATAGCTGAACCAGGCGCCGGATTTCTCGACCAGCCCGGCCTTGACGCCAAGATCGAGGATCTCACCAACCTTGGAGATGCCCTCGCCGTACATGATGTCGAATTCGACCTGCTTGAAGGGCGGCGCGACCTTGTTCTTGACGACCTTCACGCGCGTCGTGTTGCCGACGATGTCGTCGCGGTCCTTGATCTGCCCGGTGCGGCGGATGTCGAGCCGGACCGAAGCATAGAATTTGAGCGCATTGCCGCCGCTCGTCGTTTCGGGATTGCCGTACATGACGCCGATCTTCATCCGCACCTGGTTGATGAAGATGACGGTGCAGCGCGAGCGGCTGATCGAACCGGTGAGCTTGCGCAGTGCCTGGCTCATCAGCCGTGCCTGGAGGCCGGGCTGCATGTCGCCCATTTCGCCCTCGATCTCGGCACGCGGCACCAGTGCGGCGACGGAATCGATGACCAGGACATCGACCGCATTCGAACGCACCAAAGTATCAACGATCTCGAGCGCCTGCTCGCCGGTGTCGGGCTGCGACACGATCAGCTCGTCGATGTCCACCCCGAGCTTCTTCGCATAGGCCGGGTCGAGCGCGTGCTCGGCATCGACGAAAGCGGCGGTTCCGCCGATTTTCTGCGCCTCGGCGATCGCGTGGAGCGCCAGGGTCGTCTTTCCGGAGCTCTCCGGTCCGTAGATCTCGATCACCCGGCCGCGCGGCAGCCCGCCGACGCCCAAGGCGATGTCGAGCCCGAGGCTGCCGGTAGAGACCGTCTCGATCTCCATCTTGTCACGGCTGCCGAGCTTCATCGCCGAGCCCTTGCCGAACGCGCGGTCGATCTGGGCGAGCGCCGCTTCGAGCGCCTTCTGACGGTCCATCCTGGGGGCTTCCAATTCGCTACCGATAACCTTGAGCTGCGCTGCCATGTCCACTGTCTCCGTTCAAGCGTGAATCACTGCTTCGGTTCATGGCGGCCGAACCCCGCCGGAGACATGGATGTATCCTATCTGTTCGAGGAGAACAAGTAGGGAACAAACGTCCTATTTTACGAGATGGCCTTCCTTGATCACCCCGTCCACATGCTCGAGGACGCGAATGTCGGTCAGCGGGTCGCCCTTGACGGCGATCACGTCGCCGTACGCGCCGGCCGCGATCGAACCTACTTGCCCCGGCTTGCCGAGCGCCCGCGCCGCCTCGCTCGTCGCCGACTGGATCGCCTGCATCGGAGTCATGCCGTAGCGGACCATGTAGGCGAACTGGCGAGCGCCGAGGCCGTACGTGTAGACGCCGGCATCGGTCCCGAAGGTCATCTTGGCGCCAGCCTTGACCGCCGCCGCGAACCCCCGCCGCTGGACATCCGTGGTCTCGACATTCTTGCGCAGATATTCAGCCGGCCAATGCCGCTTCACGCCGACGTCGTTGATCCAGTCGCCATTGTAGATGTCCATGTCGAGCCAAACGCCGTTGGCCTTGGCGAGCGCAATGCCTTCGGCGTCGAGATAGCTGGCGTGCTCGATCGTCCTCGCTCCGGCGCGGATCGCGGCCTTGATGCCCTCCGCGCCATGGGCGTGAGCGATGCAATAGGAGCCGTGCTCCTTCGCCTCGTCACAGGCGGCCTTCATCTCGTCCGGCGACAACTCGAGCGCGCCGGGTATACCGCCGATCGCCAGCACCGCGCCGGTCGCGATCAGCTTGATGAAGTCGGCCCCGTGGTCGAGGAAGAAACGGGCGCGATCGCGCGCTTCGGCGGGAGTGCGCACTTCGCCCATCCGGAACTGCTCCGGCACTGGCACGTCGGCGGCGAGCGCGTTAACCTCGCCACCGCCCCCGGGCACGGTGATGTAGCCGCCGGAAACGAACATCCGCGGTCCTTCGACCTCGCCCGCGTTGATCGCGTCGCGAAGAGCAATGTCGGTGAGGCCGCGATAGACGCCGACATCGCGCACGGTGGTGAAGCCGCTGTCCAGCTCTATCCGCGCGGCCTTCGCGCCCTTGAGGATCGTGCGCGATTCGCTGAGTTTGAGCGGGCCTGCAGGATCGGCATCCCCGGCATCGATCGCCCCGTCGGCGAGATGGGTGTGGAGGTCAATCAGTCCCGGCAGGACGGAATAAGCGGACCAATCGACGGCCGCTGGGCCGTCTGCGTCGCGCCACGAAGCGACCGACGCGATCTTCCCGTCGACGATCCGAATGCGCTGATCTGCAAGCACCTTGCCCGACGCGGGATCGATCACCCGGCCGGCGTGGACATCGACTGTCTGGGCGGGTGCGGCTGCAGCGCACAGCGCGCCAATCGCGATGAACAACGGAAAACGTGACATGCGCACCCCCCTCAATCCAATGAAATCAGGCATGCCATGCCGAAGCCTCCGCGCAAAGGGACGCCGGAAGTTGCCAAAGTTGGCAGCGACACGCGCGCGCGCCGCGCGAGGGCGAGACCATCATGCCTGGTCCGGGAGGGTCGTCCACGGTTGATCCTCGTCCCCGTGCTCGGGCGGCGGATCCGGTGTGAATTCGAGCGCGTCGAGACAGCCGTCGAGCTCGCCCTCGGGATCGAACGGAATTTTCTCGTCCGGGTCGCAACCCGGAATATCCGCCGGCGCGCGCGGCAGGCTGTCGGCCTCGGGGCCGAAGCGATGGCGGCGGCGGAAGCGCAGCAGGAACATCGTCAGCCGTTCATCGAAGTGGCGCCATTCGCCGACCTGCTCGCCCTTGTAGAAGACGGGCCGGGCAACACCGTTCTTCGAGCGTTCCATCGCCGCTTCTTCGACCTCGGCATAGCCGTAGTCGAGCGCCGCGTCGCAGGCGTCGCGGAAGGCGCGGCCGCACGACCGCCGGCGAAGCTTGCGCACCGATTCGCGGCTCATGCCGACATGCTTGCACGCGGCGCTGATGCTGCCGCAGTCGGCCAGCTTCTTGATGAAGGCGATCTGCCGCTCGATGGTCCAGCCGTCATGGCGGGGACGCACGGGAACGGGTTGAAAAGAGACGATAGATTTGTGCTCGGACACTTGTGCCTCCACGGGAAAGGAGGCGCACCAGTTATCTCATCGATGGGGCTGTAGGACAGGATTTTCTGCGTCTGCTTTGGGTGGAAAGCGGACGTTACGAATTGCGGCCGGCCATCACTCCGCCATCGACGGGGAGGACGACGCCGGTGATCCACCCGGATGCCTCATCGTCAGCAAGAAAGAGTAAAGCCGACGTGATGTCGTCCGGCTGGCCGTTTCGTCCCAGGGGGTGAAAAGTGTTGAACGACGCTAGCTGATCGGAGGTCAGCAGCGGGTCGAAAAGCGGTGTTTCGACAACCCCAGGCGCAATCGCGTTGACGCGAATTCTGTCGGGCGCGAGCTCGATCGCGAGGGCTCGAGTCAGGGAATGAATGCCGCCTTTTGCCATCGACGGGGCGCTGGATGGCGTTGCGGCAATTCCCTGCATTGCCCAGATCGAACCGATGCTGATGATCGCGCCGCCTCCGCGCTCTTTCATGTGGCGAACGGCGCTCTGGGTTAGCGAGAAATAGCCGCCCATCAGGTTGAAGTATCCACGCAGGTCCGCCTGGGAGACCTGCAAGAACGGCTTCGGCTCGAAGATGCCAGCGTTGTTGAACAGCACGTCGATGCCGCCGAACCGCTCGATCGCGGTCTTCACGACCTGGGAACTGATCTTAGCGTCGCCGATATCCCCGGCTACGCATGCGACATTCTTGCCGGTCGGATCGATATTCGACGCGACCTGTTCAAGCTTGTCGGCCCGCCTCCCGTTGAGAACGACGCTGGACCCGGACGCTCTCAGAGCCCCGGCCGCATGCGCCCCAATGCCCGTGCCAGCCCCACTGATCACGACGACTTTACCATGGAGACTCATGATTCATCCTTCCGAGGAATTGGAATGTGTCGGGATTGGCAGCATCGGCGGCGAGGTCAGGCAGCGACCGGCGCGCCCGCTCTCACGACTGGAAAGTCGATTTCTGTGTCGGCCGTCTGGTTGAGATAATTCGTGAAGATGTTGAGAGCGACATTGGCCACAATTTCCACGATCTCGCCTTCGGTCACACCGGCGCTGCGCAACCGTTCAACATCTGAATTGGCTACACGGCCGCGATTGGTGACGAGGGCTCGCGAGAAGCTCAGCATCGCATTGACCTTCGTGTCGGTGGCCCGACCGAACCTCGCGTCTTCAATGTCCGTCTGGGACAACCCCGCACCGGCGCCGAGCGCGGCATGCGCGGAGAGGCAATAGTCACAGCCGTTTGCCTCCGCGACCGCCAGAGCAATTGCCTCGCGCTCCGGCGCGCTGAGCGTGCCTTTTGAAAGGGCGCCAATCGAGCCGACCAGCGCATCCAGCGCTGCCGGCGAGGCTGCAGCCACCCGGAAGAGATTCGGAACCGCGCCAAGACTTGCCCGAACAGCATCTAGGACGGAGCGTACGGAAGCCGGCGCCTGGTCGGGATCGATAGGTTGAATTCTGGACATTGGTGATCCTTTTGTCTGGATTGGCATCCACATTTAATATTTGCCTCGTGCAGCGATAATCCTTACGATTTGCAACTTACTGTTGCCGGGTAAGCAATAAAGAATCATGGCCGACCGCCTGCGAGAAATGCGCGCATTCGCGGCCGTCTGTGACGCAAACGGCTTCGCTCCAGCCGCCCGTCGGATGGGTGTAGCCGCGTCGGTAGTCACGCGTTTGATCGCGGGCCTAGAGGTGGACCTTGGCGTCGTGCTGCTTCAGCGGACGACACGCTCGATCAAGTTGACAGATGCCGGAGAGCGCTTCCTTGAACGCTCACGGAGAATTCTCGCGGACGTGGAGGAAGCGGAACTGGCCGCTCAGGAGGAACGCGGGTTGCCGCGCGGTCGGCTCACTATTTCAGCCCCTTTACTCTTCGGCCGGATTCATGTCGCTCCGCTGGTTTCGGATCTCCTGGAAGAAAATCCTGATCTGCAAGTCGAACTCAATCTCACCGACCGTTACGTGAATTTGGTTGAAGAAGGCGTCGACGTAGCCGTGCGCATCGGGCATCTCTCGGACTCCGCGTTAATAGCGCGGCGCATCGGCGCGACGCGACGCGTTTTGGTCGCCAGTCCGAAGTATCTTGCCAGTCGAGGAGTCCCGACCGAACCGGATCATCTCGCTTCGCATTCGCTGATCGCCTTCGATACGCTGGGACCGAATCGTGAATGGCGATTCGACCATCCGGAGCGTGGAAATATTCGCGTTCCCCTTAGCTCGCGCTTTTCGACCAACAGCGGCGAAGGAGCCATCGAACATGCGATCCGCGGCGGCGGCATAGCGGCCGTCTTCAGGTATCACGTTTCGTCTGCGATCGCTGAGGGCCGCTTGGTCGAGGTGCTGGATGGATTTGCTTCGCCCGAGGTGCCGATTCAGGCGGTGTTTCCCACCACACGTCTTCTGTCGATCAAGGTGCGGACGCTCCTGAATGCTCTCGAGGTACACCGGTCGCGGTGGAACGACCCACGATTAAAAGCGATCTGAGGCTTATGTCTGCTTTGGGTCGAAAGCGGACATAGCGTTGGGACAAATTCAACCGTCGTCCCGGCCTTGAGCCGGGATGACGAAGCGCTAGGCCGGAGTGACGTCCCCGGCGCCGGTGCCGGCGTCCTCGCCGGGATCGGGCCGCTTGTCGAATACCTCGTCGATCAGGCCGAAGGTCTTGGCCTCGTCCGCCTCGAGGAACTTGTCGCGGTCCATCGCCTTCTCGATCTCCTCGATCTTCTGGCCGGTGTACTGCGCGTAAAGCTCGTTCAAACGCTGGCGCATCCGCAGGATCTCGCGCGCCTGGATTTCGATGTCCGAAGCCATGCCCTGGGCGCCGCCCGAGGGCTGGTGAACCATGATCCGGCTGTTGGTAAGCGCGACCCGCATTCCCGGCTCGCCCGCCGCCAGCAGGAAGCTGCCCATCGACGCTGCCTGGCCGATGCACACCGTGCTGATCTTCGGCCGGATGTATTGCATCGTGTCGTGGATCGCGAGGCCCGCGGTGACCACTCCGCCGGGCGAGTTGATGTACATGAAGATGTCCTTCTTCGGGTTCTCGGACTCGAGGAAGAGCAGCTGGGCCGTGACGAGCGAGGCCATATGGTCCTCGATCGGCCCTGTGATGAAGACGATCCGTTCGCGGAGCAGCCGGGAATAGATGTCGAAACTGCGCTCGCCCCGGTTGGACTGCTCGATGACGATGGGAACGAGCTGCGAAACAATGTCCTGATGGTCAATCACGGGAGACGGATCCTGATAAATTGATGGTCCGGCCTACATCGGCGTGAA
>Ga0207667_10006707_pt1 | contig 13915 bp, 8 predicted proteins | sample KBSCornC52_FD_184301 | JGI IMG/M metagenome (GOLD analysis project Ga0207667, IMG submission 184301) | Corn rhizosphere microbial communities from Kellogg Biological Station, Michigan, USA - KBS Corn C5-2 (SPAdes) (version 2) | ecosystem: Host-associated > Plants > Roots > Rhizosphere > Soil ... | reverse complement strand
ATATTTACAGGCATTGGAAATTCTTACTTCATTGAGGTATTCGATAAAATGGCGGTTGGTTCGTTGCTTAAAAAGCCTGCAGAAAGAATTGGCGGAAATATTGGCAATCTTTGATATTTCATCCAGAGAAATATCGTTGTAATAATTGGTAGTAATATATTTATATACTTCGGAAAGCCGGTCAGTTTTTGGATTCAGTGTTCTGCCGGTATATCCTTCATTGGTGATATATTCGATATCTTTCGAAGTCGCAATCGTATTAATTAAGTCCAGCAGGCAAATTACTTTGTCGAGGTCCTTCTTTCGTGCAAGCTTCTCCATTTTACCAGCAATTTTGTCCTTCGTATTGCCATTGATTTTTATTCCACGCGATGCACGGTTAAAAAGATCATTAATTTGATTACTCTCTTTCAACTCGTAGAAGCTTTTTGAAAACAATTCTTTATTAAAGTACACTACCAGGGCCTTTGCTTCAAGAGCATCGGAGCTCTTGTGATACCGTTCGTCGTTAAGCCAAACATGAGGCAGATTAGAGCCTATGAACACCATATCCCCATCTGAAAAAGTATCCAATTTGTCGCCAATAATTCGTTTTCCATGACCATGCTTTATATGCACAAGTTCCAGTTCGGGATGGTAATGAAAGGGCGATTTAAAATATGGCCCGCTTCTTTCAACTACGCCAATATAAGTATGTAAAAGAGAAGATATCTCTGTTTGCAACGCTTTCATAATTGCTATTTTAAGAAGTTGTGTCCATGTATTTTATATAAGCCCTAATGTTTTGTCTCTGACCAAAAGGCAACAGCCAAGCAAGCCCGCCTTATCATTTAGTTTTGAAACCATAATTTGAGTATCTGTGTTCACAATGCTTAATGAATGCTGAAAAATAGACGATTGAATTACCGGCAATAGCAGCGAATCTCCCAGCGCTGAAAGCGTGCCACCTATTACAATAATATTTGGATTAAACATATTAATAGCAACTGAAAGGCCTTTACCCAGGTTATAACCAATTATGGTAACTGCCTCTATCGCCAGGTTATCGCCCAATTGAACAGCTTTAATAATATCTTCCAGTTCAAGAAATCCTTTTTTACTTAAGACAACACTTAACCGGCTATTGCTGCCTTCTTTCATTTTATTTATTATAAAATCGATGAGGGCAAATCCGGAAGATTCAGTTTGCAGGCAACCTTTTTTACCACAAAGGCAAATCTTTTCGTTGTTAAAAAGAGGGATATGGCCAATTTCACCTGCATAACCTGAGGCGCCATACAGTGGTTTACCATCTATAAATATACCTGTTCCAATACCATAATCGAGATTTACAACGATAACATTCCCTACGTTCATTTTTTTGCCAAAATAATATTCACCATAAGCTATGGTGCGACTATCGTTGTCTAAATACACGGGAAGTTGAATCGCCTCCTCTAGTTTAGATTTTACAGGAGAGTCTTCAAAATGGTAAATTGTAAGTATTTCTCCCTTCTTAACATTTACCCTCCCTGCCATGCTGAGCCCCACTCCAATTATTTTATCTTTCGATATACTTGATTTGTTCAGGAATACATTAATCTCTTTGATAATGGCATTTAAAGATTCCTGCGGTTCCGTGAACGGGAAAGGAATATCGTATGTAGATTCGATAATGGTTTTATCAAATCCCATTAAGCCAATATTAATTTTGTATTTCTTTATCTCCACCCCTAAAAAATAGCAACTACTTTGGCTTAGTTTATAAGTAGTCGCCTTGCGGCCAACGCCTTCGGTAGTTTGTCCGCCTTCTATTACCAACCCTTCTTCCACCAGGCCCATTAATAGATAGTTCACCTTCGGAATGCTTATATTTAAGTGATCCGATAATTCCGGTATTGTTGAATCTTTATGGATACTTAATTTGGAAATTATATTTTTTCGCTGTCGATTTAATTTAAAGGCGGTTCCGGATAATTCTTCGCCCTTGAGATGTTTAAAAACTGAGTATTTCATGTAGTTTGTGGTATATATAGTAAAAAATATTCTATCATTGGGAATAAATTAGCAATTTTTTTATTAATTAAGGGTCACATTGTAAAAATATTTTAATTTGATAAAAAATTGGTAAAAAATTTATATTAACTATTTCTTAACCCAAAACTGGATTGTAATAATGAAAAAATTATCCCTTGTTTTTACATTTCTTGCAGCAATGTTATTTGCCTCAGCGCAGGACAAAACGATTACCGGAACGGTAACCAATAGTGCAGGAAAAGGTATCGAAGGAATGAACGTCATTCTAAAAGGTACCCGAAGAGGAACAGTCACCAGGGCAGACGGTTCTTTTTCTATTAAGGCTAATACAGGAGTACTTGTTATTAGTGGCGTCGGCTACCAGCAACAGGAAGTTTCCATTGATGGCCAGACTTCCATTGATGTTACTCTAAAAGATGCAAGTAAGGAGCTTGAGTCTGTTGTAGTGACAGCACTTGGCATCACTAAAGAATCACGAAAACTCGGTTATGCAGTAACAACTGTTAATGGAGACCAGTTCAACAAGGCCCGTGAAACAAATGTGGCACTATCGCTTGAAGGGCAGGTGGCTGGTTTAAATGTACACGGTACTGCAGGCGGACCTGGCGCCACTGCCCGCATATTACTAAGAGGTATGCCGAGTATTAATTCTGGAGGATCTCCCCTATTTGTTGTTAATGGTGTTCCTATCAATAACGATAACAGGGGAAGCGCCGGGGAATGGGGCGGCTCCGACAATGGAGATGGCATTCAAAACCTGAACCCCGACGATATTGCATCAATGACCGTCCTTAAGGGTCAGGCTGCTTCTGCACTGTATGGTGCAAGAGCTTCCAATGGGGTTATCTTAATAACTACCAAAACCGGGCAAAAGGGTGCACCGCTTGTTCAATATAATGGCAATTTCGTTTGGGACAAACCGATAAACCTTACAGACTTCCAGTATGTATATGGACAGGGTCAGAATGGCGTAAAGCCCGGCACTATTAATGAAGCCCAAAACACCGCAAGGTTGTCATGGGGTGCCAAGATGGATGGTTCTCAATTTACCCAATTCGATGGTAAGCAATATGCCTATTCCCCATATAAAAATAACTTGGAAAACTTCTATCGCACGGCACCAACAGTTACAAATACCGTTTCAGTCAGCGGCGGTGGCGATAACGGAACTTATCGTTTATCACTTTCCAATCTCGATAATAAATCAATCGTTCGCAATTCGGGTCTTACAAGGAGAACAATTGATTTCAATATGACTCAGAAAGTAATAGATAAACTTTCCTTTACAATCAATGCGAATTACCTTGATCAAAGCGACAAGAACAAGTCTTTCTTAAGTGACGGGCCAGGTAACCCAAACAATGGATTTTTTCTTGCATCTAATATAAATGAGGATATCTTAAAACCAGGATATGATGCTAACGGAAATGAAATTGTGTTCAGCGATGATAACTATGTCACTAATCCCTGGTTTGTTGTAAATAAATGGGTTAATAACCTTGATCGTAAACGTCTCATAACATCAATATCTCCTAAGTACAATTTCACTCCATGGTTATATGTAATGGCCCGTTTAGGATATGATAGAATTAATGATCGTCATCTTGGTGTTACGCCAAGTGGAACAAATTACGAGATTAATAATTTGGGGCAATCCGGCGATATCAATCTTTCAACAACTCAACTTACTGAGTTGAATGTTGATGGTATTATAGGTATTTCGCACAAACTTACTTCAGATATCAACCTGGATGCTACTTTAGGGGGAAATATAAGAAAGAACCAGGACGAGACTGTTGGAATTAGTGGTGGACCATTTGTTATTCCGAATCTATACACTCCTGGAAATGTGGTAAATTATGGCAGGAGCTATGGCTTCCATAAAAAAGAAGTTCATTCAGGCTATTACTCGGTGGATTTGAGTTACAAGAATTTCCTTACCTTGAATACCACAGGACGGTATGATGCATATTCGACTCTGTATTACTCAAGTATACCTACGAATAAACGTGACATCTTCACTCCATCCGTTGCTGCAGGTTTAGTGTTCTCTCAGTTAGTGCACATTCCTTCTCTTGATTTTGGGAAACTAAGATTGTCCTATGCACAAACAAGTGGAGAACCTGGCAATCCTTATCAAACTGCCACCTATTATAGTGTAGGGAGCTCCATAAATGGAACACCTACCGGAAGCTATAGTGGCACTTTACCCAATTTGTTCCTTAAGCCCTTTACGGTAACAGAATGGGAGGTTGGAACGGAACTAAAATTCCTGCAAGGTCGTTTAGGATTTGATATTGCTTACTATGATAGAAAGACAAAGAATGAAATCATGAACGGTAGCCTGGGTTGGGAAACAGGTTATTCCAGCTACGTAGTTGCTAATGGCTCAGTCCAAAATAAAGGATTAGAAATATTAGTTACAGGAAAGCCCGTTGCAACCCGAAATTTTGAATGGAATATTAGTGTGAATGCAACGTCTGTAAGTAATAAAATCTTGCAAACTGATTTGAATGGCAATACTCTTGGATTGGGTACCTATCGTCCATTGAATGCCAACATTGCATTCGTGAAAGGATTGGCTGGTCCTCAGATAATGGCGAATGATTACCAATATGACAGTAAAGGGAATATAGTTGTAGATGCAAGTGGGTTACCTCTTGCAGCCGGTGCACGTACGCCACAAGGAAGTGTATTACCCACTTTTTATGGTGGGGTTAAGAACGATTTCACTTACAAAGATTTCAATCTGTCTTTCTTAATAGATTATAATTACGGTAATAAAATCCTATCTGCAACTAAGTTTTACGCAGTTTACAGAGGATTGGATAAGTCAACATTGCCTGGCAGAGAAACAGGTGTATCTGTTACCGGTGTGGATGGAACCGGAGCGCCGGTTACAACAAATGTAAGCGCCCAGGCATACTATCAACGACTGGCAGCGATATCTAAAACGGACGTTTTAAACGGCGATTTTATAAAGCTGCGCCAGGTTACATTAGGATATACTATTCCTGAAAAGGCCTTTTCGAAGGTTCCTGTAATTGGCTCAATACAGCTTTCGTTGGTGGCTCGCAACCTTTTAATAATAATGAAAAAATCAGATAACATTGATCCCGAAGCAGAGTTCTCTGCAGGTGTTAATTATGCCGGCATAGAAGGTACGAGCTTACCCACTACAAGAACTTTCGGTATCAATGCTAACATTAAATTTAAAAACTAGTATCATGAAGAAAATACTTATATTATTTGCTGTAGCAGCCAGCCTGGTTTTTTCGGACTGTACGAAAAAATTTGATTCGATAAATACAGACCCAACGCAGGCATCTGCGGCACAGTTTAATGCCAATCTTTTACTCCCCACTGTTGAAACTGGTTATACCGGTGCCATAGCCGGGTATGGCGGGGCAATCCTTTATCAAAGTATGTGGGTTCAAATCTTTGCAAACCCTGAATATCCCGGCTATTACAGCAATGGTGATAAATATGTAAATGGAGGAAGCTATAATTCATATCTCGCTAGTCCGTGGAACAATACCTTTAGCAATGCCGGCAGGGCATATGAAATTATTAACCTTACCAAAGACAACCCCGATCTGAGTAACCTCAGCGGGATTGCGCTGATCTGCGAGCTATTGCATATTGAGTTGGCTACAGATGTATATGGCGATGTTCCTTTCTCAGAAGCGCTGCAGGCTAAAACAGCAGGCATAACAACTCCTGTTTACGACAAACAACAGGATATTTACAGTTCCATGCTGGCCAAGCTTGATTCTGTAATACCAACACTGGACGCAGGTAAAGTAAAACCAACTAATGACGTTATTTATGCAGGTGATATCACCAAATGGAAAAAATTTGGTTATTCATTAATGCTGCGGATGGCTATGCGCTTAACCAAGGCTGATGCTGCAACTGCAAAAACCTATGTAGAGAAAGCTTACGCGGGTGGGACATTTGCGAGCAATGATGATAACGCATTTATAGTTTTGGATGATGCACACGGGTTTAGCAATGGGAATGCAACTGCCCTCGGGGTCGCTGAAGATTATACCCAGGTACGTTGGGGCAAAACTTTAATAGATGATCTGAAAGCTGCTAATGATCCGCGGCTGCCGGTGATTGCTGAAGTTCCGTTAGACGGGAAAGCAAATGCTGCCAATAAAGGGCTTGCGGGTATTTCGACTCCTGCGATACAGGAAGGTATGCCAAATGGCTATGATCAAAACGGCGGAGCAACAAATATTTCGAATGCGCCCGGGTATCCGGGTGGCACTGGAACGGGTAATGACTTTAATATTATTGGAAAATATTCAAGACCTACTACAGCCCTATATTTGAGCCGCAGTTGCCCAGAGTTTATCCTGACCTATGCAGAAACACAGCTCCTTCTTGCTGAAGCTGCTGCAAGAGGCTGGAGTGTTGGAGCAGATGCTGCTACACACTATAAAAATGGATTATCTGCTGCTTTGCAATCTTATGGTACATTTAATCCAGTTGGAGTAATTAGTGCTGCAACTGCAGACGCTTATGCAGCCGCACCTGCTAATGCGTTGGATGTTTCTTCTATGGATGCTTCTTTAAAGCAGATCAATACACAATTTTGGATCACAACAGGTACTTTGTTCAACTTTATCGAAGCATGGAATAACTGGAGAAGATCAGGTTATCCTGTGTTAACTCCTGTTAACTACACTGGTAATTTTAGTAACGGTACTATTCCAAGACGATTTATTTATCCATCATCTGAACCTTCCAATAACGGAACCAACTACAGTGCTGCTGTGAGCAATTTAAGCGGTGGCGATCAATATACTTCAAAAATGTATTGGGATAAATAATTAAAGAGGCCCAGTTTTAGGTATTAAAGATAAAGGCAAGGCCACGTTGGCCTTGTCTTTTTTTTAATCGTATTTGATTATGACTAAAGCGTTGCAAAAAACAAGGCGCCGAGCCAACATTATAAATTAAATTTGTGAGTAGAGAAGCTGTTATAAACTCGTAAAGATTTATAATGATCATCTCATTGTACTTCTCTAATTCTAACATTGGACAATAAGGTTTTTTTGCCTGCATCAACGATAATAAATTACACAAATGAAGGGTTTATCTTTTTTTGATTATTGTAAATTTTTGTTTGTTTCTCTTTGCTGTTTTAGCACCCCGGTGTTTTCGCAATCGTCCATGTTTAAACTTTTGTCTCCAAAAGAAACAAACATAAAATTCACCAACGACATAAATGAAACCGAAGATCTTAATGTGCTGGCATATGAATATTTCTACAATGGTGGTGGTGTAGCTGTCGGGGATATAAATAATGATGGACTGGAAGATCTTTTTTTTACAGCTAACATGAAGCCTAATAAACTCTTTCTAAACCTGGGCGGAATGAAGTTTAAAGATATTACCAAAGAGGCAGGAGCCGGACTGGAAGGTCGCCCGGGTGGTTGGAAAACAGGTGTTACTATGGCTGACGTAAATGGTGATGGATTATTGGACATTTATGTTTGTTATTCGGGAAAAGTAAGTGACGATATGAGGCGCAATCAATTGTTTATTAACCAGGGGAACTTAACATTTAAAGAAGAAGCCAAACAATATGGCCTTGACGATAAAAGCTATAGCACACAGGCTGCTTTTTTTGACTATGATAACGACGGTGATCTTGACATGTTTCTCTTAAATCACAGTGTAAAGAAGATCAGTAACCTTGAACTTGAAAAATACCGTACTGAAATAGACACTTTATCCGGCGATAAATTATACAGAAATGATGGCGGACATTTTACCGATGTTTCGGCACAAGCGGGGTTGCATCAAAACCCCTTAACATTTGGACTTGGTATTGCTGTTGCTGATATTAACAATGATGGTTGGGAAGATGTTTACGTAACGAATGATTATAATGAACCCGACTATTTGTATATCAATAATCATGATGGCACGTTTAGGGATGAAACTGAAAAGTGTCTCAGTCATCTTCCACAATTTTCCATGGGTGTTGACATTGCCGATTATAATAATGATGGGTTGCCGGATATCATGAATCTCGATATGCTTCCTGAAGATAACCGCAGGCAAAAATTATTACAGTTACAGGAAAATTATGAGTCATTTCAATTAATGCTCAACCAGGATCTGCAAAAACAATACATGCATAACATGCTTCAACTAAATAACGGCGACGGTACCTTTAGTGAAGTTGCCCAGGCTTCTGGTGTTTCAAATACTGATTGGAGTTGGTGCCCCATGTTTGCAGACTTTGACAATGATGGATACAAAGATCTTTTTATTACCAATGGCTACCTGCGTGATTATACGAACAAAGATTTCCTGACTTATTGGGGAGATTATAAACTACAGAAAGCTATAAATCGGGAACCGTTTAAATTAATGGATCTCATACAGGCAATGCCCTCTACTACTCTTGACAATTATATCTTCCGGAATAACCATGACCTTACGTTTACCAATATGAAAGATAAATGGGGCATGAATATACCCGGCATTTCAAGTGGTGCTATTTACGCTGACCTGGATAACGATGGCGACCTGGACCTTGTAGTAAATCGCATCAACAGCAATGCAGCCGTTTATAAAAATATGGAGATGGAGCAACAACGTGGTAATTACTTAGCGGTTAAACTCAAGTATAAAAATCCAAACATCAATGCTATTGGCGCTAAGTTGTATTTATATAATGGAAGCAATAAACAGTACCTGGAAGTGAATCCAAATCACGGCTATCTTTCCTGTGTTTCAACAACCGCACATTTCGGTTTAGGCGATCACAAAACGGTTGACTCATTAAAAATAATCTGGCCCAATCATACCTCTGAAATCATAAAGAATATACAGGGAAACCAGATGTTGCATATTGAATACAACAGCGATTCAACAGAAAATGCTATACCTGAAATAAATAATTTTAATAAAACTGTTTTCAGTAAAGCGCAGAATATTATTGATTATAAAAATCAATCTTTTGGCGAAAATGATTTCAAGCGCCAGCCGCTTATGTTGTTCATGTATTCAAAGACCGGACCTGTAATTGCTAAAGGCGATGAAAATAATGACGGGCTCGAAGATCTTTTCATCAGTGGTGATAAAGACAAACCAGGCAAAATTTATTTACAACAAAAAGATGGCAGTTATAAAATAGTTGACGGGTTAAATATTGGCGATGAAAGTCTATCGGCCACAAGTGCTGCTGCTTTCTTCGATGCAAATGGAGATGGCTTTAATGATCTGTATGTCGCAAAAGGAGGTTATTCACTATTTGAACCAAACACTCCTGCAATGCAGGATGAACTTTATTTGAACGATGGTAAAGGTAACCTCAAACTGTCGAAGGAATCGTTGCCGGATGTGTCCGCCAGTAGCAAATCGTGTGTGCGTCCCTGTGACTATGATGGCGATGGAGACGTGGATGTTTTTGTTGGCGGCCGAATTATACCGGGCCAATATCCCGTTACTCCAACAAGTTATTTGCTTACCAACGATGGTAAGGGTAAGTTCACCATTACATCAGAGCCATTTTCAAAAATTGGAATGGTTAGCGATGCGCAATGGTGCGATATTAATAATGATGGAAGAAAAGACCTGATACTTTGCGGCGAGTTTATGCCGGTCAGTATCTTTATTAATACAGTAAACGGTTTTGTTGACGAAACAAAAAAATATTTTGATACTCCCGATAACGGCATGTGGTTTACGCTAACAATTGCAGATGTAAATGGAGATGGCAAACCCGATATTATAGCAGGTAATGTTGGCAATAATATGCAAGTACATTTTTCAGAAAAAGAGCCGGCGGAGTTATATTACGCGGATTTCGATGGCAACGGATCTATTGATCCTTTTCTTAATTGTTATGTTGAAGGCAAAAGTTATCCCTTTGTAAGCAGGGATGAATTGAACGATCAGATATACGGTATGAGAAAAAAATTCACTTCTTATAAAGATTATGCAAATGCTACCATGAAAGATATTTTTTCTAAGGATGAATTGGCAAAAGCCTCCAAGCTTACAGCTACTGAATCAAATACGGTTTGCTATCTTAACAAAAATGGAAAGTTTGAAAAGGTGATATTACCAATCGAGGCACAATTTTCAGTGGTTACAAAAATTCTTGCTGATGATTTTAATCATGACGGTAAAATGGATTTACTGTTGCTTGGCAATCACTCTGATAACCGGTTAAAGATTGGAAGCATAGATGCAAACTTAGGATGTTTGCTTACCGGGGACGGAAATGGAAATTTCACGTATGTTAATCAAACATCGTCAGGCCTTTCTGTGAAAGGAGACGTAAAGTCCGCTGATCTTATCGAAGAGAATAATTCGAAATTTCTGATGGTTGGTGTCGCAGATGGACCAATCCAATTTTATAAATTGAATTAAGTTTATGTGGCGCCATCTTGTACAAATATTTACAAGTATGCTTAATAGTTAGTATGTCAAATAGCAGAGATATGATGCTATTGCTTTGATAAAAGAACTCTGATACAATCATGAATTTCAAAAATTTAAAGATGAAAAAAATACTCATAATTCTGCTGGTTCTTTCAAAAAGTATTTATGCGAAAGAAACCGGCCCGTCCTACGAATCAATGATTCAACCGGCAGTTTATTCTTTAACGATGGTTATGATCCACGATGTGGTGAGCCCTCCTGTTGCGGCACGTTACTATGCATATTGCATGGCTGGCGCGTATGATATTGTGGCGCATAATGATGCTGCAATATTTCCACCGGCTTCAATTATTCGGAATTACACACCTGTAAAAATTACCTCCGCTAAATATGATTATCATATTGCCGCTGTTTACTGTATTTACGAGACTGGCAGGCTGATGCTGCCTTCAGGCTTTCGTTTAAAAGATGACGAGGATAAATTTATAGCGCAATTAAAAAAGAGCAAGGTTGCCCAGAAATTGATTGATGCATCGGTTGCTGTTGGAAAAAACGTTGCAGCGCAGATTGTTGAATGGTCCAAGGGAGATTTTTATAACAAGCTAAGTACCAAACTACACTACACGCCTTTAAAAGGAGATGGTAAATGGTACCCTACGCCGCCCACTTATATACAGGCCGTTGAGCCAAACTGGAAACTCATACGTCCCATGATAATTGACTCCGCCACGGAGTTTAAGCCAGTTCCCCCGATTACTTTTAGTAAAGATAGCGGTACTGAATTTTATAGCCAGGCCAAAGAGGTGTATGACGTTTCTAAAACCCTTTCGAAGGAACAGGAAAATATAGCTTTATTTTGGGACTGTAACCCTTTTGCAGTAAGTACTGAAGGGCACATGATGATCGGATATAAAAAAATAACTCCTGGCGGTCATTGGATGGATATTACAGGTATTGCTGCTACAAAGGAGCATCTCAATTTTAATCAATACATAGAAGTGCAGGCATTTGTGGCACTTACATTAATGGACGCTTTTATCAGCAGTTGGGATGAAAAATACAGGAGTAATCAAATAAGACCGGTAACCTATATTAACAGGTATATGGATCCCAAATGGATGCCGGTATTGCAGACGCCGCCTTTTCCGGAATATCCAAGTGCACACAGTGTAATATCTGCCGCTGCCGCGTCTGTGCTTGATTATATGTTTGGCAACAATTTTTCTTTTACCGATAATTCAGAAGAATTATTTGGACTTAAATCCCGGAGTTTTACTTCATTTATTCAGGCGGCAAAAGAAGCCGGCATATCAAGATTGTATGGTGGTATCCATTTCAGGGAGGGAGTTGAGAACGGAATTAAAGAAGGTGTGAACCTGGGAAACTTTGTTGTTGACAAGCTTGTAAAAGATGGTGTAAAGCCGTTTCGCTGATTTAAAAAATGAGGCAAATAGCTAGTCACATTTTATTATCTTTAAAAAAATTAATAATATGGGAATGGTTTACGCGGATATTACACTGATCAATGCGGATGACATTGCTTTGGCCAAACGCCACTTAATTGGTGAAGAAGAAATAAAAAAAATGACTGTAAATATGGCCGTTGATAGCGGTGCATACATGATGGCAATTGATGAAACCATCCAGGCGCAATTAGGATTATCCTTTATTGAAAAAAGAAAAGTAATTATGGCCGATGGTTCTGTAAATGAATATGATGTTGTAGGACCGATACAAGTAAAATTTGCAAACCGTACCGCCTCATGCAGCGCTATGGTTTTACAGGGTGATAATGAGCCGCTGCTGGGTGCAATCCCTATGGAAGAGATGGATGTAATTATTCACCCAAGACGCCAGGAACTTTTGGTAAATCCGGAACATCCCAACTATGCTCAGTTAAGCATGAAATAATGATGACCAAAGGGTTCAGGAAGTTTTCATTTTTTTAAATCCTCTTTTTAAATCTTCAATTAAATAGTCAACTTCTTCGAGACCTACATACATTCTCATCATAAGATGATTCGTATTTGAAGGATCAAACTCATTTTGAGGTATTGATGCACATCCCGGAATGATTAACGATTCATGCCCTCCCCAACTAACGGCCATGGGTATATGCTGTAATCCTTCACAAAAATTCTCTATCTCTGCAACCTTCTTTGCTTTAATAATAAAAGAAAATAAACCGCAGGCTCCCTGCATTTGCTCTTTTGCTAATTGGTATTGGGGAAAATCATTATCAAAAGGAAATAGCACGGACTCTACCATTTGATGTTGCTTTAAATAATTTACAATTTTTGTGGTGGTAGCCGAAATTCTATCGAGTCTTACTTTCAGCGTCCGTAAACCCCGCAACAGCAGCCATGCATGAAGAGGTGTAGTGCCAATTCCCATATTCATGTATTCGCTGTTAAAAATTTTATTAATCATTTCCTTTTTGCCGCATAAAACGCCTGCTACAACATCGCTATGGCCCCCGATATATTTTGTTGCGCTTTGCAAAACGAGGTCAATTCCATATTTGATGGGTTGCTGATATAACGGTGAGCAGTAACTGTTATCGCAGATAGTAAGTATGTTTTTTTCTTCAGCAAGTGTTGCGACTTCTTTTAAATCCTGCAAATAAAAACTCCAGCTATTAGGTGTTTCCAAATAAATAATTGTTGTATTGGGTTGAATAGCTCTTCTAAAATTTTTAATATCCCTGCCATCGACATAAGTGGTAGTAACATTAAAACGTGGCAAAATATTATTGAATAAATTCTGTGTCCACGAATAAGGCCGATCTACCGATACAATGTGATCATCACTTTTTACATTGGCCAAAACTGATGCAAAAATGGCTCCTGCCCCGCTGTTGAAAACAAGGCAATCTTCAGCGCCATCAAGGGCTGCAAGTTTTTTAGATAATATGGTTACTGTTGGGTTATTACCCCGGCTGTATAAGTAAGTTGACGATTCATCGGCAAACGCTTTTCGCAAATCATCAACTTTCTTAAAAGCGAAGTTGCTGGTTTGTATAATAGGTGGTGCAATGGCATTAAAATACTCTTCGCGATTCTCGCCTAATTCGTTTAATATATATGAAAGATCCATAGCATTTATTCTTTACTTACTTTAATATTAGTAATAGCTTTTACAAGAAAATAAATGATCATAAATGCCGCCAATACCGCTAAGCCTGTTAGCGCTGCATAATCATTATTTTTATAATCAGCCGCTATACTTATGCCAACAAAAGTATAGGCTGCAATAAAGATCAATGGCAGCAAGGGATATAACTTCATTATGAAAATTCCGCTGCCATTGAGGTAGGAGGTTTTTCTTCGTATGATGAAAATGCTGCCAGCGGAAAAAACCATTCCGAAACAGTCTAAAAAAATTGTGAAGCTTAAAATCTTATCAAATTCTTTTGCCCAAAAAACTATCAGGATACACATGCCGGTGAAGACACTCAGGGAGGTAGTAAGAGCCTCCGTTTTTA
>Ga0207667_10006706_pt1 | contig 13915 bp, 12 predicted proteins | sample KBSCornC52_FD_184301 | JGI IMG/M metagenome (GOLD analysis project Ga0207667, IMG submission 184301) | Corn rhizosphere microbial communities from Kellogg Biological Station, Michigan, USA - KBS Corn C5-2 (SPAdes) (version 2) | ecosystem: Host-associated > Plants > Roots > Rhizosphere > Soil ... | reverse complement strand
ATTCCAGCCCAAGCGGGAACCTCCGTTAGGCCAGACAATGTAGAAGCCGCCCGTCAGCCGGCGCTGGTGGCCTTGGCGTTGCCCCAGGCGGCGAACACGTCGCTGAACAGCTTCTGCGCCTTGTCGTCCTTCTCGAGCGTGATGATGGCGCGCTTGCCCGACGCGTAGATCAGGGCGAGGTCCATCCATTTGCGCGAGGTCAGGAGGTTGATGTTGGCCGCCGCGTCTTCCGGCGTGGCGCTGAGCGCGAACAGGAACGAATTGCCGACGACGCGCGCCGAGGCGCCAACCAGCGGCGTGCCCTGTACCAGCTCTTCGTCCTTGAGCAGGACGCCCGGCAGGCCGGCGATCGAGCCGCCGATGAAGCTGTCGGAGACCGTGAAGTTGATCTCCATCAGATGGCTCGCGGGCAGGCTCGGATCGGTGTTCTTGCGGATCAGCACGTCGACCGTGAGGTTGCGGGCCGGGATCGTCGCCTTGCCGATCAGCGTCGGCTGGCCGTTCTCGTCGGTCCCCTTTTTCCACTCCACCGTGCCGGAGAACGGCACAGCCCCGGTCGTGCCGCTGTCGGACGCCTCGAGCAGCAGCGACTGGCTGCCGGCAACGCTCGCCGGATCGATGGCGGCGACGGTCGCATCCTGCGGGCTTTGCGACGCGGGGTTGTCGGCGCTCAGCCGGTCGCCGCCATTTGCTGCGGCAGGCGACTGCAAGGCCAGCGGCGCCACCGAGCTGGTGTCGACCGTCGGCGCCGGAGCGGCCGGCAGCCGGTCGTCGCTCTTGAGCTGCTGCGACGGCTCGGCGGTGGCAACCGGAGTCTCGGTGTTGCCCGCGCCCGTCGACTTCGCCGCGGCGGCCGGTGCGGTCGTCGCGGTGGTCACCACCGGCGTGCCCTTGCCGAACATGGCGTCGAGATTGATGAAGCCTTCCTGATAGGCCCAGAAGCCGGCCCCGCCGGCGCCCACGAGGAGCGCCACGAAGATAATGAGGAAGATCGTGACGGCGCCCAGGCCGCCGCGCTCGCGCTGCGCCCGCGGCATGCCGTCGGGGAACGCGCGGTTGCTGCTCTGCCGCCGCGGCGTGGCGAACTCCTTGGCCGGTCGGGGCGCCTTGAACTCGCGCTGCTCCCCGCGCAGGACCGGCATGTCGGCCGAACGGCCGTTGAAGAAGCCGTTCTTCTTGGGGGGGGCGGTCATCGGCTCGTCGTCGAGCTCGACTTCGTTGTCGGCGTATTGCGCGCGGGCGTCGCCACGGGCCTCGCGATCGAGCGTCGCGATGGCGCGGTCGATGGCGCCTTGCGGATCGCCCGGCTGATGCGGTTCGACCTCGACCTCGCGGACGGCGGCCATCGCCTCGACGTCGTCCTGTGCGTCGAGCGCGACAGGATCGACCTGGCGGGCGACGAGGGCGCCACGGCCGGCGCGCGGATCGACGACGGGCGCACGCCGGGCGTTCTCGGCCGACATATTGAAGTTGGCGGCCGGACGGCCCTTGGCGGCCTCGGCCCGCGCCACGATCGAGGGGAGCGGCCGCTCGCTCGCGCCGCCCTTGGGCGCGGCATTGCCGGCGCCCGGACGACGCGTCTCGGGCTTCAACTGCTCCTTCAGCGGCGGCTCGGACTTGGCCACCAGCACCGGCTGCGATTTCGGCGGCCGCGCCTTGATCTCGGGGCCGCGGGATGCTGCCGGCGCCTGCGCCGGCGTGCGGTCGCGCTCGGCGGCGGCAATGATGTCTTCGATCGATTCGCCGACCGGCGGATGCGTGCCGTTGCTCCTCGCAGGCGCTTTGGCGGCAGGCTTGGGCGGTTCGCCCTTGGCCCTGGCGACGGGCTCGGCGGCTTTCGGCTTCGGACCCGGTTCAGGCGCCGCCTTGCTCTTTGGCTTGGCCTCGGCGGCAAAGACCGGCGGTAGCGTCGGCGGACCGGCCGGTTCGGCGGCGAGGCCCGCGAGATTGGCTTCGCTGGCCTCCTGCTCGACCTGGCGGATGCAATCTTCGAGTTGCAGACGGTGAGTCGTAATGTCGCGCGCCGGCAAGGGCGGGTTGATGGCGCGGAGCTGCCCGACGAGGGCCGCACGTGCCTTTTCGTACACGGCGCGTCGTGCAGGCCCATTGTTTTCGGGCAAGGCCTCTACGGCCTTGCGCAAAAGCTCTTTATAATCCGCCATTCGCTACATTCGCTCAACTTGCGCGTGAGTTGTAGCCAAAAAACCTCAGTCTTGGAACGGGTCTTGCACGAGAATGGTATCCAGCCGCTCCGGGCTGGTGCTGAGCATGGCCACCGGCGCCCCGATGAGCTCTTCGATGTACCGGACGTACTTGACGGCTTGAGCCGGCAACTCTGCCCAGCTCCGCGCCCCTGCTGTGGTTTCCGACCACCCCTCTAGAGATTCGTAGATCGGCTTGACTGCCGCCTGGGCGTTCATAGACGCTGGCAAGTAGTCAATTTTTTGTCCGTCGAGCTCGTAGCCGACACAAACTTTGATCTCCTTGAGACCGTCGAGCACGTCGAGCTTGGTCAGCGCAATCCCGGTAATTCCGGAGGTCTTGACGGTCTGCCGCACCAGAACCGAGTCGAACCAGCCGCAGCGCCGCGGCCGGCCGGTATTGACGCCGACCTCCCGGCCGACCGTCGCGAGGTGCCTGCCGATCTCGTCATCGAGCTCGCACGGGAAAGGGCCCTCGCCGACGCGCGTGGTGTAGGCCTTGGCGATGCCCAGCACGTAGCCGATCGCGGTGGGGCCCAGGCCCGACCCGGCCGCCGCCTGTCCCGCGACGGTGTTGGACGAGGTCACGAACGGATAGGTGCCGTGGTCGTTGTCGAGCAGCGCGCCTTGCGCCCCCTCGAACAGGATGCGGGCGCCGGCGCGGCGCTTCTCGTCGAGGACCCGCCAGACCTGGCCGACAAAGGGCAGGATCTTGTCGGCGACCTCGGTCAGCTCGGTGCGGATGGTCTCGGGCGAAATCTCGGTCAGCCCCATGCCGCGGCGCAGCGCGTTATGATGGACGAGCAGCCGCTCGATCTTTGCCGGCAGCGTCTCGGGCTCGGCCAGGTCGCACACCCGGATGGCACGGCGGCCGACCTTGTCTTCATAGGCCGGACCGATGCCGCGCTTGGTGGTACCGATCTTGAGCCCGGAATTGGAGTTCTCGCGGATCGCGTCGAGCTCGCGGTGCAGCGACAGGATCAGCGGTGCGTTGTCGGCAACGCGCAGGATCTCCGGCGTCACCCGCACGCCCTGGCCGGCCAGCTTTTCGATTTCGCTGAGGAAGAAATGCGGATCGAAGACCACGCCGTTGCCGATGACGCTGAACTTGCCGCGTACCACGCCCGAGGGCACCAGCGCGATCTTGTAGCTCACGCCGTCGATCACCAGGGTATGGCCGGCATTGTGGCCGCCCTGGTAGCGCACCACGACATCGGCGCGCTCGCTCAGCCAATCGACGATCTTGCCCTTGCCCTCGTCACCCCATTGGCTGCCGACGACGATCACATTTGCCATGTCCGGAATCAGGTCTCCCCGCCCCGCGGCCGGGTTTGACCATTGGGCGAATGCTCATAAAGCCCTTGGCTGGCTCGATCAACACCTGCGGAAGTATTTGTAGGTGTCGGGCGCCCGCATCCACATGAGGTCCGGACGCAGGCCGCCATGCGCGGCGATCCAGGCGCGGATGTCGGGCTGGTAGGCGGCCCAGAGCGTATCGGTCGCGCTCTTTAGATGCGCGAGGTGGAAGCCGAAGCTGGCCGCCGGCGTGACGCAGATCTTCGCCCGCGGGATATGCCCCAGCAGCACGGTGCAGGCCGACTGGCACGGCCCGACGATCCGCACACTGACGCCCCTGGCCTCGAGCGCGCTCCAGCGGGCGGCGTAGTGCGCGACGGACCCGCCATGGTCGTCGGAAATATCGATTGTTTCGGCAAGGGCCGGCGCGACGCCGAACGCAAGGAGGATGACGGCAAACAGCACGGCCGGCCACGACAGGGTCCTCAACATGCGAACCTCCCTGTGAGAACTGCGTCAATCTACTCCCGCCGGTGGCGAGAAACATGCACACTCGCGTGAAGCCGCCGCTGGAACGGCGTGTTTACGGCCGAGGAGGCCGACTGGCCGCATGCCCAAGCTGTCCGACACCGCCGCCCTCGGGCTGGCCGCGATCGTGCTCGCCACGGTGCTGCTGCATCTGGCGATCCCGCTGCCGAGCGACGTGTCGTGGCTCATCACCGTCAATGCGCGGATGCTGGACGGGCAGCGCCTTTATGCCGACATCCTGGAGACCAACCCGCCGATGGCGGTGTGGCTCTACACGCTCCCGGCGGTGCTCGAACGGCCAACCGGCGTGATGGCCGAAAGCTGGACCATCGTCGAAACGGTTGTCGGCGCCCTGCTGGCGATCGGCCTTGGGACGCGCATCCTTGCCGGCACTGCGCTGCGCGTTCCGCTTGCAGTGGCGGCCGGCGTGATCCTGCTGCTGCCGGTCGACAGCTTCGCCCAGCGCGAGCACTTCGTACTGTTCGGCCTGCTGCCCTGGCTGGCCCTGGCGTGGCGGCGCTACGAGGGCGGCGCCTTCCCGCGCTGGGCGCCGGCCGTCGCCGGCATCGGCCTGGCACTGGCGCTGGCGATCAAGCCGCATTTCGCGCTGGCCGTGCTGGCGGTGGCGGTGCTGGTGAGCGCCCACCGGCGCAATTGGCGGCTGCTGTTGGCGACGGAGCACTGGATCTGCGGTGGTTTGCTCATCCTCTACGGCCTCGTGATCGTCGTCGCCTACCCGGCGTTTCTCACTGCCGTCCTGCCGGCCGCCAGCCTGCTCTACCTGCCGCTGCGCATGGAGTCCGACCTGCTGCTGCTGCAGCCGCATGCGCTGCTCATCTACTTCGTGCTGCTCGCGGCTGTGCTTTATCGCCGGCAGATCACGGGCGGCATCCCCGTCGTGCTGGTCGCGATCGTCGCGTGCTTTGCGGTCTATGTGATCCAGGGCAAAGGCTGGTCGTACCACCTGCTGCCCGGCACGACGCTCGCGGCGCTCGTCTTCCTCGAGCTGGCCCTGCGCGCCCCGGCGCCGCGTTGGCACACCGCCGTGCCGGTCGGCTTCCTCGTGGTGCTCGCGGTGCCGCCGACGCTCCTGGTGTTCGGTGCCCTCGCCCGGCCCGAGCCGTTGCTGTCGCTTGCCCGGTATGGCCGCGGCCAGACCCTGCTGTTCATCACCAGCGACATCGGGCTGGGCAATCCCGTCTCGCGCCAGCTCGGCGACACCATCGTCAATTCGAGCCCGATGCTGTGGCGGGCGACCGGCGTGCTCGCCCTCGAGCACACGGCCGCAGCGTCCGACCTGCCGATGCTCGAGGGCTTCATGCAGGAAGACTATGCGCTCCTCGCGCATGATCTGTCGTCGGCGCCCGACCTCGTGCTGGCCGATACGGAGGGCTTTGACTGGCTGGCCTGGGCCGGCCACGATCCGGCGGTCGCCGCGATGCTCAGGGGCTACCGGCCGGATGGCGTGATCGCCACGCACGGCACCGAGGTCACGGTGCTGCGCCGGCGCTAGCGCGTCAGCGCACCGGCGAGAACGGCACCAGCATCGGCACGCGCTTGCGATAGGCCGCATAGGCCTCGACACCGAGCTCGGCGCTCAGGAACCGCTCCTCGAGCCTGAGCTTCACCACGAAGGAGAAGGTCATCACCACCGCGGCGGCGAGGCCGAGCCAGCCCGGCCGCAACAGCAGGCTGGCATAAAACGACAGCAGGATGCCCGTATAGATCGGGTGCCGCACCAGACCGTAGGGGCCGGTCTCGACGATCCGGTGGTCGGCCTTGCGCGTCACCTGCCCCGACCACAGCGTCCCCAGGTGGATGCGCGCCCACCAGGCGAAGGCGAAGCCCAGGGCCTCGAGGCAGAGCAGCAGGATCGCGACCCACTCGGGCTCACTCCAGCCGAACGAGAACCGCGGAAGCTGGAAATTGGCGATCAGCAGCAGCGCGCCGATCACATGCAGCACGCGGTAGGGCAGCTCGTCACGCAGCGGCGGCCGCTGCGCCGCCTTGCTCGCCCATAGCGCCGCGACCAGCCACGAGATCAGCCAGACGGCCCAGATGCCGCCCATGATGAGGAAGTAGATGCGCACAGTTTGCCCCGATGCTGCCTTCCGCCGAGGCGGTAGAGCTACGGAAGATCGCCCCCGGCTGCAAGGCGGCGGACAACGGGTCGCGGGCCACGCCCGGAGGACATAACGGGAGGTGCTAGCTCCAGTCGGCATCCGCCCGCCTGGCCTGCCGCGAGAACCGCGGGCCGAGGCCGGCGAGAAACTCCATCACCGCCCGCACGCGCGGCACTGCGGCGAGATCGCGATGGACGACCATCCAGAGATCGAGCGTCTGCACCTGTTCGGGCGGCACGACGCAGACGAGCGATGGATCGTTGTCGCCGCCGAAGCAGGGAAGGATGGCGAGGCCCAGCCCGGCGACGCAGGCCGCGTGCAGCAGCCGCGTCGAGTTGACGTGGAGCGCGACGCGCGAGGCCCTGGCATGCTCGGCGAGCCATGGACCGCCGCGCAGGCCCGCCATCTCCTCGATCCAGGTGATGGTCTCGACCCTGGCGAAATCGATGCTCGCACCGGGGGCAAGGCCACGCGCGTCGGCGTAGGCGCGCGAGGCATAGACGGCGATGTCGACGGCGCCGATCCGCCGCATCAGCAGGTCGCCGCCATCGGGGCGTACCGAGCGGAGCGCGATGTCGGCGTCGCGCCGCGTGAGGTTGACCGTCGACGATCCCGTCAGCAGCTCGATGGCGATGGCCGGATAGCGCTGCACGAAGGGAGGCAACCCCGGCACGATGACCATGCCGGCCATGTCTTCGGTGGTGGCGACACGGACCTTGCCCGACAGCCCCGCGTCCGAAGACGCGGCCTCGCGCTCGACGGCATGCACCGCCGCTTCGACGGCCTCGGCGCGGGCAAGGATGCTGCGCCCCGCTTCCGTCAGCACGTAGCCGGTCGAACGGTGTTCGAACAGCCGGGCTCCGCCAAGCCGCTCCTCCAGCGACTCGATATGGCGGCCAACGGTCGCCGCGCCGGCTTTCAGCAGCCGCGCCGCCTCGGTCAGGCTGCCCGTGCGCGCGACGGCGAGGAAGTGCTTGAGATCGTCCCAGTCCATCGGCTCTCCGAATTTGAAAACCCGGTGACCGATCCTGTCTCTACCATGCCCGCGCGCCCGGACCGATGCTTTCTCGCATCGACGCTGATCATCAGGAGAGTGAGATGCACGACACATTGCGCGCCGAGGGAACAGCCCTGCAGCCGGTCTTCCTGCCGCCCGATGGCGGCCTGCGCCTTCAGTCGGGGCCCGGACGCGACCTGATCTTCAAGCTTACGGGCGAGCAGACCGGGGGGCTCTTGGACTATTTCATCGTCCAGGTGGCGCCGCGCGGCGGTCCGCCGCTGCACGTCCACCACATCCAGGAAGAAACGATCCACGTGCTGAAAGGCCGCTTCAAGGTGCGCTGCGGCGAGCAGAGCTTCGTGCTCGAAGCAGGCGGCTTTGCCTATTTGCCGGCCAAGCTGCCGCACGCCTTCCTCAACCTGACGGACGATCCGGCGGAGATCATCGTGGTCTATGTCCCTGGTGGCGGCCACAAATTCTATGAGGAACTCGGCCCCGTCTCGCGGGCGGCCAATCCGGACCGCAAGGCGATCGCCGACGTCTTCACGCGCCACGACATGACCCTGCTGGGCCCCCCGCTCAGTCCTGACTGAGGGACGACAAAGGGGCCGCCGAGCGGCCCCTTTTTTGTGGTGTCGCCGCGATCCTAGGCGAACGCCAGCACGTTGGCGTGCGTAACGCCGGGCAGCCGCGCGATCTCCTTGAGCTGCGCGTCGGTGACCTTGCCGTCGATGGAGAGCAGCGCAATGGCATCGCCGCCCACATCGGCGCGGCCGAGGTTGAAGTTGGCGATGTTGATGCCGAGGCTGCCCAGCAGCGTGCCGAGCCGGCCGATATGGCCCGGCTTGTCCTCATTGGTCACGTACAGCATGGACGGCGTCAGCTCGGCCTCCATGTTGATGTCCTTGACCTGGATGATCCGCGGCTTGCCGTTGGCGAATATCGTTCCAGCCACGGCCCGGTCCTGCTTGTCCGTGGTCACGGTCAGGCGGATATAGCCTTCGTAGGCGCCCTGCTGGTCGCGCGTCGTGATCTCGACACTGATGCCGCGGTCCTTGGCGATCTGCGGCGCCGAGACCATGTTCACGTCCTGCATCTGCGGCTTCAGCACGCCGTTGAGCGCGGCGGCGGTCATCGGCTTGGTGTTGAGCACGGCGACATTGCCTTCGTACTCGATGCGGATGCCCTTGATGGCATCCTGCGTCAACTGCCCGGCGAACGAGCCGAGTGCTTCGGCGAGCTTGACCCATGGGGTCAGCCGCGGCGCTTCCTCGGCCGAGATCGAGGGGAAGTTCAGCGCATTGGTGATCTCGCCGGTCATCAGATAGGCCGAAATCTGCTCGGCCACCTGCAGCGCCACGTTCTCCTGGGCCTCGGTGGTCGAGGCGCCCAGGTGCGGCGTGGCGATGAAGTTGGGCAGCTCGAACAGCGGATTGTTCTGCGCCGGCTCTTCGACGAACACGTCGAACGCCGCACCCGCGACCTTGCCCGATTTCAGCGCCTCGTAGAGCGCCGCCTCATCGACCAGGCCGCCGCGGGCGCAATTGATGATCCGCACGCCCGGCTTCATCTTGGCGATCGCGTCCGCGTTGATGATGTTGCGGGTCGCATCGATCAGCGGCGTATGCAGCGTGATGAAATCGGCACGCTTGAACAGCTCGTCGAGCTCCACCTTCTCGACCCCGATGTTCTGCGCCCGCTCCGGCGTCAGGAACGGATCGAACGCGATGACCTTCATCTTGAGGCCCTGCGCGCGGTCGGCGACGATCGAGCCGATATTGCCGGCGCCGATGATGCCGAGCACCTTGTTGGTGACTTCGACGCCCATGAAGCGGTTCTTCTCCCACTTGCTGGCCTTGGTCGACGCATCCGCCTCGGGCAACTGGCGGGCGAGCGCGAACATCATGGCGATGGCGTGCTCGGCCGTGGTGATCGAATTGCCGAAGGGCGTGTTCATCACGATGATGCCCTTCTTGGTCGCGGCCGGGATGTCGACATTGTCGACGCCGATGCCGGCGCGGCCGACGACCTTCAGATTCTTGGCCGCCGAGATGATCTTTTCGGTGACCTTGGTGGCCGAGCGGATGGCGAGGCCGTCATACTGGCCGATGACCTCGAACAGCTTGTCCTTGTCCTTGCCGAGATCCGGCAGGTAGTCGACCTCGACGCCGTTGTCCTTGAAGATCTGCACGGCGGTTTTGCTGAGCTTGTCCGAAACGAGAACCTTGGGCATTGCGCCCTCCTCGAAATGCTGAATGGGGGAAATGCGGCGCGATCGTCGCGCCGCGAAGAGGGTGATCAGGCGGCGGCCTTGAGCGCGGCCTTTTCCGACGCGAAGGCCCAGTCGAGCCAGACGGTCAGCGCCTTGAGATCGGCGGCCTCGATCGTGGAGCCGGCCCAGATGCGCAGGCCGGTCGGCGCGTCTCGGTAGGCGCCGATATCGTAGGCGGCGCCGGCCTTGTCGAGCCGCGACACGATCGCCTTGGCGAACGCCGCCTGTGCGTCCCCGTCGAGGAGCTTCACGGCCTTGTCGACGATGGTGAGGCACACCGATGTATTGGAACGGGTTTCCGGAATCTGCGCCAGGAAATCGACCCACTCGGTCTTGGCGACCCAGTCGCTCAGCACCTTGAAGTTGGCGTCGGCGCGGGCCTGCATGGCCTTGAGGCCGCCGACGGACTTGCCCCACTCCATCGCATCCACCGCGTCCTCGATGCACAGCATCGAGACGGTGTTGATGGTGGCGCCCTCGAAGATGTCTTCCATGAGCTTGCCGCCCTTGGTCAGGCGGAAGATCTTGGGCAGCGGCCGGTCCGGCTTGTAGCTCTCGAGCCGTTCGACGGCGCGTGGGCTGAGGATCAGGATGCCGTGCGCGGCCTCGCCGCCCAGGGCCTTCTGCCAGGAGAAGGTGACGACATCGAGCTTCGAAAAATCGAGGTTCTGCGCAAAGGCCGCCGAGGTCGCATCGCAGATGGTGAGGCCCTTGCGGTCGACCGGGATCCAGTCGGCGTTCGGCACGCGTACCCCGGACGTCGTGCCGTTCCAGGTGAAGACGACGTCGTTGTCGAAATTCACCTGCTTCAGGTCGGGCAGTTGGCCGTAGGGCGCCTTGATGATGCGGGCATCGGCGAGCTTGAGCTGCTTCTGCACGTCGGTGACCCAGCCCTCGCCGAACGATTCCCAGGCCAGCATGTCGACGCCGCGGGCGCCGAGCGCGCTCCACAGGAACATCTCCACCGCGCCGGTATCGGACGCCGGCACGATGCCGATGCGGTAATCCGCCGGCACCTCGAGCAGCTCGCGGGTGAGCGCGATGGCCTTCTCGATCCGCGCCTTGGCGGGCTTGGCGCGATGCGAGCGACCGACCAGGGCGGTCTTCAGCACATCGACCGTCCAGCCAGGACGTTTGGCGCACGGACCCGACGAAAAATTGGGGTTTGCCGGTTTTACCGCCGGTGCGGTGGGCATATCAGCCATGGCGACCCTCCCAGGTCGAAAGCCTTGCGTTAGGGCAAGGTGTCCTGAAACGGGCTGATACTCCTCGGGCCGCCCAACCGTCAAGCCGGATACGCTCTTACGTGTAGCCCCCATCATTGTTTCACGCGGAGGCCATAACCACGACAAGTCCCCAGTGCTCGGCGGAGTTGTCAAAACGGCCTGGATCCAATTCCGGGCGAATTAACCATATGCAATCCGGTGAGGCTCAGGGCATCGAGTACCAGACAGCGACCCCAATCGCTCAGTCCCGATAGATCTTGTTCACGAAGCCAGACGCGGCATCACCCACCAACATCCACTTGATCCAAATCCGCTTCCCACCCTCAAGCTGACGCCAGTGGCCTCGTCAAACGCGTTGCGGGCGCGTCCGGTCAAAGGAGCGCGGGAGCAGTCCGGGAAGTCTAGTCCACCCATCCCGTCACGTAGCGTTGGATTGTCGGACCGATCCAAGCCACGACTTCATCGTCGGACATGGCTGCAACTGGCGGCAGTTTGAGGATGAACCGGCACAGTGCCAGACCCAGCATCTGCGTCCCGACGAGGCCTGCACGTTCGGGCGCGTCAACGCCGCAGATCGGCACCAGTGCCGGCTTGATCTGTTGCGCGAACAGATCGCGCATGGTTCGGGCGGCATATTGGTTCGAGGAGGCCGAACGGAGCAGCGTTGCAAGGCCGCCCCCGTCCCGCTGCCACATTGCCAGAAAGTGACGAACCAGGGCCTTGCCGACGCGCCGCCTGTCCATCTTGCTCAGGTCCGGCAGGCCCAACTCGAAGTCCGCCGCTTGCGCGAACAGGCCGTCCTTGTTGCCGAAATAGCGGATGACCATGGCCGGATCGATGGACGCCGAAGTGGCTACATCTCGGACGGTCGTCGCCTCGTAGCCGCGCTCGGCGAACAGGCGGCGGGCCGCGGCGAGGATCGCCGTACGGGTGCGATCGGATTTGCGAGGCATTGGTTGGTGCTGAGGCATTGGAACGACTATGTCAACAAGCGTTGACTCTTGCAATCGATAAGCATAAGTCAACATGCGTTGATTTCGAGGATCGCGTCATGGCCAGACTCTTGCCCGCCCTTCTGATAATCGTCACCACCGCGCTGACGGCGATTGCCGTGGCCTATGTCGTGGCAGGTCCTGGCCTGGCACTCGAGGTGATGGCCGTGAGCGGCCTTGCGTTCATCGCCTGGCGAGCAGTTCCCCTCCAGGAAGCTGCCGTGCCGCATGCGATCGTGCCGTATCTCGGCATTGTCATCGTCGGTCTTCTGCTCGCTGCCGCCCAGTACTGGTCGGGGTTCGCAGCGCACCTTGAGGCGGAGGTCCCGGCGCTCTTCAGCGTGCACTACGGATCGACGGAGGTTGTCTGGCTCCTCGCCTCCGTCATTGCGCCGACCACCTTGATGCTGGTCGGCGGTTACTTCTTTGTCAGAAACCATCCGCTCGGCCACTATCTCGCGTGGTGGACGGTCGGGTTCGCCGTTGTCAGCTCAATAGTTCAATGGGGGGTGGAGTTCGGGACCGGAGCGTACGAGCACAACTACTATGTCGGGACTCTGGCCGCAGTTGCCGAGCTTGGACTCGGAATCGTCGGCTGGCTTCGGCTTGTCGATCGGCGGATCGAAAGGCCACCCCCGGCACGGGCAGAAGATCGCCGAGCCACCAATCTGTGGACGATGCTATTTCTGGCGTTCGGTCTGATCTACGGCGTCATGTTGTTCACCGAAGCCGGCTTGCTGCCGGTTGGCGTGATCGTCGGTTCAATGGTCGGCGGTATCATGGCATGGCGTCGAACGACCGCGCATGCCCCGGCGGATCCCGTGAAACTTCTGCCTCTCTATCTGCTCATGCTGGGATTGTTCTACTTTCACGTCGCCGAAGAAACCCTGACCGGATTCAATCACGCAATCGCAGCAATTACCGGGACCCCGTGGGACACCCCGGAGTTCACCTACTTCATCGTGCTGATCGGTCCGGCGATCTGGGTCGCAGGCGGAATCAGTCTTTGGCTTCGCCAGCCGTTCGGCAATTTCATTCTGTGGTTCATGATCATCGGCATGATCCTGGGTGAGCCGACACACCTCGTGGTGTTCCCGGTGATCGCCATGTTCAAGTACGGCATCGGCTACAGCTACTTCTCCGGCATGTTCACCGCGTTATTTCCGATGATCCCCGCGATCCTTGCAGCGGTCGCCATCGTCAGTGACAGCCGAGCGCAACGGTCGGTCAGCGCATCATGACCATGCGCTGGACATTGCTGCGGTCGCTCGCGATCGCCGCCGCGCTTCTCGCCGGCGTTGCACCCGCATATGCCCATGGGTTTGCGGGACCAGGGTGGTTGCACCCCCTCACCGGCCCCGACCATATGCTGGCGATGCTGGCCGTCGGCGCGTGGAGCGCGCAGGTCGGCGGTCGGGCCATCTGGATCGTGCCCTCAGCGTTCGTCGGAGCCATGGCCCTCGGCGGAGCGCTCGGACTCGTCGGCATCGCCGTTCCCGCGACGGAAGTCGGGATCGCGCTGTCGGTTCTCTGCCTGGGCGCGTTGATCGCGTTGGAAAGCCGCGCCGCGATCCCGCTTGCCGCGATCGCCGTGGGGCTATTCGGCGTGTGCCATGGCAATGCCCACGGGCTCGAGATGCCTGGTTCGCAAAGCCCGCTCGTCTATGCCGTTGGATTCCTGGCGACGACGGCAGGGCTGCACATCGTCGGCGCGGTGCTCGCCCTGCTAGTCCTCGATCGCAACAAAGGACGTATGGCACTTCGGCTCGGTGGCGCCGCGACGAGCCTGGCTGGGGTTGCCTTCGTAGTGCGCCTGGTTGGGCTGCCGATCGCCTTGGCCTGAAGGAGCAGATCACTGGCCTAGCTGTCGAAGCTATGAAGCTTGTTCATCCGGAGAGGGACTGAGAAGCTGGGGTTGTGAAGCCAACCAACCTTCAGCCGAGCTCCCCGATATCGACAGCCCCGCGAGAAGTGGACCCTTCGCGGCGAGCCTCCGGGACAAGAACTCTGTGAGAAGCCGCACCCGCTTGGTCTTGCGTGTCTCACCCTGAGTGAGAAGCCATAGCGTTGCGTGTGCTTTCAGATCGATGCCCGGCACCCTCGCCAGCAGGGGATCGGCATCTCCGACGAAACACGGCAGTCTGGTCATCCCGATCCCTTGCCTTGCCGCCGCGATCTGCGCCTCGGCGTCCGGCGTCCTGAACGGAACCCCTGTCGCACGAACCTCGCCCTCCCCGGCCCAGTCCGGGACTTCCTGACCGACGATGATGATGGGCC
>Ga0207667_10006705_pt1 | contig 13915 bp, 11 predicted proteins | sample KBSCornC52_FD_184301 | JGI IMG/M metagenome (GOLD analysis project Ga0207667, IMG submission 184301) | Corn rhizosphere microbial communities from Kellogg Biological Station, Michigan, USA - KBS Corn C5-2 (SPAdes) (version 2) | ecosystem: Host-associated > Plants > Roots > Rhizosphere > Soil ... | reverse complement strand
AAATGACCTGACAGGGGGCGAGCGAGGCGCCGTCCACAGGGGGCTCGCAATCAGCCGCGAGCCGTGACTTCGGGGGAGATCGCGGGCCGATGCCGGGCCAATTGGACATGGCGCTCCACGCGCTGCGGGCGCGCAGCTTCAAGCAGCTTCGGGACATAGTGCTCGATTTCCCCGACGACGGGTCGGTGCTCATCGAGGGCCGTAACGAGGCCGGCAAATCCACGCTGTTCGAGGCCGCCTTCTTCGCCCTCTACGGCAAGCCGCTCGATCCGGCCGCCACGCAGGAAGAGCTGAAGACCTATCATGCGGACGAGATGTCCGTCGAACTTGAGTTCAGCGTGGACGGCCGCCGGATGACAGTCCGCCGAACGTTGAAAGCCAATCAGTCCTGCGCCCTGGACTGGATCGACGTGGATGGCGCGGCGAAGTCGCTGAAGGGCGCAAACGCCGTCAACCAGCGAATTCGGGAGGAGATCGGCGTGTCGGCCAGCACGCTGCTCAACACCTGTTTCGTCGAGCAGAAGAACCTGGAGCGGCTGGAATCGCTCGACAAGAACCAGCGGCGCGACGCGATAAATGAGCTGCTGAACCTGCGCATCCTGACCCAGCTCGAATCCGAGTTCAGAATCACGACCGAAGATCGAAGGGAGGTCGAGCGTCTAAAGACGCGGGTAGAGGTCGCGGCGCTCGACGACGCATATCCGCGGCTTCGCAAGGCCGAGCAGGTGGCAGTGGCATGTGAGCGATTCGCGCGCCTGTCGGAGCTGATTCGGCAGCGGTCGGAGTGGGAGACCGAGTCTTCCCGCCTCGCCGTCGAGCGACAACCGCTGGGAATGGACCGAACCGCGGTGAACAGCAGCCTGGCCACGGCGCGGGGCGTTGCCGCCCGACTGGAGTTGCTCCGGACAAGCCTCACACTCCGGGTGCAGCAATGGGGGCGTGAGCTGCGGCAGGCGGATTTGGCGGCGGAGAAGCTGGAGCGAACGCGCTCCCTGGCAGGCGAGCTGCCTGCAACGAAGGAGCGGCTGGATGCGGTAGAGCTGGTCGCGGAACGCGCCAGACAGCGGCAGGAGGATGCGCGCGAGGAGGGACGAATCTCTGACGCCCTTCACGAGGCCGCGCAGGCTCTCGCTCAGGCTCGGACGTATGCGAGCGACTGGAGTGAGCGTGTGGCTTCGCTGCGGGAATCATTGCCGGACCTGGAGGAGTCCTGCCGCGTCGCCGATACACAGGCCAGGGACGCGGACCGAATCGTCGGCGAGGCCGAGCTTCGGGAGGCGCTGGGCGCGTGGGCAGAAGCCGTAGACCGCTGCGGCGAATCCCCTGCAATTGCGGGCGGGGCGGAATTGGATGGACGCTCGAAGGCGGCTGAGCGCCGCCGTGAGGCCGCCCAGCTTGACGCGGACAGGGCCGTCAAGACGATCCGGACGGGCTGGGTCGTGGCGGGAGCCGGGGCACTGGCTGCCGGGGCTGGGTTTGCATTTCCGGGCCTTCTGTTTCTGGTGTTGACACTCGGTTTCATCCTTGCGGCGGCCGGAATCGCGACGGCTCTGCGCTCGACAGCGGCCGCTCGCGCACTCTTCGAAGAGGCGCGGGCCGCGCGGAGCGAGATCGACGGAATTGAGGGTGAACGCCGTGCGTTTGCCGCACAAGCAGCCCAATCGGAGTCGGATCGAGCCCTATGGAAAGAGCGCTCAGAGTCCTGTGTGCGCCGAATCGTGGAGCTGGGCGCCGCGATTCCCGTTTCGGCTGCCGCGGCGCGGGAACGGTGGCAGGAGCTTCCCGCCATCTTGCGGGAGGACGCCCGATCCGCAGCGGAGGGAGCGCATGCAGTCCGTCGTGCCGAGCAGTCCAAGCTGGAAGCGATACGGTCGCGACTTGAGTCGGAGATCGGTTCGCCCGTGGAGATCTCTCTAGAAATGCAGGCACGCGCCGAGTCGCTTTCCGGTCAACTGGCACGCCTGCAGCAAGCAATGGATACCGGCGAGGATGATCGGGAGGCGCTGACGGGGCTCGGGATCGATCTGGACGGCGTCGAGGCGGCGCTAAATCTGCTTCGCAATTCCGTCGCGGAACGCCAGCAGGCCGAGAGAGATCTGCCCGCGCTGGAGCGAGAAGCCGCTCAACATGCGGATTCCGCCAGGAGCCTGCTAGACGATGCGGCTGCGGCCTGGAGCACCGCGCAAATGGATTCGGAAATGCCGCCTGCGCCTGACGCCGTCCTGGAATTGGTTTCGGCGGAGGGTTCGGCGCTTGCTTCGTGGCTCAACCATGCGGATCTCGCCGGCCTGGAAAGCCGGATCGCGGACCTGGACCGCCGGATCAGGGCTATCGATATGGCAAGCGGTACCCTCGCGGATAGAATCGCTGACGCGAATCGGAGCGCTGTTGCTTATGCCGTGGAATTCGGGTGGGATTCGTTGGCAGGAGCGGAGGTCAGTCATCCGTGGATCGAGGGTGTCCGGGGTTCGCGAGAAGACCTCGCGGAGGCGGACAGCCGGTCAGCCGCCCAATGGCTCGAGGCGCACCGCGACGCGTACGCCATAGCCCGCTCCAATCGCGACAACCGGGTTGCGCGCGCGGAAGCGGCGGGAATAGTGGAGGAGGCGCTGGATCTGGCCGACGAGAAGGCGGAGTATTCCGCCATGCGACGGGAGATCGCTATAAAGCGGCGGGCGGGTGAGATCGTGCAGGGAACGCGAACCTCCATTGTGTGCCGCGTAATGCCGTTGACCGTTCAGAACATGCGCCGCATGCTTCCTCTGCTCACAGACGGCCGCTACCACGACGCCGAGTGGAACGACGAGGCAAACGCGCTGACGGTTTTCGACAACGAGGCTCGCCGACACGTCAGAAAGCGTGTCTTCTCCGGCGGAGCGCGGGACCAGATATCTCTCTCCCTGCGTCTCGCATTCGCGCTGGCCACTCTACCGGGCGAGTACAGCACGCGTCCTGGATGGCTCTTCCTGGACGAACCGCTGAGTAGTTTTGACAAGGAGCGGACGCAGCGGCTCGTAGACCTTCTGACGCGCGGACTGGTGCGCAAGGAATTCTCGCAGATACTCCTGGTCTCGCACAGCGATTCGTTCGACCCAGCACAGTTCGATCATCGGCTGCGAATGGAAGGCGGCCGAATCGTGACCGGCGACGGACGCGAGCGTCTGGAAGAACCCGTGCCTGCCTGAAGCGAGGTTTGGAGACGATTTGACCCGATTATCGGTGATGAGTCTTAGGACCAAGCGAAGCCGGGTTTCGTGGTCTCAGTCCGGGATACGACAGTTCGCACGACCATCATAGGCTCAATCGAAGGATCGCGGACCACGTGGTCTAGCTACAACAGGCGCTTGAAACAAGCAAAGTATCTCTATCGTCGTGGCGGGTGTTCCTGGAGACATGTGCGACAGTCGCCGGCGTCGCGGTTACGAGAGGCACAAGGACGCCAGGGCTGGCCAAGAACAGGCAAATGTGATAGCAAGCGCCTTGCAACAGATAACAAAAAGCACAGGAAATTACCAGGCGGACAGAGGGGCGTCGCCTCGAAAGCGGGTACACTTCACTTTTCCGGCCAAATCGCTGTAAAGAAACCCGTTTCGCCCCGTCTTATGAGAAGGAGAGTATGAGGTTCATGCGAGGAATATAATGCGCATGCGGCGAACAATACCGCTGGATTGAAGCAATTCCGGGTGTCCATCGCACGAGCCTGTTTACGCGGCTTGAGAACGTTTCTGGCAGTAGCCGCACTGACCATGCAATTCCCGGCAGGAGATGCGGGACTGCCCGGCAAATCTGGCCGAAATACGATACTTCACGAGGAGTAGGGAATGTCGCTTGAAGAGGCTCTGCAGCAGCAGGAGGAGAGGGTCGACGCGCTACTGAAGGGCGCGACCCGGTATGTGAGCACGCTGAAGGGCTGGAAAAAAGCCTGTCAGCAGGGACACATATCCAACATGCAGAAGGCGGCCTCATCAGCGAGCGAGCTGGCGTCCGGCCTGCCCGAAGCGACATCGGAATCCTCGGGCGCCTGGGACTTCGACGTGCGCGCGTATCTTGAAGGCGACAGCTGGCGGCGGGAGCTGCAGGAAACGGCCGCCGAGCGATTCGGGCTCCGCATCCTCGAAGACGACGAATCCCTCATCTCCTCGCCTGTGACAGTGCGTGCCCAGCCCGGGCGCGGCGCCCTCGCCCTCGGCAAGGTGAGCTGGCCTCTCATCCGTCCACGCGTCGTGGCCGCCGAGCTTCGCCGGCTCCGCGATCGCACCGCCGCCGCCAATTCGCAGGACTTCCTCGAGAGCCTTCTAAACGCCGCGATCTACCTCAGCAGCAAAGAGAATCCCGTCGCAAAGTTCCGGGATATCTACGATCTGTTCTCCCTCACGCCCGGTTACCGCAAGGAGAACCCGCCCGCCGCGTTTGGCCAGCAGATCTATGCGCTCCACCGCTCCGACCTCCGCACCACCCGGGGCGGGCGCAAGTTCGAGATCGAATACGCTACCGGCAAGGCGAAGGAGCGAGACATCTTCACGGTCCTTTCCGAAGACGGCCGGCCCCTCCGATACTATAACATCTGGTTCAAGTAGAGCGTGAGACACCATGACCGCATCCGTGTTTGCCCAGGAATCCGCGCTACCGGACGCGCTTCCGGGTCTCCAGATTCAGCGCTGGCTTCGTACCGTCGAGGATGAGTACGTCTCGGACTATGTGGCCTCCGGCGGCTCGGCGGTCAAGGTAATCACCGGGACGGATGCGCTGCTGGCGGAGGCCATGGCCGGTCTGCGGGCACAGGCGGAACGGCAGCGGATGTACTATGCGCACCTCGATCCGGCGGTTCGCGACGAGAACGGCCGCCGTCCGGACTTCCATCGCATCGAGCGATTCTTCTTCGAGGTGACGCGGGGGGTGGACTGGAAAGCCTGGGCGGCCGCGCAGGCGCGCCAATACCTCCAGACGCAGGGCATCTACCTCGCGGAGGGACGTGACCTCGGAGACCTGCAGCAGATCGCGCAGGACAACGGGCGAGACGAGCAGGACCTGGTGAACCAGTACCAGCGCGAGCTCGCGACCCCGCAAATCCGCGACACGCGCCTTTCCATCGAATTTCGCACAGCCATTACGGCCCTCAGCCGCGCGCTGCTCCTGCCCGACTCGGTCACGCCGACCACGGAGGAGGTGCTGCTCGGATGGTTTCGAGGACAGGCGCTGCCGGGCGCGGCGGCCGCTCTGAAACGGGTCCAGATATACGAGCGAATCAATCTCTCCAACGCCCGCCCCATGCTCGCGTCGTTCTGCCGGTGGCTCCCGCAGGCGGGGTGCGGCGGCCTCGTCGTTACGCTCGATTTCCGCCCCTACGAATACAAGAAGATGGCGCGCGGCCGCCGGCAGGCGGAACAGCTCCAGCGGATGCGCGACGCCATCCAGCGCGGCGCTTCCGCGGAGGAGCTTCAGCGGCTGGCCATCGACGAGGGCGCGAACGAGCCGGACGTGACCTACAGCGATGCCGCCTACATGCAGATGCTCCAGACCATCCGCCGCTTTATCGACGAGATCGATCGGTTTGAGAGGTTCCTTCTGGTCATCCTCACGACCCCCTCCTTCTACCGCGACAAGACTCTCGATCCGACCGTGAAGCGTTGCTATTTCGACTACGACGCGCTCCAGACTCGCATCGGCCAGGAGGTCCATGACGCGCGCCATGCGAATCCGGCCGCATCGCTCGTGATGCTCGGAGGAGGGGAATGAATCCGGAGGTCGTTCAGGCTCGAAGCGCCATCGAATCGCTTCGGTCGGGCGTGCCGAGCCGCGATGCAGTTCGGCAGCTCGGGACCACGCAGCACGACGTTCGCGAGCAATTCGAGGAGAGCCTCGACGCGGTTGCGAGCGGTGGCGCGGCCAGCCCCATCGTGCTGTCGGCGACCTTTGGCGCGGGCAAGACGCACCTCCTCGAGTACCTGCAGACCGTTGCCGAGCGCGAAGGATTCGTCACGAGCTACGCCGTCATCAGCCCCGAGATGCCGCTCGGCAACGCGCAGCTCGTGGTGAAGGCGCTGAGCGAGGCGGCGCGCGCCCCGGGGCAGATGGGCCGGGCGCTGCGGGCGGTCGCATCAGGCCTGCGCACCGATTCGGAGGGGTTCCGCGCCTTGCAGGAATGGGCGCGGACCGCCTCCATCGATGACCGTTTCCGCGCGCTCCTCCACCTCTATGAGGCCTATCGCGCGGACGAGGAGTTCCGCGTCCAGATCCTCAACGACATCGAGGGCCGCGGGATGCTCAAGACCGTCATCAAGGGGCGGCTGAAGCAGATCGGCCAGGCCGCGGCATACGATCTGAACGGACCTCGCAGCGCCCTCCTCTCGCACGACCGCATCCGCCTGCTGGCGCAGTGGTACCGGGCCGCCGGCTGCAAGGGGTGGGTAGTCCTGTTCGACGAGATGGAGCGGGTCGCGCGATTCTCCCTCGGTCAGCGTCTGGCGGCCTATTCCGAGCTGGGGTGGTGGCGCGAGGCGGCCGAGCAGTCCGGCAGCGCGCTCCTCCCCGTCTTCACGACGGCGACGGGATTCGTCGCGGATACGGTGACGGGTGGCGCGAACGACGAGCAGCGGCTCGCGTCGGGCGGGTTTTCGCAGGATGACCGGGACCGGCGCGCGCTCCACGGCATCGAGCTGCTGAAGTCGCCCTTTCGCCTGGAATCGCCGTCGCGCGAGCAGGAAGCCGAGATCAAGTACCGCGTGAAGTCCATCTACGAAGAGGCTTATGGCGTTACGGTTCCGGCACACAACGGCGCGGGCCGCGACGTGCGCACCTCGATTCGGGCCGAGATCCGCCGGTGGATCACCCTCTGGGACCTGCACCGCTACGACCCGTCCTATCGCCCCGACGTCGAGATGGGAGACGTCCGCTTCGATTCATCCGAAATCTCCGACGAAAATATCGTTGGCGACGGGGAGGCGTCGGAGGACTGAGCCATGCCGATTCCCTACCGGCGGACGCCGCGGGCGGCGGAGATCGGGCAGGCGGCGTTCTTCGACGTGATCTGGTCCGAAGAGGATCGGGCGCTCTATGGCGGTCTGCTGATTATCGATGGCAAAGGACAGCCGCTGGAGTTCGTTCATAATTCGGCGGCCGCGCCCTCCGGTGAGCTATGGCCGGAAGGGAAGATGCTCCTCCTCGGAATCGCAGCCGTCGCCCACTCGCTGTTCGACGGGTGCCGCCGCGATCCCGACCTCCTCGTCTGCCTCGCCTCGCTCGCCCCGCCCGGGTTCTGCCGCGCCGAGCTCGCGCCTATGCTCCCGTTCGCGCAGGTCGTCCCCGAGACTGATATCACGCCGGCGGAGTGGGGCTGGGTGAACGAGCCGCCCACCTCCGCCATGCGCGCCGCAATCCTCGCTGAGGAGCTGTTGCGGAGAGGAATGGTCGTCGAGCCGTTCGTGCGGCTGCGGCTGGCATTGCGAGCCCTTTACGCGAACGCCCGATGGCCGGAGACCCCCGATGGCCTCCTCTGACGCGTTCCACGTCGGGCGGGCGCGGACGGTCGCAATCGAAGGGTTCCGAGTCCGAAAGCCGGTTTCGTTCGATTCCGACCGGTGGCGGATGGGCCAGGCGGTTCGGCTGGATATCGGCTGGTTCGACTTCGATGCCGTAGACCACATCCCGGTAACCTCGCCCACGGATCAGGCCGGCGAGTCGGGCGTGGCAGCCGGCGATCCCACCGAGCTTGCGCGGAAGCTTGCCGCGCTCCTCCAGCCCCCGCTCGGCGATTCAGCGGCATCCGAGGTTCTTGAGTGGCCCGCCCCTCTCCATCCTTTTCAGCGCGACGGCGCGCTGGCGCTGGTCGAGCATCCATCGCTGCTTCTTGCCGACAGCATGGGGCTCGGCAAGACCGTGCAGGCCATCGCGGCGCTCCGGCTCCTGTTCGCGCGGCAGGAGATCGCGTCGGCGCTCATCGTCTGTCCTGCGTCGCTGCTGACGCAGTGGCGGAGGGAACTGGCGCGATGGGCGCCGGAGCTGCGCGCACTCACCGTGACAGGTGGACCCTCCGATCGGGCCCATCTCTGGAACCTTCCGGCACACGCGCGGCTGGTGAGCTACGAGACACTGCGCGCGGATGTGCTGGAGGTGCGGGACAGCCCGGTCCTCCGAAAGACGTGGGACGTGGTGATTCTGGACGAGGCATCGCGAATTCGGAACCGCCATTCCGGCGTCGCGATCGCATGCAAGCGTGTTCCGCGGCGCAGAAGCTGGGCGCTCACCGGCACTCCACTCGAGAACAGCATCGAGGATGTCGTCTCGATTCTCGACTTTCTGCTTCCGGACGGGTCGCGAGGGTCCGGCCGCGATTCACTTACGGCCGAAGACGTGCGGTCCCTGCTGCGCGCCTACCAGCTGCGGCGGCGGAAGCAGGACGTCCTGTCCGAGCTGCCGTCGCGCCAGATCGTCGACATCGAGATGGAGCTTCTTCCGGCGCAGCGCGAGACCTATGACCGCGCAGAGAGGGAGGGGCTGCTGCGGCTCGAAGAGGCGGGCGCGTCGGTCACCATCCTCCACGTGCTGGAGCTTATCGTCCGGCTCAAGCAGCTCTGCAACGCAGACCCCGCGAGCGGCCAGTCGGCAAAGCTCGCCGACATCGCGGATCGGCTCGGCACGATTGCGGCGGACGGGCAGCGCGCGCTCATCTTCTCGCAATTTACGGACAATCAATTCGGCGTCCGCCGCGCGGCGGACGCCCTTCGCGAGTTCCGGCCGCTCACCTACACCGGCGAGATGCCGCAGACCGAGCGGGCGCGAACCGTGGACACCTTCATGCGGGACCCCTCCCACAAGGCGCTGATTCTCTCCCTCCGGGCCGGCGGGCAGGGGTTGAACTTGCAGGCCGCCTCCTATGTCTTCCATCTGGACCGGTGGTGGAATCCGGCGCTGGAAGAGCAGGCGGACAGCCGCGCTCACCGCATGGGCCAGACGAGCCAGGTGACGGTCTATCGTTACATCTGCGCGAACACGATCGAGGAGCGTATCGACGCGCTGCTCCGCGGGAAGCGCGCGCTCTTTCAGGACGTCGTCGAGGACGCCACGATCGACCTCGGCACGACCCTGACCGAATCGGAGCTGTTCGGACTGTTCGGCATGTCTCAGCGAAGCTGATCCTTCGGAAGGAATCCGGCATGGCGGAAGCCAACGGACTCGCATGCGTCTATTACATGCCCGCAGATAATCGCATAGATGCGGGCGGCGTCCGCCAACCCGAGATCCTCGCCAAAGTGACTGAGGCTGCGAGGGTTCGAGCACCGACGACGATACCAACGTGGTGTTTGGAATCGAGAAACCTGGAGGCTCACCTTACGCAGACTGGCTCAACAAATTGGGTGCATTCCGCGGCGGACGGGAGCCTGCACCCTCCAGCTCTAATGCGCTTCGCGCCAACTCCGCACCTTCGTGCGCAGGACGTATATGCGGGTGTCTTTCCGCGCACGGAGGTGCGGGGCTGGCCGCAGGCATGATAGCGGCGGGGTTCAGCCCGCCGACCGTATCGAGTGCGGACTCCATAACCAATTGCCTGCCTGCGAAAGGTGAGTTGGAGATCTGAATTGTCTCTGGAACTGCGGCCGGAGGTCGAGAAATTGATACGCGAACGTGCGCGGGCCGAGGGCGTGTCGGTCGATGAACTGCTGTCGGGCGCCTGCACGGGGGAGCAGGCGTATCGGTCCGCGACGCCGTCGAATCGCGTGCGGGAAATCACAAGCGATTGGCAGGCGCATGACCGCGATTCCCTGCACCTGATCAAGAGTAACCTCGCCAACAGGGTTCCGGACCACAGCTTGTTTGCGGCATGGCGGGAGCAGGATTTCGCAATGAGCGAACAGGAAAAGCTGGAAGAGGATCGGCTCTGGTCCGAACTGGAGCCTGCTCTGGTTAACGGCATCTAAGATTCCAAGGTCCGAACCTGGAGCTCAGTCGTGACGAGTACGTCGTGGCAACGACAAACGTCGCACACCTCTCGCGTTTCATCCACGCGGTCAACTGGGAAGCCTTCGCACCTTGAGCAACAGGAGCGCACGATGAGTGAGAAGAACGGTTCGGCCCACGGACCTGTCGGGCCTGTCACGCGTCCGGAGCAGCGGACGGCCGCGGCGGAGCGCCGGTCGGCGTATCCTTATCGGTTTCCCCGCGACCCGCGCAAGATGGGCGGCAAGTTCACGGTGGACGAGAACGCGCGACGCCTGGTCCGCTTTTTCTATTTCACCCGCCGAATCGCGCAGGGGCTCGGCTCCTGGACCCTCGCCATCCCGGACTTCGAGGTGAAGGTCGAGACCGGACGCCATCTCTTCTGGCACGCCGACGCCGCGTTCCGCCTGCGTGACCGGCTCCACTTCCAGGAGATGCGCCTCGCCGAAATCGACGACCATCGGGACGCGGACATCGATCTCTTCATTGAGGAGATGCTCTCCGCCGCCGACACGCCGGAGCTGCTGGTTGGCGCCCACCAGGTCGCCGGCCGCGCTCTGGCCACCGCCTTCCGCCACCACATCGACGACACCTGCCCCATCGCCGACGCTCCCACGATTCGGACGCTGCGCCAGATTCTGGTGGACTTCGAGCCGATGCTGGAATGGGCGGAACAGGCGGTCGCGGCGTATATCGAGGGAGGGGTCGACGAATCGCGACTCGAATCGTGGCGCTGGCGTCTTGAGCGCGTGCTCTCGTCCATCGGAGGGATAACCGGGGCCGACCCGAAAACTCCGCGCCCGACGCTTCGCATCGATTCGAAGCCCTATGAGCGCAACACCGTTCCGATGCGCGATTCCCGATTCGACGCTTTCCGCCACACGGGCGACTACAATGCGGCCGACGGCGAGCCGCGCTACGAGCCGAACACCTATGAGGATCAGCGCCTTCGGTTCATCCGCGCGCAGCGCGACGAGGTGGACGCGATCGAGGCGTTCGGCACGTTCCTCTGGGATATCCGGTTCAAAGACTTCCTGGCCGAGTACTACCTTGCGCGAATCACGTGGGATGAATCGCGGCACACGGAGATTGGCCACCTCACGATGCTGGCGGACGGCTACGACCCCTTCGAGCTGCCGAACCGCCTCACCAGCTCCACGTGCCGCGGCCCGATGGAGCCGGAGTACGCAATGGCCGAGATCAACCTCTTCGGCGAGATCGGCGTGCTCAAGACCATCCACCAGCTCATCGACGAGGCCCGGAGGCGCGACGATTACGTGGTGGCGCACATCACCGACTTCATCCGGTCGGACGAGCGCACGCACGTCCGCAACGGCCAGCACATCCTGAAGGTCATGACAGACCTCGGCATGCAGGACCTGGAGCTGCGCACCCGCGAGCTGTTCACGGAGTGCCTGGTGAGCCTCGGCGCGATCAAGCCGGACGGCGACCTCTTCACGCTCACGCGCGAGGACATCGAGCGCTTCATCGGGGAGTAGCGCGCCAAATAACAGAGACCAGGGAACCGCGATATGCTGGACATACGAATCGATCCGACTGCCTTCGACTGTCCCGACGTGCGAATCCCGCTCGTCTGGACGGTGCGCCACAAAGTCGACGCGCCGGTGCTGGACGACGTGCCGGGAGCGGTGCACGCGGCGCTCGGCAGGCTGTGGTCCGACCCGCGGCTGAAGCCGGGCGCTTCCGTAGCGGTTGGCGTCGGCAGCCGCGGAATCGACAACCTGACCACGGTCGTGCGGACGGCGGTTGCGGCGCTGCAGGAGAAGGGGCTGAAGCCGTTCATCGTCCCGGCGATGGGCAGCCACGGCGGCGCGACGGCGGAGGGGCAGGAGCAGATCCTGCGCGACTATGGCATCACGCTGGAGAACGTCGGCGCGCCGGTCCGCGCCACGATGGCGGTCGAACAGGTCGGCACGCTGGAGGATGGCTACCCGGTCTTCTTCGACAAGAATGCGCTGGCCGCCGACGCCGTTATCGTCATTAACCGGATCAAGCACCACACGGATTTCACGGGCGACATCGAGAGCGGGCTCTGCAAGATGTGCGCCATCGGGCTGGGGAAGCAGCACGGCGCGGCGCGGATACATCGGTTCGGCGCGCAGGGGCTCCGGCACATCATGCCAAAGGTCGGCCGCCGCCTGACCGAGACGACCAATATCGTCGGCGGAATCGGGCTCATCGAGAACCCCTACGGCCGCACCGCCGGGGTACACGGGCTCACCGCGAGGGAGATTGGCCGCCAGCCGGAGATGGCGCTCCTGAAGCGTGCGCGCGCCCTCGCCCCACGGCTCGCCTTCGATTCGGTGGACGTGCTCGTTGTGGACGAGATGGGAAAGAACATCAGCGGATCCGGCATGGACACGCACGTCATCGGCCGCGTCGAGATGCCATCGGTGCCGGAGACGGAGTGGGACGGCCCTACCGTCCGCGTGGTCTGCGTACTCGACGTGACCGACGTTTCCCACGGCAACGCGGCGGGGCTCGGACTGGCGGACATGACGACGCGCAGGCTGGTTGAGAAGGTCGATTTCAAGGTCACCTCCACCAACCATCGCACGAGCGGCGAGGGGGGCGTGCGGCGCGGGCGGATTCCGGTCGTCCTGGACGATGCGGAGATGTGCGTCCGCTCGGCCATCGGTTCGTGTGGTCGCGGAATCGAGAAGGAGGTCCGGCTGGTGCGCATTCGCAACACGGAGTTCGTCGAGCTGCTGGAGGTATCCGAAGCGCTGATGGACGAGGTGCGGAGCCGCGAGGACCTGGAGATTGTTCAGGACGCGCACCTGCCCGACCTTTCCATGCCACTCGGAGCGAATCACTGATGGCGGACCCCGTGATTCGCCGCGCGGAGCGCCAGGACGCCGACAGCCTGCTGGAGCTCATCACGGCGCTGGCGCACTATGAGCAGCTCGACCCGCCGAATGAAGGCGCCCGCGCTCGGCTCATCGAGGACGGATGGGGCGAGCGGCCCAAATACGAGGCGTGGCTCGCGGAGGTCGATGGGCACGCGGTTGGCTATGCGATCCTGTTCGAGACCTACTCCACCTTCCTCGCCCGACCCACGCTCTATCTGGAGGACATCTTCCTGCTCCCGGAGTACCGCGGCCGGGGAATCGGGGACGCCCTCTTCCGCCGCATCTCCCGGCTCGTGCGGGAGCGGGACTGCGGCCGGATGGAGTGGGTCTGCCTCGATTGGAACCGCGCCGGCCTCCGCTTCTACGAGAAGATAGGCGCGCGCCACATGACCGAATGGCTCACCTTCCGCCTGCTCCCGGAGCAGATCGCCACTCTCAACGAGACCGAGTCCTGACACCAAATTCGCGGTAAACCCCCAAATACAGCCTTCGAGGAATGGACATGCGCAATCAGCCGCTGAACATCGTTCTGCTCGGCGTGGACAGCCTCCGCGCCGACCACATGAGCTGTTACGGATACCCCCGCCTCACCACTCCGCACATCGACCGTCTCGCCGGACAGGGCGTCCTCTTCGAGAAGAACTACTCCGTCCACATCCCAACCACCAGCGCCTATGCGAACATGCTGACGGGTATGGACGCGTTCTCGACGCAGGTGGTCGCGCTCCGCCACAAGGGTCCGCTGCGCGAAGAGGTGCGCACGCTGCCGGAGATCCTCCGCGACGCCGGTTACAACACGACGTGCGTGGGATTCAGCGGAAATCCGTCGTCGCGCGGCTTCGACAAGTATCTGGACTACGCGGGGTGGGGGAGCTGGAACGAGGGCCGGAGCCCGAAGGCGCAGAACCTTAACGACGTCGCGCTGCCGGAGTTGGACCGCCTCGCAGGCGAGGAGAAGCCCTTCTTCCTCTTCCTGCGCCACATGGACCCCCATGCGCCCTACCTCCCTCCCGCGCCCTATGAGCGGATGTTCTACCACGGTAACGAGTGCGACCCCGCGAATCGGTCGATGGACCCTGTGATGGCGTTCAAGCCCTTCCGAGATCGGA
>Ga0207667_10006699_pt1 | contig 13921 bp, 13 predicted proteins | sample KBSCornC52_FD_184301 | JGI IMG/M metagenome (GOLD analysis project Ga0207667, IMG submission 184301) | Corn rhizosphere microbial communities from Kellogg Biological Station, Michigan, USA - KBS Corn C5-2 (SPAdes) (version 2) | ecosystem: Host-associated > Plants > Roots > Rhizosphere > Soil ... | reverse complement strand
GCAGCAGATGCGCGACTTTGCAGACGCGCTCGGCGCCAGCCGCGACCTCCGCGAATTCCTCAGCAATCCCGCGGTTGAAAGCGATCGCAAACATAAGATCATCGACGCGCTCGCCTCGCGGATGGGACTCTACCCCCAGGTCCGGAACTTCATCGCGGTTATTGTCGATCACCACCGGCTCGGCGAGTTCGACGAGATTCTCACGGAATTTCGCCGAGTTAGCGATCAGCGCCTCGGTGTAACCGAGGCCCGCATCATCAGCGCCCGTCCGCTGGAGCCCGCTGTACGCGCCCAACTCGAAGGCCAGGTCTCCAGGCTTACAGGCGGACCCGTCCGCACCAGCTACGCCGAAGACGCAAGCCTGCTGGGTGGCGCTGTCATCGAAATCGGCTCCACCATTTACGACGGCTCGATCCGGGCCCAGTTGGACCAGTTGAAGACCAGGCTTGTAAACGCCTGAGCCGCCGCAATCCGAGTCCAGCGCACATTGTTTAGATAAAAGGAACCAAATGGCAAAGATCAATGCGGATGAGATAACAGCGCTGCTCCGCCAGCAGATTGAAAACTACGATCAGCAGATCCAGGTCGACGAGGTAGGCACCGTCATCTCCCTCGGCGACGGCATCGCTCGCGTTCATGGGCTCGACAAGGTCATGGCTGGCGAGATGGTCCAGTTCCCCCACGATGTCTACGGCCTTGCCATGAACCTCGACGAGTCCGAGGTCGGCGTCGTGCTGCTGGGCGACTACACCGAAATTCACGAGGGCGATGAGGTCAAGCGCACCGGCACCATCATGTCGGTCCCAGTCGGCGACGCGCTGATCGGCCGTGTGGTCGATGCTCTCGGCAATCCGATTGATGACAAGGGCCCAATCGCCACCGACCAGCGCCTGCCCGTGGAGCGGCTCGCCCCGGGCGTCGTCGATCGCCAGGGCGTTCGCGAGACCATGGCGACCGGCATCAAGGCCATCGATACGATGATCCCCATCGGCCGCGGTCAGCGCGAGCTCATCATCGGCGACCGCCAGACCGGCAAGACCGCAATTCTGCTCGACACCATCATCAACTCGGCCAAGAACAACCTGATCTGCATCTACTGCGCGATCGGACAGAAGCGCTCGTCGGTCGCGCAAATCGTCAAGACGCTTGAAGAAAAGGGCGCGATGGGCTACACCATCGTCGTTGCTGCCACCGCCTCCGAGCCGGCTCCGATGCAATACCTCGCTCCGTTCGCCGCCTGCGCCATGGGTGAGTTCTTCCGCGATTCGGGCCGCCACGCGTTGGTCATCTACGATGATCTCTCCAAGCACGCCGTCAGCTATCGAGAGATCTCATTGCTCCTCCGCCGTCCTCCCGGACGCGAGGCCTACCCCGGCGACGTCTTCTACCTCCACTCACGCCTGCTGGAGCGCGCCTCAAAACTCTCCGACAAGCTCGGCGGCGGCAGCCTCACCGCCCTGCCCGTCATTGAAACTCAGGCAGGCGACGTCTCCGCCTACATTCCCACCAACGTCATCTCCATCACCGACGGCCAGATCTTCCTCGAGACGGATCTCTTCAACTCCGGCGTGCGCCCTGCCGTCAACGTCGGCCTTTCCGTTTCGCGCGTCGGTTTCGCCGCTGCCATCAAGGCCATCAAGCAGGTGGGTTCGAGGCTCAAGCTCGATCTCGCCCAGTACCGCGAGCTCGCCGCCTTCGCGCAGTTCGGCTCAGACCTCGACAAGGTCACGCTGCAGCAGCTGAATCGCGGGCAACGCCTCACGGAACTGCTGAAGCAGCCACAGTTCCATCCTCTTCCGGCGGAGAAGCAGGTTGCCATTCTTTTCGCCGGCGTAAACGGCCTGCTTGACGATGTCGACGTTGGGGATATCCGCGCCTTCGAAGATGGCTTCTATCCGTACCTCGAGGGCTCCGCTCCCGCCATCCTGACCGATATCGCCACGAAAAAGGCGCTGGACGACGACCTCACCAAGCGGCTCACCGACGCCATCAACGATTACAAGCGGCAGTTCCTTGCCGATCTCAAGGCCTCGCGCGAGGCGGTCGCAAAGTAAACCATGGCCAACGTACTCGATCTACGGCGGCGCATCCGCAGCGTGAAGAACACGCGCCAGATCACCAAGGCCATGAAGATGGTCTCGGCGGCCAAGCTGCGCCGCGCCCAGGATCGCGCCATGAAGGCTCGTCCCTACGCGCGTATGCTCTCGAGCGTGCTCGTCTCCATGGTTCGCCGGACCGATCTCTTCAACGAGGAATCCGGCGAGATCCTCCATCCCCTGCTCGTGGAGCGCGAAGAGAAGAACATCCTCGTCATCGTAGTCGCGGGCGACAAGGGCTTTGCCGGAGCTTTCAACTCCAACATCGGCAAGGCCGCCCAGAAATTTATCGACTCACGGCGCTCCCTGGAACAGAACGTCGACGTCGAGCCCATCGGAAAGAAGGCCATCGGCCTCTACAAGAAGCGCTTTCCGGCGGCCAGCTACGAAAAGACCGAGAAGCATTACGATAACGACCTCTCAGTGCACTATGACGTCATCCGCCATCGCGCCCAGCCCATTGAGGTAAGCGCCGAGCACCCGAACCTGCTGCTCCGTACCGATATCCACGAGATCTCCGAGATGTCGCGCTCCATCATCGAGCGCTACGAGCGCACCGAGATCGACTCCGTCTACATCGTCTATAACGAGTTCAAATCCGTCATCCAGCAGCGAGTCGTCGTCGAGAAGCTGCTTCCCATCCGCAAACTCGGAGGCCATGAGATCGCCGCAGCCGAGCAGATGCCTGAAGAGCAGCGCGAAGCCGCGGCAAGAGCCGCAGCCAGCGCCGGCATCTCCGTGGAGGAGCCAGTCGACGACACCGCCGAGGAAGAGGAGAAGTTCGGGACCGCCGACGTCGATTACATCTTCGAGCAGCCGCCGGAGCAGCTCTTCTGCGATCTGCTGCCACGCTACGTCACCACCCAGATCTTTCATGCGCTGCTGGAATCGGCGGCCGCCGAGCATGCAGCTCGTATGACCGCGACCGATGCGGCGACCAAGAACGCAGAGGACCTGATCGACAGCCTGAGCCTCACAATGAACCGCGTGCGCCAGGCAGCCATCACCAAAGAAATCATCGAAATCGTCAGCGGAGCCGCAGCGCTCTAGCCCGCGAGGAATTCAGGAAGAACTATGGCAGAGAACATTGGAACCGTCGTATCCGTCAGCGGACCAGCCGTTGACATCCAGTTTGAAGAGCGGGCGATGCCCCCCATTTATCAGGCGCTGCGTATCGTCTCGGATGGCTTCGACGTCCCCGAGCCACTCTCGGTCATCGTGGAAGTGCAGCAGCACCTCGGCGAGGGCCGCGTGCGCTGCATCGCCATGGTCGCCACCGAAGGCATGGTTCGCGGCATGAAGGCCATCGACACCGGTGCGCCGATCACTGTTCCGGTGGGCCGCGCCACGCTGGGCCGCGTGCTCAACGTCCTTGGCGAACCAGTAGACGAGCTCGGGCCCGTCAACTCCAAAGAGTTCAAGCCCATTCACCGGCAGGCTCCCGCATTCGACGAGCAGTCGACTTCGGAAGAGATGTTCGAGACCGGCATCAAGGTCATCGATCTCATCCAGCCCTTCCTTAAAGGTGGCAAGATCGGCTTGTTCGGCGGCGCAGGTGTCGGCAAGACCGTCATCATCCAGGAACTCATCAACAACGTCGCCACCAAGCACGGCGGCTTCTCCGTCTTCGCCGGCGTCGGCGAGCGTACCCGCGAGGGCAATGATCTCTGGATCGAATTTCAGGAATCCGGCGTCATCGATCTCAAGAACTTCGCCAACTCCAAGGCGTCTCTGATCTACGGCCAGATGACCGAGCCGCCGGGAGCCCGTCTGCGCGTCGCGCTGACCGGCCTCACCGTCGCCGAGCACTTCCGCGATGAAGAAGGCGCCGACACGCTCCTCTTCATCGACAACATCTTCCGCTTCACACAGGCAGGCTCCGAAGTCTCCACCCTGCTGGGCCGTATGCCCTCCGCCGTGGGCTACCAGCCCAACCTCGCCACCGAAATGGGCGAACTGCAGGAGCGCATCACCTCCACCAAAAAAGGCTCGGTAACCTCAGTGCAGGCTGTCTACGTGCCCGCCGATGACTTGACCGATCCAGCTCCCGCAACCACCTTCGCTCACCTCGATGCCACCACCGTGCTCTCGCGCCCACTCTCGGAGCTCGGGATCTACCCGGCCGTCGACCCGCTAGCATCCACGTCACGCATCCTCACTCCCACTGTCGTCGGCGACGAGCATTACCAAGTGGCCCAGGGCGTAAAGCGGATCCTGCAGCGCTACAAGGATCTCCAGGACATCATCGCCATCCTCGGTATCGATGAGCTCTCGGAAGAGGACAAGCTCACCGTCACCCGCGCTCGCAAGGTGCAGCGTTTCCTCTCGCAGCCCTTCCACGTGGCCGAGGTCTTCACCGGCATCCCCGGCGCCTACGTCAAAATCGAGGACACGGTGCGCAGCTTCAAGGAGATCATCGAAGGCAAGCACGATGCCATCCCGGAGCAGGCGTTCTATCTCAAGGGCGGCATCGAGGACGTGCTCAAGGCCGCGGAGAAGATGGCGGCAACGGCATAACTCCATGGCGGATATCGGCACAAACTCGGGACTTCTCTCCGTTCGGCTCGTCAGCCCGGATCGCCTGCTGCTGGAGGCCACGGCGGCGGCGGTCGAGCTGCCCTCAAGCTCCGGCTACCTGGAGGCGCTCTACGGCGCGGCGCCCCTGCTTGCCGAACTGGGCGCGGGCGAAGTGCGCCTCCATGGCGGCTCCGCGGACGGCCAGCGCTTCTTTGTTGCGTGGGGCTTCGCCGAGGTGCTGCCGGAGCGCATCACCATCCTCGCCGAAACTGCCTTCAAACCTGAGGAGATCGACACCTCCGCGGCGCGACAGGAGCTCGCCGACGGCGACAAGCTCTGGCATCAGGCCGGCGATGACGCCGCCAAGTACGATCACGCCAATCAGATCACCCGAGAGGCCGAAGAGAAGATTGCTTCGGCCGAGGGCCGCGGACACTAGCCTCAATTCGGCGGCAAGCCCACTTCTTCAGCAGGGCTCCGCGTTTGCTATCGAATCCGGCTCAAAGCTCGCATCAGCCCCGCAGCCGGCAGTTCAGGGGAAAGCAGGGCGCTGCCAACTCCGGTGATCTCTCCTGCGGCCAGCCTTCCGCTGCGCACCGCCCCCTCCATCGTGGAAGGCCAGCCCGTTGCCGTCCAGTCGCCCGCCACATAAAGCCCCGGCAATCCAGTGCGCTGCTGCGGTCGATAGGCATCCAGCCCCGGAGTGACGGAGAAGGTCGCCCGCGCCTCCTTCAGCACTGCCGATTTCACCAGCTTCGCCTCCGCGATCTTGGGAAAGAACATCGCAGCCTCGCGCAGCGCGGAGGAGAGGATCTGCTCCCGCGACATCTCCAACTCCGGCCAGGAGGCGCTGATCACCAGCTCCAGATAACTTCCCTGCTCCGCCGGCCATCGCCGTATGCGCGACTTCGCGAACATCCACTGGATCCTCGTATCCAGCAGCACAGCGTGGTCTAACTCCGTCACCTCGCGGTCGAACCACAGATGCACTGTCGTGATCGGCGCCGCTACAAACCGGTCATACTCGAAGTAAATCGCCGGCCCAAGCGGCCGAAGCAGTTCCTGCGTCTGCCGGAAACCGGTCGCCAGTACAACGCTTTCGGCGCGAATCTCACCCGCCCGCGTGCCCACCGACCAGCTTCCATCCGAATGCGGAGTGACCGAATTCACGCCGCTGCTCTCCCGTATCTCGACCTTCAGCGACCGCGCCAGCGCGAGCAGCGGCTCGAAAAACTGCGTCAGCGGAGCCGCCGGAATCCCCAACCGTCCCGCGTCATTCGACCGCAGGAAAGATTCGTGGAATACCTTGCCGGCGTACCGGGTCGAGCAGCGCTCGAAGCTATCGTTCAGCGCCCCCACAATCACCGGCTCCCAGAAGTGGCGAATCGCGCGTTCGGTCTGGCCGGTTCGCTTCAGCCACACCGCGAAGCTCTCCTCATCGCTAGCCGGATATCCGCGAAGAAAATGCGTCAGCCCCGCAGCGATCCCCGCCTTATCCCGAAGCGACAACATCGGCGCGGAGAGGAAGCTCAGCGTCTTGTGTCCCGGAGCAGGCATAGGCCCCGGACGGATCCAGCTTCTCCGCGGCACACCTGAAGCCTCAGGCTCAAGAAAGCACAGCTCGTCATACCACCGCATCGTCTCCGACGCCCCTGACTGCTGCATCAGATCCAGAAAATTCGTGCAGCAGCCCAGGATCACGTGCTGCGAATCGATCACCTCATCCAGCGCCGGGTGCGTATACGAGTAGGCCCGGCCTCCGGCGAACGGCCGGCGCTCCAGCAGCATCACCCGCGCCCCCTGTCCCGCCAGAGCGATCGCCGCAGCCATTCCGGCAACTCCAGCGCCAATCACGGCGACATCCGTTGTCTCCGGCGCGCTCATCCCAGCATCCGGTTCACGGCTGCCATCGCGGCGCCTCGCGCTAAGATGACGAGCTTCTCCCCGGTGGAGATGCCGACCCGCTCCGTGAACACATCCATCTGTTTCTGCGCCATCCGGCCCAGCAGCCGGTGGTAGATCGTCATCAGCACCCACATCGCGGCCCGGCTGTCCCGGTCCAGCAATGGGATCAGCTTCCGGCCTGCGATGTAGTACTTCTCAGCCCGAATCGCAAGCGTTGCCAACATTCCCCTCTCGCGCTCGGTCATAGTGCGGCCCTTCGCGAGCTGCTGCAGGTCTTTCAACGATTCGCCAAACTCATCCATCAGATCGCGCGGAAGATATACGCGATTCCGCTCGATGTCTTCCTTCACATCCCGCAGGATATTCGTGAGCTGGAAGGCGACGCCCGTCTCCTCCGCCAGCGCCTCTGCGCGCACATCCGAGTACCCAAAGATCCGGATGCACACCAGACCGACCACGGAAGCCACCAGGTAGCAGTATCGATAGAGGTCCTCGAAGCTCTCATATGTCTGGACCTCATCTGCTTCTAGGGGCTCCAGATCCATCGTCGTCCCGGATACAAGCTCTTCGAGCAGCGAATCCGGAATATCGAACCGGCGCTGCGTTTCCCCCAAAGCCACAAACACCAGGTCATCCGAGGCTGTCACTCGCGAGGCGCGCCACGCCTCGAGCCATTGCTGCATTTCCATCCGCCGCAGCTCAATCGGCTTAGATTCATCGTCGGAGATATCGTCCGCCCGGCGCATGAATGCATACACCGCGCACATGGCATCGCTCTTGCGCTGTGGCAGCACGCGAAACGCCCAGTAGAAATTCTTGGCCTCACGCCGTGCAATCTCCCGGCACGCGCGGTAGGCTTCGGCGATCCTGGCTGCTGACGTAACTTCTTGCGGGACGGTCAAGCAATCGGCCTCAGCGCTCACGCGATGGGAACCCTGGATGTCCCGGCTCGCAGCTTCCGGAGCGCGGCCCCCAGGAGCAGCGTCAGCTTCGTCCGTCGCGTCACCACGGGACGTCCGCGGAGCACGTCATAATCCTGCGCGGCAATGCCGTCCAGGATCGCTTCCCCGCCCCTGCGAAACAGGTCAATCGTCACCTGAAGCTCCGGATCCACCATACCTGTCAGCGGAACTCCCTCGGCAAGCATTGCCCGGGTACGATCCACCAGCGCATTCATCATGGCTCGGAACTCAGGAGTAAAGACGCGCCCCTCAATCTGGCCCTCTGCCACGCCAAAGCGCTCCAGATACTCGGTTGGAATGTACCGCCGTGGAATCTCGGAATCGCGCACGCAGTCCTGCCAGAAATTCGCCAGCTGCAGTCCCGTGCAGATCCGGTCGGAGAGCTCCGCTCGATCCTCATCCCGATATCCGCAAATCATCAGCACCAGCCGTCCCACTGGATTTGCCGAATACCGCGAGTAATCCACCGCCTCATCCCAGGTGTCGTAAATTGTCTTGATCTGGTCCTGAATAAAGGCGCGGATCAGGTCGTGGAATAAGCCGCGCGGCAGATCACACGCTTCAATGGTGGGCCGCAACGCCACGAAGACTGGATGCTGCGAGAGCTGGGGTGCGTCATAGCATTCGTCCAGTAACCGGTCCCAGTCTTCCAGCAGCCGCAGCGCGGTCGTCGTGCTGCCCACCTCGTCTCCCAGGTCGTCGGAGACGCGGCAGAACGCATAGAGACTCTCAAAGTGCGGACGAACTCTCTTGGGGAGAAAAAACGTGGCAACGTGAAAATTCTCGTAGTGCGAGGTTGCCAGCGAATGGCACCACGCCCGCGCTTCTTCCAGCGAGGGTCGCTCCGCAGGCATCGCGTACTCAGCGGGTGCGCCCTCCAGGGCTACGGAAGCGCTGGACGGTCGCAGCTCAATGAATGCCTCGGGAAGATGCACGTCCGCGGTCATCGCGCGCTCTCCAGCGCAGCCTCTTCTGCAATCCAGGCGGCAATCGGCGGCCCGGCCTCGCACAGCCTTCCATTGGGGAAGATCGCCGTCTTGATGTCGGCCCGATTTTCGGCGCTGCGCGTCATCATCCGGGCAAACACCCCTGGCACCTCTTCCAGCGGAGCCGTCCGCGTGATGAATCCGGCTGCGTCGAATCGCCCGCTCGCAATCAGTTCAAGTGCCGCGCGGCAGGTGCTGGGTGTGTGGTGGAAGCTGGCCTTCAGCGTAATGTCGCCATAATGCAGCCGGTTCGTGTCCAGTGCTACGACCGTACCCGAAGGCGGCCCTCCGAAGAAGTTCACGACGCCGCCCTTGCGCACCATCGCCACCCCCTGTTCCCACGTGGCGGGTGTCGCCACGGCTTCAATCACCACGTCCGCACCGCGGCTGCCCTCGGTCAGGGTACGGACCGCAGCCACTGTCTCGATGCCCTCAGTCACCAGCACCACCTCAACTGCGCCGAACCTCCGAGCCGCTGCAATCTGGTCCTCGCGCTTCACGACTGCAATCACGCGCACCCCATGGAGCGCTGCAACTTGGATAAACATCAGCCCGATCGGTCCGGCTCCAATCACCGCCATCGTGTCGCCCCGGCGCGCTCCGCTCTCCTGGAAACCGAGCACCACGCAGGCCAGCGGCTCCGTCAGCGCTGCATGCTCGAAGGGCAGCCCGTCCGGTATCAAAAGCGTATTCTTTTCCACGATCCGCGCCGGAACTCGAAGGTACTGCGCATACGCCCCGTTGTTGAACAGCAGGTGCTCACATAAATTCTGCTGGCCGCGTTCGCAAAAAAAGCACGCGGCACACGGCGCGGAATTCATGGGAACCACGCGGTCCCCGGGTTGAAAACGAGCACCCGGCCCCGCAGACGCAACCACACCCGCAAGCTCATGTCCGAAAATGATCGGCGGCTTCAGCATCATCGCGTGATAGCCCCGCCGGAAGACCTTCAGGTCCGTACCGCAGGTCAGAGCCGCCCCTATGCGAACGACGATTTCCCCGTCTCCGGCAGCAGGAATGGGGATACGCTCCATTCGGAGGTCCTCGCTTCCGTGCAGTACCGCAGCCAGCATCGTCTCAGGCATACTTCATTTTCTCACTTTCGGGTGCTGGAAGCGATAAGGAATCATAGATCCGCGCCGGTAGGCTCCTTCGTGCATCTGATAACCTGAGCCACAGAAAACAATGCCCTTCAAGTCCCCAGAGGAATTCATCAAAGAAAGCGTTGGTGCGATTCAGGAGTACTCCGTCCTGTGCTGGACGGCCATTACTGACCTGTTTTCGGCTCCACGCTATTGGGCAGATATCTTCACCCAGATGGATTCCATTGGTGTCGGCTCTATGCCGATCATCATTCTCACCGGTTTCTTCACCGGCTGCGTGCTCGCCCTTCAGTCGGCCACCGCACTCACCGAGTTTGGCGCAGTATCCAAGACCGGCTCCCTGGTCTCGCTCTCCATGGTCAAGGAGCTCGGGCCGGTGCTGACCGGCCTTATGGTCTCCGGGCGCAATGCCGCCGGCATGGCATCGGAGCTCGGCTCCATGAAGGTGACCGAGCAGATTGACGCCATGCGTGCACTCGGCACCGATCCCATGCGTAAGCTGGTCGTGCCTCGCCTGGTTGCCACTGTCTTCATGCTGTTCTTTCTCACCATCATCGCCGACGCATTCGGCATTGGCGGCGGGGCGCTCATGTCCGTCGCCATCCTCGGACTCAATGGCAGCTCCTACCTCCACGATTCCTACCGCGGCCTGGTGCATGGCGATATCGTCCAGGGCCTGACCAAGCCCCTGTTCTCCGGGTTCATCATCGCCACCGTCGGCTGCTACTGCGGACTCAAGACCACCGGCGGAACCCAGGGAGTCGGCCGCTCGACCACGCGGGCCGTCGTCATCTCGTCCGTCGCTATCATCATCGTCGATCTGCTGGTGACCCGGGCCATGATCGGGATCTTCGGGAGCTGACGCGCAATGGGAGATGCCGAGCGCACCGCAACCGAGACCGTCGACATCGAGGCGTACTCCGGGCCCATCGTCGAGTTCAAAGATGTCACCATCAGCTTCGACGTGAAGCCGGTACTCGAGCGCATCTCCTTCACAGTCGAGCGCGGCCAAACACTCATCATCCTTGGCCCTGCGGGCTGCGGCAAATCGGTGCTGCTCAAAATGGCGAACGGCCTCCTGCGCCCCGATTCAGGCTCCATATGCATCTTCGGCCAGGAGATCACCACCATGCCGGAGCGCGATCTCTTCCAGCTCCGTGCCCATATCGGCATGGTCTTCCAGGAGTCGGCCTTGTTCGACTCGCTCACCGTGGAGGACAACGTCGCTTACCGCCTGCATGAGGAGCGGGTCCCCGAGGACGAGGTTCGCCATCGTGTCGAGGAGGCGCTCAAATTCGTCGAACTCGAACAGGCCATCGAGAAATTTCCCTCTGAGCTCTCCGGCGGCATGCGGCGCCGTGTCTCCATCGCCCGCGCCATCATCAGCCACCCGGACCTGATCCTCTATGACTCGCCCACCGGCGGCCTGGACCCCATCACCTCCACCACCATCATCCAGCTGGTCATGAAGCAGCGCGACGTCTCCCACACCACCTCCCTCGTTGTCACCCATCGCCTTCAGGATGCCTTCATCATGGCCAGCCATCGCTACGACGCGGAAAAAGGCATGGTGCCTCTGGAACCGAACAGCTCCGGCAGCCGCATCGATCAGGGCACCCGCTTCCTTGTCCTGAATGACGGCGGCATTAAGTTCCACGGCGACACCGAACAACTCGTCCACTCCGACGACCCCTGGATCAAGGAATACCTCGCGTGAGAGTTTGTCCGACGAATTTCTATTGACATCTCCTATTACGGGATACGTAATAGTACGCGAGGCGGAATACCATGTCGGATCCCACCATCCTTGTGCTCTCCAGTCTTGCCGGCGGCGAGAAGCATGGCTACGCCATGATGGAAGACATCGAGCGGTTCGGAGGTGTTCGCCTCGGGCCCGGAACTCTCTACGGTGCGATTACGCGGCTGGAAAAGCAGGGCTGGATTGCCCCGGTCGGGCCTAGGGACCGACGGCAGCTGTACAAACTCACTGCCGCAGGACGTGCGCATCTCCAGGAGCAGCTTGAAAATCTTGGACGGATCGTTCGCACGGGCCAGCGCAGATTGGAGAACGTATGAAGCGCATCCTGAAAACCCTCGGCAGGCTCTACCCGCGAGCGTGGCGCGAACGCTATGGTGAGGAGTTCGATGCCATCCTTGAAGATCGAAAGCCATGCCTTCTCGACATTGCCGACGTGCTCCTTGGCGCATTCAGAATGAGGGTGAGCGTGCGGCATCTGGTGCAGATAGTTCTTCCGTGCGGCTTAGCCGGAGCGGCCATCGCATGGGGAATCGCCGCGCGAACCCCGGCCAGATACAGTTCCGATACCGTAGTGAAATTTACCTCCTATCGCCTCACGCCGGTGTGCAGTAATCCGGATGAGCTCCCTGCTACATTGCGTCCTTCCAAAGGCGCCTGCGGCGAAAGTAGAGCGGTCATGGATAAGGGGATGCAAGCCTGGATTCAACCCGCTTTGGATCGCGATTTCCTGATCTCCGTGATTAAGAGCAAAAGGCTCTACTGGGAGCAGCAACAGTCCCATGTTCCCATCGAGCAACTTGTCGACACCATGCGGGCGCATATCAATCTTCGCCCGATCGGTTCAGCAGAGAATGGCGCTTCCACTCAGGCTTACCGAATCGAATTCCAGTACTCGGAACCTCGTCTCGCACAGGATGTAGTCGCTCTCTTGGCCAGCCGCTCTATGGACGCCTTCATCAAGTCTTCGCTTGCGCAGATAAAGGCCCAGGGTGTCTCGGGACCCCGGCAATACGCCCGCACTATAGCGATCGTGAGGACTCCTTCCTTCTCAACAACTCCGCTCGGCGTTAGCCGAGTCCATCAAGTGGAACTCGGATTCCTGGCCGGGAGCCTGGCAGGCCTTCTGCTCACCCTCAGCCTGGGCTCCAAATCCGCAGGCGAATCCCGCAAGCTCAGATCCGAGAGCTGACCTTTCAAGCCCAAAACCGGCTAAACATCTCATTCCAGACAACATCCAGATGTTACTTAAGCTACCCCAACCTGCTATCATTAACTTAAGAGTGGAAGTTGAGAGGGAAGTTTAGAGGCAGCGGGAACGCCCCGGCACCCGCCGCGTCCATAACTCCTCTGAATGGAGGATTTTAGCCAGCCTTTGAAATCAGGCGGCTTCCGGCCAAAATACCCTGCGGAGGGGCTGCCTGGCTCAACGCTTCCGATTCTCCCACTCCGCGTAGGAAATCCGCGGAACTGTCAGGAAGGCATCTCGGGTTCGAACGTAATTTCCCAGGCCATTCATCCGTCCGACAGCGTGCAGTTCGTCGGCGCAGATATACGGCCCCGAAGGATCGACATACTGGTCCTCCACGTACATCGAGATCACACGGGCCAGAATAATCCGGGAGCGTCCGATCTCCATCGTGGTGAGCTCCCGGCACTCGAGGGCCGCATGCGCTTCCGCAATCCGCGGAACCTTCACGACAGAGGAAGGCGCGCTTGTAAGACCGGCCATTTCGAGCTCGTTGACCTCGGAAGGAAAGTCCGTAGCCGTGATATTCATCTGCTGTATCAGGTCCTCCGTCACGATGTTGATGACGAACTCTCCGGTGCGGCGGATGTTCTGGGCGGTGTCCTTGGGAACGAAGTCAGCGTCCGGCCGGTTGGTTACTCCGATTCCGACTACCGGCGGATCGGTGCAGAGGTAATTAAACGCGCTGAAGGGCGCCGCGTTGAGCTTTCCTTCGCGGTCCATACTCGTGATCCATGCAATGGGGCGGGGCGCAACCAGGCCAATCAGCAGGTTATAAACCTGCCGATGCGGTGCCGTTTCCATCTCGAAATTCATACGTTTCTCCAGGCAGGTCTGTCGCAGGCGGTTCACTGAATTCTTCTCAAATCGCACGCGACTCTTTCAGGCTATTCGAACCATCCACAACAAATAGCATCGCAGAGGAGAACGCCCTGCAGAATCAGCGACTTGAAAGTCCTCATTCAGCAAGACGGCATCGCCCCTGAATCTCGCGCGATACCTGCAGCATTCCCTCGGTTTCAGAGACCCCGAATGCTAAAATGGAAGCAATGACAACGCCTTTGAAGACGCTGTTCCTGAACCCTCCTTCCTTTGAAAAGTTTGATGGCGGCGCAAGCAGCCGCTGGCCCGCGACGCGCGAGATCGAGTCGTACTGGTACCCGGTCTGGCTCACCTATCCCGCGGGCATGCTGGAGGGCTCGCGTCTGGTGGATGCGCCGCCACACCACCTCAAGTGGAACGACGTCATTGACATTCTCAAGGACTATGAGTTCTTGGTGCTCTTTACCAGCACCATGGGATGGGAAGGCGACCAGCGCGCGGCAGAGATGATCAAGCAGCGCTATC
>Ga0207667_10006697_pt1 | contig 13922 bp, 10 predicted proteins | sample KBSCornC52_FD_184301 | JGI IMG/M metagenome (GOLD analysis project Ga0207667, IMG submission 184301) | Corn rhizosphere microbial communities from Kellogg Biological Station, Michigan, USA - KBS Corn C5-2 (SPAdes) (version 2) | ecosystem: Host-associated > Plants > Roots > Rhizosphere > Soil ... | reverse complement strand
GTACGGGTCTTCAGATCGGCACAGGCGTAGCCCTCGTTGCGAACGCGACGAAGCAGCTCGCGCAGGGCAAGGAGCCGGGCGCGGTGGGCACCGACGTGACCAAGTCGGCGCTCTACCAGGCGTGCGCGGCATTCCTGAAGTCGGTTCGCGCAGGTCAGCGCGTCCCGGTACTCGATCCGTCCGACCAGAACCCGAAGCCGCCGGTCGCGCCCGGCGCGCTCGAAGGCTATCAGGCGACGGTCATGGGAATCATGGCGCACCGGGCGGCGATGGAGGGCAGGCGAATCGCCCTCGAACCAGCGATGTTTACATTGTCATAGGCAGGGACAGATGTCCTGCCGGGGAGGCGTCCTTCGGACGGATGGGACGTGAGCGATCGCCATTATGGATACTTGTGGTGATTCGGTAATCGTTTCGGTGGTCCGAAGGACACATATTCAGGCGGGGACACCTGTCCCTGAGCCTGTCGTAACGCAAGTAGTGTCTCGCAAAGGAGCATTCGACTCATGAGCAATACGCCCGAAAACAATAGTGGGACCTCGCGACGCGAGTTCCTCCGCACCGCCGCCGCATCGGCGGCCGTTGCAGCGGGTGCGGCAGCCGCCGTGCCCGCAAAGAGCTCGGTCTACTCGCTGGCCCCCGCCCGCGTCCTCGGCGCGAATGAGACCATCCGAATCGCGCACGTCGGGCTCGGCGTGCAGGGATGGGGCACGCACGTCCGCCTGCTGAAGCAATCCGCTGACGCGAACAACACGAAGCAGGTGGCGATCTGCGACCTTTACACAAAGCGGATGCGCCGCACGGCCGACGAGATTGGCGGCCTCGCCGAAGCCAACTGGTACAAAGATTATCGCAAGATGCTGGAGCGCAAGGACATCGACGCGGTGGTGGTCGCGACCTCCGACCAGTGGCACGCGCCCATCACGATTGACGCGCTGAACGCCGGCAAGCACGTCTACACCGAAAAGCCGATGTGCAAGACGCTCGAAGAGACGTTCGCCATCTTCGACACGGTGAAGAAGAGCGGCCGCAAGCTCCAGGTGGGCTCGCAGGGCTGCTCCGACCCGATGTACTACACCATCGCCGATATCGTCAAGGCGGGCAAGCTGGGCCACATGATCATGGGCCAGCACAGCTACAACCGCGGCGACAACAAGGTCGGCGAGTGGAACAGCTACGGCGATAACCCGTGGAAAACGTGGAAGCCGGGCGATCCCGATAACGGATATAAGGATCCGGACCATCGCAAGTCGGGCCCGACCGCCAGTGGCGACGACCACATCGACTGGGAGACGTTCCGCAAGGGCACCATGCCGGCCGCGTGGGACCCGGATCGCTTCTTCCGTTTCCGCAAATACTGGGATTACGGCTCCGGCCTCGTCGGCGACCTGATGCCCCACCGCATCCTTCCGATGATGATCGCGATGAACATCCCGCGTACCGGGCTGGATGGCTTCCCGAAGCGCGTCTCGTCCGGCGGCGGCCTCTATGTCCAGAAGATCAACCCGGACACCGGCAAGCCCGACCGCGAGGTGCCGGACTTCACCTACGTGACGGCCGACTATGGCGACTATTCGCTCATCATCATGTCCACCTGCGTCAACGAGCAGGGCATGCGGCCGATGATTCGCGGCAACAAGGCGACGCTGGTCTTCTCCGGCGACAACGGCCAGATCATCCCGGAGCGGACCTACGCCGACGAGATCGACGGCGAGACGGTGAAGCTGAACGGCAACGGCGAGCCGGTACCGGTTCATCACAAGAACTGGTTCGACTCGATCCGCAACGACAAGGAGCCGAACTGCAACATCGACCTCGCGGCCCGCGCGCAGGTCATCATCACGCTCGGCGAGATGGCGTTCCGCAACAACACCACGTTCACGTTCGACCCGAAGACGCGGAAGGCATCACCGGAAGCGTCCAAGTTCCCGTCGGCGTAAGAGCGGGATGGGAAGATGGGATGAGGGGAGGAAGGGATTCACATCCTTTCCTCCCTTCTGTTATCACTGGCGACCATGCCATATTTCGATCCATGGAATGAATCCGCAATCAACCTTGACGGTCTCTCCTACGAAGAGTGGCTGGATTTCGTGTTCGATCATCCTTCGCCGGAGCCTGTCGAGGCCGTTGCGCGCGGCGAGTTTCCAGACGAATACCCGCACGTGGCGGACAGCTGGTGGGAACAATCAGAACCAGATTACAAGGGAGACCCGACGCGACTGATGGGATTTGCCACTCGCCTGTTCAATGAACCGCGAGGCCTGATGGACCGGTATACGCGCGGACAAATCCGGGAGGGCCTGTGGTTTCTGCCGAGGGACCTGAACGACTGGCTCTGGGATTGCGAAGCAGTATCTCGCGACGCCTGCAAGTCCTGCATTGGCGCGATGTACAATCTGTTCGACAGGTTCTTCGTTGACGAGCAATTGGGCGACACCGCGGGAATGTGGTGGGACTTCTTTCGCGCCTTCGGGGAGCGCCCCGATCCAGACGTTGTAAGCTTCATGTTTGAGACACTTTGCAAGCTCCTCGTACACCCATCGCTCGTCTGCTGCGGCGCTGCGCTGCATGGATTGGGTCACCTGCCACACCCGGCCAAAGAGGCTCCAATACGCGCGTTCCTTGCACGCCGCACGGACCTGGACAACGACCGGCGCCGCTACGCCGAGGCCGCCATCGCAGGTGAGGTTCTCTAGTGCCGCCGGTTGAAGAGGTGCGGACCTATACCGCGCGGGCAATGGCGACCTACTTCCAGGTGGCGCTCTGGGGAAGGGACGCAGACTACCTCGAATCGGTGGCACTGGAGTGCTTCGAAGAGATCCGCCGAATCGAGGGGCAGCTCAGCCTCTATCGCGAAGACACGGACATCTACGACCTGAACACGAACGGCGCGGACCGGTGGGTCGTGCTCGATCCGAGGGTCTTCCGCGTGCTGCAGGAGGCGCGACGGCTTAGCGCCGAGACGGGTGGAGCGTTCGACATTACGGTGGGTCCGCTCGTGAAGGCATGGGGATTCATGGGCGCTTCCGGGCAGATGATTAGCCCGGAGGACATCGAGGCGGCGCGTGGGCTGGTCGGCATGAATCTGGTGGAGCTGCGGGACGAGGACCACAGCGCGCGATTCGTTCGCGACGGTGTCATGGTTGATATGGGCGCCATGGGGAAGGGCTACGCGCTCGACCAGGCGGCGGAGCTGATTCGCGATTACGAAGTGCCGGGCGGGCTGATTCACGGCGGCACCAGTACGGTCGTGGCGGTCGGCGGACAGCCGGATGGGACGGACTGGCCGGTCGCGATTCAGGACCCGGCTGATGAATCGGGAAGGCTCGGCATCGTGCACCTGCGGGACAACGCGCTCTCGGTCTCGGCGGTCCACGGCAAGTTCTTCACAGAGGGCGACACGCGCTACGGCCACGTTATCGATCCACGCTCCGGCCAGCCCGTCCAGAACGCGCTGCTTGCCGCGGTTGTCTGCCCCTCGGCCACCGAGAGTGACGCCCTCTCCACGGCCCTCCTCATCGAGGGCGAATCGATGCTGAGCGCGCTGATCTCGCGGCCTGATACTTCGGGGATGGTCGTTGTCCCCCACCCCGGCGGAACGCGAATTGCGGTAATGGGTCCGGCCTTCGCATAACGCCACGGGCTAAACGACTGCCCTGCAAACATCGGGGATCCACGCTCCGCACGACGACCGGGGCGAAGCATTCGCGCGCCAGTATACGTGCGCACCGGCAGGTCGAGAGCGCGAATGCTTTGCCCCTACAAGTCGTTGTTGCACCCAGTTCACAACGCGACCGCGGTCTCATTTGAATGACATTGGGGTCCAAACCCCCGTGGCATTCTCGATCAATCTTCATGCCCCTAACCATCTTCGCCATTCTTGTCCTCGTGATCTGGCTCGGAATGTGGCTCGGCAACGGCTTCTTCTGGCGAATCGATCGGGAGCCTGTGCCACAGGCGCCGGCCGAATGGCCCGATGTCATCGCGGTGATTCCGGCGCGGAATGAAGAGGCGCTGATTGGCGAAACGGTGGCCTCCCTGTTCGATCAGGGCTATCCCGGCGGGTTTCGGATCGTTGTTGTGGACGACCACAGCGAAGATGCGACGGCGGAAGAAGCAGAGCGGGCAGCGGAAGTACGCAATCGCTCAGGCGACCTGCGCGTCGTTGCGGCCGAGCCGCTGCCGGAGGGATGGGCGGGCAAAGTCTGGGCGATGGATCAAGGGATCGAGCGTGGGATTCCGCCGGGATTCGATGGCTATGTGCTGCTTTGCGACGCGGACATCCATCACGGCCGCGATTCGCTTCGGGAGCTTGTCTGCCGCGCGGAAGCGAATCAGCTCGATCTGGCGTCGGTCATGGTCCGGCTGCGGTGCGAGAGTGTGGCGGAGACGTTGTTGATTCCCGCGTTCGTCTTCTTCTTCCGCATGCTCTACCCGTTTCGCCGCGTGAACAATCCGGCCGACCGGACAGCCGGCGCGGCGGGCGGCACGATGCTGGTCCGGATGTCGGCGCTGGAGAGAATTGGCGGGCTCGCCTCGATTCGGGGAGAGCTGATCGATGATTGTTCGCTCGCGAGGCAGATAAAACGCGGCGGGCGCCGCATATGGCTCGGCCTGAGCGACAGCTCGTACAGCACGCGCGGGTACGGCTCGACCGGCGAGATCGTACGGATGATCGCGCGGACCGCCTACACGCAGCTCGGCCGCTCCCCAATCCGGCTCATCGGCTGCATTTTCGGCCTGGCGGTCACGTTCGTGGCGCCCGTCGTGCTCCTTTTCGCGTTTGGCTGGCCGTCCCTTATTGGCGCAGCCGCCTGGCTCCTGATGGCCCTCCTCTACCTCCCGATGGTGCGGTTCTACCGCCAGTCGCCTCTCTGGTCCCTCCTGCTTCCCGCCGCCGCCTGCGTCTATCTCTGGGCGACCCTCGTTTCCGCGTGGAATCACCACCGCGGGCGCGGCGGCCAGTGGAAAGGCCGTGCGCAGACCGCTTCCCTTTCGCCCTCAGACCGCTAACGATTGCCCAACCCGCGCCGTAGCGTGTATAATAGAGAAACTATACTATCCTGACCAGTTCAGTCAGATTAGCACCAGCCGCCGTACGTTCGCGGGATAAGACGCCATGGCAAACAAGGTCGAAGAGATCAAGAAGGAGAAGGACGGGCTGGACGTCTGGCCCGACCTGCTCCGGTACAGCAAGACAGGCTTCGCCACCATCACTCCGGAGGACATGAGCCGGTTTCGATGGTACGGAATCTACGAGCAGCAGCCCAGAGACGGTTATTTCATGCTGCGCGTCAAAATTCCGGGTGGCGACATCTCCTCGGCGCAGTGGCGCGCCCTCGGCGAGATTGCTCGCGACCACGGACGCGGAATCGCCGACATCACGACGCGCCAGAATGTCCAGTTCCACTGGCTCACCATCGAGACGATTCCGACCGTCATTGCGAAGATGAACTCCGTTGGCCTCACGACCGTCGGCGCGTGCGGCGACATAACACGGAACGTGGCGGGCTGCCCGGTTGCCGGGATCGACCCGCACGAGATGTACGACTGCCGACAGATCATCGACGACGTGACGCGCTACTTCCTCGGCAACAAAGAGTTCTCGGACCTGCCGCGCAAGTACAAGATGACCATCGCCGGCTGCGGCCACCAGTGCCACCAGCCGCAGATCAACGACTTGGGCCTTGTCGCCGTTCGCAGGCCGATTGACGGCAAACCTGGCGAGTTCGAGGTCGGATTCCACGTCTTTGTCGGCGGCGGACTCTCGACGCAACCGCACCTTGCGAAGCAGCTCGACGTGTTCGTCAAGCCGGAGCAGGTCATCGATGTCTGCCGGGCCGTCACCGAGATATTCCGCGACTACGGCTACCGCGAGCGCCGTAACCGCGCCCGCCTCAAGTTCCTCGTCCAGGACTGGGGCGCCGAGAAGTTCCTGGAAGTCTTCATCCAGAAGCTCGGATGGACCCCCGATCCCGCAGTCCCGCAGGTGGAGCTGCCGAACGCGTGGGCGGCCCACAGCGACCACGTCGGGGTTCACTGCCAGAAGCAGCACGGGCTCCACTGGATCGGCGCGGCCGTGCTGACCGGACGGCTGACGGCTGAGAAGATGCTCGCGGCGGCGGACGTTGCCGACCGCTATTGCGACGGGGTGTTGCGGACGACCAACCAGCAGAACCTCCTCTTCCCGAACATCGCCGAAGATGACCTGGAGGAGGCGAAGACCGCGCTGAAGGCCGCGGGATTCCTGTGGGACGTGTCGACTTATCGACGCGCGTCCATCGCCTGTACCGGAACAGAGTTCTGCAACCTCGCCATCACCGAGACCAAGCACCGGCTGACGGAGATCGTCGAGCATCTCGAATCGGCGCTGCCCATCGACGAGAATATCCGCATCAACGTCAACGGCTGCCCGAACGCCTGCGGCCAGCACTACACCGGCGACATCGGCCTCCAGGGCTGCCTCGCGCGGGTGAACGGAACGCAGGTCGAAGCGTACGACATCTGCCTCGGAGGCCGGCTCGGGATCAACGCGAAGTTCACACGGCCCATTTCGCGCAAGGTGCCCGCGACGAAGATCAAATACGCGCTGGAGAACCTGGTGCGAGCATACCAGGAGGAGCGGACCGACGAGGAGAACTTCGGCCTCTATGTCGACCGCCACACGGACGAGGAGCTTGGATATCGCCTGGGACTGCACCTGCTGGCCGAGGACGACCCCACCTTCGTCCCCCCTCCTCCCCGCCACGCCCCCGCCGGCGTCGATTAGCCAGGAAAATACCAGCCGGGATGAACGTTATGAACAGAATAACGTCAAAGGCGGAACCACGAATGCACACGAAATCACACGAATAACGACACCGGCATTTATTCGTGTGCATCGGTGCGCATTCGTGGTTTCAGCGCCGTTTCCCCATTCTGTTCATAACGTTCATCCCGGCTAAGAATCCGGCCGTTTGGCTTGTCGCTACGGCTCCATTCCGCCCCCCATGCCGCCGAGGCCGCCCCGGCCGGTCAAGCCTGACTTCGCCGCTCCCAGAAACATCATCATCCATTCACGCATCCCCAGCAGCGAGACGAACATCAGCAGGATATGGAAGACGCCGGAGACGAGGCTCCAGAGGATGCAGAGGCGGCCCACCTCCTGGCGCCGCCGGTCATCGCACATCATGAAGGCGAGCCCTATCGGGAAGCCGAAGTAGGGCATCGTGATGCCGAGCCAGAAAGCCGCGCGATTCGCACGCGCCACATCACCGGCCTGAGCCACCACGTTTCCGGCGCGAAAGGCGAACGATTCGGCGGTCGACTGTTGCTGTGGGTTGAACGGTGGCGGATTGGGGATGGAAACGGGGTTAGCGATGGGCGATGGCGTATAGCCGGTCGATCCGGCGGGTGCGGACCCAAGGGGCGCGCTGCACTTCCAGCAGGCACTCACCGTGTCGAAGTTGTTGGCCCCGCACCTCGGGCAGACGACCCGTCCCGCACTCGTCGCCATCTCGTCTCCTGTCTTAACCTCACTACACGCGCCGACCTCGTATGGTTCCCCGGCATGCCGGACGAATCCTGTAGCGCCTTTGACGATTATACCTTTGTCTGGTAGAATGTGGTCGGGTTGCCTGACGGGATTCCTATTTTGCGCGCTTCGAGCGAGTATCTGGAAGGATCGTTTGGATTACAGGTGGATGGGAGTTTTCATTGGTGGACGACGAGAGAATCATGGATCCGACCTTTCGCAGCGAGGGCGACGAGGGCGAGCTGTCGCTGCGCCCGAGGCGACTGCGCGAGTTTATCGGCCAGTTGGCGCTGAAGGAGAATCTCCAGATCGCGATCGACGCGGCGCGCGGGCGCGGCGAACCGCTGGACCACATCCTCTTTTTCGGGCCGCCGGGCCTTGGAAAGACCACACTGAGTCTCGTCTGCGCGAACGAGATGGACGCGCCGATTCGCACGACCTCGGGTCCGGCCATCGAGCGGCCGGGGGACCTCGCCGCCATTCTCACGAATCTCGAAAAGGACGCCGTCCTCTTCATCGACGAGATTCACCGGCTTAACCGTGTGGTCGAAGAGATCCTCTATCCCGCGATGGAGGACTTTCAGCTCGATCTCGTCATCGGCAAAGGACCGAGCGCCCGGACGCTGAAGCTCGATCTCCCGAAGTTCACATTGATTGGGGCGACCACGCGCGTCGGGCTCATCTCCTCCCCGCTTCGGGACCGGTTCGGGATTCACCAGCACTTCGACTTCTACAATGTGGAGAACCTGACCACGATAGTGAAACGATCGGCGGAGATTCTGAAGATTCCCATCGAGCCGGAGGGAGCGGTGGAGATCGGACGCAGATCGCGAGGCACGCCCCGAATCGCGAACCGGCTCCTGCGGCGGGCGCGGGACTATGCGCAGGCCCGCGCCAGCGGCGTCATCACCCTGGACGTGGCGAACGAGACCATGAAGCGGCTCGACATCGACCATCTGGGGCTGGACGAGTTCGACCGCCGATTCCTGCGGACCATCGTGGAGAAGTACGAGGGCGGGCCGGTGGGGGTAGACACGATGGCGGCCGCGCTCGGCGTGGAGCGCGACACCATCGAGGACATGTGCGAGCCCTATTTGCTTCAGCTCGGATTCCTGAACCGCACTCCGCGCGGCCGATTCGCCACGCGGGCAGCCTGCGAGCACCTCGGCTTGCGGTATCGGGAGAAGGGTGAGAATGGCCAGGGAAAGCTGCTGTAACTGAAACAACAGCATCTCTTTAGTTGAGGCTGCTTCGCCTTAAGAATCCGTTAAGGGGCGAGCAGACATAATGACTCTTGGATCATGGTACTCACATCGTTTTGTTTTCGGCCGTGCGCCCTATTGCGCACGGCCGGTTTTTTTTTGCCTTCGGTTGTTCGTTCCGTCAGTCCCAGTAATCGTCGAGCGTGGAGGGATCGGCCGGAGCTGCCGTGTGCGATATCATCCGTGTCGGCTGCGTGCCAACTTGCTCGGATGTCATCACGTTCCGCGTGAGCGGTACGATGAGCGTACCGGCGTACGTGGTAAGGCGGAGTTGGAGGGTGCCGTACTGCCCCGGCCGCGATTCAGCGACGCGCGGTTCGTCCGCAATGACGCTGAGCGGAATCTGGAGAAGGCAGCGGAACTGGAAGTAAGCCGGACCCTCGTGGCCGGTCGTATATTCACGCGTGGAGCCCGCCGAGAGTACCCGGCCGGCCGCCGGCAACTTCGCTTGCGCGGCGTCTTCGTACCAGTATTGGAACGACTTATACTGCCGAAGTACATGGCCGCCCTGAACCAGCTCGATTGCGCGGACTTCGACTTCGTCAGGGTTTGCGCCCGCGCGGTCGTTGTCGGGCCCGTCCGGGCGTATCGGGTTGCTTCGGAGCATTACCTCGAATTCCGCACACTGGTTCGGAGCCAGCGGCGAGCCGGTGATGCGGACCGTCACGCGCGAGCTTGCGGCGGGTCGGCCCGTATCCTGCCAGACCGGGGTGATCGTTCTTGCGTCGAGCGCCCGCACGGCCTGGGTGCGAGCGATGCCCGTGGGTCGGGCGGTTGCTTCCGTCGTGGGAAGGCAGCGTCCATTCCGGGTCGTGGCGGCGAGAAGGGCTATCGCCAGCCATCGACATCCGCCTCCCATCGAGGGCATGTCGAGTTTCATGTCCGAGCCTCCTTGTGAATGCGGTGTTACTGATGGGTCCGTTCGTTAACGATCTTCATTATTCCTCGTAAGGGTTCGGGGATTTGTGGGCGGCTGTGCTTGCAAACCGGTAAATATACGGTGAACTCGCCGGCGCACGCGACTGTCCGCGCGGTAGTGCAGTATGCGCGAGAGGCGGGGAGCGGGGCTATCCACGGAACGGCCGATTCGAGCGGGGCGCGGCTCCCATCCGACACCCCGCGGCCGGTTGCGGGGTACTATTTATCGGCGATCATTGAACTTCACGCACCTGTGCGCCACATAACGAAGGAGCTACACCATGAGCAAGCGCGTCTACCTCTTCCGGGAGGGCAACGCTACGATGCGAGATCTGCTGGGAGGCAAGGGAGCCAACCTCTGCGAGATGACCAATATCGGTCTTCCGGTCCCGCCCGGCTTTACGATTACGACCGAGGTCTGCAACGAGTATTATGCGACGGGGAAGAAGCTGCCGGATGGCCTGATGGACGAAATCCATGCGGCCGTGAAGGACGTCGAGAAGCAGATGGACCGGACCTTCGGGGGGGCGGTACGGCCGCTTCTGGTGTCGGTGCGGAGCGGGGCGAAGTTCTCGATGCCGGGCATGATGGACACGGTGCTGAACCTGGGGCTGAACCCGACGACCATCCAGGCGCTCATCGCGGAGACGGGGAACGAGCGGTTCGTTTACGACTCGTATCGCCGGTTCATCATGATGCTGAGCGACGTGGCGTTTGGGATTTCCAAGCACGATTTCGACAATCACATCTTCAAGGAGTACAAGGAGAAGGTCGGCGCGAACTCCGACCTCGACCTGACGGCGGAGGATATGAAGAAGGTGAGCGAGCTGTTTTTGCAGCACGTGCGGGAGGCGGCGGGGCGGGAGTTCCCGACGGACCCGTATGAGCAGCTCGCGCTGGGCGTGGAGGCTGTTTTCAAGAGTTGGAACACGGACCGGGCGATCGTTTACCGGCGGACGGAGAAGATTCCGGACGACATCGGGACGGCGGTGAACGTGCAGGCAATGGTTTACGGGAACGCGGGCGAGGACTGTGGGACGGGGGTGGCGTTTACGCGGGACCCGAGCAACGGCGAAAAGGCGATGTTCGGGGAGTATCTGATGAACGCGCAGGGCGAGGACGTGGTCGCGGGCGTTCGGACGCCGGTGCCGATCTCGGAGCTGGCGAAGCAGTCGCCGGCGGTTTACAAGGAGTTTGTGGAGCTCTCGAACAAGCTGGAGCAGCACTACAAGGACATGCAGGACCTCGAGTTCACGATCGAGCACAACCGGCTGTTCATGCTTCAGTGCCGCAGCGGCAAGCGGACGGGGCCGGCGGCGGTGAAGGTGGCGGTGGACATGGTCCACGAGGGGCTCATCACGAAGCAGGAGGCGGTGAACCGGGTGACGGGGGCGCAGGTGGACCAGCTTCTGCACCCGCGTATCGACCCGGCGGTGATTGACGCGGCGAAGAAGATTGCGACGGGTCTGGCGGCCTCGCCGGGCGCGGCGGTGGGCAAGGTTGTTTTCGATGCGGACACGGCGGCCGAGGAGGGGCACCACGGCGGCAAGGGCGGCGCGGTGATCCTGCTGCGGGACGAGACGAACCCGGACGACGTTCACGGGATGCTGGCGGCGCAGGGAATCCTGACGGCGCGCGGCGGGAAGACGAGCCATGCGGCGGTGGTCGCGCGAGGGTTCGGAATCCCGTGTGTGGCGGGCGCGGAGGCGCTGCGGGTGAATGCCGGCGCGAAGACGTGTACGGTTGGTGACGTGGTGATTCGCGAGGGCGATGTCATCACGATGGACGGGACGACGGGCGCGGTTTATCTGGGCGCGCTGAAGCTGATTGCGCCGGAGGTGAGCGGGCATTTCAGCGAGCTGATGACGTGGGCGGACGGGTTCCGGACGATGCGGGTGCGGGCGAACGCGGACAACCCGCGGGACGCTCAGCAGGCGATCGACCTGGGGGCCGAGGGTATCGGGCTGTGCCGGACGGAGCACATGTTCTTCGAGCAGGAGCGGCTGCCGATCGTTCAGCAGATGATTCTGGCGGAGGACGAGACGACCCGTCAGAAGGCGCTGGACCAGCTCCTGCCGTTCCAGCAGAAGGACTTCGAGGGAATCTTCGAGGTGATGGACGGCAAGCCGGTGACGATTCGGCTGATCGACCCGCCGCTGCACGAGTTTTTGCCGAGCAAGGAGACGCTGGTCGGCGAAATCGCCAACCTTGCGCCGGGGAGCCCGGAGCTGACGGTGAAGACGAAGATGCTGGACGCGGTGGTGCAGATGCACGAGTCGAACCCGATGCTGGGGCTTCGGGGGGTGCGGCTGTCGATTGTGATGCCGGGCATCGTGGTGATGCAGACGCGGGCGATTTTGCAGGCGGCGGCGGTGGTGGCGAAGCGGGGGGTGAAGGTTCACCCGGAGATCATGATCCCGCTGGTGGGGCATGTGAACGAGCTGCGGGTGGTGCAGACGCAGCTGGAGGAGACGGCGCGCAAGGTGGTTGCGGAGCAGGGAGTGGACATCCCGTATATGTTCGGCACGATGATCGAGGTGCCGCGCGGGGCTCTGGTGGCGGACCAGCTTGCGGAGTATGCGCAGTTCTTCAGCTTCGGGACGAACGACCTGACACAGATGACGTTTGGCTTCTCGCGGGACGACGCCGGGAAGTTCCTGGTGCCTTATGTGGAGAAGAAGATTCTGCCGACGGACCCATTCGAGACGCTGGACCAGGTGGGCGTGGGCCAGTTGATGCGGACGGCGGTGGAGAAGGCGAAGCCGGTTCGTCCGGACATTAAGCTCGGGATTTGCGGCGAGCACGGCGGGGACCCGGAGAGCGTGAAGTTCTGTCATCGAATCGGGCTGAATTACGTGAGCTGTAGCCCGTTTAGGGTGCCGATTGCGAGATTGGCGGCTGCGCAGGCGGCGATTGGCGACGGTAAGGAGCGCGATAAGTAGCGCCCGAATCGCGCATGAATCGCGGTGAATTGGTTGAGTTTGGCCCGGCGGGGGTTCCTCGTCGGGCCGAACTTTCCGTCGTTCCAGCAAGATTGGGGATTCCGGGATTGCAGGCCAATGTCGATCAATCAGATGAGCGTTGCAACGTATGCCGTACGCTCAAGCAGGAGTCTTCGAACTATGTCAGGAATTGCTGGACAATCTGGAGATCGTGATTTGGCCGTTGCGACAGCGTTTGTCGTCTTATCCTGTGCGGTGGAATAGGACAGTCGAATCATGAATTCTGATATGCTCAAACGCCTGTTTAGGGCAATTCGCGACAGCGATAGCCCCGACATGAGAAAGCTTGCCGGGGCGATACTTGAGGACGAACGCAAGAAATCTCATGACATTCTTGCGAAGGAACTTGAGGACATTCTCTCTCGCTCATCGAGAACAGGTTTAGAAAGGCACGTTGAGCGCAATCATACAGAAGGGAATCTTCGCAGCCTTCCCAAGAGCAAGCGTTCGAACGAGCCACTTGCATCCTTGTTTCCGACTATTTTGCTTCGGCATCACATGGTATTACGGGCGGATGTGGAAGCGAGGCTGAGGCGAATCGAATGCGAATATGCAGCCAGGGAAAGACTCGCGCGTCATGGATTTGGATATCGCAGGCGGGTACTGCTATTTGGACCGCCGGGTTGTGGCAAATCTCTCAGTGCCGAGCGGCTTGCTTGGACTACCGGCCTCCCACTCCTCAAGGTGAGGTTTGACGCGATTATCTCGTCATATCTCGGCGAATCGTCATCAAATCTCCGTTGTGTGTTCGATTCCGCCCGTGAGAGCCCGTGTTTGCTATTCCTCGACGAATGCGATTTCGTCGCCCGTTCTAGAACTTCGCAGCACGATGTCGGTGAGATGCCTCGAATTGTCAATACGCTGCTTCAACTCCTTGAGGAGAACGACTCGCCCGGCCTCATCGTCGCCGCAACCAACCTTGAAACATCCCTCGACACCGCTATGTTTCGTCGGTTTGACGATGTTATCGAGATACCGAGGCCCGGGGTGCACGAAGCCGAGGAGCTACTTAGGATGACGCTCTCGTCCGTTCAGGTCGCGGATGCACTGCTTTGGCGGGAGCTGGCGGAGAAGATGCTTGGAATGTCAGCGGCGGCCATTGTAAAGTCTGCCCAAGACGGTGCCAAGACGGCAATACTTCAGAATAGCTTACCAGTTGGCAACGATCATGTCTTATCCGCTCTGGCAGAAGTAAGGCGTGACGATTGAGGAGACCGGGCCGTGGCA
>Ga0207667_10006696_pt1 | contig 13925 bp, 10 predicted proteins | sample KBSCornC52_FD_184301 | JGI IMG/M metagenome (GOLD analysis project Ga0207667, IMG submission 184301) | Corn rhizosphere microbial communities from Kellogg Biological Station, Michigan, USA - KBS Corn C5-2 (SPAdes) (version 2) | ecosystem: Host-associated > Plants > Roots > Rhizosphere > Soil ... | reverse complement strand
CACCTTCAACGTATCGTCCACCTTTGCCGTCAGGATGGAGACATTAGCCGTCATACCCGGAAAGAGTTTGAAGCTCGGATTGTCTACGGTAATGACCACGTCGTACGTCACGACATTCTGAGCAACGATCGGTGCTTTGCGTATGTCTGCAACCACGCCTTTGAATGTAGCTTCCGGATAGGCATCGACCACAAACGTCGCCTTCTGCCCAATCGCCACGCTCCCCACATCCGACTCGTCGACGTTCGTATCCACCTGCATCTTCGTTAGGTCCTGCGCAATCTCGAAGATCACCGGCGGGTTCAGGGTCGCGGCCACAGTCTGCCCCACATCCATTCGCCGTGCAACCACCGTCCCATCGACCGGCGCCATGATGCGCGTGTGCTCCAGATTCGCTCGTGACTGTCGCAACGCCGCCTGGCTCTCCGCTTCGTTCGCTTGCGCCGCCAGCAGCTGACTCTGCTGCGCGCGCACCGTCGACTGCGCCGACTCGATATTTTGTTTCGCCGCTTCAATCTGCGACTCATCCGCAATCACCTGCGCCTGAGCCACGTTATAGGCTGCCTTGGCCGTGTCGTAATCCTGCTGCGCCATAATCTGCTGGTGGAATAGGTCTTCAGCACGATGCCATTGATGGGTGGCATTCACCTCAGTCGCACGGTCTTTGGCAGCAACTGCCTCGCTGTTTTTCTCGTTGGCAATGGCCGCGCTCAAATCCGACTTCGCTTTATCTACTTGCTGCTGCGCCGCCACGCTCGTCGAGTGGGCCCCCCGAAAGACAGCTGTAGCCTGATCCACTTGTGCCTGGAAAATCTCCGGATCGATCAGGGCAATCAGCTGTCCCGTTTTCACCTTGCTGTTCCAGTCGGCGTAGAGTGCCTTGATGTTGCCCGAAACCTGGCTGCTAATAAGCACGTCGTGCACCGCATTGAGCGAGCCAGTAGCGGTCACCTTCGCCTGCACAGTACCGCGCTCCACGGGTGCCGTTTCGTAAGCGATGACAGACATTAGGTGAGCGCGCCACCCCAGCCCTCCACCAGCTGCAGCCACCACAATCACGGCGGCAATCGCCCACTTGAAAAGCTGCGAGTGCCTGGACGGCAAGGATGAAATAGCTGCGGGCTTCATCGATAACATAACCGGTACCGTTTCGAGCGTTTTCGGCGTGGTTGCCATCCCGTCGTCTCCTTGTCAGCAAGAGTAGATATTCCCCATCAGCCCGACCGTGACCGCCGTCACTCAGATCATCGCGCGCAGGCAGTACGTCATCGCCGGGATTCTTTGCGCTTGGAATCACGGTTCCCTGCAACATTGTCGGAGCTGATCGATAAGAGCCGCGCCGCCTTCAGCGGCATAATAATCAATGGGTTGCCCTTCATGACTGGATGAAGGCGGATGCAGCGATACCGTAGCCATAATCAGGTCCGATAGAGGACACGGGCAAGAATCCAAAGTTTATTGCCTTGTTAACGGCCTCTCTGAAAAGGACTTACGAATTTATGCGAACCACGATAGATTGCAGATCTGTAGCAAGACTCGGGAAGTCCAAAACTCAAAGCAAGAGCATGAGCGTTCAACGCGAAGGGGAGCTATTTGCGCTTGAGAGAAGGCCCGGCGCTATGGGGGTGCATCGCAATAAGCCTACGATTCTCAAAAGGGTCGGACCGGGACAATGATATTAAATGTCTCTTTGGCATCGAACCATGAATGAGTGACGACGATCACAGCAGCGAACGGCAGCCAGTTATAGAAAGTTATTGTGTCTCGTTTTTTTGATCGGCGAGCCACAACAGCCGCCAATAAAGTGCCGGAAAAGAGACACTAAAATGATCGTTGACGAAATCATTGAAGAACCACTGAACTCCATCGAGCAGCTTTCAGAACTGACGGAGACGGCCATGCCTCCCTGTCTTTCGATCTATCTCTCTGCCTACTCTCCTGAAAATGATTCCATTCCCTTCGGCGTGCAGCTTCAGGCCGCATTGCAGCGAATAAGCCAAAGGCTGGATTCAACCCCTATGTTTCCTGGCGGCGAAGATCTCCCACTCGAACAACTGCGCCAATTTGCGAAAGAAAGGCGATGGGTGAAGGAACGAGGCGGCTTTGCAATCTTTTGCGCACGGAATTTAATACGCATCTTTCGTACTTCCCATGTCGTATCGGAGTCGGAGCATGTTGGAAACCAATTCCGCATCACACCCTTGTTGTCGGCCCTCACAAAGCATCCTCAATTTGTCATTCTTGCTCTTAGCGAGAAACACGTTCGGCTACTCCGATGCAGTAGTCTCGAAGCAGTCGAGGTGGAGCTCCCCGCGTCGATTCCTCGAAGCGTTGAGCAAGCTGGAGCGTTTGACCAACCAGACCATGATCTGGAGAACCGCTCCGCAGCCGGATCTGCGGCGGGGAGTCGCCGCAGGATTCACTTTGGAACAAACACGGCAGAAGAGAAGACCGAAGAATATATCTCTCACTTTTTCAGGATCATCGACCATGAGGTAAAGCAGCTTTATGGACAACAGGAGCTGCCCCTCATATTGGCTGCCGTCGAGCGCGAGCTGGCGCTTTATAGGAAGCTTAGCGGCTATCCGCATCTGCTTCAGCGGAGCATTCAGGGAAGCCCGGAAAGAGTTTCCAACCTCCAACTCCACCACTCAGCGCTCAGGGTACTGGATGCCGAAGCCGCTATTGAAGAGACAACTCTCCTGTCGCAGTTCGTAGAAAAACAATCCAGTGGCCTAACACTGACCGATATTCCTGCCATTATCGCCGCCGCTCGTCTCGGTCATATTCAGCTTCTGCTCCTTAGTGAGCAAAAGGTAGCTTCCGATGAAGAAGAATTGCTGAATTCGATCGCTATCGAAACCCTTCGTCATCGCGGCCATGTTGCAACCTTCGTCCACCAACAGCTGCCGTCAGGGAGTTCCGCAGCTGCGATCCTGCGGTACAAGGCTTTAGACGTAACTGCCCACCCAAATCAGGATACTTCTTCAGCGCCCGAACAAGGAGGATGACCATGCCTGTACAAGACCGTCATGGCATTCACGAGAACCAAGTTGTCGCACCCGCGACAACAGAGATGCCGTCACGCGAATTTCACGGGAATGAACATCAACAGAACGCGGTCCTACAACTCATATGACGACGCGAAATTAGTTTCCCATAACTTCAAGCTGTGTTTTCTGAATTGGATCAGAAGGGCTTTCACCCTAGCAAGAGACTGGTCCATCAGAATTCCCGTGAGCGGTTGTTACTACCGTGGAGGAGATCATGGTCGCATCTGCCGCCCCATCCATCCATCTCAAAGCGGCACACACCGCGGGATCAGAGACCCTGAGCACATTGCCAGAGTTCCTCCAGCGCATTGCTCAGATCGATGGCGACTTCATCGTCTACGACGATGGCTGGCGGGGCTGGACCTACCGTTACAGTGACGTAGCACTGATGGCTGGAGCGCTTGTCACAAAATTTCGATCTGGCAGCGTCGGCAAGGGCGACCATATCCTCATCTGGTCTGAGAGCCGCGCCGGCTGGATCGCAGCTCTCTGGGCTTGCCTTCTCGAAGGCGTCATACTCGTCCCGGTCGAGTTACAGGCATCGCAGGCATTGCTGCACCGCATCGAGCAGCAGGTTAAGCCTCGGCTGATCCTGCTTGGCGACCTCGTGTCCGGCATCGAAGGCTCTGGTCAGCTTCCAATCCATTTTCTTCGCGACATAGAAGCTGCACGCACCGAGCTTCCCGCCGATCGGCCCGCGCTCTACCAGGACGATGTCGCAGAAATCATCTTCACATCCGGCACCACGGCGGAACCCAAGGGTGTAATCATGACCCACCGCAACCTTGCGGCGGCCCTTCACCCGCTCGAAGCACAGCTCGCACCCTATCGCAAATATCTCGGTCTCATACGCCCGTTTCGCGTGCTGAACTTGCTTCCTATGAGCCATCTCTTCGGGCAGGCGGTTGCTCTTTTCGTTATGCCGCTGATCCCCGGCGCGGGCGTGTTTCTCGATAGCACGAGCCCGGAAGAAATTTCGGTGCAGATCCACCAGCGAAAGATATGCGCCATCGTTTCGGTACCGCAGATACTTGAAATACTGCGCAAGTACGTGTTGCATCGCTTTCCGAAGACAGCCAATTCCCTGAACGAGGGAGCCTGGCCACGACGCTGGTGGCGATATCGTGACGTTCATCGTCTCTTTGGCTGGAGGTTTTGCTGCCTCTATGCTGGCGGGGCCGCACTCTCGCCGGAGGTCGAGAAATTCTGGTCGGCCCTCGGCTTTGTCGTCACCCAGGGTTACGGGCTTACAGAAACTGCTCCCATCATCAGCTTCAACCATCCTTTTCACGCGGAAAAGAACACCGTCGGCAAACCCATCGCGGGTCTACAGCTTCAGCTCGGCCCTGACGGAGAGGTGCTTGTACGCGGCGATAGTGTCACGCCTGGCTACTTCCATCTTCCCGCCGAAACCGCGGCGGCATTCCAGAACGGGTGGTTTCGCACCGGCGATGTCGGTGAACTAACAGCGAAGGGCGATCTCGTCATTCGCGGCCGCAAGAAGGATCTCATCGTCACCTCTTCTGGCCTCAAAATCCATCCAGGGGACGTCGAGCACGTCCTCAACGGCATCCCTGGCGTACGCGAATCCGCCGTCATCGACAACAACGGCGTATACGCTGTGCTCGTCCTCGAACCAGGTGCTCAAGGCGAGACAGTCATACGTGAGGCCAACCAGCAACTTGAGATCCACCAGAGAATCCAATCATTCTCCATCTGGACGCAGGACGCGCTTCCCCGCACCAGTTCCACCCAAAAGTTACGCCGCAACGAAATCGCCACTGCAATCCGCACAGGCAACACAACCACGGCTGTGCCCGCATTATCGATCATCGATCTGGTCCAGAAATACGCTCCCGGCCGCAAGGTTACAGCCAACACCACGCTGGATGAGTTGGGCCTCAGCTCTCTGGACCGGGTTGAGTTGATGCTCGACCTTGAAGAGAAGCTCAGCGTTACCATCGATGACAGCGCCTTCTCCTCTGTAAGCAAGGTCTCCGATCTCGCTGAGCCTCTCACCTTGGCTGAACCCATTCCCGAACCCACCTATAACCGCACCTGGATAGCAAGGTTCGTCCGCCGAGTCCTTCTTCCATCCGTCTTCCTGCCGCTCACTCGCCTCATGGCCCGCCCCACGATTTCGGGACGCGAGCATCTGCGCGGAATCGAAGGCCCTGTTCTCTTCGCTGCCAACCACCAGAGCTACATCGACCCATCCGTCATTCTGGCAAGCCTCCCTTCCAACTGGCGTTATCGGATAGCGCCTGCAATGTGGATGGAGTATTTTGATCCGCATTTCCACCCGGAGCGTTTTCCATTCTTCAAACGACTCGGCAACACGATCCTCTATCGCCTACTAACCTTCCTCTTCAACGCCTTCCCGCTATCGCAGGCGGAAACAGGCACACGCCAGACCTTGCGTTATATCGGCGAACTCACCGAAGAGAAATGGTCCATCCTGATCTTCCCTGAAGGAGAGCGAACCATGACCGGCGACATCGGGCACTTCTATCCCGGCGTGGCCCTGATCGCCTCTCGGATGCATGTGCCCATTATCCCTATCCGTCTTATAGGTCTGGATAAGGTCCTGCACCGCGGCTCGGCAAAACTGCACCCCGGTCGCGTGGAGGTGCGCTTCGGCGCTCCAGTAACACTGAAGGGAGAAGCCTACGCCGATCTCGCAAAACAAGTGGAAGAAGCCGTCCGTCACCTCTAACGCAGGTATGCAGAGTAACCCGAGAACGATGGACGAATATCTCATTTAAAAGAGAAGCGCCAGCCTCACGGAGGCAGGCGCCTTTAGACAAGACCAAGAAGTGCTTTATGCAGCCTTGATCTCAATCGTCTTCGGTGGAGCAGCTTTCGGCATGCTCAGTTCAAGCACCCCATTGTTCAAGCTGGCTGACACCTTGTCTGGATCAATGGAAGCGGGGAGATCAATCCGCCGGCAAATCTCGCTCGACGAAACCTCGCTGTACCTGACATTCTTGTCCCTCTTCTCTTCTTTCGTTGCCTGTTTTTTGCCGTGAATGCAGACGGAGTTTGGTTCGGCTCGAACGGTGAGGTCCTTGGTCGAGAATCCTGGAACCTCGGCTTTGATCGTGAAGTCTTTGTCGCTCTCGCTCAGCTCCACGGGCATCGACTTCAGAAGTTCCGACTCGGCACGGAACCAATCCTGCAAGTCTTCGCCGTTAGTGCCCCTTTCCTGGAACAGACTGAAGGCGCGCTGAGCAATCTGGTTGGTGATGGCGTCGAAGTCATCGAAGATGCTCCGGCTCTGAGGAAAGTCGATGATCGACCTTCCGGTAGTTTTGGGCTGAACCGCTATCGCTGTTGACATCATGTTTCTCCTCGCTTCGAGCTAAATAACCAGGTTTTACAATGCCCAGTTTGCACACTGAGAGAGAACTTCAGGGGTGAATCGTAAGATGATTGGATACGTGCTGAACACCCGGCGCTTGCCATGCGGCGCGTTCAGCTTTTTCACGCTCGGACCACGAATGCACATTTCCATATAGCGACACCGTTCCGTCGCTTGTGTATACGGTCATGGAACGTGCGTCGAGATCAACCATGCGCCGTAGCGCGTCTTCGATCTTCTCGCGCACCTGTTGGCTCGACGCTCGCGGCTTGATCTTCAGGGTATTCACAATGCCGCGCACACCCTTGACCGAATGCGCCGCGATCTCTGCATTCTCCAACTCGTAATGCCAGTCCAGCGTTCCAGTTAAGGTCACAAAGCCATTGGAGACGGTTACCTTAATTTTCTCGTCCGGCACACTTGCGTGGAGACGGAGGGCTTCCACCACATCGCGTGCGATTTCTGGATCTGTGCGCACGCTCGCCGGCTTCACTTCAATGTCGTTTGCTACGGAAACGACGCCAAAAACTGCCTTGGCGGCGCGTTCTGCAGCGACTTTCTCCAGGTATCCATGAACGAAACCGGTAAGAGTCACATTCGCGTCAAGCGCTTTGACGCTAATGTCTTTGGAAACGACTTCAGGTTGCCATGCGATTTGACGCATCACGTCATCCTGAATGCGTTGATCTTGGGTCTTCATAAATGAGTTGATAGTGGTTGACATCAGATGTTCTCCTTTGAGTTGAATTGCTGAACTGAGAACCGATTGCAAGCAGGGGGTAGATGTTCATTGCTTCTACCTAAAGGAGTTAGGCTGCACCAACTGCAACATATTCCGATCCCTGTTTCTTTGCACGGTGGTCAGAAATGGAACCGCGCGGAACGCATGCTCAGCAGAATCGCGCAACGCAATGTCGGACTGTAAAACTTATCCCTGCACAGATACCGTAGGAGTCGACAACGGAAATACGACGCATCGTATCGTTGACGTGGTAGGTGGACACGGTCTTGATCATGGCCTCGAACACCTTGCTGGCACTGACTCTTCCGACCTCTACGATCTTGAGGCAGCCTCATCGCAATCGGTGACGGGCGCAGAGCCCACATCATGGATTTTCATGAGCTTTGCAGCCTGCCGAACTGTGTCCGTTTGCCGACAGCGATACGGCGTTTTTGTCACGTCATCCTTCACCGCCATTGTGATCTCCCGCTGCGCATACCACTCTCGGTGTCGATCTTCTCCCTTCAAACCATAGCCAAACGTCGCTCGGCGGTCTGTGATACGTATCACGCACCTTTCAGCATGCGGGTCGGTATGCAGATCAGTTCAAAAGCCGCGGAACGAGTAAAACCAATGACAGGAGCCAATAGGAGCTTCTGGAATTGACATGAAGAAGGCGAAGAGTGCGAGCGCTGTCATCGACAAGCATCTGAAGAGTTGCAGCAAATGCCGAGGCCGCGTCATTATCGCCTTGCTGCAGTTGGACGCGTCCGGGTCTGGCCTATATCCAACACCTGCTTTGGAACTGGCAAACCGCGAATTTGCAGAAGAAGCAGCGACCTCAACGCAGAATCCTCCCTCAAGGTGTGTGTCTGTTGAGAAAAACAAGCATCGCTCCCGTAACTCATTCAATTTGTGCGCTCTTAGGGAAGGATTCTGTCGAGTGTTGGTTCCCCCAGGGATTCACTAGATCTTCCGAATCAATAAGATATGCCGATATTTGGCGATGTTCCCCACAACATTCCCCACATAAGAAAATTTATTGCGGAAGAAAAGTGGCAGATCGTACTGAAAGGTCTGAAGAGCGGCAACATCGCCGAGACCTGCCGGACGTATGAGATCGCACCGAATCTTTACTATCGTTGGAAAGATGAAGTGGAACAAGGCGCAAGGCTGCGCTTGGGGGTAAGAGCGCAGCCGCGCGCCCTGACGAAGAGCAGGCACGCAAGATCAGGCAGTTGGAGCGGGCTCTGGACCGCAGTGCGTTGCAGATCGAGATCCTAAAAATCGTGTTGGGCGAGTGAGCTGCGGGCAGGCCCATTCGCAAGCCAGAGAACTTATTGCCCAGGGCACGGAGGCGAAGCTTGTGGCCGAGACGTTGGCCATCAGCCGCTCCAGCCTCCTGCGGCAGCGAAAAACTTACCAGCTTCCACGCTCGCCGAACATGTCGATCACACGCGCCAGCCGTTGCGAACCATTCTCCCAGTTCACGCGCAGACCCTTCTCTACGCGATTCGCGTCACCATCCACAATCGCGTCGATGATCTTCTCGTGCTCCTCGATCGACAGATGCAGATCGTCAATGATGGAGCTGGCATAGAGCCTCCAGTAGCGTTCCGTCTGCGGCTCGATCGCACCATGCAGCGCCGACAGTCGAGGCCCCGCGCCGGCTCCGACGATCAGCCGGTGAAAGCTCCGATCGAGATCGAAGATCCCTCCCGCGCCAGAGGACTTCGTCCCTGAAATAACGGCCAGTTGCTGGTTGATCTCGCGCAGTTGATCCGCGATTGCCACTCGCTCCGGCTTGGGCAGCGCCGCAGTCTGCCGCCCCGCCATCCCCTCAATGCGGCCGATGATCGCGTACAGTTCGCTAGCGTCGTCCTTCGTCAGCGGAGCAACAAACATCCGCGACTTGCTGACGTTCTTATGCTCGTGAACATACCCTTCCCGTTGCAGCCAATGCAGCGCGCCGCGAACCGGGGTTCGGCTCATTCCAAGATGCTTGGCCAGGTCGCCCTCGACAATCCACGTCCCCGGAGACAGCTTTCCATGGACAATGAGGTCCCGAATTCCCTGGAACGCAATCCGAAGGCTCGTTCCGTGTTCTGCTTTATTGGAGCGTCTCGGTTTCTTCGCAGAAGACGAAGCTACTGGCATATTCTTAAAACCCGCAGGTTCTTTAAGATGGTTGCAACGTCGCGAAAAACTCGGCTCCGTCGCTCCGATAAGAGTAACCGATTTTCAGGAACAAGATTGGATGCATTGCTAAAATTCATCATGCAAACGAGAACATTTCCTGTGCTATATTCTATGTATTCAAGATTGTCTACATTGTAAATGCCCATAAACGAACCGATTCGCCGTATCTCTATCCTGGACTCCCACACCGGCGGAGAGCCCACCCGCCTCATCTTGGCCGGAGGCCCGGACCTCGGCAAGGGCCCACTCTCCGACCGCATGGACCGCTTCCAGCGCCTCCACGATTCCTTCCGCACCGCCGTCATTAACGAGCCTCGCGGCTCCGACGTCGTCGTCGGAGCCATCCTCTGCGAACCCGTCGACCCCACCTGCGTCGCCGGCGTCATCTTCTTCAATAACGTCGGTTACCTCGGCATGTGCGGTCACGGCACCATCGGACTGATCGTCTCCCTCGCGCATCTGGGCCGAATCAGGCCCGGAACCCACCGCATCGAAACGACAGTCGGCGTCGTCGGCGCCACCCTCCACCCCTCCGGCACCGTCACGGTAGAGAACGTCCCCAGCTACCGCACCGCCGCCGCCATCCCAGTCAACGTCCCCGGCTATGGCACAGTCACAGGCGATATCGCCTGGGGAGGAAACTGGTTCTATCTCATCGAGGACCACGGCCAAACCCTCTCCCTGCAGAATGTAGACCACCTCACCGAATACACCTGGGCCATCCTCCAGGCCCTCGCCGCTCAGGGCATCACCGGCGCCAACGGCGAGCCCATCGACCACATCGAGCTCTTCAGCCCACCCGGCCACAGCCCCAACGGCACGAATCACGACAGCACCAACTTCGTCCTCTGCCCCGGCAAGGCCTACGATCGCTCCCCCTGCGGCACCGGCACCAGCGCCAAGCTCGCCTGCCTCTTCGCCGACAGCAAGCTCGCCCCCGGCGAAGTCTGGAGGCAGCGCGGCATCCTCGGCACCGTCTTCGAAGGCAGCTTCCGCGTACAAGGCGACGCCATTCTTCCCAGCATCACGGGATCCGCGCACATAACCTCCGAAGCCACTCTGATCCTCGACCCCGACGATCCGTTCTGCATGGGGATCCAGAAGTGATCCAGACCTGCGATGTCGTCATCCTCGGCTGTGGCATCGTAGGTTCGGCCTGTGCGCTGGAGTGCGCCCGCGCCGGAATGAAGGTCGCTGTCATCGAGCAGGACACTCCCGGGAGCGGCTCCACCGCCGCAGGCATGGGACACATCGTCATCATGGACGACTCCCCCGCCCAATTCGCCCTCACCAGCTACTCCCGCTCTCTCTGGAGCCAGCTCGCCCCCGAACTTCCCCTCAGCGTCGAATACCACGCGTGCGGCACCATCTGGGTCGCCGCCGACAGCGAAGAGAGGGACGAGGTCCACCGCAAGCTCGCCACCTACACCGCCAGTGGCGTCCCCGCCGAAGTCCTCGACAGCGCCGCCCTCCGCGAAGCCGAACCCAATCTCCACCACTCGCTCGCAGGCGGCCTTCGCATCCCGGACGACGCCGTCCTCTATCCTCCCACCGCCGCCGGCTACTTCATGAACCAGGCCCTCCGGCACAGCGCCCGGCTCATCTACGGACGCTGCGTCAGCGCAGCACGCGGCGAGGTCGTCCTCGAAGACGGAACCCGCCTCCACGCCAACATCATCGTCAACGCCACCGGAGCCGTCTCCCCTGAGCTCACCCCCGGCATCCTCGTCAAAAAGCGCAAGGGCCACCTCATCATCACCGACCGCTATCCCGGCTTCCTCAACCACCAGCTCGTCGAGCTCGGCTACCTCAAGAGCGCGCACTCCTCCACCGCCGACTCGGTCGCCTTCAACGTGCAGCCGCGCAAGACCGGGCAGATCCTCATCGGCTCCTCCCGCCAGTTTGACGACGAAAGCAGTATCGTCGACCACGCCATCGTCGCCGCCATGATCGACCGCGCCGCGCTCTACATGCCCACGATCGCATCCCTCTCGGCCCTCCGCATCTGGTCCGGCTTCCGCGCCGCCACCCCCGATAAGCTCCCCCTTATCGGCCCCACGGAAGACCCCACACTCTTTCTCGCCACCGGACACGAAGGTCTCGGCATCACCACCTCGCTCGCCACTGCACGCCTCCTGCTCGACCATCTCCTCCGCCGCCCCTCCGCCATCCCACTCGAACCCTATCTCCCATCAAGGATGGCCATGGGGGTCACCCATGCCTGAACCAATTCAGCCTGAACCAACCCCACCTAATCCAATCCGCATCACCATCGACCATCATCCCCTCACCGTTGAAGCTGGAAGCACCGTAGCCGTGGCCATCGCCATCGCCGGCCTACCCTGCCGCACCTCCGTCACCGGAGAGCCGCGCGGCCCGCTCTGCGCCATGGGCATCTGCTTCGAGTGCCGTGCCACCGTCAACGGCGTCGCCCACCGCCGCACCTGCCAGCTCCTCTGCGAACCCGGAATGGAAATCTTCACGCAATGACCGAATCCATCCAGCCTAAACACTTCCAGACCCTCGTCGTCGGAGCCGGTCCCGCAGGCATCGCCGCTGCCACCTCAGCCGCCGAGGCAGGCAGCCGCGTAGGCCTCCTCGACGACAACCCCGACCTCGGCGGCCAAATCTGGCGCACACAGCTCGGCAAATCCGGCCCCGACGTCTCCCACGGAGGCGGAGCCGAACATTGGCGCAACCGCCTCCTCGCCTCCTCCGTCACCCGCCTTCAAGGCTGGTCCGTCTTCGATCACCCCGAGCCCCAGACCCTCCGCGCCGAACGCCACGAAACCGCCGCCGACTTCACTTACGACCAGCTCATCCTCGCCACCGGCGCACGCGAGCGCTTCCTTCCCTTCCCCGGCTGGACCCTCCCCAACGTCATGGGCGTCGGAGCCATTCAGGCCATGGTCAAAGGCGGCCTCCCCGTTCGCGGAAAGCGCATCGTCATCGCAGGCAGCGGCCCGCTCCTGCTCGCCGTCGCCGCAACCTTGCAGACCGCCGGAGCCGTCGTCGTCTGCATCGCCGAGCAAGCCTCCCTCGCCAGCCTCGCGCCCTTCGCCCTCTCGCTCATCACTGATCCGGCGAAGATCCTTCAGGGCCTCCGATACAAGGCCGCGACCATCGACGTCCCCTTCCACACCAGCAGTTGGCCCCTCGAAGCCCGAGGCACAGACCGCGTCACCTCCGTCCTCCTCTCCCTCCACGGAAGGACCGAAGAGATCCGCTGCGACTACCTCGCCTGCGCCTTCCATCTCGTCCCCAACACCGAACTCCCTGCCCTGCTCGGCTGCCGCATCGAGCACGGTGTCGCCGCCCAGGCAGCCGTTGTCATAGACGAACTCCAGCGCACCTCCGCCCCCAACATCTTCTGTGCAGGCGAACCCACCGGCATCGGCGGCCTTGAACTCTCATTGCTCGAAGGCGAGATCGCCGGCCTCGCCGCCGCAGGTCAATCCGACAAGGCCCGGAGGCTTCTTCCAAAGAGGAAGTCCATGTCGCGCTTTGCCGCACGTCTCGCCAAAGCCTTCACTCTCCGCTCCGAGCTAAAGACCCTCCCCACGGATGCAACCATCGTCTGCCGCTGCGAAGACGTCACCTTCGGCAGACTGCGCAGCCACCCCTCCTGGCGCGCCGCCAAGCTCCACACCCGCTGTGGCATGGGTCCCTGCCAGGGAAGAGTCTGCGGCGCCGCCACCAGCTTCCTCCTCGGCTGGAACGCCGACTCCGTACGCCCCCCCATGTTCCCCGCCCTCATCTCCAGCCTCACCTCCACCGAAAAATCCACGGCTCCCCCGAACTCCGATTAACCTTTTCGCGCGACCAACATCGACAAACCGGAAGAGCGAGCTCAGTCCTGCCAACATCGACAGGCCATCTATAGCCAGAAGGACAGCACTTCAGGTCGACCAACATCTACAGGGCGTCACGGATCGGAAGGGCAGGGCTTCAGCCCTGCCAATAAACGCCGCGCCGAAGGCGCTACCGCTCTGCCGAAGGCTCGCCTCTCTTCTCTTGCCGTTGCTTTTGCTTTTGCCTTTGCCGTTGCTTTTGCCTTTGCCGTTGCTTTTGCCGTTGCAGTTGCAGTTGCCTTTCACCACTCGCATCGGCCCGCACCCGAACCACTTTCGGATTATGTCAAGCCCCCAAAACTCCAAATCCCCTCATAACCGACACATAACAAACGATATAATTCGTTTCCAAAGTTGGCGTACCAGTTCCACCCAATCCGTTAAAATAGAACAAAGCAATAAAAAGCCCCGGTCCACCGACCGGGGCTTTTTCATGGAATCAGTCCGCATACCAGGTCCAGAACCAAAGTATCTGGAATGAAGACTTTAGGTACTTTAAGGGGGGAGGGGGGGACTACCGGGAAGCCACCTTACCACCCAGCGTCCGCCGAATCACGTAGTACACTGGCACCCCAGCCGCAACGATGACGATCCCCGGCCAGGTCGTCCCGGCGCGATACACAAACAGCGTCACCAGGATGACGGAGGCCCCGGCAATATAGATCCCGGGCAGCCACGGATACCCCCACGCCCGGTACGGCCGCGGAGCATCCGGCCGAGTCCGCCGCAGCCGAAACAGT
>Ga0207667_10006695_pt1 | contig 13926 bp, 10 predicted proteins | sample KBSCornC52_FD_184301 | JGI IMG/M metagenome (GOLD analysis project Ga0207667, IMG submission 184301) | Corn rhizosphere microbial communities from Kellogg Biological Station, Michigan, USA - KBS Corn C5-2 (SPAdes) (version 2) | ecosystem: Host-associated > Plants > Roots > Rhizosphere > Soil ... | reverse complement strand
CGGAGCTCGAGGCGCATATTGCGATGCAGGTGGAAGACAGCGTGCGCGCGGGGCTGGGTAAAGAGGAAGCGCGGAGGCGAGCGAGGATGCAGTTGGGCGGAGTGGAGCAGGCGAGGCAGGCGCGGCGGGAGGGACGGACGTTGCCGTGGGTCGAGAACATGGTTCGGGATCTACGCTATGCGGTGCGGACGCTGGCGAAGCATCCGGCGGTGACGCTGGTGGCGGTGATCTCGATCGGGCTAGGGATCGGGGCAAACGCAACGATTTTTGCAATGGTGAGCCGATTTGTGCTGCGGCCTGCGCCGGTGGGGGATCCGGGGACGCTGCTATCGCTGCATGTTGCGCAGCGAGGGGAGCGGTGCTGCAATGCTTTCCCGCTGCCGCTCTACCAGGATATTCGCGATCAGGCGAACTCGTTTTCGGGAGTAGCGGCGTGGTTTTCTGAACCGCTGCCGGTTTCGATCAGCGGTGGTAGCGAACCGGAGCGCGTGTGGGGGCAGGCGGTAACGACCAACTTCTTCGACGTGCTGGAACTGTCGATGATGCGTGGGCGAGGGTTCACAGCGACCGAGAACAGCACGCCGGTGATTGTGATGAGCCAGAGGCTGTGGCAGAGCCGCTACGGAAGTGATCCGGAAATTGTGGGAAAGAACATCACTCTTTCGGCGCGGTCGTTCACAGTTGTGGGTATCGCGCCAGCGTCGTTTCATAGCGTGGATCAAATTCTGGAGACGCAGTTCTGGGTGCCGCTGGGGGTTGCACCGCAGTTGGCAGCGACCCTGCCACCGCAACAATCGCGCGAATACCATTGGCTCGAGGTGATCGCGCGACTTCGCGACGGTGTGACCCGGAAGCAGGCAGCGAGCGAGCTGGATACGATGGCGCATCGCTTTGCGGCTGAGTATCCGAAGACGGATAAGGACAATGCGTTCCGATTTGAACAGGCAGGGTCACTGCCGCCGCGAGAGAGAACTGCTGTGCTGACATTTTTGTCGGCTCTTAGCGTCATTGTGGTGTTGTTGTTGGCGATTGCGGGAGCAAACGTTGCGAACCTGCTGTTTGCGAAAGCAGCCGGACGGCAGAGGGAGATGGCGGTGCGGATGGCGCTTGGCGCTACACGAGCGCGACTGCGGCGGCAACTGCTGATGGAGAGCACACTTCTAGGCATCGCGGGCGGAACGCTGGGTGTGTTGCTGTCATTGTGGGCTACACAATCGCTCTCTGCATTCCACTTTCCCGCACCGATACCGCTGAATCTGTATGTGGCTCTTGATTGGCGAACTCTGGTGTACACGCTGGTGGTGAGCATTGGATCCGGCGTGTTGCTGGGGATGGCACCGGCCTGGGCGGCTTCGCGGCCGATGCTTGCGAACGCGCTTAAGGGAGAGGATGCGCTGGCGCGGCCGGGGCGGCGGATAACGCTGCGAAATGCTCTGGTGGTTGCGCAGATCGCGATGTCGGTGGTGCTGCTATGTGTAACGGGGTTGTTCCTGCGCAGCATGCAGAGCGCAGCGAGCATCGATATGGGATTTCGTTCGCAAGGATTGCTGTTGATGTCAGTGGATCCCAGGCTGAATGGATACACGCCGGAACAGATCAGCCGGTTCATGCGGGAGTTGCGGCAACGGGTTGCGGCGCTGCCTGGAGTGGATGCTGCGGTCTCGACAGATGTCGCGGTGTTATCAGGCGGCCATCGAAGCGACGGGTTCACGATTGCCGGGAGCGAAGGGAAGAATTCGCCGCATGCGATGACGGACTTGTATATGACGACGCGCGGGTACTTCGCAGCTCTAGGGATTCCGATGCTGGCGGGACGCGATTTCAGCAATGAGGCGGCGGACGGTCCGCGGGTCGCGATCGTAAACGAAGCGTTTGCGGTTGCGATGTTCCCCGGAGGGAATCCGATTGGGCAGCACGTGCATGGGGGAAGCTGGACGTACGAGATTGTAGGCGTCGTGAGGAATACGAAGTCGCGCACGATTGGAGAAGATACGCGGCCTGTGCTTTACCGGTCGCTGGATCAAAGCATTGCTGAAGATCCATCTGTGATGGGGTACACCCTGGTGGTCCATACCCCCGGGAATCCTGCAGCGCTGTCGGAGGCGGTGCGTCGCCAGATCTATGCGCTCGACAAGAACATCGCGATCTATAACGAAGAAACGATGGAGGAGCACGTGAAGTCCGCGTACTTCCTGCCTCGCCTGGCGGCAACGTTGTTTGGAGTGTTCGGTGGGATTGGGCTGGTTCTGACTGCGGTTGGGCTGTACGGCGTGATGAGCTACGCGGTAAGCCGCCGTACCAGAGAGATTGGGGTCCGGATGGCGATGGGCGCGCAAGCAGGCAATGTAGCTCGGCTGATTGTCAGGCAGGGAATGGTGCTGGCTCTTATCGCGATTGCGCTGGGCTGGCCGGCGGCGTGGATGCTGTCGCGTTTCGCATCGAGTTTCCTGTATGGGATAAGGCCGCATGATGCTGTGACTTTTATGGCGGTCCCGATTTTTCTTGGAGTGATTGCGGTGATCGCGTGCTGGCTTCCGGCACGAAGGGCGGCATCGGTCAATCCGGTGCAGGCATTGCGGTCGGAGTAGAGGAGTTGCACATGGGGAAACTGCGAGCGTTCTGGTTGCGAGTGCGCGGAGTATGGGTCCGGAGCAAGGCAGTTGAATTCGATGCGGAGTTGGAAAGTCATATTGCCATGGACGTGGAAGCCCGGATGCGCGCAGGAGTAAGCGGGGACATGGCACGGAGGGAAGCGCTGATGCGGCTGGGCGGTGAGGAGCAGGCGAGACAAGCGTACCGCGAACGCGCGACGCTGCCGCCGCTGGAGAGCTTTTTGCAGGATGTGCGTTTTGCGCTGCGGCAAATGAGGAGGGCGCCGGGGTTCACGTTAACAGCAGTGTTGACACTGGCGCTCGGGATTGGCGCCAACGCGGTGATTTACACGCTGGTAGATTCGATTCTGCTTCGACCGCTTCCATTTACAAGACAGGACCGGCTGGTCAGGATTGCGGGGACAAATTCGCCGCTGTTTCCGAAGGGATGGCTCCGCGAGTTGGGGTTGCATGCAACGGCACTCAAGGCGGTAGCGGGATATGGGCCGGATGCGGAGTCGAACATTTCAGATGCGGATGTTCCGGAACGGGTGTTTGGCGCGACGGTGACGGTGAATGCGTTCGATGTTCTGGGTGTTCGGCCGGCACTTGGGAGCTTCTTCTGCGCCCAGGACGCGGTTGCCGGGGAAGATCATGACGTGGTTTTGAGCTATGGATACTGGCGGCAGCACTTCGGCGGAGATGCGGGGGCGATTGGGCGGCAGGTTCGAATCGATCGTGTGTCGCGGCGGATTGTCGGAGTGATGCCGGCGGGCGTGCATTTTCCGTATGCGGACACGCAGTTTGTAATTCCGGTTTCGTTCAAGGGCGGAGATGTTTTTGATCCGTGGTTTGCGTTTGATCTGCGCGGGTTCGGGCGGCTGGCGGACGGGGCCACGACGGCGCAGGCACAGGCGGAGTTGAGGAGACTGCATGGGGTGCTGCTGCCGGTGTTTCCGTTTCGGATGCCGGACATCTGGGCTTCGGACATGACGGCTGTTCCGCTGCTGGAGTCGCAAACGGGCGCGATGCGGCCGCGGTTGCTGCTGCTGTTTGGCGCGGTGGGGCTGATTCTGCTGATTGCATGCGCGAACGTGGCGAACCTGATGCTGGCTCGGGCGAGCGCGCGAGAGCGGGAGATTGCGGTGCGGAGCGCGCTTGGCGCTTCGGGGAAGAGGCTCGTGCAGCAACTTCTCTCAGAGAGCGTGGTGGTGGGGCTGACGGCGGGCGCAGTGGGGTTGGGGGCAGCGGCTGCGAGCCTAAGGATTTTTGTGGGGCTGCTGCCGGCAGACACGCCGCGGATACAGGATGTGTCGCTGCATTGGAGTGATGCGGTGCTTACTCTCGGCGCATCGGTGTTTGCCGGGTTGGTGTTTGGGCTGATCCCGTCGCTCAAAATAGCGGGGATGAATCTGCTGAGCACGCTGCGGATGGGCGGGCGCGGGCTGGCGGGGCAGGGATCGCGGTTTGGAATTTCCAAGATCCTGGTGATGGCACAGATGGGGCTGACGGTGGTGGTGATCACGGCGGCGGGTCTCGTTCTGCACAGCCTTTATCGGATCACGAAGGTGGATCCGGGCTTTCGAACAGATCATGTCATCACGGCGGAAGTTGCATTGGATGCGGGGGCGTGCAAGGAGAAGGGGAAATGCCAATCATTCTTCGATGCTCTTGTGGACCGGGCACGGGGAATTTCGGGCGTGGAGAGCGTGGCACTGGTCGATTCACTGCCGCTCAGCAGCCGCGCGGATAATTATGTTTTCGACGCGGAGGATCATCCGCGCGATGCTCGGCAGGGAGCACTGCTGGCCACGAGCAGGGTGGTATCGCCCGGATATCGGGATGTACTTGACTTGAAGCTGGTGCGGGGGCGGTGGCTGGAACAGCAGGACGAGTCGTCAGCAACTCATGCAGTTGTTCTGAACGAGCACATTGCGGAGAGACTGTGGCCCAATCAGGACCCGATTGGGAAACACTTGCTGGATGTGGTGGATGAGAAGACGCCAGCGGTTTGGAATCCGGAGAAGGCGTCGATTGTCGTAGGCGTGGTGAAAAACGCGCGCGCAGGAATTCAGGAGGGGTTCAAGGACGAAGTGTACCAGCCCATGACAGCCGAGCGGAATCAACCGGTCATGTACGCGGTGGTACGGACACACATGAGCGCGAGCGAAACTGCGGCGGGATTGCGGAGCGCAGTTGCAAGCATCAATGCGCTGGTGCCCATCACGCGGGTGCGGACGATGGATGATCTGGTTGCGAGTTCGGTGGCGGCGCCGCGAGCGCTGGCGGTTCTGCTGCTGGGGTTCGGCGCGCTGGCGATTGTGATTGGTGCAGTGGGAGTGTACAGCCTGATTGCGTATCTCGTGAGCTGGCGTACGAGAGAAATCGGGATGCGGTTGGCGCTTGGCGCCCAAAGATGGCAGATCGTGGCAGGAGTCGTGCGCGAGAGTGTCTTTCTAGCTCTGGCTGGATGTGCAGCGGGGCTGGCCGGAGCTGTGGCACTGAGCAGGATGCTGCATAGCTTCCTTTTCGAGGTGAGCGCGCTGGATCCGTTGACGTTCGGGCTCGTTCCAGTGCTGATGGGCTTGGTTGCGGTCATCGCCTCGTGGATTCCCGCACGGCGCGCGGCTGCGGTTGATCCCATGGAAGCTTTGCGGGCGGATTAGAACGCAGGAGGAAGCGAACGTAGTTGCGGAGGAGGTCGGCATGCGGTGGTTGCGTGCGTTCTGGATGCGGCTTTGTGCGCTACTTGAAAGCCCGTCGATGGCAGATGAGTTCGATGCGGAACTTGAGTGTCATATCGCCGAGCATGCGCGGGACGGAGTTCGTGCCGGTTTGAGCGATGACGAGGCGCGGCGACAGGCAGTGCTGCGGCTGGGTGGCGCGGAGCAGGCGCGGCAAGCGTATCGCGACCGGGCGACGCTGCCCGTGATCGAGAATGTAGTACGTGATGCGCAGTATGCGCTGCGTGGATTCCGTCGGAATCCAGTGTTTGCGATGGCGGTGATTTTAACGCTCGCGCTGGGGATCGGGGCGACAACAGCAGTATTCAGCGTGGTGGACAGGATTCTATTCCGGAGTCTGCCGTGTGCACATCCGGAGCAGCTTGTGTCCGTGGGGCTGACCGCGCCGATCATCCCGCAGGAGTTCATGCTGGGTGGCTCGTACTACGAGTGGCAGGATCATCAGACACCATTCACCGCGTTGACTTCCGAGACAGGAGTGAATGAGTGTGATCTTACAGAGCGCAATCCGCAACGGTTGCGTTGCGCAAATGTCGAGCAGAATTTTTTACCGACGCTGGGCATTTCCCCTATACTCGGCCGCAACTTTTTGCGGGAAGAAGACCGGCTAAATGGACCCAGGGCCGCGCTCATTTCCCATGGACTCTGGGTATCGCAATATGGTCGGGATCCGGCAATCCTGAACCGCATTATCAGCATCGATATGCACCCAGTCCGCGTGGTCGGAGTGCTGCCCGAAGACTTTGAAATGCCTACGCTGGAGAGCGCGGACATCCTGGAACCGGAAGCCCTTGATGTCGCTGCGCAGCGCAAAGCAGATCCCGGGCGCGTTCTGTATGCATTTGCGCGGTTGAAACCCGGCCTATCGAGACAACAAGCCGTTGAGCAGTTGAAATCAGTATTTGATTACTCTTTGAATCTTGCTCCGCCTCGATTCCGCAGCGAGGTCCATTTGCGTGTGCGTTCGATCCGGGACAGACAGATGCAGGATGTTCGACTGGTTGCGTGGATTCTGCTCGGTGCCGTGATGGCGGTGCTGCTGATCGCTTGCGCAAATGTGGCGAGTCTGCTGCTGGCGCGGGCGACGGCAAGAGAGCGTGAACTTGCAGTGAGGTTCGCATTGGGAGCGACTCGTGCCGGGCTGATCCGGCAGATACTGACCGAGTCGATTTTGCTTTCGCTGTTTGGAACGGTGGCGGGCTGCGTATTTGCCGAGGGTCTATTACGGCTGTTCGTTGCGATTGCGCCGTCGAGCCTGCCGTTCCTGTCGAAGGCCGAGCTGGATCTTCGCATTATTGCTTTTACGTCGGTATTTGGCATTGCGGCAGGGATCATCCTTGGACTGGTGCCAGCGTGGTTCAAGCCGCGGACGATTGCGCTTGTGGCGCGGGCGCAAGGGTTGCGAACGCGCGCCCTGCTACGGCGCTGCATGGTGGTGATGCAGGTAGCTGCGAGCACGATTCTGCTGGCGGGAGCCATGCTGCTGTTGCGAAGTTTTGCGAATTTGGAGAGCCAGGAGCTGGGGATGGATTCGCATGGGGTACTTACAGCGGCAATCTCTCTCAATCGAGAGAAATATGCAACTCCTCAGCTACAGAAGAACTTCTTTCTGCAGTCCGAGGCTTTATTGCGGCGTATTCCCGGGGTAAGCGCCGTGGCAATTGCCGATACGGTGCCTCCCGGCGGTTACCAGCACGATCAGATTTACAGCGTTATAGAGGTTGCTGGGCGGCCGGTTTCGACCGGAGGTACCGGGGGTATGGTGCAGTGGCGCCAGGTGACGCCGGAGTACTTCAAGGCATTGGATATTCCGATCGTGCGCGGAGGAGGATTCACGGAGGAGGAACGTCAATCCAAGGGCTACTATCTGATCGTGAGCCAGTCGCTTGCGGCGAAGCTCTTTCCGGGAGAAGACCCAATCGGGAAGAAGGTGAAGCCTACTCCGGGCGATCCATGGCATGTTGTGGTGGGAGTTGCGGGCGATGTTAAGAATGGCGGCCTCGAAGCGCAGGAGAGGCCTGAGTTCTACCGGTTGCGCCGAAACGAACTTGAAGACTGGCGGATGGCGCCATCGGCAGTTCTTATACTGAAGACAACTACGCCATCGAAGACACTGGCTCCCTGGGTGAGATCGCAGATTGCGCAGATCGATGCGACCGTGCCGGTGGAGATCGAAACTCTAAACGAGCGAGTGGCGGGGCTTGCGGATCGGCCACGGTTTGAGACGGCGCTGCTGAGCTTCTTTGCGTGTACAGGACTGGTGATGGCGCTGATTGGGCTCTACGGTGTGGTTTCGTTTATGGCGCAGCAGAGGACACGGGAGATCGGGATTCGCATTGCGGTGGGAGCGGATCGCGGGGATGTACTTGCGCTGATTCTGCGCGAGGGTGTGCGGCTGATTGTGATTGGCGGAGCTATTGGGATCTGCGCATCGTTTACATTGACGCGCGTGCTGCAGAGTGTGCTGTTCCAAGTTGGGCCGCGCGATCCGGTCACGTTTCTTGGAGTGCCGGTGATATTGGGAATTGTGGCGCTCGTGGCGGTGCTGATTCCGGCGCGGAAGGCGATGAAGACGGATCCGGTGACGGCGCTGCGGTGGGAGTAGCGTTCCCGTTCATCGCGATGAAACTGCGATGAACGGGGCACAGTTCGATGTGAGTTATCAGTTGTCAGTCTTCAGTTCTCGTGCGCTTCAGGGCCCGGTTAGCTTTCGAGGTATTCCCAGAAGCTATCGGCCAGCTCGGCGCCTAACTCGTTGGTCATGCGCCGGGCGGCGCGCTCTACTTCTTCGATGAGCTGATGCAGATAGCTGCGGGAGCTGGAGATGGCCACGACGCCGAGGGTGGCGGACCGCCAGGTTACGGCTTCGTCCATTTCGGCGACGGAGATGTTGAAGCTCTGGCGGAGTTGGTCCTTCATGGAACGGACCACCTGGCGGCGGTCCTTGAGAGATTGGGCATGCTCGATGCGAAGCTCGAGGGTGAGGTGGGCTACGGGCATGGCGTGGAGGCCTCGTGCGTTGACCAGAGAAGGGATCCCTGGGCGTGACTCTCCGGGTGCTTCATTGTAGCGCGTTCGCGGTACGGGTTTGGCAAGAGTGTTTGGGAGTGCCGGCTGATTCAGCGCAACAGGGCGAAAGCGACGATTGTTTGTCCGGGGTCGCCGGTCTCGGAGAGGATCTGTTCTTCGAGTTCATGCGGAGGGTGCATTTCGCAGGCGGCGATCTCGCCGTCGGTAGCTCCGATAAAGCAGAGCTCACAGCAGGCGAGGCCTTCACCATCGGCTATGCGGACGGGTGGGCCAAAGACACGGCAGGTTATAGGACGCCAGGCGTAGATGTCACAGAGACCGGTTTGGGGGTTGAGGGCGGGACAGGGTGCGTCGTTGGCGAAATCTTCGAAGTGGGCCTGGTCTTCTTCGGATGTGCCGAGGATGCCGGTGCTGGAATCACCGGGGAAGTTGCGTGCGTGCTCGGCTAGCCACGCACGAGCGCGGTCGCGAAGTGATTCAGCAGCGTGAGGATCGGAGATGTCGAGATCTTGCATCCCAGTCTGGAGGCGGGCGGCGTCGAGGGCATTGATAGCGAAGACCCCGTGACAACACTGGGTGCATCCGGGGCGGCAGGCGAGCCATGAGCCGGCGCGATGGGCGGCTTCGGCAAGGTCCGCGTCCATAATCTTTATCAGTTCGGCATCCCTGGAGGGAAGCGGCATAGAACCAGCCTATCGGAGAAGATGCCGCCCCGCATCCGGGAGGAGCTTCGGACCTTACTGGATGCGTGTTATAACGGCGTGGAGGCCGCCGTGCTTTTCCTGGAGCGCATTCCCGCTGCGCCACTCGCGAATTACATTCGAACCCTGTGGTACGCGCAGGCCGGCGATATTCCGCGTCACCGAGAACGGATACTGCCGAGCGGGTGCGTGCAGATCATTCTAAGCTTGTCTCGCGATTTCATCCTGGATTCCATCGAGGGTTCGGCCCAGTTGCGCGTGAAGCCCGCCCTGGTGATTGGGGCGCGTTCGGTTTACGAAATTGTGGACAGCTCGGATATGGCTGATCTGATCGGTATTGTGTTTGAGCCGGGAGGGTTTCCAGTTTTTGCGTCAGATTCGGCGCATCTGTTCAGCAACCGGACAGTAGCACTTGAATGTATCTGGGGAAAGAACGCGGAGGCATTGCGAGATCGCTTGCGGGAGATCGGCTCTCCGCAGCAACGGCTTGAATGCATGGAGCAGTTCCTGCGAGCCGGATTTCAAAACAAGCCGGCGAAAGGAAACCGCTCGCCTGAGGTCAATTTTGCCCTGCGCTACTTCGCGGAGATGCCGAGTGTTGCCAGTGTGCGCGAAACGGCGCGGCAGATCGGATGGAGCGAGCGGCGATTCTCGCAGATATTTCGGGAGGAGGTCGGACTGGCTCCGAAGGTGTGGTGCCGGGTGCAGCGATTTCAGAGGGCTGTAAAGCAATTGCATGCGGGAATTGAGGTGCGGTGGGCGGAACTGGCGCTGGACTGCGGGTACTACGACCAGTCGCACTTCGCGAATGAGTTCCGGGCGTTCTCGGGTGTGGATGCGAGCACCTACACGGCCCGGCGGACGATGTGGGCGAATCACATTCGGGCGGATTAGTTGCTGCTTCATCCTGCTGAGCAGGATGCGTTGACGGGTCACGCCGCGAAGGAAGCGCGTTCCCCTCCACCATTGCGTCCAGACAAGGGCGTCGCGCGAATGGGCAGTGCTGCCGCGATGAAGTTGCGAGGTAGGCCAGTTCCGATTTTTCCAAGACGGCGGTGCAGCCCTTCTGCCATTCTGGCGGCGTACGCGAATTCCAAGGAGGTCTTTATGACTGCGAATGTATCTAATTCCCCATCTACGATCATGCCGGCGATGCGCTATCGCGAGGCGAACGCGGCGATGGAGTGGTTGTGCAAGGTTTTTGGCTTTGAGAGGCACGCGGTGTATCCGGGTCCCAACGGCACCGTAGGACATGCGGAGCTGAGGCTGGGCGGCGGGATGATCATGCTCGGATCCGAGAAGGACGATGCGTATGGACGCGGCTTCAAATCGCCTGGAGATCTGGGCGATGTGGAGACGCGGGGCGTGTACGTCATTGTGGCCGATGCCGATGAAGTATATGCGCGGGCAAAGGCGGCGGGTGGAAGGATTGTGCGCCAGATCCAAAACACGGATTACGGGAGCCGGGAGTTCACGGTGAAGGACCCTGAGGGACACTCGTGGAGCGTGGGAACGTATGATCCCTGGGCAGCGCACTCGTGAGTGCGAGGCATGTTGGATGCGATATAGTCGGTGCTGTCAGAGCAAAACCAGAATATCTTTGAGCTCCCAAACGCTCGACAAGGTCAGCGCTCCCTGCTGGTGGCGTTGACTTAGCTGCTCGGCAAGCGAGCATTGACTCTGGTTTTGCCGGCAGGTGGAGGTCACCGATTGAAGATTTCTAAGGTTGTTGCTGCGGGAGTGGTAGTGTGTGCGGGTATGGCGAGTGCGCAATCGAGACTGCTGGTTGCGGTGAAAGGTGCGCAGAGCCTGGCGATTGTTGATCCGGCGAGCGGGTCAGTGGTGGCGACGGTGCCCGAGGGTGGAACGACGGGGCATGAAGTGACTGCGTCGGCGGATGGGAAGCTGGCCTTTGTGCCGATCTATGGCAACTCGGGCGTGGGCAAGCCGGGGACGGACGGGAGAAACATCGCTGTTATCGATATTGCTGCCCACAAGGTCGTCGGTAACATTGGATTCGATCACGGGATACGACCGCACTGCCCGATGATTGGCCCGAAGGATGGCCGGCTCTACGTCACGACAGAGCTGGACAAGACAATCACGATCATCGACCCCAAGACGCTGAAGGTGGTGGGTTCCCTTCCGACAGGACAGGAGCAGAGCCACATGATGGTGCTGTCGCACGACGGGAAGCGCGCATATACGGCGAATGTGGGTCCCGGAACGGTATCCGTGATCGATGTGACGGGGCGGAAGGTGCTGAAAGTGATTCCGATTTCAGCGAACACGCAGCGGATTTCGATTACGCCCGATGACAAGTGGGTCTTTACGGCGGATCAGACCAAGGCGCAGATGGCAGCGATCGATACAGCGAAGAACGAGGTCGCAAAGTGGATTCCGATGGAGGGAATGGGGTACGGGTCCGCAGTGACGCCGGATGGGAAATGGCTGCTGGTGGCGCTTGCCGACCAGGACAAGGTCGCGGTGATTGACTTGAAGACGATGCAGGTGGCACGGACGGTTCCGGTGGGCGATTATCCGCAAGAGGTGCTGGTGCAGCCGAATGGCAAGACGGCTTACGTGTCATGCATGCACGGGGCGGGGACGGTGTCGGAGATCGATCTGGAGAGTTGGAAGGTGACGCGGACGATTACGACTGGAAGCTCGACGGATGGGCTGGCCTGGGCGAAGTAGCAGCACAGGGAACAGGGATCAGGGTCCGGCGTGTGCACTTGATACCCACTCATCGCAAAAGCGCGATGAATGGGGCACCTGCGGGGAGCAGGGACTAGGTGTGTAGTGTCAACAGATTGTTCCTGATGAGACCTGCCCTTGTAATAGGGGTTTGATGGCCCAGGCTGGTGTGCGGTCTGTGCCAGTTGTATTCATGCAACCAGAGTTGGAGCTGGTCGCGCCTCTGTTGGGAGTTCTGATAAATGCGAACATAGGCCCACTCTTGAAGTGCAGTGCGGATGAAGCGCTCGGCCTTACCGTTGGTTCGCGGGGTGTAGGGTCGGGTGAAGCGGTGTTTAATACCGAACCGCTTGCAGCTGCTGGCAAAGAGACGTGAGCGATAGGCAGGTCCGTTATCGGTCAGCAGAGCGCGAAAACGGATGCCGAGCCGCGCGTAATAATCCAGAGCCTGAGCGAGGAAAGTCGCGGTTGAGGCAGCCGTTTCATCGGGGAAGATGGCTGAGAAGGCGATCCGGGAGTGATCGTCAATGGCCACATGCACGTAGTCCCAACCCACGCGGCGAGTGCGATCAGCCAGATTGTTTGAATGGTAAGTCGAGGAGGAGCACGAGGTGTTACAAGAAGCTGAACTCAGCGGGACGCTGATTCAGAGAACAACCTCGGAGGCTCCTCAAAGACTATGTATTACATCGGACTTGATGTGCACAAGAAAACGATCAGCTATTGCGTGAAGAACGCATCTGGTCAAGTGTTGAGCGAAGGCAAGATCGGCTCAACTCGCCGGGAACTGGACGCCTGGGTCAGGACTCTTCCTGAGCCGCGCATGATGGCGATGGAAGCGACGATCTTCACCGGATGGATCTACGATCATCTGCTTCCGCACGCGGAGAAGGTGAAGGTGGCACATCCGCTGATGTTGCGAGCCATCGCGGCAGCCAAGCGGAAGAACGACAAGATCGATGCCAGCAAGATCGCCGACTGTCTGCGGTGCGATTTTCTACCCGAGAGCTACATGATCCCGACCGAGATGCGCGACCGGCGGCGTTTCCTGCGCTACCGCAACCTGGTTCTGCGGCAATCGGTGCAGATGAAGAACCGCATTTCCGGCATGCTGATGGAAACCGGAGTGAGCTATGAGAAGCTGCGCCTGCACCGCAAGGGCTACTTCGACCAGCTGATGAAATCCAACGAAGAGGTGAGCGACAGCATCCGGCCGCTGCTGAAGCTGTGCCGCGAGCAGATCGATCGTTCGATCCTGCTGGATCGAACGCTGTTGAAAACACTGGAGCGGGATCCGCTGCTGTCCGGGCGACTGGAGAGACTGAGGACGATCCCGGGAGTAGGGCCGCTTACTGCACTGACCTGGGTTCTTGAGATCGGCGATGTATCGCGGTTCCGTTCCATCAAGCAGGCGATCAGCTACTGCGGCTTGTGCGGCGAAGAGGTCAGGTCGGCCGACAAGGTCATGCGCACGCCGATCTCCAAGCAGCGCAACAAACATATCCAGAGCATGCTGGTCGAAGCAGCGCGGTTGGCTCCGCGCTACAGCCCGGAGCTGGCCCTGCTGTATGACCGGGAACGGCAGAGAGGCGACGGCAACAGAGCCACGCTGGCAGTGGCACGCAAACTGGTGGCACACATGGTGGCCGTCGAAAGACGACAGAGCAGTTTCGTGCCGGCGCGTGAGCTCAAGCAGACCACGGCAGCGTAAAAACCCTTCCTAAGAAGGGAAAAACAAAAGGATCTATGCGAAGCGCAGACTGCCAGGTCCCGCAGGTGACCGGCCGGGCGATGGAGGCGACTCCGGAGGCTCTCTACGTATTGTTTCGGGACTGGCAGTGAACACAAACTCAATCTTGGGTGCGGATCTTTACCGATCTCAGACCACAAATGGATGTCCGGTTCTGCGCCATGCAGGAACCACCAGCCGAGAGGCAAACGTGCGTAATCGACAGGTCCTGATCAAATCAAAAACGCGCTCTCCAGAGCGCGTACGGGAATCTCGTGCTTTTCAGTTGACAAGTGACTTACATGGATGCCGGTCACGCGATGGCCTGGTTTGGCGATGCGCCCCAGCTTCTTGATGTCCAGATGCAGCATGTCGCCGGCTCGCAAGTGTTCATAACGTTGCACAGGCTGTCGTGGTTCGAGATCGCGCAGACG
>Ga0207667_10006694_pt1 | contig 13931 bp, 12 predicted proteins | sample KBSCornC52_FD_184301 | JGI IMG/M metagenome (GOLD analysis project Ga0207667, IMG submission 184301) | Corn rhizosphere microbial communities from Kellogg Biological Station, Michigan, USA - KBS Corn C5-2 (SPAdes) (version 2) | ecosystem: Host-associated > Plants > Roots > Rhizosphere > Soil ... | reverse complement strand
AGCGGGAAGACGCCCATCCGGCTGTTCGAATCCGGCGCCATCCTGATGCACCTGGCCGAGAAGTTCGGCGGCGCCTTCTTCCCCACCGATCCCGAGAAGCGCGCCGAGACGCTCTCGTGGCTATTCTGGCAGGTGGGCAGCGCTCCCTATCTGGGCGGCGGCTTCGGCCACTTCTACGCCTACGCCCCGTTCAAGATCGAATACGCCATCGACCGGTTCGCCATGGAGGTGAAGCGCCAGATGGACGTGCTCGATCGCCGCCTCGCGGACGCCGAGTACCTGGCGGGGGATGAGTACACGATCGCCGATATGGCCGTCTGGCCCTGGTATGGCGCGCTCGCCAAGGGCCTCACCTATGGCGCCGGCGAATTCCTCGACGTGGGCTCCTACAAGAACGTCCAGCGCTGGACGGACCAGATCGCCGCCCGCCCCGCGGTCAAGCGCGGCCGCCGGGTCAATCGCGCCCAGGGCGACGACGCCCTGCGCGAACGCCACGACGCCTCGGACTTCGACAAGCTGGTCCAGAAGGCTCGCGAAAAGGCCTGACGGGACGGGCGGGCGCCATGGACGCGCAGCTCCGCAGAGCCGTCCGGCTCGTCGCCCTCCTGAACCTCGCCTATTTCGGGGTGGAGTTCGCCGTGGCGCTCTCCATCGGCTCGGTGTCGCTGTTCGCCGACAGCGTCGATTTCCTTGAGGATGCGGCGGTCAATCTATTGATCCTCGCCGCGCTGGCCTGGAGCGCGCCCCGCCGGGCGCTGGTCGGCATGGCGCTCGCCGGCATCCTGCTGATCCCGGCGGCGGCCTTCCTTTGGATGCTGTGGCGCAAGTTCGAACATCCCGTCGCGCCCGCCGCTGTGGGGCTCTCGCTGACGGGGCTTGGCGCTCTGGCCGTCAACCTCACCTGCGCCTTCATCCTGGCCCGGGTCCGCGACCATGCCGGCAGCCTGACCAAGGCCGCGTTCCTGTCCGCGCGCAACGACGCCATCGCCAATGTCGCGATCATCGCAGCCGGCGGCGTGACCCTTCTGGTCCCCTCGGTCTGGCCCGACGTCCTGGTCGGCCTTGGCATTGCGGCGATGAACCTGGACGCCGCCCGCGCGGTCTGGACCGCCGCCCGCCAGGAGCGGCTGGCCGCCTAGTAGTCCAGCTTGGGATACCACCCGGCGGGACGGCCATCCGGCGTCAGATCGAGCACCAGCCAGAGCGGAGCTGGGTCCGGCGCGCCGCGCGGGTCCTGGCCGGGATCGGCGGTCTCCTCGCCCATCTCGTCGGCCCAGAATTGCCGCACCGTCCCGTCGCGGCGGGTGAACACATTGAGCGCCGAGATGTCGGAGCCGTCGGGGGCCACGCCGTGATAGTCGCGGGAGTAGTTGTCGTTCAGGTCGCTCACCAGCCGCAGGTGCTCCCAGCCCCGCTCCTGCTTCCACGCCACGAGCTTCTCGATCGGGGAGCGCGCCACCACCACGAGCGAGGCCTGCTGGCCGATGTCGGCGGCGTTGCCCTCCCAGGCGCCCAGCAGATTGGTGCACATCGGGCAGGGCCGCTCGCGCTTCGGCCCGAACATGAAGCTGTAGACGACGAGGGTCTGCTTGTCCCGGAACAGGCCCGCGAGGTCCGAGGGACCGTCTTCGGTCTGGAAGCGATAATCGCCGCTCACTTCTCCCCCCGGCGGCAGGCTCCGGCGCTGTTCGGCGACGCGGGCGATGTGGCGGCGAAGCTCGATTTCCTCGGCCAGCAGGGCCGTGCGCGCGGCGCGGTAGGCGGCGCTCTCGTTGGGCTGGCGGATCGGGTTGTCCCGCGCCAGGTCGGCGGCCGGGGTCAGGGCCTGGACGTCGGCGTCCATCGGATGGTCCTCCTCTGGGGAAATCAGGCCGGTGCGGTTTCTGGCGCGCTCTTTGGGGCGTTTTCGCGGTCGATCAGCACGATCGAATAGGGCAGGCCGGCTTCCTCCAGCGCCCAGCGGATCCTCAGGTCCCGCACATAGCCCTGCGCAAATTCGGGCGCCCAGCGCAAGGCGGTGAGTTCGATGCTCATGCGCAGATATCCTCGTCCTCTTCCGGCGCCGCCGACATCGCGACCAGGTCTCGACGCAACTCGTCCGCATCGACGCCCGTAAGTTCCGCCTCCAGCGCGCCGTGCGCCGCGGTCCAGAGCGGCATGGCCGCGGCCAGGCGCGCCTGGCCCGCATTCGTCAGCGCGAGGCGCCGCACACGGCTGTCGTCGGGGTCGATGGACACCACCACCAGGCCTTCCGCGGTCAGCGGTTTCAGCGCCGCGGTGAGGGTCGTGCGATCGGCGCCCAGCAGCCCGGCGATCTTGCCCATCGGCGCGGGCTCCGGGCGGTTGAGCGACATCAGCAGCGAGAACTGCCGGTTGGTCAGCCCCGCCGGCCTCATCGCCTCGTCGAAGCGCCGCGCCAGCACCCGCGCCGCCCGTTGGGTATGCAGGCACAGGCAGGTGTTCCACACACGCACGGTGGTCTCGAACGGAACGACGGCGCCAGCCATGCGGTCGATCATGTTGTTATCAACCTATGAGTCAAGCCGCGCTGCCGGACTTCCTTGAGGCTGAGGCTAGAAAGGCCGCGAGGCGATGTCGCGGGGCGGCTCCGCGCCACTCAGGGCCTCGAGCCGCGCGAACAGGGCGCGCAGGGCGATCTGGTTGTCGGCGGCCAGCTGGCCGATCCGCGCCTGCGCCCCGCCAGGGGCCGCGGCGATCCACCCCCGTCCATTGCGGTCGGCGAACCCGGTCTCGGCCAGGGCGAAGAGGTTGCGGCGCACGGTCTCGCCGGGCATGTGGAGCCGCCGCGCGAGGTCGCTGGCGGTCGCGGGCCCGGCGAGGCCGGCGAAGGATCCGGGCCAGGGCGGCCGTGCGTTACGCGGCAGGTGCCCCAGGTTGAGGCCGCAAAGACCCAGCAGCACGAACCCGGCCATGGCCGAGCCGCTGAAGGCGATCAGCTCCTCGCAGGTTCGCAGCATGTAACGCCCGAGCGCCCGGTCGGCGGCGCGCACCGCGGCGGCGCCCTCGTCGAGCACCGAGCGGCTCGGGGCCAGGACCCCGGCGGCGAGGAGGTCCGCCTCGAACTGGTTCAGCCTCGCGACCCTGAGGTCCTGCACGGCCAGATAGGGTGGCGAGGTCACCACAGCCTGCGGCACCACCGCGCCGTGCGGGCCGAGCCGGCAGACGCCCTGCTCGGCCAGACGTTTCACGCGCCGGCGGACCGTCTCGTAGGGCAGGCGCAACGACACCGACAATGCGTGCACGCTGACCGGGCGCCGAAGTTCGTCCGGCAAGGCCGAGCCGTGGTCGCCGTAGCGGCGCTGCAGCTCGAGATCGGCGTGCAGCGCGCCCTGGTTGGCGTCGACGATGGTGGCTATCAGCAAGGGATCGAGCAGGTCGCCGCCGCCCCGGCTGATCGTCGCCACGTCCAGCACGAAATGCAGCGACAGCCACGCGGCCTGCCAGGCCACCGGCGCCACCACCACGGTCTGCGAGGAGACCTGCCTCATCGGTCGAGCATGGCCGACGGCCGACGTCCTGCCAACCGCGCCATCTCGACGCCGTCAGTGAGCCGCAGGCGCCGGCTGGGCGCGCACCACCAGCCGATAGGCCTTGTCGTCGCGCAGGTAGGTCCGCGCCGCCGCCATGACATCCTGGGCGGTCACCTTCTGGATGGCGGTGGTCAACAGGCGAATGGCGTCGGCGAAGCGCGGGTCGCGGTCCAGCGACAGCAGGGCGGCGCTCCAATAGGCGTTGGTCTGCTGCGCCTTGATCCGCTGCTCGATGCGCGGCGCCTTGGCCCGGTTCAACTCGTCGGCCTTCACAGGCGCCGCCTTCAGGTCCGCCACGATCTTGTCGAGCTCGGTGTAGAAGCCTGGAACCTTGTCGACCGGCGTCTCAACCAGGGCGTCGAGGAAGCCGTAGTGCTGGAAGACCTCCGAGCTGTCGGTGTCGGCCGAGGGCGAATAGGTCGCCCCCAGCGCCACCCGCAACCGGTCGGTGAGCCGGTTCTTCAGTACTTCCGACAGCACGCCCAGCACCCGCTGTTCCTGCGGGTCGGCGAAGAAGTCGGTCGTCGGCCAGGCCTCGAACGCAAACGCCTGGTCGGCGCGCCCCCGGTGGATCGCCACCACCGGCGTCTTCACGCCCGGCGGGAAGGCGACACGGAAGGCCGGCGCCCGCTTGCCGGTGCGAGGCGGCAGGGCGCCGTAGGTGCGGGCCACGGCTGCGATGGCGTCGTCAGGGATGACCACGCCCACCACGCTGACGGTGATCGGCCCGTTCTGCAGGTCGCCGGCCAGCAGGGCGCTCAGGTCGGCGGGCGTCGAGGCGGCCAGCATCTCGGCGGTGGGCACCGCCTGGAATCGAGGATCTCCGTTGTGCAGCGCCGGGACCACCGCGCGGCTGAGCACGGCCTGCGGGGTCGCCTCGATCTGCGCCATCTGGCCGGCGAGCGCGGCCTTGATCCGATCGAAGGCCTGCGGCCGCATCCCCGGCCGAACGGTATAGGCCGTGAGCAGCTGCAGCTGAGTGTCGAAATCCTGCGGGCGGGTGACGCCCGCGAGATCGTAGGCGTCGTCGCCGAGGCCGAGCTGGGCGCTGACCACCTTGCCGGCTTCCAGCCGCTGCAGTTCGTCGAAGGTCAGCTCCTTGGTGCCGCCGAGGATCAACACCGGTGCGCCGGGGCTGACGGCCCACAAGGCATGGCTTTCGGCCGGCTTGACGCCCAGGCGGCCGGAACCGATCCGCACGGCCACCCGGATCTGGTCCTTGGAGAAGGTGGTGGGCTTGATCAGCAGGCGCACGCCATTGGCGAACCGCACGTCGGTGATCCCCAGGTCGGCGATCTGCCGCCGCGAGACCACCCGCCCGGGGGCCCCGAAGCTCGAATAGGGCCAGGTCTTGGCGACCTCCGCCGCGCCCGCGGTGACGGTGCGGCCGGTGGCGGCGGCCAGCGCCGTCTTCACCGCCTCCACGCCCCCCGCGATCGGGGTGGGGCTCGCCACGAACAGCAGCGGGCCGGAGCCGGCGAACAGCTCCTTGGCCGCCGCATTCACCTCGGCGGGCGTCACGCCCTTCACATCGGCCTCGAATTCCGCGAGGTCCTGGGCCGGGCTGGTGAACACCTCGTCGTCGTTGGCGGCCCGGACGAGTTCGTCGGCCAGGCGCGCCGTCTGGCGCGTCGAGGCCCCCGCGGCCGCATTGGTCAGCGCGGCGCGGAACTGGGCGATCTCCACGTCGAGCTCATCCTGCCGCACGCCGAACTGCACCAGCCGCCGCTGGGCATCGAGCGAAGCGTTGAGCGCGGCCTGCCAGGCGCCGGGCTTGTACTGGACGGCGAGCTGCGTCAGGTCCGCCGACTTCAGGGCGTCCAGCCGGCCCGCGCCGGCGCCGATGAACGGCGCGTCCGCGGCCTGCGCCTCGCGGCCGAGACGCCGGTTCAGCACCTGCAGCGCCAGGAGCCGCACCAGGTCGCGCCGCTCGCGCGCGGCGGTGTCGGCGGTCGGGTCGTAGGGCCGCATCCAGCTCAATGCCATCTGCGGAGAGGCGCCGGGCCGCTCGAACAGCTCCACCGCGGGCCCGCGCTGCTTGACGACGCCGGTGTCGATGCTCCGCGGGCCGGGCGCCTTGGGCTTCCAGTCGGAGAATTTCGCCTTGATCCTGGCTTCCATCTTGTCGACGTCGAAGTCGCCGACCGCGACCACCGTGGCGTCTTCAGGGCGATATTCGGACTCGTAGAACTGCCGGATCAGCGTGACCGGCGCCTTCTCCAGGATGTCCACCTTGCCGATCGGCTGGCGCTGGGCGACCAGCTGGCCGGCGAAGATGAAGCGCTGCTCGTCGACGGCGGTCTCGTACTGCGGGGTGTCGCGGGCGCGCTCCTCCGACAGCACCACGCCGCGCTCAGGCTCCATGGCCGTCTGCGACAGGGTGAGCTCGCCGGCGATCTCGCGGAGCAGCATCAGGCCGGTGTCGAGGCTGTCCTCGTCGTTTTCCGGCAGGTTGAACTGATAGACCGTCTCGTCCTGGCCGGTGAAGGCGTTGGTGTCGGGGCCGAACTCCAGGCCCTTGCGCTGCAGGATCTGCACCATGTCGCCGCCGGGGACGTGGGCGGAGCCCTTGAAGGCCATGTGCTCGAGGAAGTGGGCCAGCCCCTGCTGGTCGTCCCGCTCGCTCATCGAGCCCGAGTTGATCCTCAGGCGCAGCGCGGCCTGCTTGGCCGGGGTGGCGTTCTTGAGGATCGCGTAGCGGACGCCGTTCGGAAGTTGGCCGAAGCGCACCGCGGGATCGGCCGGCCGGCCGGCGTAGGCCTGCGCCCAGACATTGTCGCGCTTGACCACCGGCTGCGCGGCGGCGGCGCCGGCCAGCACAACGGCAAACATCGACCCCGCCACCAGGGCGGTCTTGACGTGGACGCGCATGCGGAACCCCCGGCTGACTCTCGACCGGCATTCCGGGTCCGATCGTGACGCGATGCAAGTGCTTTCCGGGTCGCAGACCGGCTCGGCGCCGCCGGCATAAGCCTATCCTCGGTTTAACTTGCGGCCTCGCCGATCTTGGCCATGTTGGAGGCTCGGTGAGGGGGATTCTGCCATGCGTATGACGATGACGGCGGTTGCGGCCGTCCTGGCTCTATCCGTGGGCCTGTCGAGCGCCGCGCCCGGCGCGTTTGCCGCCGACGCGCCGGCCAAGGCCCCGGCGGCCAAGGACGCCGACAAGGACAAGGTCGATCTGCCGCCGTTTCCGGCCGACGCCCACATCAAGCAGACCATCCACGTGGCCGGCAAGACCGTGAACTACACCGCCACGGTGGGCTCGCTGCCGGTGCGCGACGACAAGGGCAAGAAGATCGCCGAGGTGGTGTTCACCGCCTACATCCTCGACCGCCCGCGCGATCCGGCCCGGCCCGTCACCTTCGCCTTCAACGGCGGACCCGGCGCGGCCAGCGTCTACCTTAACATGGGCGCGATCGGACCCAAGCGGATCCAGTTCGGCGCACAGGGCGATTCAGCGTCGGATCCGGTGCGGCTGGTGGACAACGCGGGGACCTGGCTCGATTTCACCGACCTGGTGTTCATCGATCCGGTCGGCACCGGCTATTCGCGGTCCCTGGTCGATGAGGCGCAGACCAAGAAGGACTTCTATTCGATCAAGCCGGACATCGCCTACCTGTCGCGCATCGTCTTCGACTGGCTGGTGAAGAACGGCCGCGCGGCCTCCCCGAAATATGTCGTGGGCGAGAGCTATGGCGGCTTCCGGGCGCCGGCCATCGCCCACTACCTGCAGGGTCAGATGGGCATTGGCCCGAGCGGCGTGGTCATGGTCTCGCCCTGTCTGGATGGCCACCTGTCGGTCGGCGAGGACGTCTCGCCCATGCCCTGGATCGTCAACCTGCCGCCGATGGCGGCGGCCAATATGGAACGCCAGGGCAAGCCCCTGAGCCCGCAGGCCATGGCCGAGGTCGAGGCCTATGCGCGCGGCGAGTTCGCGACCGACCTGATGAAGGGGCGCGCCGATCCGGCCGCGGTGGCGCGCATCGTCGAGCGCGTGACCCGCTACACCGGCCTCGATCCGGCGCTGGTTCGTCACATGGGCGGGCGCATCGACACCGGGACCTTCCTGCGCGAGCTCTATCGCGACCAGGGCAAGCTGGCCTCGGTCTACGATTCCAACGTCACCACCTACGACCCCTATCCCTGGTCGCAGGGTCAGCGGGCCGGCGATCCGATCCTCGACGCCATCATCGCGCCGACCACCAGCGCGATCGTCGATTTCACCACCAACACCGTCGGCTGGAAGGTCGAGGGTCGCTACAACGCGCTCTCCTTCGCCGTGAACCAGGCCTGGGAGAAGGACTGGTTCACCAACATCGACTCCGCCAGCGACCTGCGCCAGTCGCTGGCCGCCGACGGCAAGCTCAAGGCCCTGATCGTCCACGGCTACGACGACCTGTCGTGCCCCTACTTCGCCTCGCGCCTGCTGGTCGACCAGATGCCGCCCATGGGCGATCCGGGCCGGATGCGGCTGCAGGTCTATCCGGGCGGCCACATGTTCTATTCCCGACCAGACAGCCAGGCCGCGTTCCGTCGCGACGTCATGGCCCTCTACGGCGCGCGCTAGCGCAGGGCGTTCGAACGGCCGTTTGCACAGCGGCCTGGGTTATGCTTGTTCACCTATGACGCGGCGCCGGCGTCGGACCTGCGCGCGAAGTAGGAGACGCTTCCATGTCCGAGCCCGCGCTTCCGCCCGGCTGGCCCGCCATGTCCATCGACCAGGCCCACGCCTTGCTGACCCAGCCGGGCAGTCCGCTGGAGATGGAGGAACGCGATATCGGCGGCGTCCCGACCAAGGTCTGGAAGAACGCGCCGCCCACCCTGCGCGCTGTCGTCGAGACGGCCCGGGCTCACGGTGAGAAGATCTTCCTGGTCTATGAGGACGAGCGCGTCTCCTACGAGGCCTTCTATCGCGCCACCGCGACGCTCGCCCAGGCCATGGCCGACCAGGGCGTGGTCAAGGGCGACCGGGTGGCGGTCATCATGCGCAACCTGCCGGAGTGGGTGGCGGCCTTCTATGCGGCGGCTTCGCTGGGCGCTGTCGTCACGCCGCTGAACGCCTGGTGGACCGGCGCGGAGCTCGAGTACGGCCTGACGGACTCGGGGACCAAGGTCGCGATCGTGGATGCCGAGCGCTACGAGCGCCTGACCGAGCACCTGCCCAATTGCAAGGACCTCATCCGCGTCTACGTCAGCCGAACCCGCGGGGACGGGGACATGGCCCATCCGCTGGTCACCAAGCTGGAGGACGTGATCGGCGCGCCGAGCGCCTGGAAGGACCTGCCCGCCGCCGAGCTGCCGCCGGCCGAGATCGGTCCCGAGGACGACGCCACCATCTGCTACACCTCCGGCACCACGGGTAAGCCGAAGGGGGCGCTCGCCACCAACCGCGCGGTCAACACCGCGGTGATGACCGGCGCCGCGGCGGCGGCCCGCGCCTTCCTGCGCCGCGGCGAGGCGCCGCCGACGCCCGATCCCGACGCACCGCAGCGGTCGTCCCTGATCTCGGTGCCGCTGTTCCACGTCACCGGCAACATGGCGATCCTCAACCCGTCCTGCTTCGGCGGGGCGAAGCTGGTCATGATGTACAAGTGGGACGTGATCCGCGCCTTCGAGCTGATCGAGCGCGAGAAGATCCAGGCCGCCGGCGGCGTGCCGACCATTGCCTGGCAGCTCATCGAGCATCCGGCGCGCGCCAACTACGATCTCTCCTCGCTGGAGAGCGTGGCCTATGGTGGCGCGCCCTCGGCGCCGGAGCTGGTGCGGCGGCTGCGCGAGACCTTCCCCAAGTCGCAGCCCGGCCAGGGCTGGGGGATGACCGAGACCTGCGCCACGGTGACCTCCAACGGCGCCGAGGACTATGTGAACCGCCCCGACAGCTGCGGCCCGGCCGCGGCCGTCGCCAAGCTGGAGATCCGCGATCCGGAGGACGGCAAGACCGTGTTGCCGACCGGCGCGGTGGGCGAGCTCTGGTCTTTCGGGCCGATGAACTGCAAGGGATACTGGAACAAGCCCGAGGCCACGGCCCAGACCTATGTCGACGGCTGGGTGCGCACCGGCGACCTCGCCCGTCTCGACGAGGAGGGCTTCTGCTTCATCATCGACCGGGCCAAGGACATGCTGATCCGCGGCGGCGAGAACATCTACTGCGTGGAGGTCGAGAACGTCCTCTACGACCATCCGGCGATCATGGACGCGGCCGTGGTCGGCAAGCCGCACCGCACCCTGGGCGAAGAGCCGGCCGCCGTGGTCACGCTGAAGCCTGGCGCCGAGGCCACGGAGGAGGAACTGCGCCAGCACGTGGCCGAGCGGCTCGCGGCCTTCAAGGTGCCGGTGGAAATCCTCATCCGCCACGAAACCCTGCCGCGCAATCCCAACGGCAAGATCCTCAAGAGCGAACTGAAGAAGCTGTTCGAGGCGGAGCAGGCGCCCGCCTGATCCCGCGGTGGGCCGCAAGCGCGCCGACGTCCTGCTGGTCGAGCGCGGCTTCTTCGAAAGCCGCGCCAGGGCCCGCGCCGCCATCGAGGCGGGCGGCGTCACCGCCGATGGACGGCCGGTCGGCAAGCCGTCGGAGACCCTGGACGAAGCCTCCGACATCGTTGCGGCGCCGGCGCATCCATGGGTCGGCAGAGGCGCCCTGAAGCTGGTCCACGCGCTGGACCTCTGGCCGGTCGCCGTCGAGGGCCGGGTGGTGCTGGATGTGGGCGCCTCGACGGGCGGGTTCACCGAGGTCGTGCTCGCCCGCGGCGCGGCGCGGGTCTACGCCGTGGACGTCGGTCGCGGCCAGTTGCATCCCAGCCTCGCCGCGGACCCTCGCGTCGTCAGCCTCGAAGGCCTCGACGCCCGCGCCTTGACCGCCGAACTGGCGCCCGAACGGCCCGGCCTGATCGTCAGCGACGTCAGCTTCATCGGGCTCGCCAAGGCGCTGCCGGCCGCCCTGGCGCTCGCCGCGCCTGACGCCGATCTCGTAGCCCTGGTGAAGCCGCAGTTCGAGGTCGGGCCGGAGCGGGTAGGGAGGGGCGGCCTGGTCAGGGACGCCGATGCCCGCGGGCGGGCGCTCGCCGACGTCGGCGCCTTCCTGGGAACCGCCGGCTGGACGGTGCGGGCGACGACGGAGAGCCCGATCGCCGGCGGCGACGGCAATCTCGAATGGCTGCTCTGGGCAAGAAAATAGCCCCGCCCGGCGGACCGGACGGGGCTCAAGTCGGCTCGACAATACTGTAAGCTAGTCGACGACCTGGTAGCGGCCGTCGGCATCCATGCAGACGCGCACGAAGCGCTTCTGGACACGGCCGTCCGGCAGGTAGATCGGGCTTTCGGCGAGCGTGCAGCCATCGGCGCCGACACGGCCCTCGGCGATGCGCAGGCGCTGCCCGCGGCGGCCATAGGCCCAGCCCGGACCCTCGTCGTAGCGGCCCTCATAGACCGGCGGCGGCGGGGGCGGGGGGACCTCATAGGTGTTGTAAGCGACCGGAGGCGGAGGCGGCGGCGCGTAGGCGCCGGGGCGGCAGGCGGCCGAGGAGTGGCCGACGTTGGCGCCGACGATCGCCCCCAGAACGCCGCCGAGCAGCGAGCCGTCGCTGCGGTGATGGTTGGCCGACACCTGGCTGCCGACGACGGCGCCGATGCCGCCGCCGAGCAAGGCGCCGCCGATGCCGCGGCCGTTGGCCTCGCGCTGGCAGGGATCGTAGTTGTTGTAGCCGGGGGCCGGCGCGTAGCCGGGGCCGTAGGGCTGGGCCTGGGCGGCGCTGACGGCGCCCAGCGCCATCGCGCCGGCAGCCAGAGCGGCCACGCCCTTGGCGAAGCTCGAACGGTTCATGGATATCCCTCTCTCGAATCTCGAATGCCTGGCGGTTGGACCGCCTTGGCCTTGCAATATGACGGCGGCTGTCTGAACGGCCGTTAAGCGGCCCGTTCATCTTCGTTTATCTACCGCGCGGCCCGCCGTGATAGGGCTGCGGCAAATGCGATCCGCCCCGCGACATCGACGCCGCCAGAGACCCTCCGCGGCCCCGTCCGGGCCGCCCGCCGAACTCACCATCGAGGGCATGGGCGGCGAGGGCGACGGCGTCGCCGCGGGGCCGGTCTTCGTGCCCTTCACCCTGCCGGGCGAACGGGTCGTCGCCCGGGGCTCGGGTGAGCGGCGCACGCTCGCGGAGGTGATCGAGCCCAGCGCCGAGCGCGTCGCCCCGCCGTGCCCGCACTTCCACGCCTGCGGCGGCTGCGCCCTGCAGCACTGGGCGCATGGGCCCTACCTCGCCTGGAAGGTGGAGCGGCTGGGCGGCACCCTGGCCCGCCAGCACATCGAGACCGAAATCCTTCCGGCCTTCGCCGCCCAGCCCGGCGCGCGCCGCCGCCTGGCGCTTCACGCCCGCAAAGGCAGCCGCGAGGCCGCCCGGCTCGGCTACAAGGCCCGCAAGTCGTGGGATCTCGTCGATATCAACGTCTGCCCGATCGCCGACGCCGGCCTCCAGGCCGCGATCCCGGCGCTGAAACGGTTGGCGGCGCCGCTGTTCGAGCATCCGAAGTCGGCGCCGACGCTGCACCTCACGCTCACGGACACCGGCCTCGACGTGGACATCACAGGGGTCGAGCGGAAGTCCGGCGGCCTGTCGGCCGACGCGCGGATGCTGATCGCCGAGCGCGCCGCCGAGGCCGACCTAGCGCGGGTCACCCTGGACGGCGAGGTCGCCTACCTCGCCCGCCAGCCGACCGTGCGGCTCGGCCCGGCCACCGTGGCCCTGCCGGCGGGCGCCTTCCTGCAGGCGACGCGAGAGGCCGAGGCCGCCATGGGCGCGTTCATCGCCGAGGCCGCCGGCGGCGCAAGCCGTATCGCCGACCTCTACTGCGGGGTCGGGACCTTCACCTTCCGCCTGGCCGGGATCGCACCGGTCCTTGCCGCGGACGTCGCGCCGGACGCCATCCGAGCCCTGACCGGCGCCCTGGCCGGAGCCCCCGGCCTGAAGGGAGTCGCCGCCGAAGCGCGCGACCTCGTCCGCCGCCCGGTCCTCGCCGAAGAGCTCAAGCGCGTCGACGTCGCCGTCTTCGATCCGCCTCGGGCCGGCGCCGCCGAACAGACCGCCGAGGTCGCCCGCTCGTCCGTCTCCCGAGTGATCGGCGTCTCGTGCAACCCCGCCACCTTCGCCCGCGACGCCCGCACCCTGATCGACGCCGGGTTTCAACTGCAGTGCGTCCTGCCCGTCGACCAGTTCCTCTGGAGCCCGCACCTGGAATTGGTGGGGATATTTGGGCGCTAGCTAGGGTTCGAACAGCCCCAGTTGATCCCCGGCCCTTGGCGGAATGCGGAACTGGGTCAGGTCCAGGGGATCGAGCTTGCCGTCGAGGCCGTAGCGCCTCTTCGCGGTGGCGAAGCGCCGCGACATCAGGGCGGCGATGGGGCCTTCGCCCTTCATCCGCTTGCCCCACTGGCTGTCATAGTCCTTGCCGCCGCGGATCTGGCGGATCAGCGACATGACGCGGGCGGCGCGGTCGGGGTGATCCGTGGCCAGCCACTCCTTGAAGAGGTCCTTGATCTCCAGCGGCAGCCGCAGCGCCACATAGCCGGCGCCCTTCGCGCCGGCGGCGGCGGAGCGTTCGAGGACGGCCTCCATCTCGTGGTCGTTGAGCCCCGGGATACAGGGGGCGAACATGACGATCACCGGCACGCCGGCGTCGGAAAGCCGCTTCACCGCCTCCAGCCGCTTCTCGGGCGTGGCGGCGCGTGGCTCCATGGAGCGGGCGAGTTTGCGGTCGAGGGTGGTGATCGAGATCGCCACGCGCGCCAGGTTGCGCCCGGACATGGAGGACAATAGGTCCAGGTCGCGCAGGATCAGGGCCGACTTGCTGATCACCGAGAAGGGGTGGTTGAAGCGGTCGAGGACCTCGATGACCTGGCGGGTGACGCGGAGCTTGCGTTCCTCCGGCTGGTAGGGGTCGGTGTTGCCGCCGATATGAATATATTCAGGCACATATCGCGGATTGCTCAGCTCGCGTTCGAGCAGGCGGGCCGCCTCCGGCTTGAAGAACAGCTTGGATTCGAAGTCGAGGCCCGGCGACAGGCCCATGTAGGCGTGGGCAGGCCTCGCGTAGCAGTAGATGCAGCCGTGCTCGCAGCCGCGGTAGGGGTTGATCGAGGCGGAGAAGCCGACGTCGGGGCTGTCGTTTCTTGTAATGATCACCTTGGCCTTTTCGGCCGAGACGGTGGTGGTGATGGCGTCCACCATCTCGTCGTCGAGCGTCCAGCCGTCGTCGAAGGCCTCGCGCACTTCGGCCTCGAACCGGCCGGAACGGTTGGAGCGGGCGCCGCGGCCGCGCACCTGCTGGGTGAAGGTGGTCATCTGGCGAATCTAGCTCGCCCAAAGGAACACAACAAGAACT